>Ga0070728_10002427_pt1 | contig 23350 bp, 21 predicted proteins | sample tdDd471_FD_66723 | JGI IMG/M metagenome (GOLD analysis project Ga0070728, IMG submission 66723) | Marine sediment microbial communities from the Atlantic coast under amendment with organic carbon and nitrate - tdDd47.1 | ecosystem: Environmental > Aquatic > Marine > Coastal > Sediment | place... | reverse complement strand
CGCCGACCCGCAGATCGACTCGACGCTCGCCCGCCCCATCCCGCCGCCCAACCCCCTCTCTCTCTCCTCGCCTCCCGGCTGGAGCCCCGCCGCCCCACGCAGGCCCGCAGATCGAGACGCGGGCCAGCACGCCCCTCAGCGCAGCTCGGGCACCGGGTGCAGCGCCGCCTCCCCGCGCAGGACGCGCAGGGCGTCGGTCAGCGCGGTGCGCGCCATCCGCTCGCGCGCGGCGTGGGTGGCCGAGCCGAGGTGGGGCAGCAGCACGACGTCGTCTCGCCCGAGCAGGCTGGTGTGCACCGCCGGCTCCTCGGCGTAGACGTCGAGGCCGACGCCGCCGAGCGGGCCTCCGTCGAGCGCGGGGGCGAGCGCGGCTTCGTCGATCAGCGGGCCGCGCGCGGTGTTGATCAAGATCGCGCCGGGCTTCATCGCCGCCAGCTCGGCCTCGCCGAAGCGGCCTCGGGTCGACTCGTCGAGCGGGGCGTGGATGCTGAGCACGTCGCTGCGCGCCAGCAGCGCGTCGAAGGCCACGCGCTCGGCGTCGTCGCCCTCCACCGCGGAGCGCGAGCAGTAGATCACGTCCATGCCGAAGCCGCGGGCGCGGCGGGCGACCGCGCGACCGATGCGGCCGTAGCCGAAGACGCCCAGGGTCCGGCCGGCGAGCTCCATGCCCAGGAGCATGGTCGGCGACCAGCCGTCGAACCGGCCCTCGCGGACCATCGCCTCGCCCTCGCGCACCCGGCGCGCCACCGCGAGCAGCAGCGTCCACGCGAGGTCGGCCGTCGCGTCGGTGAGCACGTCGGGGGTGTGGGTGACCAGGACGTCGCGCGACCGGCAGGCGTCGACGTCCACGTTGTCGTAGCCGACCGCGACCTGCGCGACGTGTCGGACCTCCGGCAGCGCGTCGAGGAGCGCTCCATCCACCGGATCGCTGACGAGCGTGAGCAGCGCCGCGCACCCGCGCGCGCCCTCGATCACCTCGTCGCGGGTCGGGACCCGGTCGCGCGCGAAGACGCGGGCCTCGACGCCGGCGGGGCACTCGGCGGCGACGTCGATCGGCAGGCGCCGCGTGACGAACAGCGCGCTCACTCGCCGTCGGCCGTGCGCCGCTGCTTGTTCCACTCGTCGACGAACTCCCAGTCGGCGATCAGGCCCTTGCGCAGCAGCAGCGACAGCAGCGACGCGAGCAGCGGCTCCCACGCGTCGTCGGGCAGGATGTCGCTGACGTCCGCGCCCGCCGCCTTGGCGCGCAGCGCGTGGATCAGGTCGCGGGTCGTGAGCCGGTCCTCTTTCTTCTCCTTCGCCTTCTCGCCCGCGGACGGGAGCTTCACCGTAGTCCCGTCCAGCAGCGTCAGCGTGAGGAACCCGGGGCCGGGGCGCGGCGCCGGCGGCACCGAGGGCTTGATCGGCGGCCGCTCCTCGGCCTCGGGCTCCTCGGCCGGGGGCTCCTCGGCCGGGGGCGGCTCGGACTCGTCGTCGGGCGCGTCCACCTCGACCGACTCGTCGTCGTCCGCCGACGCGGGCGCCGCCTCGCTCGCCTCGAGCACGTCGTCCATCCCCAGGTCGAGGTTCGTCTCCTCCTCGAGCGGTGGCAGGCCCAGGTAGTAGACCCGGATCGCGTTGCGGATGTCGTTGGGCGCCGCGACCATCGGCTTGACCGGCAGGCCCGATCCGTCGGCGACCTCTTGCAGCGCGTCGACGTTGAGCGGGTCGTCCATCGCGACGTAGAGCGTGTCGCCCTGGCGGCGCACGTGGCGGACGTACACGGGGATCAGGCAGAACCGCTCGGCGATCTCCGAGCTCACCAGGTCGAGCAGCTCGCGCGAGAAGTCCACGTGGTACAGGTCGACCCACGGGATGGAGAGCTGGTTGCTCACGACCTGGGTCATCTGCGGCTCGGTCACGTAGCCCAGCTCGACGAGCGTCTCGCCGAGGCGGTGGCCCGTCTTCTTCTGCTCCGAGAGCGCCTCGGAGACCTGCTCCTCGGTGACCAGGCCCGCCACCACCAGCATGTCCCCGAGTCTGAGCCGCTCCGCCATGCGGCGAGGATAGCGACAATCGGGCGGCACGTGGCGCGATCGTCGTCGGGCGATTATGGGAGGGGGTCCATGTCCGAGTCGACCGACCACGCCATCACCGCCGTGACCGAGGACGGGGCGTTCCGCGTCATCGCCCTGCGGACCACCGAGACGGTGCGCGAGTGCCTCCGCACCCAGACCGGCGAGCGGCCGATCGACGATCGCTCCGCGCGGGATCTGGCCGACGTGGTGACCGGCACCGTCCTCGTGCGGCTGACCATGGCGCCGTCGCTGCGGGTGCAAGGCATCGTGCGCGGCGCGGGCGGCCGCGGGACCCTGGTCGGCGACTCGCACCCGAGCGGCGACACCCGCTGCCTGATGCACCGCCCCGGAGGCCTGGAGCGCGTGTCGCTCGAGCAGGGCGCGCTGATGCAGATGATGCGGACCATGCCGACCGGCGCGGTCCACCAGGGCGTGGTCGAGGTGCCCGACGAGTCGGTGAGCGACGCGGTGATGAGCTACCTGTCGAGCAGCGAGCAGATCACCTCGGTGGCCATGGTCGCCAGCGAGGTCGCCGACGGCGAGGTGAAGGGCGCCGGCGGCTACATCGTGCAGCTGCTGCCCGAGGTGAGCCGCGCGCCGCTCGCGGTGATGACCGAGCGCCTCGACGCCGACTTCACCGACGCGGCGGTCGTGCTCGCGCACCTCGCGAAGGGCCCGGCCGAGCTGGTCGCCGAGATCCTGTACCGCATGCCCTACGCGCAGACGCAGCACGCCGAGCTGCGCTTCGGCTGTCAGTGCTCGTCGGTCCGGGTGCTGTCGAGCCTGTCGACCCTGTCGCGCGAAGAGATCCGCGAGCTGATGGACACGACCGACCCGCTGCACATCACGTGCGACTACTGCGGGCAAGTCTACGAGATGTCCCCGAAGGCCCTCGAGGGGCTGCTCGAGCAGTCCTGATTCGGCGGCGGATCCACAGCAGCAGCAGGATCAGCGCGATCGCACCGCCGCCGACGTAGAGCGCGGGGTACAGCACCTCGCGGGCCCGGCCCAGGCGGAGCGGCTCGGCCGCGGGGCGGCTCAGCGCGGTGGGCTCGCCGCGCCCCGGAGTCCAGCCGTCGGCGAGCACCGAGCCGCGCCCGCGCACCTCGACCGCGTGCGCCGGGGGCGGCGCGATCACCGCGACGTGCGTCATCACCTCGCGCTCGACCCCGCGGACGAACACCTCGCGCTCGCCGTCGACCGTCCGCACGCGGCGCGTGCGCGGCGCGTCGAGGCCGAGCATGCGCACCCAGCGCCCGGGCGACGGCGAGCTCACCACCCCGCCGGCCTGCCGCACGAACATCGTGCTCGAGCCGCCCCCGTCGAGGTTGATCGCGCGCCAGGCCCCCAGCTCGATCAGCTGCCGCGCGAGCTGGTACAGCGTCAGCCCCCGGCTGTGGTCCTGCCGCCCGTCGGCGACGACGACGTACACGCGCCGGCCGTCCCGCGACACGCCGATCGCCGTCCGCGGCTGCCGGTAGTTGGCCGACTCGAACGCGTCGAGGCCCTCGGTGTCGACCCGCCCGCGCCGCACGAGGATCGGCCGGCCGCTCACCGCGTCGGTGATCGCGCTCAGCTCCCGCTCGCTCTCTCCTTCGCCGGGCCCGCGCACCACCGCGCGCCCGCTCCGCAGCACCGCGAAGTGGCCGAACTCCTCGCTCGGCTCGCTCGTCGACCAAACCTCGCCGCCGCCGGCCGTCACCCCGCTCGGGCGCTGCCACATGCCCCAGAAGCCTCCGTTGACCGCGGCCGCCGCCTCGTGCGCGTGGGCGAAGTCGCTGACCGTGCCCCAGCGCTCGTCTTGCGGCGTCGTGATCACCCGGACGCCCTCGCGCGACAGATCGGCCACGAGCGCGTGCACGCTGATCCGCGGCTCGTCGTAGGTGCGGCGCAAGAAGCGCAGCCCGGGGTTTGGCTCGGACCACGTGTCGACGGGCGTCGACATCCGGCGAGGGATCTCCTGCGCCGCCGCCGGCCACGGCAGCGCCAGGACGAAGAGGAGACAGAGCGAGCGCTTCACGGTGCGACGTGGCGTGCATGGATCGCGCCGTGCAGCGCTCCGTCTCGAGATCGGCGGATCGGGCGAAACGGGAGGCTCAGTGCGGACGAGCAGAGACGGCAGCGCGGCACCGGGGACACGATCGTGGCTGCTCGCGGTCCTTGTGATCGTGACGGGGTGCGGGCCCGCCGAGCCGGCCAAGCAGGTCGATCGGCGCGACGCCGGGTGGGACGCGGGACACGACGCGGGCGTCGACGCGGGGACGGACGCGGGGGTCGACGCCGGCGTCGACGCGGGTCCGGTCGTGGTGCGGCGCACCGGCCGCTTCTTCGAACACCCCGACCGGCCGATCCGCCAGGCGCTCGCGGACCAGCCGATCGAGTCGGTGGAGCGCGGGTTCGGCGGCCGCAGCCTCGGCTTCCGGATCACGCTCGCGGACGGCACGCGGGCCTACTTCAAGCCGGCGCAGTCGTTCAGCGGGATGAGCTGGCAGGCCGAGATCGCGGCGTTTCACCTCGACCGCGAGCTCGGGCTCGGGCGCACCGCGCCGTCGATCGGGCGGCGCGTCGCCCTCGACGCGCTGCTCGAGGCGGCCGGCGACGACCCGCGCGTCGAGGAGCTGCAGCCCGAGGACGGGCACATCGACGGCGCGCTCATCTGGTGGGTGCCCGACCGGCTGCACGCGCTGCCGCTGCCCGACGGCTTCGAACGGTGGCTGCGGATCGACGACGCGCTGCCGCCGATCACGCCGTACCAGCGGGCCAACCTGTACCGCGAGCAGGCCGCGGCGCTCACCGAGGACACGCCGCCGCGCGAGGTCCCCGAGCCGCCCGATCCCGATCGCGAGGACCGCCCCTCCGAGCTGAGCGACCTGATCGTCTTCGACTACCTGATCCACAACGGCGACCGCTGGAGCAGCAACCGCTCGAACCTGCGCATCGTGGGCGAGGGCGGCCCGCTGATGTTCCTCGACAACGCGGCCGGGTTCACGATGCGGCGCCCGCGCACGCCGCTGATGGACGCGCGCCTGACCGGGGTGCAGCGCTTCCGGCGCGCGACGATCGCGGCCATCCGGCGGCTGTCGCTGCGTCGGTTCGAGCGGCGCCTCGACCGGGACCCGCGCGCGCCGCTGCTCGACCCCGAGCAGCTCGAGCACTTCGCGGCGCGGCGCGAGGCGCTGCTGGAGCACGTCGACGGCCTGATCGCGCAGTTCGGTGAGGACGAGGTGCTCTGCTTGTAGGTTTCGGTGCGCAAACGCACTCGGAACTGGGGCGTTCACCTCTATTCATACCGGGATGCGCTGCTTTCGTACGGTCCTCCCCTTCGTCCTGATCGTCCCCCTCGCCGTCAGCCTCGGTTGCTCGGTGCGGTCCGACCCGAGCGGCCGCGACGCCGGCCCTGGCGGGCCGGTCGATGGCTCCGCGTGCGAGGACGGCGACCTTGTCTGCGGCCCCGGCGAGGTGGTTCAGCGCTGCATGGGCGGGACGCGCGTCGACGTCGAGACCTGCACCGGCGACTTCGTGTGCGCCGAGGGGCTCGGCTGCGTGACGTGCCGGCCCGGCTTCTATCAGTGCCAGGGCAGCGACCTGTACGTGTGCAACTCCGCCGGCGACGGGTACGACCTGGAGATGTCGTGCGCCGGCGACGAGATCTGCACCGCCGGTGGCCTCGTCGGCATGTGCGCGGGCGCGTGCGAGGAGGCGATCGCGAACCGCTCGAACATCGGCTGCACCTACTGGGCGGTCGACCTCGACAACGAGGAGGCGCGCGGCATCGCGTCGACCGACGCGTGGAGCCAGCCCTTCGCCGTCGCGATCGCGAACCCGTCGGACGTCACCGCGACGGTCCGCGTGTTCCTCAACGACGCGCCGCTCGGCGCGGTGCCGGTCGAGCGGCAGGTGTTCATGGGGCAGGTCGCCGCGCGCGACGTCCTCGAGATCCGCCTCGACCAGCGCGAGGTCGACGGCCCGATGGACGTCGGGCCCGACGAGCGCGGCACCTGGCTCAGCTCGCACGCGTACCGGATCGAGAGCAACTACCCGGTCGTCGCGTATCAGTTCAACCCGATCATCCAGGACTTCAGCAACGACGCGTCGCTGCTGCTGCCGCAGAGCGGGCTCGACACGGAGTACCGCGTCCTCGGCTGGCCGACCGCCAACCCGATCGAGCCGTTCGGCGACATCGAGGGGATCCCGGACCACTCGTACGTGACCATCGTCGGCACCCAGCCGAACACCGAGGTCACCGTGACGCTCGGCGGCCCGATCGTGGGCGACCAGTACGGCCTCGGCATCGGCCCGGCGGCGGCGGGCGAGACGATCACGTGGACGCTCGGGCCGTACGACGTGCTCAACCTCGAGAGCACCGACATCCCGGGCGACATGACGGGCACGGTCGTGCAGTCGACGCACCCGGTGGTGGTGTTCAGCGGCGGCGAGCGCGGCCTCGCCCCCGTCAGCGTGGACGGAATCCCCATGCCGCCCGGCGGGATGCCCGACAACGTGTGCTGCACCGAGCACCTCGAGGAGCAGGTCTACCCGACCACCGCCTGGGGCCGGGACTTCGTGATGACCCGCTCGCCGCAGCGCGGCGTGTCGTGGGCCGAGCCCGACATCTACCGCGTGATGGCCGACCGCGTGGCGACCAACGTGACCACGAACCTGCCGGGCGCGGACGCGAGCTTCACCCTCGGGCCGGGCGAGTGGCGCGAGTTCTACGCGCAGGAGAGCTTCGTGATGCGGGCCGACGCGCCGGTGAGCATCGAGCAGATCCTCGTCAGCCAGGCGTGGGTCGAGGACTGGCGCTCGGGCCACGGCGGCGACCCGTCGATGATCCTGTTCCCGCCCTTCCAGCAGTACCGCGAGGACTACGTGTTCCTCACTCCGTCGACGTTCAGCGCCGACTACGTCGTGATCAGCATGCCGGTCGGCACCACGGTGCTCCTCGACGGCGGCGACATCAACGGCGACGAGTTCATGGCGCTGTGCACCTACGAGCTCGCCGGTGAGATCGACGGGACCATGTACCAGGCGGTGACCTGCCCCGTGGAGGACGGCGCCCACACGATCGACGCGACGATGCCCGTCGGGATCAGCGTCTACGGCTACTACAACGTCGGGAGCTACGGCTACGCCGGGGGCTCCGACCTCGAGCAGATCAACCCGCTGATTTAGCTTCGTCGTCCTCGACCGGCTCGCCGCGGCTGACGATCTCGGACGCCATCCCGACGGCGACCGGCACGAGGTGCGCGAGCTCGTCGAGCAGCGCGCTCGGGTCGTCCGGGCGCTGGCTCACGCCGGCGAACAGGTCGTGCTCGCAGTCGTCCGGCGGCGCGCCGAGACAGATCAGCGCCGGGCACCGATCGGCGAGGAAGAAGCGGAGCCAGCTCGCGATCTCGACCGCGTCGTGCGGCTCGTCGTGCGCGTCGATGAGCAAGGCGAGCGGCGCGCGGTGCGGCGGCACCGCTTCGCCCTCCGTGTAGACGTCGAGCGGAGCGAACCCGCGGGTCGCGAGGCCGGCCTCCAGCCCGCGCCGCCAGCGCTCGTCCTCACTGACGACCGTCACCACCATCGGGCGCATGACGGGCAGCTTGGCACGTCGCGACAGGGGACGAAAGATCCCGGGGACCGCTGGCGTCGGCCGCGCCGCGAGCTTACGTTGCCCGGCCGATGAGCGACCCCCGCACGCCGCGCGCCGCCGGCCACCGCTTGCCCGCCGAGTGGGAGCCGCACGAGGCCGTGTGGGTCGCGTGGCCGAGCCACGACGCGCTGTGGGCTCAGCTGCTCGGCGACGCGCAGCGGGAGATGATCGCGCTGTGCGAGGCGATCGCGGACGTCGACGGCGACGGGCAGCCGCGCGGCGAGACGATCCGCATGCTCGTGCCCGACGGAGTGCGCCACCTCGAGGCGGCCGAGGCGCTCGAGTCGCTGGGGGTGTCGTTCGCCCGGGTGCCCTTCGGCGACATCTGGATGCGCGACGTCGCGCCCATCTTCGTCCGCCGCGACGACGGCGACGTCGCGGCCGCGTGCTTCGCGTTCAACGGCTGGGGCGGCAAGTACGTCCTCGACGGCGACGACCTGGTCGCGCCGCGGATCGGCGAGCTCGTCGGCGCCGAGGTCTACGCGTTCGGCTTCGTGCTCGAGGGCGGCGCGATCGAGCCCGACGGCGAGGGCACCCTCATCACGACGCGCCAGTGCGTGCTCAACGACAACCGCGGCGGCATGGACGCGGCGACGGTCGAGGCGCGGCTCGGCGAAGCGTTCGACGCCCGCGAGGTGCTCTGGCTCGAGCGCGGCCTGCTCAACGACCACACCGACGGGCACGTCGACACGCTCGCGCGCTTCATCGAGCCGGGGCGCGTGCTGTGCATGGAGGCGCGCGGCGACGACGACCCCAACCGCGAGGTCCTCGACGAGATCGCCGCCGCGCTCGCGCAGATGACCGACGCGAAGGGCCGGCGCCTGCAGGTCGAGCGGATCCCGTCGCCCGGGCTCGTCACCGACCACGAGGAGCTTGTGATGCCGGCGAGCTACGCGAACTTCTACATCGCGAACACGACGGTGGTGGTGCCGACCTACGGCTCACCGCACGACGACGAGGCGGTCGAGGCGATCGGCGCGCTGTTCCCGTCGCGGCGGGTCGTCGGGGCGTCGGCCAAGGCCATCCTCACCGGCGGCGGGGCGTTCCACTGCGTGACCCAGCAGCAACCCCGCGGAGCGATCCAATGAGCTCGACCGAGCTGTCCATCGGCGTGGTCCAGTGCGGGCTGAACGGCACGCGCGAGCAGAACGTCGAGACCGTGATCGAGCACGTCCGCGAGGCGGCGGCGCGGGGCGCGAAGATCGTGCTCACGCCGGAGCTGTTCGAAGGGCCGTACTTCTGCCGCGACGAGGACGAGGACTGCTTCGCCTGGGCGCGCGAGGTCGACGGCAACGAGAACCTCGAGCGGTTCCGCGCGCTCGCCGGCGAGCTCGACGTCGTGTTGCCCTTCTCGTTCTTCGAGCGGGCGGGCAAGGCGCACTACAACAGCCTCGCGATGATCGACGCCGACGGCTCGTTGCTCGGCGTGTACCGCAAGGCGCACATCCCCGAGGGGCCGGGCTACCACGAGAAGTTCTACTTCCGCCCCGGCGACACCCCGCTGAGGGTGTGGCGCACCGCACACGGCGTGGTCGGCGCCGCGATCTGCTGGGACCAGTGGTTCCCCGAGGTCGCCCGCGCGCTGTCGCTGCAGGGCGCCGAGGTCCTGCTCTACCCGACCGCGATCGGCAGCGAGCCCAAGAGCGGCGAGGACACCAAGGACCCGTGGCAGCGGGTGATGGTCGGCCACGCGGTCGCCAATTCGATCCCGGTCGCCGCCGCCAACCGGATCGGCGACGAGGGCGCGCTCGTGTTCTACGGCAGCTCGTTCATCTGCGATCCGCGCGGGGACTGCATCGGCGAGCTGGGGCCCGAGCAGAGCGGCGTGATCGTCGCGTCGTTCGACCGCGCCGAGCTGGCCAAGCGCGCGGCGAGCTGGGGCTTCTTCCGCGACCGGCGCCCCGACCTGTACGGCCCGCTCCTCACCGGCGACGGGCGCTGAGGGGCACCGCGATCGAGTTCGGGTCGTCGGGCCGCGGGCGCGCGCCGCTCTGACGGATCGCGCCGACCCGCAGCCCGCGCGCCTCGATGGCCGCGCGCTCCGGCGCCGAGAGGCGATGCGCGCTCACCGCGAGGTCGCCGCGCCGCAGGTGCGCCGGGCTCAGCCAGCCGCCGAACGGAAGGTCCACCCGCCGGGGTCGATCCCCCGTCCCGATCCGCAGCGCCAGGTCGCTGGGGCACGGGCCGCGAGCGACGAGCCTCAGCGTGAGCCGATCACTCTCGAGCGTGGCGTCGCGCAGCGCGAGGCAGTCGCACAGCGCCGTGCCCGACTCCGGGTCGGCGGCCCCGCCGAGCGCGAGCCCGCCGAGCCCGTCGCGCGGGTGGTGGCCGCGCTCGAGCAGGTAGTAGTCGCCCGCGGCGAGGACGAGGCGATGGTCGTCGCGCGCCATCCAGTCACGGACGGGGGGCTCCTCCACCGTGCGCACGAGGTCCTCGTCGCCGGCGAACTCGCGCCGGTGCGAGACGTCGAGCACGTAGAACGCGGCGTTCGCCTCGGGGCTCGACGCGCGGTGCAGCGTCTCGCGCGCGGCGAGGTGGGGCAGCAGCGCGTACGGGGCCTGCACGTGGGCGTCGTCGGGGACCCGCGCGACGATCGCGCGCGCGCCGGCCGTCCGGTGATCGGCGGTGAACGCGCCGCGGGGATAGTCGAGCGACAGCGGCGTGCCCCCGGCCACGGCGTGACCGACGAACACGGCGAGCACCGCGGCCACGAGCACCACGAAGCGGGGCAGCCACCGCTGCGCCGCCGCGGCTCCGTCGACCGCGCCGGCGACGAGGAACGGCAGCGCCGGGGTGAGGTAGTGCACGTCGAGGTCGGTGGTGGTCGGCCACTCGCTGACGAGGTTGAGCGCGAGGATCGGGATCGCCGGGATCAACCAGCGGGGGCGCAGCACGACGAGGAACGCCAGCGGCGCGAGCACCTTCGGCAGGTACAGCAGCCGCGCGGTCGCCGACAGGTGCGCGAGCAGCGCGCCCGGGTGGGTGAGCAGGTAGCCCGCGACCTCGGGCAGGCTGTCGCCGAACGAGCCGAAGTGCAGCTCGAGCGAGCCGGTCGTCGGCGCGTGCGCCGGCTGCAGGTACAGGAAGAAGAACAGGGCGTAGGCGAGGCTCGCGCCGCCGACCACCGCCCCGACGCGCCACGCCTCTCGATATCGAAGCGCGTAGCCGGCGGCGGCGAGCGTGACCACGAGCGCGAGATCCTCGCGGCACGCGAGCGTCCCGAGCGCGCCCAGGACCAGCGCGCGGCGGCTCCCGTCGTCGAGCGCGACGGCGATCCAGGCCAGCGGGAGCGCGGCCATCGTGCCCGGGTGCGCCTCGTAGCCCGCGACGTGGCCGAGGTTCGGATACAGCAGCCACAGCGCCGCGGCGAGGATCGCGCCGGACCCGCCGAGGTGCCGCGCGCCGATGCGCGCGAGGGGAAACGTCGCGAGCGCGAGCGCCGCCGCCTGCGCGACGATGAGCACCGTCGCGTGGTCGGTCAGCTCGCCGAGCGCCCCCAGCGGCATCAACACCGGCGACAGATGAAGCCCGTAGAAGTGGGCGTTCACCATCGGCTCCCAGTAGTCCAGGTGGACCAGACCCCAGGCGATCCGGACGTAGAAGGCCAGGTCGAAGGTCTCGTTGTGAAACGTCGCGTAGCGGGCGAGGCCCAGCAGCGCGAAGAGCGCGCCCTGCGCGAGCGCGAGCGCCGCCACCACGCGGCGCGCGCGCGGGCTCGGCGCCGGGGCGCGCGGGCGGGGCTCGGGCTCGGAAGACACCGCGGCGCGAGCTTAGAGCAGGCCGCCCCTTGAGCAACGTCGCGCGGCGAGGTAACCACCGCGCGATGCCCGGGCTCTACGCGATCCTCGATCCGGCCCTGACGGGCGACCGCGATCCCTTGCGCGTGGCGGAGGCGATCCTCGCGGGCGGCTGCGCGCGGCTGCAGCTGCGGGACAAGCGAGGGCCCGACCGGCGACGTCTGGCGCTCGGTCGCGCGCTCGCGGAGCGCTGCCGGGCCGCCGGCGTCGGCTTCGTGATGAACGATCGCGCCGACCTCGCCTCGCTCTGCGAGGCAGACGGGCTGCACCTGGGCCAGGACGATCTCGCGCTCGAGGACGCGCGCACGCTGGTGGGTCCGATGGAGATCGGGCTGAGCACCCACGATCCGGCGCAAGCCCGGGCCGCGGCCAGCGCCGGCGCGGATCTGGTCGCGCTCGGCCCGATCTTCGAGACGACCACCAAGCGCGATCCCGACCCGGTGGTCGGCGTGGACACGCTCGCGGCGGTCTGCGCTGCGAGCGATCGGCCCGTGATCGCGATCGGCGGCGTCACGCTGGACACGGCGGTGGCCATCCGCGAGGCCGGCGCGGTGTACGGCGCGGCGGTCTCCGCGCTGTGTCGCGCCGCCGATCCCGAGTCGGCCGCGCGGGCGCTGCACCGGGCGCTCGGGGGCGCGGCGTGATCGTCGAGCTGCTGATCGGCGCGGGCCTCGTCGCCGCCGGCGCGGCGGCCGCGCGCGTGCTCGTGCGCCGGCGCGACGCGATCGAGGACGAGCTGCGCCACGCGAAAGACGCGACGGACGACGAGCCGACCGACGACGACGAGGGCGACGCCCCGCGGCGGCGCAAGGCGAGGAAGACGGAGCGCGCCGCCGGGCCGCGAGGCCTGCGCGTGGGCGACGTGATCCTCTACGCGGACACCGAGCTGTGGCTGGCGGGCTGCATGGAGCTCGACGAGGAGGGCTTCGTCGCGCGGCTGTTCCCGACCCCCGGGAGCGAGCGGGCCGAGTGGGTCGCGCAGCTCGACGAGGTCGGTGACGACCTCGCGACCCTGTCGCCCACCGACGAGGTGCCCGCCGGCTCGGTCCCCACCGCGCTGCCGATCGGAGGGCGTCGGCTGGAGCTCGAGTCGCGCGGCTCCGCGCACGTCCGCACCGAGGGCGAGCACCTGCCGCGCACCACCGAGCGGGCGAGCTACACGATCCTCTCGGGCGTCGGCGGCCGGGTCCTGGTGGTCGTCGACTTCGACAAGGCCGACCGCCTCGCCCTCGTGGGCGATCGCGTCGCCAAGCACATGATCGACCTGCTCCCCGGCGGGGACCTCGCGGACGACTAACGGCTAGGCGGACCGCGCGCGCCGGCCGTCGCGGGCCGAGTCTTCCGCCTCGAAGTACCGCAGGGCGCTGTTCATGGAGGCGACCAGGGCCTCCGTGACGATCTTCGCCGTCGCGTCCTCGGACGTCTTGAGCGCGTCGTAGTAGCGCTGTCGCTCCGTCGCATGAACCACCGCCGGCGGGTAGCCGCCGCGGATCAGGATCAGGTTCATGAGCAGCCGCGCGACCTTCCCGCTCTGCTTCGGGAACGGGTAGATGTGAAGCAGCTGGTAATGCGACTTCGCCGCGAGCCGGAGCGTGTGCGTGGCCCGCCGGGTCTCGGCGGAGTTCATCCACTGCACGAGTTGTCGCATGCGATACGAGATCTTCTCGGGCTTGGAGATGTCGTGGAAGTACATGCGGTGGAGTGGCATCTCCTTGCGGTACTTCGGCGGGCTCCGACCCTCGACCTCTTCGGGCGCCAAGGTGGCGTAGATCTTCTTGATCACGTCGAGCGAGATCGTGAGCCGCTTCTTCTGCGCGAGCTCGCGGATGAGCTGGATCGCCGCGTGGTTCTGCCGGATCTCGTCGTAGACCGGCGCCAACGGCGTATCATCCGCAGGACTCTCCTCGAACGCGCCCCTCAGCTCGTCCATGCTGTAGACGACGCCTTCGAGCGCAGAGTCGTGGTAGATCCACGACAAATCGTGCATCCGCTCGTAATCGGCGATGGTCTCTTCATCAGCCGCCTCCAGCGTCCGATGTAGAACGTGGAGCGTCTCGTCCAGCCGCTGCGCTTGCACGCACGAACCTCCAATTCGGCCGGGGCGTGGCGTCCCCCGGGGGCCGCGGAGGATATCGGATGCGAAGAACGATTTCAACAGATCAGAGCAGATCGTCGATACGATCCGCGACTCGGTCGGGGTCCGGCACCCCCATCTGCACGTGGCGGATGACGCCTTCGCGGTCGATCAGCACCAACGTGGGGATGCTCTGCACCATGTAGGCGCTCTGCGCCGCGCCCCCTACGTCCCTCAACGAGGGGAACTGGGCGCCGAAGCTCCGGTGCGCCCGCTGCACGCCGGCGACGTCCATCCCGTGGTCGAGGTTCACGCCGTACATGCGGATCCGCCCCTGGTATCGCTCGTGAACCTGATTCAGCGCCGGGATCGACTGGCGACAGGGCCCACACCACGAAGCCCAGAAGTCGAGCAGCACCACCTCGCCCTCGAGCTCGCCGGTGTCCACCGTCTCGTCGCTCGGCACCTGCGGCAGCGCGATGGAGGGCGCGTCGCTGCCCACCAGCGGTGAGTCCGGCGCGCCGCGGATCCCCATCATCTTGGCGAAGCTGATGGCGGCCACGATGGCCGCGACCAGGGCGAAGAAGCCCAGGACCCACATCACGCGCTCTTTGGCCTTCACGACGGCGCCCCCGCGGCGAGCGGCAATCGGATGCGGAAGCACGCGCCGCCCTCCGGGGCGGCGGTGCACTCGATGGCGCCCTGATGCTCGAGGACGACCTTCTTGACGATGGCCAGCCCCAGCCCCGTGCCGTCGCCCTTGGTCGTGAAGTACGGATCGAACACCCGATCACGCGTCTCTGGCGCGATCCCCGGGCCGTCGTCGCGCACCTCCACGATCGCCTCGCCGCCCTGGGTCCGGGTCGCGACGATCACCCGACCGCCGCCCTCGGGGCCCGAGGCGGCCACCGCCTGGACGGCGTTGCGGACGAGGTTGTCGAGGGCGCGCCGCAGCATCTGGGCATCGATCTGCACCGGCGTGGGCGCCTCGTCCACCTCGAGGACCAATCGTGGAGACTCGGCGTCGGCGAGCTCGGGGCTCAGCAGCCCCTTCGGATCGACCCCGCGGAGCGCCTTGTCCACGAACGCCCCCAGATCCGCGTCCTCGAGCGCCGCGACCGGCAGCCGCGCGAACTCGCTGAACTCGCCGACGAGGCGCCGCAGCGTCGCGACCTCCTCCTCGACGATCGCGTTCGCGTCCTCGAGGGTGCGGCGGTACCGCTCGTCGTCGCCGTCGTAGGTCCGATGGACCTGCTGCACCGCGAGCTGGATCGGGGTGAGCGGGTTCTTGATCTCGTGCGCGAGCTTGCGCGCGAAGTCCTGCCACGCGCCGATGCGCTGCAGGTACTCGATGCGGTCGCGGCTGTGCTTGATGTCGCGGACCATCGAGTTGAACGCGCGGGTCAGCTCCGCGATCTCGTCGCGCCCGTCCGACGGCACCTCGACCGACAGGTCGCCCTGACCCACGCGCTCGGTCGCCTCGGCGAGGACCGCCACGCGGCGGGTGACCCGGCGCGACACGATGATCCCGACCGCGAGCGCGATGATGATCACGCTGAGCAAGAACGCGATGTAGACGCCGACGTAGAAGCTCGACACGTAGCTCGCGCCGCCGACGAGTCGCGCGTACACGTCGACCACGTCGCTGCTCTGCTGGTGCGCGCGAAACGGCTCGCGCGGCGTGGCGAGGGTGACCTGCCACAGGCCGCCCTGCTCGCTCGGTCGCTCGAGCGTGAGCAGCCGGTTCTGCTCCTCGTCGAGCCGCTCGCCGACCTCGCGCCGCGCGAGCTCGCCGCCGTCGGGGCCGATCACGACCACCCGCGCGACGTTGGGGTAGCGCTCGACGGATCGGCCCAGGTAGGTGGAGAGCGCCTCGTCGTCCTCGGCCTCGAGCGCGGCGTGCCCCGCGCGATGGAACGCGACCGCGTCGGCGGTGCGCTCCGCGTCCCGGCGCAGGGTCACGAAGTGCATCTGATACACGTCGAGGGACTCACGCAGCTGACCGAGCACGCGCTCGTTGACGCCGACCGCGTACGCCTCGCTGACCGCCCCCTGCCCGAACCAGAGCGCGCCGCCGAGCGTCACCACCGCGACCGCGACGATCGCGGCCACGATGCGACGCTCGAACCGGCTCAGCCTCATCGCGGCACCCGCACCGGCTGCGAGCGGAACCGCAGCGTGCGCTGGGCCTGGCCGATCCGCCGGTTGACGAACAGGCTCACGAACGACCCGAAGAACGCCTCACCGCCGATGCGCCCGCCGCCCGCGGGGCGAGCCAGCCAGCGGCGGAGCCGGTGCACCTGCGCCTCGGTCAGCGGGTTGAGCTCGATGAGCGTGGCGAAGTAGACGCTCTGCCCGCGGTGCTCGCGGTAGTCCGACGCGCGCCCCACCGGGACCCGGCGCGCCACGAGGCACCGGTCGAGCACCGCGTCCATCGTGCGGTGCGTCTCGTCGCGGTCGACGCGCGAGCTGCGGAACTGCACCGAGTAGTGCTGCAGCCAGACGTCCCAGTGGATGCGGCACGAGCGGAGCGCGACCGCCGCGGGCTCCTCGCCGCGGTACGCGTAGACCCGCATGACCAGCCGCTCCCACACCCCGCTCTCGAGCTGGTCGCGCAGCGACTCGTCGGCGAGGTCGGTCGCCGAGAAGTGCACCCGCGGCACCCCGTCGCGCCACTGCACGCCGAAGCGGCGCTGCGGGACCGAGCCCTGCGCGAAGGCGACCGAGGCGGCGAGCGTCAGCGCGACGATCGCGGTGGGGAGCGCGCGCTTCACAGCTGGATGAACCCCAGCAGGCTGGAGAAGCCGAAGGAGAAGACACCGACGACGGTGTCCACGCGCACGCCCACGTCGAAGGTCAGGTCGATCGGGACGCGCGCGAAGCCCTGGTAGCCGGGGATCGCGACGAGCAGGTCTTCGGTGTCCAGCAGCGCGTACACCCCGACGAGCCCGTAGAGCTGGACGCCGCGCACCTCGTCGCGGCTCTCGTAGAGCCACAGCGAGTACTCGACGTCGATGCGGCCGGCGAGCTCCTGCGCGCGCATCTCCCGCACCGACGTGTCCAGGAGGTTGGGCGGCGCGCGCCGATCGAGGTTCTGCTCGAGCACCCGCGCCGGGATCAGGTCGCTCATGTCCGCGACGTAGAACCGGTAGAAGAAGGGGATGTCGCCGACCGCGGCGCCCGCGAACAGGCCGATGCGCAGCGCGTGCGTCGCCTCCGGCAGGCGGAACCACTCGCGCCAGCCGGCCTGCACGCGCACGAAGTCGTAGCTCCCGCCGAGCAGCTGCGTGCCCAGGTCCGCGTTGACGAACACGTGCCGCCCCTGCGTGGGGAGGCCGGGGTTGTCGCGCTCGTCGAGCGCGATCCCGAGCTGCACCGCCGACACGAAGCTGAGGCCGTCGTGCAGGTGGAAGTCGATGGGCACGATCTCGGTGCCGCGCCGATGGCTCGCGGCCTCGGGCCGGTCGACGTTCTCGATCGCTTCGAAGTGCCAGTCGAGGGTGAACCGCCAGGTGTCGCCGATGTCGGTGCCGGTGCCGATCGTCCCGCCGTAGCGGCGGTACTCGAGCACCGCGTTGCGGGCCGCCTCGCACGGCAGGTCCTCGGGATCGCGGGTGCACTCGTCGAGCGCGATCACGACGTCGTCGTTGCCGAAGAACTCGCGGCCGAGGTTGAAGAACAGCGAGCCGTTGAGCCCCCACTCGCCGCCGAGCAGGCTCGCTTGCCCCGCGCGCAGGCGCCCGCCCTGCTGGAAGATCGACAACAGCGCGGTGGCCTCGACGCTCACCCCGGTGCCGAAGAGGTTGAGCTCGGCGAGGCTGATCCCGAAGTACGGCTGCGCCTCGCTGTCGACCGCGTCGGTGTTCAGCAGCCCCTCGCTGAACCCCAGCGCGATGCTCTGGATGACGAAGGTGTTCCGCTCCACGACGCGGATGACGAGCACGATCTGTCCGCGCTCCGAGCCGCGCTCGACGCGCAGCGTGACGTCCTCGAACCAGCCCGTGCTCAGCAGGCGCCAGCGCAGCGCCTCGACCCTCGGGTCCTCGAGGTCGAGCGGCTCGCCCGCCGCGAGCGGGACGTACGCCAGAATGACCCCGTCGGAGGTGGTGTCGTTGCCGCGGATCTCGATGCGCTCGATCGTGTACTGCGACGGCGCGGACGGGTCGGCCTCCTCCTCGTCGGTCTCCTCGGGGGCCTCCGGCTCGGCGGCCGGCGGGTCGTCGGCGGGCTCGGGCTCCGGCTCCGGTTCGGGCGGCGGCGCGTCGGGTTGCTCGGGCGCTTCCGGAGCGTCTTCATCAGCCGCTTCGCCCTCCACGTCCTCGGTCGCGTCCGGCTCCGGCGCGGGCGCTCGTTCCTCGGCGATCGGCGCCGGCTCCCGAGCGTCCGGCTCCGGCGCGGGGGCCTCCTCCTCGGCGATCGGCGCCGGCCCCTCCTCGTCCTGCGCCGCCGCGGGCGCCGCGCAGGCGAGCAACGCGCAGAGGCCCCACCGCGCGATCGCGCGGGCCGCGCGCGGCGCGCCGAGCTCGCCGCGGTGGAGGATCGGGCTCACTCGACCGGCGGCAGCTGACCGAGCACGAAGAGGATCAGCAGACCGAGCGCGAGCACGCCCAGCGCCCAGGCGGACGCGGTCCCGATCTGGACCCACACGTTGACCGCCGCGTCGCCGGCCGGCGCCTTCTCCTGCGCCGGCGTCTCCTTCTCCTTCGCGGCCGCTTCGGGCTTCTTCGGCGCGGGCTTCTTCTCGGCGCGCTTCGCGTCCGCCCGCTTCGCGTCCGCCTTCTTCGCGTCCGCCTTCTTCACCTCGGCCTTCTCTTCGGACTTCGCCTCGGCCGGGGCCGACTTCGCGGGGGACTGCTTCTTCTTACGACGCTTCTTCGCCATCGGGTTCTCTTCCTCGGGGTGCGCGCGGCGCTCGGGCGCGGCCTCGGCGCCGATCTCGGCGCGCTCGCCGCCGGCCTGGACGTGGCGGGTGCTGGAGACGGCCTCGGCTCGCTTCTTCGGCGAGCGCTTGCCGGTCAGGTAGACGAGCCGCACGGTCTGGTCATCGCGGCGCCGCTTGGGCGGCGGCGGGAGCGTCGGCGGTCGCGGCCGCGCCTTCGGCGGCTCGGGGAGCGGCGGGCTCGTCCGGGTCGGAGAGCGCGCCTTCTCGCTCTGGTCGAGCACGTCGACGAGCGCCATCTCGACGACGCGGAGGAACTTGCGCGTGTCCTCGCGCTTCTGCGGAGGCGCGGGCGCCCATCCGTCGACGAGGGTGTCCGCGACCGGCTCCTCGACCGCGAACTTCTTCGGCGCCTCGGGGTCGAGGCGGATCCAGAAGCGGCCCTGCTCCCACGCGAACACCTCGTGCAGGTCGGTCGCGTCGTGTCCGTCGAGCTCGATCGTGACGAGCTCGCCCCCCTCGTACACCGCCTCGGCGCGCCGCCCCTCGTGCCGCAGCTCGAGCACGCCGGTGAGCCCGGCCTTCTCGCAGTAGGTCATCAGGTCGACGGGCACGTGGACCGCGAGCGAGCCGCTCTTGGTGTAGTCGTCGCCCTTGGCGACCGGCAGGGGCGGCAGCGCCTGGTGCACCTCGTACGTCGCCGACTCGAGATCGAGCAGCAGATCGACCGAGTCCATCCCGTCGTCGCGCGCGGGCTGATCGACCGCGATCTCGCCACCGATGAGGCGGATGACCCCGGCGACGCCCTCCTCGGGCCCGGCGCCGGTGAAGCGCAGCTCGCCGGTGATGCGTCGCTCCTCGCACGCGCGCAGCAGGCCGACCGCGCCACCGTCGGCGAGATCCCCGCTCAGGATCGGCGGCTGGGCGCTCATCGCGCCCATCATCGCGCGCCCGACGCGCGCGCTCAAGGTCCCGGCGTTCGCGCCAGGGTCAGGCTGCGCAGCCGGTTGATCGCGGCGCCGAGCTCGAGCCCCCGCGGGCGCGCGAGCTCGGGGAGGTCCGCGACCGCGATCAGGCCACCCTCGTCGACCCGCGCGACGAGCGCCTCGACGAGCGCGCGCAAGGTCAGCTCGCCGTCCGCGACCCGGCCCGCCCGCTCGAGCAGCGCCCCGATCGCGCGCACCTGCGAGTCGTCCACGAGCTGGGCGATCGCCGACAGGTCGATGACTTGCTCTCCGAGCGTCAGCTCCCGCAGCCCGCGCGCGCGGACCCGGTTGCGCTTGCCCTTGCGCGCGTCGAACGACCGCGCCGTCGGCCGCCGCGTCGCGACCGCGAGCGGCGGCAGATCGGTGACGGGCTCGCGCGCGCTCGGGATCTCGCGCGCGACCTCGGCCGCGCGCTCGGTCACGTCGTCCGGGACGTACTCGGTCATCCGCAAGACGGTGTCCGCCACCTCGAGGTAGTCGCCGCTCGCGCCGAGCGCGAGCACCGTCGACACCCCGTGCGCGCGGTGCAGCTCGCGCACGCGGTCGATCAGCGGCACGAGCGGCTCTGCCTCGACGAGGCGCTGCATCCGGGCGTCGCGCACCAACAGGTTCGTGGCGCAGGTGTCCTCGTCGAGCAGGAGCGCGCCCGAGCCGAGCTCGATCGCCTCGAGGATCGCCGCGGCGAGGCTGGTGGAGCCCGAGGCGTCCGCGGTGTCGAACGCGACGGTCGAGCGGCCGCGCGGCAGGTCCCGGATGAACCCGCTCAGGTCGACGCCGACGACGCTCCGTCCGTCCTCGCTGCGCACCCGGGCCGCGTCCGCGCGGGTGACCACCCACTCGCGTCCGTCGCCCGGGACGTGCGGATAGACCCCACGCCCGATCGCCTCCAGCAGGGTCGTCTTGCCGTGAAAGCCCCCGCCGACGATCAGCGTCACCCCCTCGGGCAGGCCCATGCCCGTGACCTCGCCGTGGTGCAGGGTCGGCAGGGTGACCCGCAGCGACGGCGGGCTCTCGAAGGGCACCGCGTCGTCCATCGGGCGCGACGACGTGCCGCTGAGCCGGGGCAGCACGCTCCCGTCGCGCACGAACGCGACGAGCCCGCGCTCGCGCAGCGCCGCGGCGAGGTGGGCGTGGTCCTCGACCAGGTCGACCTGCGCCCGGACCGCGTCGGCGTCGAGCGCCTCCCAGCGCAGGCCCTCGACCGCGTCCGGCAGCGCGCGCGTCAGCAGCTCGGCCGCGGCCCGGCCGAGGATGGAGCGACCCCGCGCCGGCAGCCCGACCCGGAAGCGGAGCTCGATGGCGCCCTCGGCGACGACGCACCCCGAGCGCTCGAGGACCTCGGCGCCGCCGGCGTCGACGCGCACGCGGCCCGAGCCGCCGCTGCCCGCGCTGCCGATCCCCTCGGTCTCGTCCGCGAAGCGCTCGAGCAGGTAGTCCGCGAGCGCGACGCGGCGCGGGTGGTTGGCGCGGTGCCGCGCGGGCACGCCGTGCGCCTCGGTGGGCAGGCGGACGCGCAGGCGCGAAGGGGTCGCGAACGGGTCGCCCTGGACGTGATCGACGTGCAGCGTCCAGTCACCCGCCGACCACTCGCCCTTGATCGACTTGTAGGCGGGGTAGCCGCGCCGATCGAGCGAGGCGAGCCGATCGCCGAGGTCTTCGAGCGTCCCGCGCATCGGCCCCACCCTCGCAGAACCGGGCGTCGGAGCAAGGCCGTGGTAGGCCTCGCTCGATGCGCGCCTGGATCGCCCTGCTCCTGCTCGGCTGCGGCGCGGCCCAGTCGCCGGCCGCCGAGTCGGGCCCGTCGCCCGAGTGCGTCTCCGCGCGCGGGCGGGCCTCGGCGGCGTGGACGCGGGTGGCCGAGCTCGCCGAACCGCCGGCCGCGTCGGAGACGCCGATCGACGGGGCGCTCGACGCGCTGCGGGCGCACGTCGAGGCGCTCCGCGCGGCGCCCCCCGAGGAGGTGAACGGACAGGCGGCGATGGCGCTGTCGGGCCAGGTGATGGACGCGCTCGACGCGCTCGACGACGTGCCGCGCGAGGCGCGCGATCAGGCCGACGACGCGGCCGAGGCGATCCTCACCGACCGGACCGTGGCGGGCTCGATCCGGGCGTCGCGCCAGGCGGCGAACGCGCTCGCGGACGCGCTCGAGGCGTCCGATCCCGACGCGGCGGCCGCGCGCGTGACCGCGCGGCGGGTCGAGCGCGTGCGGCGCCGCGCGACGGCGACGGCGACGGCCTACACCGAGGACGCGAGGCGCGGGGACCGACGCGCGCAGCGCACCGAGGCCCTCCCGATCCCCGAGGGCTTCGACGCCCTGAGCGAGGCGCGGAGCGAGGCCGGCGAGGCGGCAGCCGCGACCCGCGAGGCGTGCGGGTTCCACCGCTCGCTCGCGGTCCCGTCGATCTGAACCCTTGCGCCTGCGCATGCGCGTGCGCCTGCCCCCGTCGAACGAGCGCAGGGGCAGGCGCAAGCGCAGGGGCAGGGGGGGCCTTCGGCCCGGGGGCTACGGAAAGATGCCGCGCTCTTCGTAGCTGGTCATCAGCGCCTCGAGCGCCAGCGCGTAGGACGCGATGCGCATCGAGCAGCCCTTGTCGCGCGAGAAGGCGGCGACCCGCTGGTACGTGCGCTTCATGGCGCGCTCGAGGCGGGCGTCGACCTCCTCGAGGTCCCAGCTCTCGGAGCGCTTGTTCTGGGTCCACTCGAAGTAGCTGACCGTCACGCCGCCGGAGTTGGCCAGGACGTCGGGCAGGATCTGCACGCCCTTCTGCTCGAGGATGCGCTCGCCCTGCGGGTTGCAGGGGCCGTTGGCGCCCTCGGCCACGAGCTTGACGTTCAGCGCCCGCGCCTCCTCCTCGCCGACCTGGTTCTCGAGCGCGGCGGGCACGAAGATGTCCGCCTCGATGCCGAAGAACTCTTCGCGCGTGATCGGCTGGCCGGGGTAGCCCTCGATGGACCCGTGCGCCTTCACGTACTCGGTCATCTTGTGCGGGTTGAAGCCCTCGGGGTTGTGCAGGTAGCCGCTGTGATCGCCGGTCGCGACGGTCGACACGCCGAGCTTGTTCAGGAGCACCGCGGCGTGCCCGCCGACGTTGCCGAAGCCCTGGATGATCGCGGTCTTGCCCTCGAGGTCGAAGTTGTTGTCGCGCGCCCACTCGGTGACGCAGTGGATCAGCCCCTGCGACGTCGCCTTGTCGCGCCCCTGCGAGCCGCCGCAGTGCAGGGTCTTGCCGGTGACGACGCGCTGCTGCGCGCTCTTGGTCGCGTGGCCGACGGTGTTCATGTAGGTGTCCATCACCCACACCATCGTCCGCGCGTTGGTGCCGACGTCGGGCGCCGGGATGTCGTACTCGGGGCCGATGTTCCCGCCGAGCGCGTGGGTGAAGCGACGCGTGATCCGCATCAGCTCCTCGCTGCTCACGCGCCGGGGGTTGATCTTCACCCCGCCCTTCGCCCCGCCGAACGGGATCTGCATCAGCGCGCACTTCCAGGTCATCATCGCCGCGAGCGCCTTCAGGTCGTCGAGGCTCACGGACTCGTGGAAGCGGAGGCCGCCCTTGAACGGGCCCAGCAGGTTGTTGTGCTGGATTCGATACCCCTTGAAAAGCTCCCAGCCCCCGTCGTCCATCCGGACCGGGAAATGAACGATCAGCTCGTTCTTGGGCTGCGACAGGATGCGCGCGAGGTGAGGCGGCAGCCCCACCACGCCCGCAGCCTCCTCGAGGTAGCCCTGGACCACCTGGAAGAACTCGTACTCGTGCTCGTGCTCGTCGTCCGTCATCGACATGCCCACCCCTTAGCGAACTCAGCGCGCGGGGCAACGACGCGTCGCGTCACAGAAAGGGCAGATCGGGCGTCGTTCGGGCCAGTCCGAGGACCCAGCTCGTGTACACGAACGTCGCCGTACCCGTGAACATCAGGG
>Ga0070728_10002426_pt1 | contig 23353 bp, 11 predicted proteins | sample tdDd471_FD_66723 | JGI IMG/M metagenome (GOLD analysis project Ga0070728, IMG submission 66723) | Marine sediment microbial communities from the Atlantic coast under amendment with organic carbon and nitrate - tdDd47.1 | ecosystem: Environmental > Aquatic > Marine > Coastal > Sediment | place... | reverse complement strand
TCCGCTCGACCCCGGTCTCTGCATCCCGCGCGAGAATCAGGGTCGTCACCGCCGCGGGCATGCCGGCGAGGGTCACGGCGACGGCGGCGTGCATCGGCTCGAGCTGCCCCATGCCCACGAGCGGCCACGCGACGGCGACGGCGAGCACCGGACCGATCGCCAGCCGGCCGGCGACGTGCAACCACACGCCGACCTCGCCGAGCCCACGCACCCCGCGGTTCACGAAGAGCTGGATGCCGAGCAGAAAGAGCGCGACCGGCGCGGCGGCGGCGGCGAGGGGCTGCAGGATCGTGAGCGAGAGCCCCTGTGCCGAATCGGGCGCCAGCCGCAGCAGTCCACCGACGACCGGTGCCCAGAGCAGCGGCTGGCGCAGCACGCGGCCCCAGGGCACGGCGCCGTCGACGCTGCCGGCGTACTTCGCCAGCAGGACAGGGCCGAGGCTCACGCCGAGGGCGACGTGGATCGACACGAGCAGGGACGCGATGCCGCGGACGGATTCGCCGAAGATGGCGACCACGAGCGGCAAGCCGAGGTAGGCGACGTTGGCGAAGAGCGCGACGAGCCCGAGGGTGCCGCGCTCGTCGCGGGTGCCGGTGAGGCGCGCGGCGACGAAGAGCGTCGCGACGAGCAGGGCCTGGTGCACCGGCACGAGCGCCCAGAAACCGGGGGTCGACGGCACGCGAAAGTCGCCGTCGACGAGGCCCACGACCACCAGCGAAGGGAACCCGACGTAGAGCGCGAAGGCGTTGAGGCCGCCCATCGCATCTGCGGGCCGACGGATGACGCCGGACCGGGTGAGCAGCGCGCCGAGGACGGCCGGGACGGCGAGGAGCGCGACGCGGCTGGCGTTGAGCAGGAGTTCGGACATCGGCGGCTCCGAGGCGGGATGCCGGGCTCGCACGACGGCCCCGCCGGGTCAATCGCGCCGCGCCGCACGACCTGGCGACGCCCCTGCTCGCCGCTCCGCCGGGATTCGCGCTTCCACTGCGCGCTCGGGTCGGTCATGATGGGGGGACACGGCAGACTCCCACCGAACGGGGCAGATCGAATGCGTTGGATGGTATCCGCGGCTACGGCCGCGCTGTGTTGTATTGCGTCCCCTGCGATGGCGGCGGACATCCTCTTTGTGGCCGACCACGACAACGACACGACGATCGCCGATGTCCTCGAAGCCGATGGCCACTCGGTCACGCGCATCGTGAACAACTTCTCCGCGGGCGGTACACCGGCCCTGCAGGCCGACCTCAGCGCCTACGACGCGGTGTACTGGGTCGCCAACGGCGCAGGATTCGGTTCGACGCACAATGCGGCCACGACCGACGCGGTCGACGCCTATGCCCTCGCTGGCGGCTATGTGTTCGTCACCGGGTACGACAGCATCGCGTCGCCGGACGACCCGAACCTCTGGGCGCTCATCGGCGCAGCGGAATCGCGCGACGTGCCGGGTGCGCCGGCCGCGATCATCGACGCGTACAACGTGCTGACCGCCGGCGTCACCGACCTGCGCGGCGTCGTGCCCACCGGCGCGAATGGCGACCGTGACGCGGCGCAGGACCTGCTGCCCGGCACGATCCCGGTGTCCGGAACCATGGACGAAGCCCAGTGGACCCTGCGCCCGGTGGGGTCCGGCTACGTCGCGTACGTGAGCGCGGGACGCAACGGGTCGGGCAGTGACCCGGCGTGGTCTGCGGCCAGCGGCGCCTACAATGGCGCGATCCGCAACTTCGCGTTCAACGCGACGCCCGGCCCGAGCAACGTGCTCTTCGTGTCGGACTCGGGAGTCGACCCCGGTATCGTCGGTGTCCTCGAAGCCGACGGACACACGGTCACGGCCGAGCTCGACGTGTTCGACGGGGGCGTGACCGCCCCGCTCGAGGGCGACCTCAGCGGCTACGGCGTCATCATCTGGAGCGCGAGCGGCGGCGGTTTCGGGAGCACGCACAACGCCTCGACGACCGAAGCTGTGGCCGCGTGGGTCGGTGCCGGTGGTCACCTCTTCATCACCGGCTACGACAGCATGGATTCGCCGGACGACCCCAACCTGCGCGCCCTCGCCGGTTGCTCCTCCGGGCGCGACGTGCCGGCCGCTGTCGGCGTCATCACCGATACGGAGACCTCGCTCAACACCGGCCTCTTCGACCTGCGCGGCGTCACGCCGACCGGCCTGTCCAGCGATCGCGACGCGTTGTCGTCGTGCGGCCCCGAGGTCGTGCCTGTGGCGGCGACAGGGACGTCCGCGACGGAGTTCCAGTGGACCGTTCGCTCGCTGGGCATGGGCGAGGTCGCCTACCTTGCGAATGGCGACAGCGGGACCTCGGGGACCCATCCGAGCTGGACCACCGCGTCGAACGCCGCCCATCGCGCCGTGCGCAACTTCGCCTTCAACGGCCGACGCATCGGCGTCACGTACAACACCGACTCCGACGGCGACGGATTCAACGACGACGAGGACTGCGCGCCCGACAATCCGGACATCAACCCGGACGCGCTCGAGGTCTGCGACGGCGAAGACAACGACTGCGACCCGATGACCGTGGACGGCTTCGACGAGGCGACGTTCGGCGAGGCGTGCGACGGCGACGACACCGACCTCTGCCTCGAGGGCACGATCGCCTGCGCTGCAGGCGTGCTCGCGTGCTCCGACGAGACCAGCAACGACGTCGACGTATGCGACGGTGCGGACAACGACTGCAACCCGGCGACGATGGACGGGTCCGGGGACCCCGACGTCGGCGGTGCTTGCGACGGGCCGGACGCCGACCTGTGCGCCGAGGGCATCCTGTCGTGCTCGGGCGGCATGCTGTCGTGCTCGGACGTCAGCGATGACAACGTCGAGCTGTGCGACGGCGAGGACAACGACTGCAACGGGATGACCGCCGACGGCGCCGACGAGGCCACCCTCGGTGATCTGTGCGACGGCGAAGACAGCGACCTCTGCGCCGAAGGCGCGATCGCATGTACCGGCGGCGCGCTCGCCTGCAGCGACGTCACGGACGACACCCTCGACGTGTGCGACGGCGAGGACAACGACTGCAACCCGGGCACCGCGGACGGCGCCGACGAGCCCACGCTCGGCGACGACTGCGACGGCGACGACAGCGACCTGTGCGAAGAAGGCGCGGTGGTCTGCGACGCCGGCGCCCTCGGCTGCGACGACGAGACCGGCGACGACGTCGAGGTCTGCGACGGCGCGGACAACGACTGCGATGGGCTGACCGACGACGACGATGACGACATCGCCGGGTCGGACCCGAGCGGCACCGGCGCGACCGTGTGGTACCTCGACGACGACGAAGACCTGTGCGGCGACGCGGCGAGCCCGCTGTACGTCTGCGCCGACGGCATGCCCGAGGGCTACGTCGCGAACGCCCTCGACCTCGACGACGGCGACGGCTTCTGCTGCGGCAACGGCTACGTCGACGGCGACGAGGTCTGCGATGGCGACGACCTCGGCGACCTGCCCGCGACGTGCGGCGAGTACGACGGCGGATACGTCGACGGCACGATCGCCTGCGCCGCGACCTGCGACATGCCCGACGAGAGCGCGTGCGTCGACAACGTCTGCGGCGACGGCGTGACCGCCGGCGACGAGGCATGCGACGACGGCAACACCGACGCCGACGACGGCTGCGACGCCACCTGCGCGATCGAGCCGGGCTGGTCGTGCGACGGCCTGGCCGGCGCGACGAGCGACTGCGCCGAGACCTGTGGCGACGGTGTGGTCGACCCGTACGAGCTCTGCGACGACGCCAACATCGACGCCGGCGACGGCTGCTCGCCGTCGTGCCTCGTCGAGGACGGCTGGACCTGCGAGGTCGAAGACGACGTGACCGCCTGCACCCCCGAGTGCGGCGACGGGCGCACCCTCGGCGACGAGCGCTGCGACGACGGCAACACCGACGCCGACGACGGCTGCGGGCCGACCTGCGAGCCCGAGCCCGGCTTCGTCTGCATCGTCACCGATGAGGTGTCGGTGTGCGCCGAGACCTGCGGCGACGGCGTCGTCGACACCGGCGAGGCCTGCGACGACGGCAACCTCGACGCGGACGACGGCTGCGACGCCACCTGCCGCCTCGAGACGGGCTGGTTCTGCGGCGACGCCGACTGCGAGCCGGTCTGTGGCGACGGGCTGCTGCGCGGCACCGAGCTCGACGAGGGCGGGTGTGACGACGGCAACCGCGACGGCGGCGACGGCTGCGACGCCGTGTGCATGGTCGAAGAAAACTACCTCTGCACCGGCGAGCCGAGCACCTGCTCGCTGCAGGCCTTCTGCGGCGACGGCACGGTCGACGACGGCGAAGCCTGCGACGACGGCAACAGCGACGACGGCGACGGCTGCAGCGCGATGTGCGCGACCGAGGACGGCTGGATCTGCGACGACGACGCGCCCACGGTCTGCCTGCCCGACACCGACGGCGACGGCATCGACGACGACGCCGACAACTGCCCCGACGACGCCAACGATGACCAGGCGGACCTCGACAGCGACGACATCGGCGACGCCTGCGACGATGACCGCGACGGCGACGGCGTGGCGAACGACGACGACGCGTGCCCGGACGAGTTCGGCGAAGGCGATGACGGCTGTGCGCCGACCGGTGGCGACACCGGCGCCGACGCCGGTACCGACGCCGGCACGGACGCTGGCGGCACCGACACGGGCGGCATGGACGCCGGCATGGACGCCACGGCGGACGGCTCCGGCATCGACAGCGGCGAGGGCGGAGGCGGCACGTCGAGCGGCAGCGGCAGCGGCGGCTGCGCGGCGGCCCCGACCTCGGGCGGCGGCGCCGCAGGCCTCGGCCTGCTCGCCCTGCTCGGCCTCGTCGTGACCCGGCGCCGCCGGCGCTGACCGACACGCGAGGATCCTTCGGGCCGGCCGCGTCGATGCGTCGACGCGGCCGGTGCCCGTTCGTGGGTCATCGCCGGGTGCGCGGCGATCCGACGGCGCGAGGCGCCCCGCACCTGACCCACCGTACAGGCTCGAGCGGTCACCGTTGAATCGATTGGCGTGGTCACCGACGGTGTCCGCCCCAGCGGCCGTCGTGCCCCGACGCCGCATCCGAGCCCCACCCACGCGGGTCCCGAGTCATGCACCGCATCCTCGCCGCAGCCGCAGTGCTGTGCTTCGCGAGCCCGGCCTGGGCCGCGAACATTCTCTTCGTGTCCGACTCCAGCGCCGAGACGGCCATCGCGGACGTCCTCGAGGCCGACGGGCACACCGTGACCCGGGTGCTCGACGACTACGTCGGGTTCTCGACTCCGACGCTGCAGGGCGACCTGAGCCCGTACGACGCCGTGTTCTGGGCGGCGAACGGTACCGGCGGCGGCGGTGAGCACGACGACGCGACGGTCGACGCGGTCGAGGCGTACGCCCGTGCCGGCGGCATGGTGTTCATCACCGGCAACGACACCCTCGCCTCGCCGATCGACCTCGACATGTACCGGCTGATCGGCACCCGGACGGCGCGCGACGTGCCCGGCGACCCGGCGCCGCTCATCGACGTCGAGACCCCCCTCACGACCGGCGTCGTCGACCTGCGCGGCGTGACCCCGACCGGTGCCGCCCGCGACCGGGACGCAGCGACGAACCTGCAGACGGGAACGCTGCCGGTCTCGGGCACCCGCAGCGACGCCCAGTGGACCCTGCGCCCGGTCGGCGGCGGGATCATCGCGTACGTGTCCGCCGGCGTGAACTCGACCACCGGCAGCGACCGCGCATGGACGGTCGAGGGCGGCGCATACAACGGCGCCATCCGCAACTTCGCCCACGCCGCCGACGAGCGGACGGGACCGAGCCGCGTGCTCTACGTGTCGGACAGCGGCGCGGACGCAGGCCTCGTCGGCGTCCTCGAAGCCGACGGTCACGCCGTGACCGCGTCGATCGACGAGTGGGTCGCTCGAACGAGCCCGGCGCTCGAGGCGGACCTGTCCACGTTCGACGCCATCGTGTGGACGGCCAACGGCGGCAGCGCCGGGGGCCTGCACGACGCGACGACGACCGACGCCGCTGGCGCGTACGTCGCAGCGGGCGGACGTCTGCTCGTCACCGGCTACGACGCGGTCTCGTCACCGACAGACACGAATCTCATCGCGCTGCTGGGGTGCACCGGTGAAGCCGACGTCCCCGAGGACCCCGGCCCGATCGCCGACGTCGCGACCTCGCTGACCATCGGGCTGTTCGACCTGCGTGGGGTCACGCCGACCGGGCTGGATCCGGACCGCGACAGCCTGCTCGGATGTGGCGACGACGTTACCGTGGTCGCCACCTCGTCGGACACCGCCGACGAGGTGCAGTGGTCGGTGCGCACCCTCGGCGCCGGTGAGGTCGCGTGGCTGTCGAACGGCCAGAACTCGTCGCGGGCGACCCACGCGAGCTGGACGGACGAAACGAACGCGGCGCACCGGGCGGTGCGCAACTTCGCGTTCAACGCCCCCGCGTCGCTGGACTTCGACTTCGACGGCGACGGCGCGATCGAAGGCGACTGCGACCCCCTCGACCCGGCGCTGTATCCGGGGGCGATCGAGCTGTGCGACGGCATCAACAACGACTGCGTCGGCGCGACGCCGGACGGCGCGGGCGAAGACGGCATCGACGCCCCCTGCGACGGCGACGACACCGACCTCTGCACCGAGGGCACGCGGGTGTGCACGGGCGGCACGATGGTGTGCACCGACGACACCGGCGACGACCTCGAGGTGTGCGACGGCGAGGACAACGACTGCGACCCCGACACCGCCGATGGCCACGATGACGCCCGGCTCGGCCTCGCCTGCGACGGCGAGGACGCGGACCGCTGTGACGAGGGCACGATCGTCTGCGCCGAAGGCTCGCTGACGTGCGAGGACCCGACCGGCGACGACCTCGAGGTGTGCGACGGCGAAGACAACGACTGCGACGGGGTGACCGACGACGCGGACGACGACATCGCGCGGCTCGACCCCGCGATCACCGGCGCCCGCGCCTGGTACCGCGACGCCGACGCCGACGGCTGCGGCGACCCCGAAGACGTCGTTCGGATCTGCGCCGACGGCCCGCTCGAGGGCCGCGTCGACAACGCGCGGGACGCCGACGACTCCGACGAGGTCTGCTGCGGCAACGGCGCCCTCGAGCCCGGCGAGATCTGCGACGGCGCCGACGCCCTCGGCGACCTGCCGGTGCGCTGCGAAGACCTCGACGACGGGTACGTGTCCGGCACGATCTCGTGCGCCGCGACCTGCGACGGCCCGGACGTGAGCGCATGCGTCGCGAACGCCTGCGGCGACGGCGTCACCGCTGGCGACGAAACCTGCGACGACGGCGGCACCGACGACGGCGACGGCTGTGACGCCACGTGCCGCGTCGAGGCCGGGTGGGCGTGCGACGGCATCGACCGCGCCACCAGCGAGTGCGACGACACCTGCGGCGACGGTGTCGTCGACGCGTTCGAGGCGTGCGACGACGGCAACACCGACGCCGACGACGGCTGCGATCCGACCTGCGCCGTCGAGCTCGGCTGGGCCTGCGACACCGACGACGACGGCACGACCTGCGCCCCCGAGTGCGGCGACGGGCGCACCCTCGGCGACGAGCGCTGCGACGACGGCAACACCGACGCCGACGACGGCTGCGGCCCGACCTGCGCCCCCGAACCCGGCTTCGTCTGCCTCGTCATCGACACCGTGTCGACGTGCGAAGCGACCTGCGGCGACGGCGCCCTCGACGCGGGCGAGCGCTGCGACGACGGCAACCTCGACGCCGAGGATGGCTGCGACCCGACGTGTCGGATCGAGACCGGCTGGCTGTGCGGCGACACCGGCTGCGAGCCCGCGTGCGGCGACGGGCTCGTGCGCGGCGCCGAGGCCGACACGGGCGGCTGCGACGACGGCAACCGCGACGGCGGCGACGGCTGCGACGCCGTGTGCCTCGTCGAAGAGAACTACCTCTGCACCGGCGAGCCGAGCACGTGTTCGCTGCAGGCGTTCTGCGGCGACGGCGCGATCGACGACGGCGAAGCCTGCGATGACGGCAACGACGACGACGGCGACGGGTGCAGCGCCCGCTGCGCCACCGAGAGCGGCTGGCTCTGCGACGAGGCGGCGCCGACTGCGTGTGTGCCCGATGCGGATGACGACGGGGTCGCGGACGCCGACGACAACTGCCCGGACGACGCCAACGGCGATCAGGCCGACCTCGACGACGACGGCGCGGGCGACTCGTGCGACGACGATCGGGACGGAGATGGCGTCGCGAACGACGACGACGCCTGCCCCGATGCGTTCGGCGAAGGCGACGACGGCTGCGACCCGACCGGCGGTGATGTCGGGCCGGACGCGGGCGGCGAGGACGCGGGCTCGGACGCGGGCGGCGGTGACGCCGGTGGCCTGGACGCGGGCGGCACCGACGCGGACGGAGCCGACTCCGCCCGGCCGGACGCCGCGGGCTCCGACGCGGGCGGCACCGACGGCGGCGGCACGGATGCAGGCGCAGGCGGGCCCGGCGCGAGCGACGGCGGTGGCGGTGGCTGCGCGGCGGCCCCGACCTCGAGCGGCGGCGCCGCGGGCCTCGGTCTGCTCGCCCTGCTCGGCCTCGTCGCGACCCGGCGGCGCCGGCGCTGACCGACACGCGAGGATCCTGCGGGCCGGCCGCGTCGATGCGTCGACGCGGCCGGCGCCCGCAGCACACGCTGGACGCCCCCCATGCCACGGCGTCATCGGCGTCTCGGGCTTGCATCGCCCCGGGCTCGCTGCGACGGTGCTTCGGCCCCGAACCCTGATGTGCTCATGCGCCTCGCCCGCCTCGCTCTGCTCGTGGTCCCCGCCCTCGCCGTCGCCTGTGGCGACGACACCGACGTGATGGGCACCGACGCCGGCGGCAACGACACCGGCGCGGTCGATGGCGGGCTGGACGCGGGGGCCGGCGACGCGGGCCATGGCGACGGCGGCGACGTCGATCCCGGACCGGTCTGCGCGTCCGGCATCGACGAGGACGGCGACGGCGTCTGCGACCGCGAGCGCGCCGACTTCTCGGCCGACGCCCGCCTGCCGGCGTCCGGCGATCGCCGCGACATCTACGGGCTCGGCGACGCCATGAACGAGGTCGCCCGCCGCGGCATCGCCCACACCCTGTGGTGGCCGGTCGACGTGTCCGGGGTGCTGCTACCGTGGCGCCCGATGGTGACGCTCTTCGAGCCCGGCACCGAAGACCCGGCCACCGAGTCCGCGCAGGCGCTCGCCCGTCAGGCGCTCGGTTTCGGCGACCTCGACGAGATGTACGCGTGGCTCGGGCTGGCCCGCGCGTCCGGCCCCGAAGCGTGGCCCGGCGTGGCGTGGCCCGACGGCGTCGAGACCGGCGATCCCCTCGGTGTCGGCCGCGTCGAGACCGAGCTCGGTGCCGCGATGTCGTTCTCGTGCGCGACCTGCCACACCGCCGATCTCTTCGGCCGCACCGTCGTCGGCATGACGAACCGGGACGCCCGCGCCAACGAGTTCTTTCACCTCGCGGCCGAATTCTTCCCCGCATTGACCCCTGAGGTCTTCGCCGGGATCACCGGCGCCGAGGACGACGAGATCGCGCTCTTCGAGCGGACCCAGCGCAACCTCGAGGCGATCGGCTCGGTCGTCCCGCAGGTCCGCGGGCTCGACACGTCCCTCGCCCAGGTCGCCCTCAGCCTCGCGCGGCGCGGGCTCGACCCGTACGCCGAGCACGACGAGGATCTGCAGCGCAACCCCCGCGAGAACGCGCTGGCCACCGACGTCGCCGACAGCAAGCCGGCGGTGTGGTGGACGATGCGGTACAAGACCCGCTGGCTGTCCGACGGCTCGATCGTCTCGGGCAATCCGGTGTTCACGAACTTCCTGTGGAACGAGCTCGGCCGCGGCACCGACCTGTACGAGCTCGAGGCATGGCTGGCCGAGAACCGCCACGTCGTCGACGAGCTGACCGTGCTCGTGTTCGCGACCGAGGCCCCGCGGTGGGTCGACTGGTTCGGCGTCGAGACGGTCGACGAGGCGGCGGCGCAGCGCGGTCAGGCCCTCTTCGACACGACCTGCGCGACGTGCCACGGCACGTACACCATGGGCTGGGACGACGACCCCGAGGGGCCGCTCGAGGCGCGCATTCAGCGGGTGTCGCTCGCGTACCACGAGCAGACGCCGGTGCTCGACGTCGGCACGGATCCGTGGCGTGCGGCGGGCATGGCGGCGTTCGCCGACCGCCTCAACGAGCTGGCGATCTCGCAGTGGATGCAGACGACGGTCGAGGTGCAGAGCGGCTACGTGCCCCCGCCGCTCGACGGCATCTGGGCGCGGTACCCGTACCTGCACAACCAGAGCGTGCCGACGCTGTGCGACATGCTGCGGCCGGCGAGCGAGCGGACCCCGGTGTTCTGGATGGGGCCGTCCGCGGACGCCGAGACCGACTTCGACGCGGACTGCGTCGGCTACCCGGTTGGCGACGCGGTGCCGGCGGCGTGGCAGGACGATCCGTCGGCCGAGTACGACACGTCCCGGCCGGGGCTGTCGAACGGGGGCCACGACGAGTGGCTCGTCAACGAGGACGGATCGGCGCGATTCAGCGACGCCGAGATCGCCGACCTCGTCGCGTTCTTGAAGCTGCTTTGACGCAAATTGGGTCGATTCCACCAAAAAACCGTACTTGATTTCGCGTCGAGGTTGCGTCCGAGGCACTCGGCATGTACCTGTACCGGCGCGTGGGGCGCCTTCGTGCGCCGCTCGCGATTCTTTTACGGCCCCGAGCTTCGGGGTCGATACGGTTCTTGCAGCACAGTGGCTGCACGCGCGTCCTGCCACGGCCGGACACTCGAGACGGCGTCAGGACGGCGCCACGGGAGAAGTGAGAGATGAGCAACAAGCTGTTTGTTGGCGGCCTTGCCTGGGCCACGAGCGACGATGGCCTCCGCGAGGCTTTCGAGGCCTTTGGTGAAGTCACTGACGCGAAGGTGATCACCGATCGCGAGACCGGTCGTAGCCGTGGCTTCGGCTTCGTGACCTTCGCCAACGGCGACGACGCCAAGCAGGCCATGGAGGCCATGGACGGCTCCGAGCTGGACGGCCGTCGTCTGAACGTGAACGAGGCGCGTGAGCGCTCGCGTGGCGGCGGCGGCGGCGGCGGCGGCGGTGGCCGTGGCGGCTACGGCGGCGGCGGCGGCGGTGGCCGTGGCGGCTACGGTGGCGGCGGCGGCGGTGGCCGTGGCGGCTACGGCGGCGGCGGCGGTGGCGGTCGCTGGTAATCCAGCCCCCACCCCACACGCACGAGGCGCCCGATTCGGGCGCCTCGTCGCGTTTTTGGGTCGGTCAACGCGATCGGTCCGCCGGACCGGTCAGCGCCACCGCGCGGCGCGCTTCTCGAGCCGGTCGTCCGTGTCGATCGAGAACGCCTTCGCGTGCCCGAGCGCCTCGAACACCGCGGTCGCGTGCGCCCGCCCGGCGTCGAGACCGGCGGTGTCGTCGGTGAGCACGTGGGTCTCGATCGCCTGCTTCTCGGGCGACCAGGCCCATACGCCGACCACCCGACCATCGAGGCTGAGCGTGCGATCCAGCGGCTGGTTCGCCGTCGCGAACGTCCGCGCCTTGCCCATGCCGAAGAGCGCCATCTCGACGTCGTGCAGTCGCGCGTCGGCGACCACCGCGCCCGACGACCGAAAGGCGAAGTGGTTGTCCATCGCCGGCAGCCACGCGTAGGCCGACGCGGGCGCCCCGACCGGCGGAGCGTCCGGGTGCACCCAGGCGTCGCCGATGCCTTCGACCTCGACCGCGTCGAGCCCCGCTTCGGCGATCGCGGCCTTCGCGTCGCGCTTGCCGAGCCCCGTCCACGCCGCGAATTCGTCGATCGTCGCCGGGCCGGCCCAGCGCACGAAGAGCGCGGCGAGCTCGGCGTTGTCGGCCGCGGCGTCCCCCTCGGTGTCGATCGGCGTGGCGGCGACGCGCCACGAGTACTTCTCGTGATCGACCCGCCCATCGACGGGCGTACGAACGATCTGCCCGGCGAACTCGAGCTGCCGCAGGGTCGGCGGCAGGGTCGACGTGATGCCGACCTTCTTGCCCGCGGGTCCGGTCGATCGGATCGCCCCGTCCGGCAGCGCGCTGCGCACGCCCGCGGTCGTCAGCGGCCCACCGGCGAGCGCGTCGAGCACGGCGGCGCCGAGATCGTCGAGCTCCCCCGGGTCGACGCCGGCCTTCTCGAGGTCCCGGGCGTTGCGGCGCTCGCTCAACCGGCGGGCGATCCGTAGGGCGAGGGGCACGTGGGCGGCGGGCACGAGGTAGATGCACCCGCGGACGGACGGCACGATCTGCACGTCGCCGTCGCGGACCGCAGCTTCGATCGTCGCGACGTCGTGACCGCCGCGCAGGCCGAGGGCGAGGTAGGGCTCGCAGCCGCCAATGCTGCGGGACCATCCGGTCGCCGCGAGTACGTCAGCCGGCGACCCCGTGAGTGGGGCATGGTGATGCTGCGCGGCGGCCTGGCGGGCGCGCGCCTCGTCGAGGGCGATCATGGGTGTCCGTGGGCTCGATGGACGGTTGGCCGAACGGCGGCCGCCTTCAACTTTACACCGGGCGACCTGCACGGCACCATCGCGCCATGTCCGAGCCCGCTGCCAGCAAACCGCAGAGCCCTCTGCGCCGCGCCATCCTCGTCCTCGTCGTCGCCGTGACCGTGTTCACGCTCGGTGCGATCGGGTTCATGATCTCGGTGGTGTCCAGCTTCGGCCCGGCCGACGCCGTGCTCGCCTGCACGACCGACTCGTACCGCGTGTCGCGGGCGCTCTCGTGCTGGTGGGCGAAGGGCCCGGCGGACATCGATCCGAACGCGCCCGTGTTCGACGACGAGATGACCGTCTTCATGTTCACGCTGAACGGCTACGGGCTCGAGAGCGGGCTCGACCTCGCCGACCACAACGCGCGTGTGCTCGACCTGCTCGGCCACTGGTCTGACGACGTCGACTGGTCGCTGACCGATCAGCTCGGCCTCACCCCGCTGCACGCGGCGGTGCTGCACAACGACCCGGACCTCGTCGCGGCGCTGCTCGAGATGGGCGCCCCCGAGGACCTGACCGCGGGCGACGCGATGGACACCTTTGCCGGGCTCACCCCGGCCGAGATGGTCGAAGCACTGCACACGCACACGCGCGGCAGCGAGACGATGGACACCCCCGAGCAGAACGCCCGGCGGCAGGCCATCGCCGATCACCTGGGTGCGACGCTGCCCGAGTGAGCCCTACGCCCGACGGCGCCCGAACGCGCGCCTCGGATCGAGCACATGCTCCAGCCAGCGGGACCGCTTCGCCGGCACGAGCGCGCCATCGACGTGGGCCGCGACGTGGTCGTCGGACGCGAACGCCGGATCGGACGTCGCGCGGCTCGTGGTCGACACGTGCACCCGCTCTCGCGTGCCCATCAGCAGCGCGTAGTACGGCAGGGTGAGCTCGCGAGGCCAGCACCCGAGGACGACCGGGACGCCGTCGACCGAGGGCTCCAGCTCGCCGACCGGCAGGTTGCTGACGAGCACGTCGATCTGCCGGCGGTAGTAGTTCACGACGCGCAGGTACGCGCGGTCCGGCAGCTGCGAGAGCGCCCAGGTCTGCGCCGATGACGTGCCCCACCCGACGATCGGGCGCCGTGTCTGGCGCACGATCTGCCGCGCGAGCCCCGGCGCGTCGTCGCGGCGCAAGCGCACGGTCATCACGCCGTACCGGTTGCGCGCCTTCAAGAACGGGAAGTACGCCGTCAGCCCCGCGGTCAGCTCGTGCACGTCGGGGTGCTGGGCGAAGACCTCGGCGACGACCACGGCGGACGTGACCGCGAAGAACGGCACGCCCATGCCACGGCGCGCCGCCCGTAGCGGTGTCGCGTCCCAGACGTGCGCGCCGCGGGTGAGGGTCGTGCCGCTGTGCTTGCGCAGACCGCCGCGCCACAGCATGCGCCGCGCGAGGGACGGCAGCGCGATGAGCTCGGGCACGATCGGCGCCGGCGCCTTCACGTCGCGGTACGGCACGAGCGGCGGGTTGTCGTCGAAGAGCTCGCGCAGATCGCGCCACAACCCGACGCCGTCGACCTGCATGTGGTTCCACACGACGCGGACGCGACCCGGCTGCGTGACATCGAACCACACACCGTGCCGCGGCTCGACAAGGTCGGACCACTCGACGTCCTGCGGGGTGAAGGTGAGCCCACCCGCACCGAGGTCGAGCGCCTCGCGCAGCAGCGTCGGCTCGCTGGACGCCAGCCGCCGGGCGACCCGCGCGCGAAACGCGTCGACGACCCGGCCGTGATCCGACGGGTCATACGACAGATCGAGGTCCATGTTCGACGCGTCCCAGGCGTCCCGCCCGTAGAGCGCCATGTACCGATCGTCCGGGCCGTCGAGACGCCGACGCAGGTAGTCGCGCGCAGCCCACACGCCGCCCCCGAGGGCGGCAATCGACGGAATCAGTGCAGGATCAGGCATATAGAAAACCTGTGCAGCATCTCGACAGATGCAAGCAGACCCCTCGCGCGCGAGCCAGCCCCTTTTCGCCGCGGCCCGCGAGCCGCATGCTGCCCCGCGACCCGTGCGCCCCGCTTCGCATGCCACCGATTTCGCCCGATCCGCCGATGCGCTCGCCCGTGCTGCCCCGTCCATACGATGGCGCACGGACCACGCGAACGTGCAGTGCGGCAGACGACGGGCGGCAGCACCGATGACGCACCGGGACCGCATCGACGCTGCCGCTCACGCGGCGGTCGCGGACGGCGTACCCGCGAGCGTGGTGGCCCTCGCCCTGGCCGGGGCCGGGGCCCGTGCCGTCGGCGCCCACGACGACACCGCGTCCACCGAGCGCGTCGAGGCGCTCGCGTCGGCCCGCGCCACCGAGCACATCAGGCCGCTCGCCGACGCATGCGTCGGGCTCACCCCCGACGACGCCCCGGCCCTCGCTGAGCAGGTCGGGCGGTGGCTCGAACGGGGCGCGACCGATGCGGACCGCGCCCGCACGGGGCTGTGGCACACCCCCGCCGCCCTCGCCCGCCGGGTGGTTCGCGGCGCCCCGGACGCGACCTCGCTCGTCGACGTGGCCGCCGGCGCCGGGATGTTCGCTGCGGCGTGGGCCCGGTCGCGGGCCGCCGACGTCGCGCTGACCCTGCACCTCGTCGAGCGCGGCTCGACCTCGGCCGCGTGTGCCGCCGCGGTCGTGGCGATGGCGACGGCGGACCGGGACGCTCAGGTCACCGTCACCGTCGGTGACGCGCTCACCGCCGAGATCACCCCCGCCGATCAGGTCGTCTCGAACCCCCCGTGGGTCGCGTTGCGCGCGATGCACGCAGGCGACGCCGAGGCTGCCCGCGCCGTCGCGCGGTCCATCGGTCTGGCGCCGAAGGGCCGGTGGTTTGGCGGCACCGGCCTCGACGTCAGCGCGCTCTACCTCTGGTTTGCCGCCCATCGCTGGACCCGCCCCGGCGGCCGATTCGACGTGCTCGCGCCCTGCGGGTTGCTCGAAGCGGACGCCGCCGGTGAGCTGCGCGCGGCCCTTGTCGACCGGCTCGCCTTCGTCACCGAGCTGCCCGACCCGACCGCGTTCGGCCGCGTCGCCGTGCGATGGGCGTGGTTCGCGGGCACTCGGCCCACGAGCGAGATGGCGTCGCAGGCGAGCGGCGAGCGAACGGGCGACGAGGCGAGCACGGCGACGCACGCAGGGTGTGCGGGCGCAGAGGCCGCCGCCGCCCATGCCCTGGTCGCCCACGCCGACGACGAGCCCGCTACCGATCTCGCCTGGTCGCCCCTCGGCGGCGACCTGCGCGGCCCGTGGGCGCTCGGCGACGCCGCCGATCGCGCCCTGCGCGCCCGGCTCTTCGGCGCCGACGGGTGCGGGCCACGCCCACGGCGCGGCGTGACCACCGACCTGAACGGCCTCTTCTTCGTCGAGGTGCTCGAGCGCGACGGCGACCTCGTCCGCGTCCGCAACGACCCACGCGCGGGTCGCAAACCCCTCGACGCGCGCGAGGCCTGGATCGAGGCGGCGCACGTGTACCCCGTCGTCCGCGGGCGTGACGTGCACCGCTTCGCCGCGCGGCCGACTCCCGGGCGCGCCATCGTCGTGCCCCAGCGGGGCCTGCGCGGGGATCCGAGCCTCGCGGACGCCGCGCCGCGCACCCACGCCTGGCTGATGCACGAGCAGGCCGCCCTGGAGGCGCGTTCGAGCTACCGCCGCTTCCAGGCCCCGCGCGGCGCGCCGCCGTGGTCGTTGTGGAACGTCGGCCCGTACACGTGGGCGCCGTGGCGGGTGGCGTGGCGCGAGCTGGCGCGAACGCGCTTCGAAGCCGCGGTGCTGCACACCGCCCCGCTGGCCGGCGTGCCCGATCGCCCCGCCGTGGCCGACCACAAGCTCTACTTCGTCGCCGTCGACACCGCCGACGAGGCCGACGCGCTCGCCGCCGTGTTGAATGCTCCGCGGGTCGCACGCGCCGTCTTCGCGGCGGCGTCGACCCTGAGCCACGGTGGCGCCGTCATCCGCCGTCTGCGGGTGCCAACCTGGGACCCCGGGGCCCCGGCGTGGCAGCGGCTGGCCGACCTGGGGCGCACAGCGCGGCTCGACGACGGCGCCGTCGACGCCCGGTTCGACGCCGCCCTGGACGACGCCGTCGAAGCGCTGCTCGCCGGCGCAGACTCGCGGGGCGGCGCCGGGTCTGCCACGGTGTAGCCCCAGCCCCTCGCACGACGCCCCCGGCTGCCCATGCGCCACTTCGCCCTGCCCGCTGCGGCCGCCTTCGCCCTGACCCTCGGAGCCGGCGCCTGCGGCGACGACGCGTCGACGGCGGCGGACGCGGGCGCGACGGACGCCGATGACAGCGGCGTCTCGGACACGGGCGCGGCGGGCGCCGATGCCGCGTCAGACACGGCGATCGACTCCGCGCTCGATGCCGCGCAGGACGACACGAGCGCGGACGCGCTGGACGCAGGCGCGGGCGGCACGATCGTGCGCGCCATGACCTTCAACACGGGCACCGGCGCCACCCCACCTCGCGAGCTCGCCGACACGTACGGCTGGGGCCGCGACGAGGCCGATCTCGGCGACGCGTGGTACGGCAACGGCCTCGCCTGGATCGCATTGATCGACGCGATGGCCCCCTGGATGGCCGACCAGTCGCCCGACGTCGTCGCGTTTCAGGAGATCTTCTGGCCCGGCGAGTGCGACGCGATCCCCGCCGAAGCGCAGGTCGGGTTCGTCTGCGATGGCGCACGCGAACCGACGGTGGCCGAGCGCCTCGTGGGGGCCGGGTACACCGTGGCGTGCCACCCCGGTCGCCCCGACAAGTGCCTTGCCGTGCGTGACGCCTTCGCCCGGATCGACGGCTGCGACGACGGCTTCTGCCTCGAGGGGCTGGACGGCGCCGAGGTCGAGGGCTGCAGCCGTGGGTCCCGCGTTGCGCGCGCACGCCTCGAGCGCCCCGATGGCACCGCGCTCACCGTCGTGAACGTACACGGCACGTCCGGGTTCACCGTCGACGACACCGCCTGCCGCGTCGCCTGGTTCGACGCTGCATTCGCCGACCTCGACCCCGACGTACCGGCGATCGTGCTCGGCGATTTCAACACCGACCCGGTGCGCGCTGCCGCCACGGACGCCAGCGCCTCGCGCCTCGCCGAGCTGGCCGACGAAGGCGCCTTCGCCTTCGCCACACAGGTCGGCGTCGGCGCGCGACCGACCTACGGCGGCATCCTGAACATCGACCACGTGCTCGTGCGGGGCGGCGACGGCACGTGCCTCGCCGCCGGGCTCGACGAGGCGCTGCCCGCCCCGCTGGCCGTCGAAGCCTTCGATCACCGCCCGATCGTCTGCGACCTCACCCTGCGATGACGCCGCGGCGCGCCGCGGTGCAGGCGCTCGCTTCGATCAGGGGCCGAAGCGCTGGAACCACACGCCCGGGTTGTTGTTGTCGGAGCACGCCGTCCCCGACCGCACACCGTCGAAGAACCCCGGGGCGAAGCTCTCGAAGATGGTGTTCGAGCGGTACGAGTACCGGAACCGGTAGATCGTGTCCGCGGTGTACCCGGTGTTGCACGCCTGGACCCACGACGTGCCGTTGAACTCGGCGGGATAGAAGTAGTTGTCGCCGCTGCCGTCGGGCACCGACATGTGCCGGCCGCCGGTGCCCGCGTGGAAGCAGCAGTTCGAGCTGTTCCAGTTGCCGTCGATGTTTCGGATGCCGCCGCCCCGGTTGTAGAACCAGACGAACGCCGACCGCAGCCGCGCGTCGCTCATCGACGCGACCGTCATCAGCTCGTACCCCGGGTGCGCGCGGTTGTACTGGCCGAAGTAGAACCCGGTGTACGTGACGCCGCCGCCGGTCATGTCGCACCAGACCTCTTCGTCGCCGGACCCGCGGTCGATGGTCTGCGGCCCATCCACGAGCACGCCGCTGGCGCGCAGGGCCGCGCACGAGTCGAGGGTGCACACCTCGCGGTCCGGACAGTCGTCGCAGGCCGACGGGATGCCGTCGCCGTCGGGGTCGACGCGGTCGTCGCCCCCGGGGCACGCGTCGCAGGCGTCGGGCACCGTGTCGTCATCCGCGTCCGCGGCGTCGTCGCCGAGGGGGCACTCGTCGCAGGCGTCCGGCACGTCGTCGCCGTCCGCGTCGTCACGGTCGTCCTCGCCGGGGCAGGCGTCGTCGCTGTCGCAGACCCCGTCGCCGTCGCTGTCGTCGGCCGCGTCCGCCGGGCACACATCGCAGCCGTCCGCCACCCCGTCGTCGTCGAAGTCGGCGTCGTCGTCGAACCCGGGGCAGGCGTCGTCGCTATCGCAGACTCCGTCGCCATCGCTGTCGTCGGCCGCGTCCGCCGGGCACGGATCGCAGCCGTCGGGCACGTCGTCGCCATCCGCATCGTCGCCGTCGTCGAAGCCGGGGCACACGTCGTCGACGTCGCAGACCCCATCGAGGTCGCTGTCGTCGCCGTCACCGAAGCACGCGATCGCCTCCAACCCGTCGCAGATCACCACACCGCCGCAGTCGCCACAGCCGGCGCCGGGCATCGCGTCGAGCACACCGCAGCCGCCACACGCGTTGCGCGCGTCGTCGCCCTCGTCGCCGCCGCAGACCACCGCCTCGTCGCCGTCGCACGTCCACGTGCCGGACCCGCAGGTGCCACAGGACGCGCCGGGCTCACCCACCAGGTCGTCGCAGCCGCCGCACGCATTGCGCGCCAGCGCGCCCTCGTCGCCGGCACAGGTCACGGCGTCGCCGCCGTCGCAGGCCCAGGTGCCCGAGCCGCACGTGCCGCAGGACGCGCCCGGTGCGCCGGCAAGATCGTCGCAGCCGCCGCAGGCGTTCAGCGCGTCGTCACCGTCGTCGCCGGCGCACACGAGGGCCTCGAGTCCGTCGCACACCGAGAGGCCGCTGTCGCAGGTGCCGCACGCCACACCGCGCTCACCGGCGAGGGGCTCGCAGCCGCCGCAGACGTTCGTCGCCAGCTCGCCGAGGTCGCCGGCGCACCGCGTACCCTCGAGCCCGTCGCAGGCGACCACGCCGCTGCCGCAGGTGCCGCACGAGGTGCCGAGCTCGCGGTCGAGCAGCCCGCACCCGCCGCATGCGTTGCGGGCGTCGTCGCCGAGGTCGTCGGCGCACGCGAGCGCGTCGATCCCATCGCACACCAGCCCGCCGCTGTCGCAGGTGCCGCAGGCATCGCCCACCGCGCCGTCGAGGGCTTCGCAGCCGCCGCAGGCGTTCAGCGCGTCGTCGCCGTCGTCGCCCACGCAGAGCAGCCCGTCGGCGCCGTCGCACGCCAGCTCGCCGCTGCCGCAGGTGCCGCACGGTGCGCCGCGTTCGCCGTCGAGCGCCGCGCAGCCGCCACACGCATTCAGGCTGTCGCGCGGGCGTTCACAGCCGTTCGACGGGTCGCCGTCGCAGTCCACGAAGCCCTCGTCGCAGGTCGCGACCACGCACGCCCCGTCGACGCACGCGCCCTCGCCCTCGGCGGGCAGGCAGGCGATGTCGCAGCCGCCGCAGTGCATCGGGTCGAAGGCGAAGGTGAAGTCCTCGTCCGTGTCGCCGTCGCAGTCGTCGTCGGTGCCGTTGCACAGCTCGGACGCCCCGGGGTTCACCAGCGGCAGATCCGGCTCGCAGTCCACGCCCTCGTTGCGGCACGCGAGCCCGACGCCGTAGCCGTCGTCGTCGGGGTCGTAGCAGTCGCCGCAGACCTCGAGGCTCGGGATGCACAGATCGCGGTTGCCGTCGTCGGTGGACTCGGTCGAGCAGGTCAGGCCCTCGGGGCAGGCGCCGTCCGTGCCGCAGGGCAGCGCGCAGAACGCGCCGTCGAGCAGGTCGATGCACGACGCCGCGAGGTTCGGGCAGTCGCCGTCGTCGTCGCAGGGCTCGCAGGTCGTCTCTTCGATCGGCAGGCACAAGAAGACGCGGTCGCCCTCGAAGTTCTCGATCGGCGCGCACTCCCAGGCCTCGTCGGGGCACGCGTCCGCGCACGGCACGGTGCACACCCGGTCGCCGTCGGGCCCGGGCACGCAGTACCCGCTGTCGCAGTCGTCGCCGCCATCGCACGGCCAGCCGAAGCCGCCCTCGTCGGGCCCGGCGTCGGCGGTGTCTTCAACGACGTCCGCGGTCGTGTCGGCCACGTCTGCGGTCGCGTCGGATCCGCCGACGTCGTCGACGACACCGATGTCGGACGCGGTGTCCGCCCCGCCGACCTCGAGGTCGAGCGACGGCGGGTCCTCGCCACCGCAGGCGACGGCGAGAACAGCGATCAGGGCGAGTCCGACGCGGACGAAGGCAGGGCGCATGGGCATCTCCGGGGGGATGCCCCAGCCTGACGCCCTCGGCCCGCCGAGGCAACCGGATCCCGCGTCCGTCACGCCGCGGTCATCGCCTCGCACGACCGCCGGCGACGCGGCAGCCAGCGACGCGCGCCGCGATCAGTCGGCACGCACGCCGTCGAAAGTGCCGGCGAACGCGCCGAACGAGGTGCCGTCCTCGAGCAGCTCGCCGTCCCACTCGCCGTCGACGAGGGTCTCGGCGACGAAGCGCGCGTCGAGCTCGCCCGCGAAGCACGAGCCCTCGAGGGTGATCACCGTCTCGGCCTCGAACGCGTCCCGCAGGCTCGCCTCGACCCGCGCGCCGGCGGCGTCGATGCCCACGTTGCAGAACGAGCGGTAGGTCGACTCGCCGAGGATGCCGATGTTGTCCTCGAGCAGCACGGCGATCTCGCCGCAGTCGATCCACGTGCCGAGCAGGTCGGCGGTCGAGCCGCAGGGCTCCGTCGTGCCGTCGTGGTCGCGGTCGCAGTCGAGCGTCGGCAGCAGCACGTCCGTGAAAACGAACGCCACGAGGCGCCCGAAGTCGAGGCGGAAGCTGTGCTCGGGGATCTCGAGGCGGTCGCCCTCGCTCACCGTGGTCTCGTCGGTGTACTCGAGGTTCTCGAACCCGGCGTCAGCGAGGTCGAACTCGTACACGGTGAGCTCGCCCTCGAGGTCGTGCAGGTCCACGATCATGCGGTCGAGGCGGTGGGTAAACGAGCCGAGCTTGTCGACGTAGACCTCGCCCACGGTGAGCTCCGACACGATGTGCATGTCGGTCACCGCGCGCGACAGGTCGCCGATCATCGTCGCGAGGCGCAGGGCGACGTCGGGCACGTTGTCCTCGATCATCGTCTGCACCTCGGTCTGCAGCAGCTCGTTCGTGCCGAACTCGAGCTGGCCGCACATGCCGAAGAACGTCGGCTGGGCGCCGTCCCACGAGGTGAAGTCCTGCGTGTACAGCTGCTCGAGGTCGCCGGTCGGGTGCGTGAACGACTGGGCGCGGCACGAGTCGAAGTCGGCCTGGAAGCCGGGGGTCGCCGGGTCGGCGTCGACGGCCTCCCAGCAGCAGAACTCGCGGTACACGAAGTCGAGCAGGAAGGCCGCCGGATCGAGACCATAGTTCTCGGTCGCCCGGTCGCCGTCGATGTCGGTGTCGTCGGTGAGCTCGTCGAGGGTGCGCAGGGTCGTCGCGACCGACGGCGGCAGCACGTCGGCGAGGTCGAACCGGTTGTCGAGCTCGTACACGCCGCTGAACACGACGGGCAGCGCGTTGAGGCGCACCTCGACCTCGGTGGTCACGTCGCCCTCGACCACGAGGCCGTCGACGCAGCCGAACGCCGTGAGCACGTCGGACGTCGCGCCGGTGTACCCCTGCACCGTGACGGCGAACGCGTCGCCGGGGGTGAGGTCGGCGAAGGTCACGACCTGCGAGGTCGACGACACCGGGTCGGCGATCTCGAGGGCGCCGGTCGGCTCGAACGGGTCGATCGCGTCACAGGCGACGCCGTCGAACACCGACGCCGTGAAGCTGGTGAGCGCCTCTTCGCCGTCCCACACCGAGGTCGCGTCGATCGCGCCGAGGGCGAGGCCTTCGATGGTGACCTCGAAGCGCACGGCGTCCTGGCCGTCCATCTCGGCGTCGACGATGAACTGCGTCTCGAGGTTGCCGGCGACGAGCACGCCGCGGGCGATGCCGTCGGCGTCGGTGCGCGCCCGGCGGACCCGCATCATGCTGCCCTCGGCGGGGCCCGACACGATGTACTCGATGGCGACGTCCGCAGCCGGGCCGTTGCACGTCGTGACGCGCACGGCGAGGTCGTTGCGACCGCCACGACCGACGGTGACCTCGTTCGGGCCGACGGCCTCGAAGATCGTCCAGCACGTGTCGGGGGTCACGTCGGGGGTCGTGTCCTCGACGATGTCGATGCCCGTGTCGGCGACGCCGGTGTCCTCGAGACCGGTGTCCTCGGGGGCGTCCGGGATCGCGTCGATGCCGGCGTCACGGACGGGGCCCGACGGGCCGGACGGATCGTCGCCACACGCGACGAGCGCGACGGCCACGAAGGCAAAAAGCAGCGAGTGAATCGTGCGGTTCATGTGAAACTCCGGGGGATTGGCGCGCCGCCGTGCCACACTCGCCACGGGCATGCAACCGAAAATCTGCGCCCTTCGTCGCCGGAGTGCCTCGGACGTGCGCGGGGCGACCCCCCCTGCTATCGTCGCGGACACAGGCCGTGGCCCCCTTTGCGAGCCGATCGATGCCCGTACGTATCCTCATCGCGCTGGCGATCAGCGCAGGTCTCGCCGCCGGTTGCGGATCGGACACGTCGTCCGGTTCGAGCACCGGGGGCGAGACGGACGTCGAGCTCGTGCCCGACGCCGACACCGGCGACGACGTGGGCGGGTTCGACGCGGCGACCGACACCGGCGACGACACCGCCGACGCCGAAGAAGACACCGAGCCGCTCGGCGAGACGGGCGACCCGTGCGAGACGGACGACGAGTGCGCGTCCGCCCGCTGCGTCGACCTCGTCGCCGGCGAAGGCGGTGGCATCTGCACCCGCAACTGCCTCGAC
>Ga0070728_10002424_pt1 | contig 23379 bp, 18 predicted proteins | sample tdDd471_FD_66723 | JGI IMG/M metagenome (GOLD analysis project Ga0070728, IMG submission 66723) | Marine sediment microbial communities from the Atlantic coast under amendment with organic carbon and nitrate - tdDd47.1 | ecosystem: Environmental > Aquatic > Marine > Coastal > Sediment | place... | reverse complement strand
ACTGCAGGAAAATGTCGACCGGGTGCTGGCCGGAGAGTGGCCCAGCGGCGCCAGGCCCGACCTCTGGGACGGCGAAACCGCCGACCGCGTGGTCGGCGAAATCAAAAAATGGCTTTTTAGATCAATTCCCGGTTAATATGTAAAAACTTCAAAAGTTAATTTTTTAGGATGTGTGGCGCAATTTGCATAAAAGACAAAGTTTAGAATAGATGGATCATTCCGTGACTTCACATTCAACGATGTTCAGAAAGAGTACATAAGATGAATCTCATGTTTAGCGCCGCCGGGCGTCGGGTATCTTTATTGCGACATTTTAAGAAATCAATGAATAATTTAGGTATTGAGGGGGAAGTGATTGCTGCAGATATTGGAAATTCCGCCCCGGCGTCTTATGTTACGGACCGTAAGGTCTTAATTCCACGTGCAACAAGCCCTGATTATATCGAGATAATATTAGGTCTTTGTCAGAAACATCAGATTAAGCTTTTGACATCACTTATCGATACCGACTTAACACTACTTTCTCATCATAGAGAGGCTTTTGAAAATATTGGAACAAAATTATTACTCTGTAGTGAAGCGACCAATAAAATATGCTCTGACAAACAAAAAACGGCGGCTTTTTTCGAAGATAATAATATCCCGAGTCCCTGTCTATATACAAAAGATAAAGCATTTGAATTACCCGAAGATGCCTATCCGCTTCTTATAAAGCCCAGTGACGGGAGTTCAGGTATCGGGGTTACAAAAATCAGAACCTCTGAAGAATTGGATTTTTTTTCAAGCTATATCAAAAATGCCATGATTCAGGAATTTATAGAAGGTGACGAATATACAGTGGATGTATATGTTGATTTTCATGGCAAGATACGCTGTGCTATTCCGAGAAAAAGATTGGAAATTAGAGGAGGAGAAGTAAGTAAAGGAATTACGGTTAAGGATACAGAAATCATGGAGGCGGCTTGCCGTGTTGTATCAGCACTGCCTGGCGCACTCGGGTGTGTAACGGTTCAGTGTTTTAAAAAACTGGATGGAAAATTACAGTTTATTGAAATCAATCCAAGGTTTGGAGGTGGGTTCCCGCTTTCCATTCATGCTGGGGCAGATTTTCCCAAATGGATTCTTCAGGAGTTAACATCAGGAACATGTGATGCAGAAATGTCCTCTTGGACGAATGATTTGGTGATGCTGCGGTATGATGACGAGATCATTGTTACAGGCGAAGATTTAAAATGATAAAGGGTGTTGTTTTTGATTTGGATGATACATTGTATCTGGAGGAAGGCTATGCCAGAAGCGGCATGACATCAATTGGAAAATGGGTTGAACAACGGTGGGGAGTTGCTGGTTTGGGGGATGAATTACATCGATTATGGGACACTGGGGTTAGAACTAAAACATTTGATATTGCATTAGAGAATATTGGTGCGGAATTTACACAGAATCAAATTATGGAGATGGTGAGGCAATATCGCAATCATATTCCTGAGATTTCTTTATTACCGGACTCCAGGTGGGTTCTAGAATATCTGCAAAAAGATTTCTTTTTGGGATTGATTACGGACGGATTTGAAACGGCGCAACAAAGAAAAATCAAGGCGTTGGATATTGAGAAATGGATTCCCAATATTTTGATTACGGATATTCTAGGTCGGGATTGTTGGAAACCAAATCCCAAGCCATATGAAGTAATGGAAAAAAAGCTGGGCCTTTCTGGGCCACAATGTGTGTATATTGGCGATAATATTGTTAAGGATTTTGTTACTGCCAGAGAAAGAGGATGGTTAACTATTCAGATAATCCGGCTTGGACAAGTCCATACCTCACCAGATCAAATAGAAGAAAAGTTTAAGGCAGATCATATAATTGATAATTTTCAGGATCTCCCTAACATATTAAATTCATATGGCTAGATCATATTTCATTTTATTATATGGGGTTAGGCAGAATAGTAATTTGCACTTGTTATCAGTTTAATTGATGATATTGTTTTGCGTATTTCGTGTTATTTATATTGCTGTTTTCTAAAATTGGAATGCTATGAAAATCAAAGTGACTGAACGTAACCCTTTTGGTTACAGCAGATATGGTTATTTGTGGGAAATTTTATCTAAATATTCGTCCAAGAAGCATTTGGATTTTGGAGCATATGATGGCCGTATCATTAATCAATTAGTAAAAGACAAGGTTGTAACGGAAGCAATTGGTGTGGATGCAAATAAAGAAATAGTATCTAAGAACCTTCCTCACCTTGGAGACAATGTTTCATTGCGGCATATCAATACAAGACCTGTTGTCTCTTTACCATTTCCAGACAACTCTTTTGATAGCATTAGTATTCTTGATGTATTAGAGCATGTATATGATCAGGACAGCCTTTTAAAGGAGATTATAAGGGTTTTAAAGCCGTCTGGAATATTCATAGTCACAGTTCCGGGGAAACATGCTTTTTCTTTCCTCGATTTAGGTAACTATAAATTTATATTTCCACGTCTTCATAAACTTTATTATAAATTCAGTGGTAAGCTTAGCTATTATAATGAACATTTTGTTGAATGTAAAAATGGGTTGTTTGGGGATATAGAAGTTGAAAAAATGTGGCACCAGCATTTCACCCCAAATGAATTAGTAGGGCTTATAGAAAGAAGTGGTTGTTACAATGAGGAAATTGATGGGGCTGGATTTTTTGATCGTATTTTTAGTATAATTTCCTTCTTCTTTGGGGACAGTAGAATTATTCAGCGATGTAAGAAGTGGGACTTAAAACGATTCCATCAAACTCACCTGTTTGCGACATTTCGAAAAGAAGCTTAAATTGCAAAGAGTGTCCAGATACAGTAATCGGCGGATAGTTGCCGCGTTCTGGGGAATACCCCCTCCCATTAGAAAAGAATGATATTCCTCTGTTGTAAAGGCGCCTAATCCGTTATTCTTGTGATCCGTTGGCAATGAAGAGGACATGGTCATGACAGGCAAGCGCAAGATAATCCTCTATAATCCGCATGCGGTATTTTTTACAATGCCATTGGGGCTGATGGCTGTGGGGTCCAATCTGGATCCGGAAAAATATGAGGTGATAATCGTTGACGCCCGGCTGGAAGCTGATGCCCTAACGGCGCTTCTGCATGATCTGGATGACGCCTTGCTCCTTGGCGTGACAATTCTGACAGGCGCCCCTCTGCAAGACGCCCTGAAGACAATCAGGGCGGTAAAAAAACAATATCCCGATCTGCCTGTGGTTTGCGGTGGCTGGCATCCGTCGCTTTTTCCCAGGGAAATGCTGGCGGAAAGCGGGGTGGACTATGTTGTTCAGGGACAGGGTGAGGGGACTTTCGCCGAACTGGTTGATTGCCTGGCGGAAGAGGGGCCGGTCGGAAATGTCGCCGGCGTCACCTATCGCGTGGATCGCCACCCCGTTTCAACAAAACCGCGCCCCTTGACTGACCCGGAAAGCTTTCGCCCCGTTGACTACAGCCTGATACCGGTTGAGCGTTATTTCCACCTCAAAGGGGTTCGGCAACTGGATTATATATCGTCTATCGGGTGTCATTTCCGTTGCGCTTTTTGTGCGGACCCTTTCGTTTATCAACGCGCTTGGAAGGCGCTGTCGCCGACACGGATAGGGGAGGATCTGGAATTCCTCTGGCGCCAATACCAATTTACCGATCTTAATTTTCAGGATGAGACTTTTTTCACCAGGAAAAAGCGCATTATCGGCCTGACAGAAGAAATTCTCAAACGCGACCTTCATTTTTCCTGGGCGGCGACGATGCGCGCGGATCAGGGGGTGAGACTGACGGATGAAGTGTTTGGCCAATGCGTCGCATCAGGATTGAGGCGCGTCCTGATAGGCGTTGAATCAGGCAATCCGGAGATGCTGTTGCGCATACGCAAGGATACCAGCCTTGATCAAATCATTGAAAGCGCCGAGATGTGCGTGCGTCATGGCGTCGCGGTGATCTTTTCTTTTATCGTCGGTTTCCCGGGCGAAAGCGCGTCACAGATTCAGGATACCCTGAATTTCGCGTCGCGCCTCAGGTCCATGAGCCCGAAGTTTGAAACGCCGATTTTTTACTATAAACCCTATCCCGGTTCTGACCTGGCCGACACGGCGGAATTGTCCATCCCGACAACTCTGGATGAATGGGCGGAATTCGACTATGTGCAGGGTAAAGCCGGACCATGGGTTGACCAAGCGACGTATCGGCTGGTGGAGTGCTATAAATTTTACAATCATCTGGCGTGGGGCGGGGCGCGTCCCTTGTGGTTGAAACCCCTCCAGTGGTTGTCGCGGTTGCGATGCCATTCCAACTATTTTGCTTTTCCCTTTGAAAAGACTGTCAGCAGCCGGTTCAGGCGTCCCCCCCGCTTGTCATGACGTGCAGGCCGTGGCGGGATGTATTGCGCAGGGCATTGTCAAAGGCCCTCTCATAGGCGCGTGCAATTGCGCCATAGCTCAGATGGGCTTCAAAATAGCTGCGTATGGCCAGCGACCGCGTTTTCAGGCGGCTTTCGCCACTGCCAAGAATAACATTAGCGCAGGCCTCCGCATCCCCCATCGGGAAGAGATAACCTGCTTTGCCGCCACCGAGCAGAAAAGTCAGGGACGGCAGGTTGCTGGTGACCGGAACGGCGCCGCAGGCCATTGCCTCGACCGTGGCGTTGCTGCCGATTTCCGATCGGCTGGTCTGGAGGAAAAAATCGGCGCTGTTATACATGATTTCCATGTCGTGATAAGGGATGTATCCTAAGAATGAAACAGCATGGGCCAGGGTTTCGTTTTTCTTGAGCCAGATCTTTAAATCCGGCAGAAGGTCGTCATTCTGATATATGAAATACAGCCGTGAAGAGGGCCAGGCGGCGTGAATCTTGCGAAATGCCCTGAGCGCCGTCATGGGGTCCTTCGTCTCCTGCAGGCGTCCGACCCAAAGGAAAAGCGGCGCCCCTGACATCCCCGAAATTTTTTGAGACAGGCTTCTGCTCCGCCGCTGAAATTCCGATGACACCTCGGGAACAATTTGAATATCGGTTTCAGGCGAAAATATCCCGGTCTTGCGCCAGAGGTCGGCGGCGTCTTTTGCTGGAAAGAAGAGGCTGGTTGCCCGGGACAGCGATTTCGCCTGGATATTTCTTATGAAGGAATTGCGCGCCGGCGCGCCGCCGTGATAGGAAAATGAAAAGGCGACGGGGTGATGGTGAAGCGCGGATGCAATCGCCGCCATTTCGGGCCACAGACAGGTCCCGAAAACATGCAGGGCGTCCATATCCCGTGAAGACAGGAACCGCGTTATTCGACGCCGTGCGGCCATGGCGGGGAGATAGGCTATCGCCCGCCTGGCGAGGGAAGGAACGCCATGCGCGAACGCCGGTAATTTTATATGGCAAATTTCAAGATTGTTTTCTGTCGTCTCATGATTTTGATGAAAACCCTGTATCAATGTCACCTTATGCCCCCTGTTCATCAGCGCCTGCGCCAGACTACGGGGATGACGATATTGATGATGCAGTTCTGAAGGGCTTTGTAAAATGGCGTCAAAACAGGTGTTGAGGAGACAAATTTTCATCTTGCCTCCGGAATTGACTCGGGAGAAACGGCATGAAGCTTCATTTCCTTAAGGCGTTGGCCCGCTTCGGTATCCATGAGGCATGTAAGAAGATCCGGCGTCTTTAGGGCGACATATTTCAGGCGCCCCCCAACCTGGATTGCCGCCGTTAACGGATGGCGGGTATCTGTTTTCAGCAGGCTGAAGGCGCATTCGTCCAGCAACAGTAATTTACCGGCCTTGATCACGATCAGAATATCCTCCGGATTCAGCGCCAGAAAAGATTTCACCGGATCAGTGTAATGTTGGCGCGCCACAACATAATCCTGAAGGGCGGGGATATTGTTCACCCGCCAAACAGCAGAAGGTGTGCTGGTGAGGGATTTAAGGAGATTTGCGCCCCCTTGGCCTGTTTTTGCATGGGCGGTTCTCAGATGGTCAAACAGGTGGCCGGCGGCTGAGAGATTGGAATCTGTGCCAAATAATATCGGTATATCACTGTTTAATATTTCCGGCTTTAGAGTTTGATTATAGAGATGAAGATTGGAAACGGGACACCAGACCAGAGCGCGAAGTCGGGTGAGGCTCAGGTCTGAGGCTGCTATCCCATGCACGCCGATAACAGGATTGCGAAAAATATTCGCCGCGAGGAACCTATCCGTTTGATGTTCTTTTTCCGGGGTAACGCCTTCGCCGATATGGACGACAACCGGCCTGTCGCCGGAAGGACAGAAGAGCTTTAAGCGGGCCCATTTGCTGTCTTCGGCATGGATGAAGCGAAAGTCGTCAATGAGAGTGGCCGGAGTATGTTCCGCGGCGGCGTCCGGCGTGGCGCAATGATCAACTATTTGTGTCACCCCACAGAGAAGATTCTTAAAGGCTCCCCATTGCCGACGATATGCCAGGGGTATGGCTTCAATTTTTTCGATCAGTTCACCATAATGATGATGAACATGGCGCGCCCATGCTCGATAGTCACGGAACGGACCGCCATCTATTGTGGGGTAAGCGTCAAATTCCAGATGAGTATGTGAATTAATCAAGCCGGGAAAGACGATGACGGGCCCAAGGTCGAGCGCCAGGTCTTCGGAGAGGCCGCACAGTGGCAGGGCGGCTTGAGTCGGAGAGGGGGCCGAAGGGTCCAGCCGCCTGCTGTTGTTCAAATACAGTGCGCATTGCTGCTCGGTCGTCATATATTCATGTCTTGTTTTATAATTATTGAGGGTGGATTGAATATTCATGGCAGGCTTTTTTCAGGTTCAGTAATGGGGGCGTTTACTTCCGGCCTGCGTTGGCGCAGTTCCTGATAAAATTCTATGAATGACCGGACGCAATCCGCGGCGTCGGCATGGCGATATACCCAGTCACGTTGGCGCCGGGCTTCTTCCTTCCATTTCTCAGGAGACTTGAGAATCTGTAATAAATTTTCAGCAAGCCTCGCAGCATTGCCGGGCGGCACAGTCCATTCGGGAGATGCAAGGTCAGGCAGGAGGCCGACGGAAGATCCGAATACAGGCGTGTTGCAGGCCGCGGCCTCCAGCGCTACGCCGGGCTGGGTTTCATGATGCGAGGGATGAAGCAGAATATCGGCTCCGCGATAGACGGGCGCAAGGTCAACATAGGGGACGGCGTCATGCAGGGTTATATCCGACACCAAGCGGCGGCTGTTGATCTGGGTTCGCAATTGGCCGCCATCCTGTTCCTCACCAATGATATGGTAGTGCAACCGGCTGGCAATTTCTCTATCGAGATTTTGCAATATCTCCAGGGCGGACAAGGCAGTCTCATGACCTTTTACCCGATTCAGGGAAGCCACAGTTAAAAGTCTTAGATTGCCGCTTAGCGCCGCAACCGGACCGTCTGGCTGAAAGCGGTTGAGATTAACGCCGAAAGGCAAGGTTCGCGGGTGATGGCCAAGGGCGTTTTCCGTCGCCCGGGACGCATAGGCGGAGCCGGCGGTTATAATTTCCGCCGCGGCTAAATTGGCTGAAAGCTGCCGCCGGGCTCGCGGGGTTCGCAGGCCGCCATATCTGATATGCGGAATATATACCATTTCACCGGCGAACAGAGATAGCAGGATCGGGAGTCCGGATCGGGCGGATACCCACCTTGCGAATGTAGCAGGAAGCGTGCCCCAGACGGCATGAATAACATCATAGGGCCGTTGCTTGTGTTCCATATTAAATCTTGCGAAGGCCCGTAGAGCATTGATGCGGTTGACCAGCGGGCCCGGCCGCGCCCATCCGAAGGAAAACACCCGGGCCCCGTGGGCGCAATAGCGGCGGGTTTCATGAGGATAGACAAGCGCATAAATATCTACTTCGACATAGGCCGCCAGTCCTCGGACAAGTTCGACCAGGGCAGGGGTGCACCAGTCATTGACATCGTGGCTAAAGCCCAGTGTAACAATAGCAATGCGCATTTCTCTCCTTCTCCCTAGTGATAATTTAACCGGCAGACACACCGCCTGCAGACCGGATCGCGCGTAACGTCAAGAGTTTTTCGAAAGGAGAGGGCTTTCGGGCTATTGAGAAATGCCTTTAAATCGCGACCTTCCGCTTTTCCATATGGGGGATGAAAAAAACAGGGGCGGATATTGCCGTCTGCGTCTATTACGGCTGAAACCCATGGGGCATTACAGGTCGCCCGTGGAAAGCCCTTCCCAAGGTTGATGGCGCGAAAATATGTCGCAAGGCGGCGCATTTGCGCAGGACTTTCTACAACAAAGCCGGATGAGAATGCGTTATCTCTGCGTGACAGATAGTCCGCCAGTTTTTTTTCATAGCGGTCAATTTCATCAGGGGTCAGCGTAATGGCTTTTTTTTTGTTTTCATCCCAGCCCCCTTTATGGTTGAAGGCTTCGGATGTCACATCTGCGGCCAGAAAGGAAATATGGTCCAGGCCGATTGATTGCGCGGCCTTGATAATGGCGGGCAGACGGTCATGATTTGCTTTCTGCAGGACACAGCGGCCCGTTACGGGAAAGGCGGAATCGATGGCTTTTATGGCCTGAATGCCGTGGGCCATATTTGTAAAGGCGTGCGGTATATTGCGGATGGTGTCATGGGTCTCCGGGTCGCCGTCCAGAGAGACAATGACCCGGTCGCAATGGCGGGTAATGTTTGCAGCATGCCGCGATAACAGCAGCCCCGTGCTTAGCAGCGTGATGGTGCTTCCGGTTTCTTTGATCAGTTCGCAGAGTTTCCAGAGGTTCCGGTGCATCAGGGGTTCGCCGCCGCTGAGGACGACTTCCTTGACGCGAAGCTGTTTTATATCCGGCAGCAAGGCCCGGATATAATCCTCATCAAGCGTCAGATTCAGTCGGTTCGCTTTCCAAATATCACACATGATACAGCGGCAGTTGCATCCGCCGTGCGGCATCAGCACAAGTATGGGCAGGTGATGGATTTTGCCGGTCCGCATATTGAGTCCGGTGAATAGACGATCAAGGATGCTCATTGTCCGACTCTTTTGGCCGGTTTGGGGCCATCTGGCGGGGGGCTGTCGGGGCAGTCTCCAGATTCAGGATGATATTTTGCAACAGGCGGGCGCGGGAACTCCAGTTGAAATCAGTTTCAATGTAATTGGCGCCGGCCTCCTTCATGGCGTTATAGCGTTCTTTGTTCCGCCACAGGGAAATGATATTGCCGGCGATCATTTCGGGGTCGGCGGGGGGAAGGAATAACCCTGCCTCCGTCCCCCTTAAAGATTGTCTCCAGACTTTAAAATCCGATGCAATGAAGGGGGTGCCAAATTGCATATATTCATACAGCTTGGTGATGCTGGTTTTCGGAATGTCAGCTAAGCCCTCAAGAAGCGCCAAACCAAAATCAGATGCCGCAATATAAGCCAGTGATTGCGCGTGCGGAACCTGGCCGGTGTAGTCTACATAGCGCCATCCCCTGTGCCGCATGCATTTTTCATGAAGATCCTCGTGGATGAACCGACCGACAATATGCATCCGGCAGGGCAGGCTTTTGTTAATTTCGGCGACAATGTCCAGCATGAGTTCGGGGCCACGCTCCTTGGTCAGGATCCCGGCGTAGATGAGGGTCAGGTCCTTTTGCGGCAGGATTTTTTTTGCGTAACCTTCAACCTGATCAATAATTGGCCCCGTGATGACCGGCGCATTGTCAATAAGCCAGGTTTTTTGGCCGTAGCGAGGCACCAGATCCGTTTGGGTAACCAGGGTGGCGGCGGATATTTTGGCGACAAGCCATTCCAATGCGGCAAGCCCGATCCCGAAAGCCCGAGCGAGGGATTTTGGAATGATGCACCTTAACTGCGGGCGATGCAAAAAATCCTCATGGGTGTCGTAAATAACCGTCCTGCCCCACAGAACGAGCAGGATGGCGAGGGGCAGACAATCCGGGTTTACGAGGATGTGAATATCCGCCTTCTGCTTGAGAGTCCTTTGAAACAAGGCGGGGAGATTGAGGAAAGCCCGCGCCAGCCCCTGATATTTGCAGGCAGCCGGCACAACTTTCATGCCAAGATACCGGTGAGCGGATTCAGTCCGACACAGAAGGGTTGTTTGATACCCCATTTCATAGAGAGAGCGCCCGATCTTATGACTGAGGCGGATGTCATTGGGAAGGTGGCGGGGCGAAATAATAACCACCGATCTGGTCTTGTGAAGTTTCCTTTTAAAGTCTGTCATAACACCCCTTAAACGAGTTTCGCGGTGATAATAAATCAGTCAGGAAGTCAGGCCGGTATCAGAACAATCGATAAAATTCAGTCAAAAGCACCAGGGGCTGTTGACAATTAAGGTGAGGGCCTGCGCGGAACGGATAATACAACCCTGAACAATTGAATGCTCCCCTTTCCTAAGTTCTTAAAAATACGAACTTATCGTGAATTATTTTAATTTGCCAATAGCTATTAGAAGAATATAATATTTGACACTATAAATCAATTCCTTCATTCTAATATGCGGCCTGTCGGTTGGTTCCTTTTAAGTTCCGGCGCTTTTCAAAAGGTTTGATCGCATGAAAAACTGTTTGAAGTTCGTCCTGTCTTGCAACTACCTATGGTTATATCTTCTGTTTTCTGCGCCATTCCTGCTGTTTGTCATCGTCACCATCGCGGAAGGTGAAGACAAACAGGCCCGCGCCGCTCATTATATGATGCTTGCAAGCAAGGAAAATGTTGGGATGGAAGCCTGTAAAGGCTGCCATGAATTGGCGGCTCAGCACTGGAGCCATACGGTTCACGCCATGATTGGAGACGCAGCGCCAACAAATGACAACCAGTCTGTAAATTGCGAATCCTGTCACGGCCCTGGCTCCGCCCATGTTGTCGACCCGGCCGCCCCTGAAACAATCGTTCGCTTTTCCCGTACCAGCGTTACGCCGGTTGCGGTGCAAAATAGCCAATGTCTGGCCTGCCACGACGGGGGGGAGAGAATGCATTGGACCACATCCCAGCATGAAAGCGCCGATCTGGCCTGCAGCGATTGTCATAACCCCATGGGGCGTCTCTCCGAAAATGGACTATTGGCCCGGGCGGGGGTCAATGAAACCTGTATGATGTGCCACAAGGAACAGCGGGTCGATTTCAGACGCCGGTCACATATGCCTTTATTCGAAGGCAAAATTGACTGTACCGATTGTCACAACCCTCATGGTTCTGCTTTTGACATAATGTTGCGAACACCGACGGTGAATGAAACATGCTACGGATGTCATGCGGAAAAACGCGGACCTTTTCTGTTTGAACATGCGCCGGTTCAGGAAAATTGCCTGAATTGCCATAACCCGCATGGCTCCAATCATGAAAAACTGCTAATTACCGCCCGGCCGATATTGTGCCAGCAATGCCATGCCATGACGGGGCATGTGAATGATTTACTGGTAAGCGGGAATTTAGCGTCTGGTGGGCGCCCGGACCCGCGGATTATCGGGCGCAGTTGCCAAAATTGCCATGTGGCCATTCATGGTTCCAACCATTCCGCCGGGTCAAAGTTCCATCGATAAGGACAGGAGCCTGTCATGCATGTATCTGTATTTTTGGTATTGTTTTTATTTGCCATCCCCATGGTCATTTGCATGGGAGGACGGGCAAATGCCGGCGGTTATGGCGGCCATCCCACATGCCGCTCGGAAATATCACAGAGTGGGCAGGGCATGAATGCCCTTGAGTGGCCCCATATTGACGGCCTGAGCAATCTGGGCTGGACGTCCCGCACGCCGTCCGGTTTTTTATATGCGCATCCGATGGAATTTTCGGTTGATGATGGGAATGATGAGGCGGCGGCGACAGAAAAAACGTCTTCGGGCTGGACTTTCACCGGCGCCCTGGAGGCGGGCGTGCTAAAGGCCAGCGGGACGATTGATACCGCTTCATTCAGGGAATATCACGATTGGGGAAAGGAGGCGGTTACCGGGCAGTTCCGCCTCTTTGGATTTGATCAGGATAGTGGCCGTTATTTACAGGCTTCCGGCACCAATGTCGGGCGCGATAACGGATGTTACCAACTGTCTTATGGTCAATATGGCGCATTTAAAGTTGGGGCGTTTTTTAACGCTGTTCCCCATATATTCACCACTCAGGCGCGGCTTCTCTGGAATGGCGCGGGCACGGGGAATCTCACCCTTGGCGGTGGGTTGACGGCAGGGGGGAATGAACGCGAAGAGGTCGTGACCGCCTTTGAAACTCTGGCCAAAAGCCGATTGTCGCTCAAACGGGAAAAAGGCGGAGTGGCGCTCAGCTATCACCTCAGCAAGTCATTGGTTTATCGGGCATCGCTGGATCATGAATGGCGAAACGGGACACGCCCCATAGGGGGCGCTTTCGGTTTTCCCGGCAGCAGTCTTACGGAAACGGTTGAACCTATTCGCTATCGTACCCTGGAAGTTAGGACCGGTATTGACTATACCGGCAGGAAATTGAATGCGCGGCTGAATTACAGCGGTTCATTCTTTAAAAACCGGATTGACAGCCTGACATGGGAAAACCCGGGTTTATTGCCTTTTGCGGCGCCGCACATTGTGACACAGGGGCAAATGGCATTGGCGCCGGATAACCATTATCATGCGCTGTCGGCCGATATTTCCGTCCCGTTGCCCGAAATGAAGGGTTATTTTACGGCGACGGCCAATTGGAGCGTTTCCCGGCAGGACGCGGATTTATTGCCAAATACGATTGAAAAGGGGGTGCTGCCCAATGCAGGCCCGCCGATAGACCTGAGCCTCTGGAATACGCCGGCGTCGCTCAGCCAGCCGACGGCTGATGCGCATTTTGAACGGCTGACGGCGACTTCCAGTCTGGTCGTTGCTCCCGGCGCCAAGGTGCGTCTTAAATTCAAGCTGAGAATTGATAAGCAGGAAAATGATACAAATTATCTGGCGCTCAATCCGCAAACCGGCGAGTATGGCTATTTGGCGCTGAATGGCGCTCTGGGCGGCATGTTTCCGGGCTTTAGCGGATTATATGACCCGGCAAAAGCCGGAAATCGCGTGCGGGTCCGCTCAATGCCTTTTGCGACGGATCGGTGGCGGGCAAGCCTTAAAGCGGATTATCGCCTGTCTTCCAAAAGCAAATTGGAGGCGGTATTCGAACATAAAGAGGCGCAGCGCTTCCCGCGTGAAGTGTCAGAAACCCGCAATGATTTATGGCGGCTGAGTTACAGTAACCGCAGTTTGAAAAAAGCCACAATGCGCTTTTCCTACGAATATGAAAACCGCACAGGAAGCAATTATGTCAGCAATCCGTATGAGGCGTATTATTCCTCTTCTCTCGCAGGCTACATCCCCCGGTTTGAGGATGGCGATGCGCCGCATACCCTGGCGGACCTCCGGAAATATGATATTGCGCCGCGGTCGAAACATAAATTTGACGCCAAGGTCAATTTTATCCTGACCGACAGGATGGATATGAACATCACTGGCCAATATGATCGCGAGGATTATCAGGCGGATTATGGCCTGAAGGATTTGAAAGGCTGGCGCTTGAATGGCGAATGGACCTATCAGGTTGATCCGGCGGCCAGTATCTATGCGTTTCTTTCTTTTGATGACGGTGAAAGGGTGATGTCGAATATCACCGATAAAGGGCTGATCAGCAGCGACGCCCGGGCGGGCGGAGCGGTGTATCCGCTGGAAAACGCATGGTCTGTCCGGGCGGAAGAAAATAATATCGCCCTGGGCGCCGGTTACTCCAAACGCTTTGAAAGCTGGACGCTTGACCTCACATACAGCTACACCAGAAGCCGCAGCCGCTTTCTCTATGATTTCACCAGCAGTGGCGCGTTTCACGATCTGTTTACCGCAGATGAGGTTGGAAACGGTTTCCCCGAACAGACCTATGCCCATCATCTCGTCACCGGCTCGGCGCGTATTCCGCTCAAGGAAAATTTTCATTTGCGGCTGTTATACCGCTTTGAAAAAGAAGATCTCTCTGACTTTCATTATGATGGCTTCACATCTCCGGTCATCAATCATGATATTTATCTGCTTGCGGTTCCGCGAGATTATTCAGCCCATATCGTTGGGGCTTTCCTTGCCGTTGGCTTTTAAGTGCCGCACAGCGTAAATGGTCAGAATTTCCATGCCAAAATGATTGCGTTTTACCGGGGTGACCGTCAGTCCGGCCGTGATCAGGGCCTCTATCATTCCTCTGTCGTCGCCATGTGTTGTGAGCAAGACGAGGGCAACGCCATCCGGTTTCAGCACTTCCGGCAAACCGTCGGCGAAACGTTCAATGACGTCATTGCTTTTCCAGCCCACTTCAAATGACGTTTCAGGTTCTCCCCTGAATTTCGGCAGGGAACAGAGAACCAGATCGAATTTCTGACCGGCAACAGGCGCGAAAAGATCGCCGTGCAGAACCGTTATTTTTTTCGTCAGGTTGTTTTGCTGCACATTTTTTATGGCAGCATGAACGGCATCCCGATTGATGTCGACGGCGGTGACGTCATATCCTCTCGCCGCGGCGAAAATGGCGTGAATGCCACAGCCGGTCCCAACGTCCAGAGTCGTTTTTTGACGGCCGTTCGGGTTGTTTTCAAGGATGACGTCATCGGAGGCGATATATTCCGCCAGGTACCTGCCCGTACGGAAGATGACAGGATTAAAAACGCTGGGCGGCACCAGAAAAGAACGGCCCAGTACGGTTTCGGTCACGGTTCTGTTGACACGATTTTGCAGATATTTTTGTTTGGGCAGCAATATTAAGTGACTGAGCCATTTAATCAGCCCCCGGGGCGGCTCTGGGTATAATGACAGATCATTCACGTTGCTGGTCATGCTTTAAAATCCGCTGGTTTCCGGGCGCTGATACGGCAGCAACCGGCTCACAATTTTCAGGTCAATGGGCACCGCGTAGAATTTCAAATAATATCTCCAGCCTCCCAGGATTTTCAGGACCGTGCGGCGCAATCCTGTCAGTCTTGGGTCGGTCGTTGTCGGATAGGCGCAATTCAGCACGCGCTGGAAATTGCGGATGCGCGAAATTTGATGCGCGGGCAACCAGGGCAGGTTCGAAGTCCGGTGCATGACGAAATCCTGCCAACGCTTGTCGGTCCAGTCATCCAGTTTTTCCGGGAAGGCAAAGCCGGATTTGATGGCCTCAGCATATAACTCACCGTCCAGGGGCACGGGCGTGTAAATGTAGAATATAATTTCTGTGGCCGGGTTGATCTGCTTGATCTTGCGAATAAAATTCATGGTTATGGAAATATCGTTTGCGGGGTCTGGCGGGTTGCCAAATACAAAGGACAATTCCGGTGTGATGTCAAATTGCTTCATGCGCGTCACCAGCGTCAGAACCTGGTCGGGGGTTTGTTTGCCGCCTTTATTCATGCGGGCGAGCGTCTCCATTGATCCGGTTTCCGCACCGAGATAAACCATGTCGAGGCCGCTTTTTCGCATGGACCGCCATGTTTCGTCGGAGAATTTCATCATGGTGTCGATGCGACCAAAACCCCACCATTTAATGTTAAGTGGCGTGATGCGTTCTGAGAATTCCGCCACGCGACTTTCCTGAACAAAGAAATTGCTGTCATGAAACTCGATGGCGTTGGCGCCATATTCCGTTACCAGTTTCGTAACGACATCGGCGGTGCGCTCGGCGGTTTCCGCCGTATAGCGGCCCTGCACCATATTCACGACACCGCAAAAGTTGCATTGAAAGGGGCAACCATAGCTGGAATGATGTGATATGGTTCTTGAGCCCAGAAAAGTCGGGCGCAGATAACTTTTCACATCAAGGCTGTGGTAGGGAAAACGCGGTAGTTGATTAATATCCGGCAATGGAGCCAGCGGATTTTTGACAACGCGCTTTTCTTTTGAATCGAACCACACAAGCCCGGGCTGGGTCAAATCCGGAACGCCGGCGGCAAGGCTGTCCAGAAAGGCGACGAAGGCCAACTCCGAATGGCCGCGAAACGCATAGTCAATCAGACCGCTTTCCATAACCGGCGCCGGGTGCAGGGTGGGAAAATAACCACCCCAGATGATGGTGAGCGCGGGATATTTTTGTTTGAGCATCTTGGACAGGGGGGCGGCTTGGGCGACCTGCGGCCCGGACATGACGGTCATGGCGAGAACGGGCGCCTTTGTTTCCTCAATCGCGGCACAGAGGGCATTGAGCGAATCCTCCACCCGGTTGCCGTCGAGAAGCCTATATTCATACCGCCCTTCCAATACGGCGGCCAAAGCCAGAATGGATTTTGGCAATATCGGTTTTTTGGTCGGATTGCTTTGCGGATTGAACAGAAGAATCATGATATTTTCTCCACGCTGTCTGTTGCGTTGTGTTCCTTTTTCAGAACAATCAGATAATGGTCGGAAATTGACCATGATAACGGCCATCGCCAAATATGTTTTTCGATCGTCTGAAGAATTTGTGATAACCGGGGGTGGCGCTCCAGAAAGGGAAACAGATATGTTGGCGGCAGGGACACCCCGATGCCTTTGCAGAGGGAAACCCGATACGGGGATTTGAAAACTTTTTTGATCGCATCGGGACTATGATATGTTACCGGGAGCGGCCGGGCTGCCGGGTTGTTCCAAAGGGCCCGGCCGCGCGGGCGGCGTAAAAGCAATTCGGGCTGAAGGCGTTTGAGCCCGGCGATGGTTTCCCACAGGCAAAAACGCCCCATAAGCGTAAAGACGATATGCCCGCCGACTTTCAGTATTGGCGAAAGCCGCGCCTCAAGATCCTGCAGGTTATCCAGGCAATTCACCGCGCCAAAATTGGAAAAAATGACATCGACCGGCGCACGTATATTTTCCGGAATACCGTGATTGGCATCCCATTGTTCAATTTGGATGTCATGATTTCTAATCTGGTGAATTTTGGCGCGAAGCTGATCAAGCATCATTTTCGATTGGTCGGTCGCCAGCACTTTTGTTCCCTTGCTGCTGAGCCATATGGCGTCATCGCCGGTGCCACATCCAATCTCCAAAATTCGCTGGCCTGTCCGTAGCAATGGGGCCGATGCAGATCTTACCTCGTCCCGTAAAATCTTACTCAAAGGGTGGTTGGTGAAGTGATGATCATAGTCCGCCGCAATTATGTCAAAGGGGGCGCTGTATTTTGACTGAACTACCCCATTTCACGTTCTCCCCGTGTGAGCCACATACCGATGCGGGCTTTCTTCGCCAGTAACCAGCATTTGACGAACCGCTTTGGGCTGAAGGGTTTTTTATGTATTGCCATATGAGATTGCCATTCATTTTTTATCCATCTTTGAGCATGATGATAAAATCGAACAGTACCGCGCCCTTGGAAGGAAAGATCCCTGTCGGACCCCTCGGCCCAAGGTATCCGCGAAATAATCCGGCGGGAAACTTCCCGATAAAAAGGCGTGCCTTTAATGGGATAGCTCAATGTTGTCAGAACTTCATCTGGCATGGCGGCTTTCAGATGCTTGACTGTATCCGAAAGATCGTCCCATTCTTCTTCCACGTAACCTACCATGATGAATGTGCCGGCCTGAATGCCGTGTTTTTGGAGCAGATTGATCATTTTCTGCATTCTTTTGGCATTTGTGCGTCGGTCCATTTTATCGAGAATTTTTTGAGATCCGCTTTCCGCTCCGACCCACAGCCGGTAACAGCCCATTCTTTTAAGGGTTTTAATCACTTCCTCATCAAGCCGGTCTTCACGGCTTATGGCCTCAAAAGGGAAATAAAGGCCACGAGTTTCCAGCTCGCGTGCATAACGGGCAAGCCACTTGTGGTTCATGGTAAAAACGTCATCGGCGTACCAGACCTGATCGGGACGATATTTTTCATTAATCCAGACCAATTCATCAGCAACATTTTCCGGCGAACGGCGGCGGTGTGAATGGCCAAATACGGAATGACTGCACCATTGACAATTGTAAGGACAACCCCGTGCGGTAATCAGTGAAACAGGGCGCAGACCATGATGTTCTTGCCAGCAATCCAGATAGACATTGAGGTCAATAGCCTCGCGGTCTGGAAAGGTCAGCGTGTTCAAATCCGCGATTACAGCGCGCGCTGGCATTGCGACCAATTCATTTCTTTCATCAAGAAAAAATATACCATGAATTTTTTTGAGAGCTTCCCGATTCATTTCCCTGACATAAGGCAGTAGCTCCTCCAGTGTCGCCTCTCCTTCGCCGGCAACCACCACATCCACGCCGTGGGATAAATATTCATCAGGATAATTGGCCGGTTCCGGCCCACCGGCGACAACCCGAATGCCGATTGTCTTGCAAAATTCTGTGATCTTCAGGGCATTGCGGCGGGTGATCAGGTTGACATAAATTCCGACCACGGGCGGCCTGGTGAGTTCGATATGCTGTTTTAGCTGATCAAGGGATGCAAAGGTCGAATCAAAGAGATCAACTTTTAAACCCCTATTCTTTAGATAGGCAGAAAGATATAACAGCCCCAATGGCGGGTAGGGTTTCATTATCTTTTGTTCTGCCGCATCTTCTGCAAGGAAATAACCATGCGTTAGCAATATATCCATCGCTATTCCCTTTCCCGTAATGGATCCGGAGCCTGGGCCGATGATTTGGAAGTCCCTGGCCAGTTGCCGTCTGTCTGGGATTGAAACCGCAGCAGCCAAAGTTGCGGCCAAAGCAGCGACAACAGGGCGACATTGTAGAACAGGCCGGCCAGATGCCGTATGAAATGGACCGGGGCGCGCCACCGGCCCGCCCAATCCCGCCATGTGCAGCATTTCCTGACGTAAAGATCTGCGTGCGTCAGTTTATGAAGGCAGCGATAGAATTTTGTTCCGAAAGGACTCTGGTAAAGCATGGCTAAATCATCGGAATGCCGCCAGTTCTGCTTTTGACCGAGTTGCTCTTTGACCCTGTCATGGAATAAAGTCCCCGGCAGCGGGTAGGAAACAGAGATTCCGAGGTAATCCGGTTTGACGGACCGGAGCATCTTCAGCGTGAGCATAATGTCCCGCCAGGTTTCGCCAAGGTAGCCAAACTGGATGAAATGGCCCACCTCGATTCCGGCATTTTTAAGTTTTTCACTGGCGCAGCGAATATCGCTGACGCTGGTTTGTTTTGTCATGGCGGTCAGAATTTTCTGGCTGCCGGATTCTGCGCCGATCCAGACTTGCCGGCAGCCCGCCAGCGCCAGCGCCTCAATATCGCCATTGCGCTGCAACAGGTCTGGCCGGCTCAGGCATTTGAAAGGAATCTTCAGGTTTTCGCGTTGCAACAATTGTGCAAATTCGGACAACCACCCCGGTTTCAAACCAAAAATATCGTCCATGAACCAAATATGATCCGGTTTTACCGTATTTTGCAGATGCAGCATTTCATTCACCACCTGTTCGGGGCTGTGAGCATTATAATGTCGTCCCCAGAGAGGTTTGGCGCACCAGTTGCACTGATAGGGACAGCCCCGCGAGGTCACAAGGTTAATGGAGTAATATCCATGGTGGCGGCGCCATATCGCGCGATATGCTTCGAAATCCAGAAGATCCCATGCCGGGCCGGGAAGGGTGTCAAGGTCGCAGATGACGGGGCGACTCTTATTTTTTACAATTTTCCCCTGACGGTCTTTCCAGGCAAGTCCAAGAATATCATTCAGATGGGACGACGGTTCGCGCCGTAAAGCGCGCAGCAATTCTTCCAGAGTGGCGTCTCCCTCGCCAAGCAGAATAAAATCGGCGCCCTGTGCGAAATAAAGCTCCGGGTGGTCGGTGGCGTCCGAACTGCATACAATCACTTGCGCGCCATATGATTTCGCCTGCGCCGTCATGCGCGCGGCGGCGTCGCGCATATTCAGCAGACACATTTTGCTCAGATAGTTGAAATTATCCTCATATAACACCACCATATCAGGCTGCTGCTTCTGCAGAGCTGCATTCCAGGCATTGTCCGTGTCGCAAAACAGAGAATCCACAAGGCGGACATGATGACCGGCGCGGCGGGCGATAGCGGCGGCGATCAATGTCGCCAGGGGCGGATAGGGCTGCATTGCGGCCCAGAGTTTCGGGTCGAATTTCAGATGATAAGCCTGTGCGAAAAGTAGTTTCATTGAGGCCCCCGAACGGTCAAGTCAAGATCGGCCAGCCGCCGTCGCCAGTTATCCTCGATTTCATCGCCGATATACAGACGATGTCCACAGCACTCCCAAGTGAATTTAGACCATTTTCCCTCAAGAAAATCGGTTTCATTATAGCGGCGCATTTTGCGCGTACCCTCCCACTGTTCCAGCATGTCGCCGAACGGCCAGGCAGAGACAAATTGCAGGATCTTTTTGAGAATAGTGGAAAAAGGCTTAACCGATATGTCATGCCGATGACATGCCTTTGCCGCATTTGGCAAAAACGCCAGCGCCCAGTCATTGGCGAGGATGAAAGCCTGATATTCTTTTCGTCCGAACAGGGGCACCATCTGAAATAATTCCTGGGCGACATAAAGCCGTCTGTCTTTAAGCTGCAACGCCTTCGGAGTAAGGAAATAATTAACGCACAGCACCCGCCAGATAAATTTGCGGTCGATAAGCTGGAGTAGTCTGCTCAGCGCCCGGACGCGCCACATTTTGCCATTCTCAATGATAATCAGAAAGTCGATGTCGACCGGCTCATAAGGGTTGTTGGCGGCAAGAGAGCCTGTTACGCCAACCATTCTGACAAAAGGCATCGTGGCCAATACGGCGGCAAGGATTTTGGCCTTGGGCCAGATTTTTCTGGCGTGCTGTTCACGCTCATAGCGAATGGGTATAATAGATTTCCTGCCGTTCAAGGCATAATAACGGCCATCAGTAACAAGATATTTTTCCGAGAACTCCTTATGCCCAAGGGCTTCTTCAACTTCGGATAAGCCGGCTATCTCGCCGTGAAGGAAATCGCATATTTCTTCCGCCGTCATGGGCCAGTCAAATTGATCCCGGTATGCGATTGTTGAGATAATTGAATATTCCAGGTCGGTCAGGTCCGGCGTTGGGGGTGAATGATGCCGGTTTTCGCTTTCCCAGTCTGTTTCCTCTGTCTCTATGGCGGCGTCGCCTGCAGAATATTCAGTGAAGTTTTTCATGCCTCAAGCTCCTGATATTGCTGAAGCCGGCCATTTTTTCGCCCTGTTAATTTATGCCAGCATCCTTGTTCGACAATCCTTCCCCTGTCCATGACATAAATGCTGTCAGCAATTTTTAAGGTGGCCAGACGATGGGAAATGATCAGAATGGTCATCGTGTTACGCAAGGCTTGCAGGGTTTCGGTTATATATTGGCTGCTGACTGGATCGAGGCCACTTGTTGCTTCGTCCAAAATGAGAAGTCCGGGTTTATTCAAAAGTTCGCGTGCAAGGGCGATGCGTTGTCGTTCCCCGCCGGAGAGAAGAACGCCTCGTTCACCGACATTGGTGTCCAGCCCGTCGCGCAGCGTCGAAAGCAACGTCGTCAGATGGGCGAGTTTAAGTGTTTTTATGATCTCCTCATCACCAACATCGGGTTTGGCGAGACGTAAATTGTCGCGAAGGCTGATATTCAGCATAACGGGATCCTGGGGAACATATCCGACTTGATGGCGCCATATGGTTCGGTTTGTTGCTTCCAGCTTAGTGCCGCCAATCTCAACTGAACCGTGGTCCGGTTCGATCAGGCCGGATAAGATATCCGCGGTCAGGCTTTTTCCGGCCCCGGATGCGCCGGCTAATGCTGTTATTTCCCCTGCCTTCAGGGTTAGTTCCAAAGAATTCAGAAGAGTCTGGGTGGGGTTTTTCTGTGAGGTTAAGGAAACATCCTTTAATTTAATTTCAGGAGCGCCAACGGGTTTGTCTAAATTGCCGGGCCTTTCGCCTGGCGGCTCCGCATGATCTTCTGCGGCTTTAATTTCCTTCATTACGTAAGCAAATGAAGGAAGGTGATGGTAGAATCGCTGAATTTCATGGGCGCCGGTTTGAACAAGCGGGAACAAGCGCGCGCTGATCAGGGCAAAAACCAGAACATGGGGTAAAGGGGTTTGGAAGAAAAAAACCGCCATGACCGTAAAGAAAACCACCGTCGCCAAGCCGGTGAACTGAAATAAGAGACGCGTAAAGAGTTCAATTTTTGTGAAGGCCAGTATCTGTGTATTTGTTTTATTTTGATGTTGCAAAAAATTGTCGCACCAGCGAGCTTCATGACCTGACATTTTCATCGTTCTGGCGGCCTGCATTATATTGAGCGTGTCGGTATATAATTCATGCTGCCTGGTTCTCAATTTTCTGCCCAGTTCCTCTGATTTTTTGACGGACCGTCGACCTGTGAGGGCCACCACGGATAAAACTGTAATGATCAGAAGCGTTAAAGGCCAGGAAAGCATCATCGCGATGCCGATATGTGTGAGGATCACCAGTCCTCGCGTTATTATTTGCGCTGCTTCATTCACGGCTTCCCCACTTGTCGCGGTGGAATGAATAAGATGTTGGAGGCTTGATCCATGCGGAATGCGGGACAGATAGGTCCATTTTGATTTTGCAAGCTTATTCAGAAGGCCGGTCCGCAGTGAGATGACCGTGTCATAACGAATTTTCGTGATGCTGTAATGACTGATCCCGCCGAGTATTATCCGCAAAATTATCACAATTACGCCAATTCCCATGATCATAGCAGGGCTTGTTACCCCTGTTGCGGCGAAAACCCCATATTCAATAGCGGCGATCAAGGAGGATGACGCTTCGCTGCTGGTTTGCAGGACATGATCAAGCAGGGGCAATAACAGGGTAATGCCGATACCTTCTGTAATACTCGCCAAGGTGAAAATCATTAAAGTAAGATAGAGTTTTATGCCCAGTAGTTGTCTTGCGTAAGACCAAAGCTGCGTGAAGCCGTAAACACAGTCAGAAATATCCATATCCGCACTTAATCTGCTGTTCCGCATACTTTGTCTGTCTTTCAACTTTTGAAATCAATTAAGCAGGTACTGAGAACTTGATATTAAAGAGCGGATGTTGATGGACAAATGGCGGCAAAATACCCTTTTATCGCCCTCTTGAAGGTCAACAGCCCGCAGATACGCATACTGCGCAGGAAAAAAGAGGGGGCTTTATTTTCGTGAAAAAAGTCATCAATCGTGAAAAAAAATAACAGTTCCTGATTATGATGACGGTGACTTTATAGATCAGAAAGGGAAGAAATCAGTCACCCCTTAGGCAGAGCCCCTTTTTCTCAACGTGCCCTGAAGTATAGTACATTAGCAATATCTTTTCAATAATGCAGATTTGGGAACACATTGTTGCTCAAAGCAAAATTTTCGCCTGGAAAAGAATTCGGAATGGACCCTGAAAGAATGGCGCGCTCGGGAAGATTCGAACTCCCGACCCCTAGATTCGTAGTCTAGTGCTCTATCCAGCTGAGCTACGAGCGCTTGAAGGCCATCTGACCGGCGGGACTTTTTCCTGTCCCGT
>Ga0070728_10002422_pt1 | contig 23405 bp, 15 predicted proteins | sample tdDd471_FD_66723 | JGI IMG/M metagenome (GOLD analysis project Ga0070728, IMG submission 66723) | Marine sediment microbial communities from the Atlantic coast under amendment with organic carbon and nitrate - tdDd47.1 | ecosystem: Environmental > Aquatic > Marine > Coastal > Sediment | place... | reverse complement strand
TGGTGGGCAACGCAGGCTGCTACGGCCACGAGATCGGTGAATTCCTGGTCGAGGCCGTCGTCCTGGATCAGGACGGCTCGGTCGAGCGGGTCGGACCCGAACACTTCGGATTCGGCTATCGCGAAACACGCCTGCGCGAACGCGGCGGGATCGTGCTGGAGGCCACCTTGAAGCTGGCCACCGGCACGACCGATCAAGCCCTGGGCGTCCGGGCCGAGCGAATCGCCGACCGCCGGACCAAGCACCCGGTCGATCTGCCCAGCGCCGGGAGCTGGTTTCGCAATCTACCGGCGGCCGAGCCGGGCGGTCTGCGTCAGGCGGCCGGGCGCTTGCTCGAAGAGGCCGGGGCCAAGGAGATGGTCGAGGGGGATGCCCGCGTATTCGCCGGCCACGCCAACATGATCGTCAACACCGGACACGCCAGCAGCAACGACGTCATCCGCCTGGCCCGGCGCATGCAGGAGGCCGTGGCGGAGAAATTCGGTATCCGGTTGATGGAGGAAGTCCGCTATCTGGGTCCAGCAGTGCAACCACCGGTCATTTGACCAGCAGGACTTTCCGGGAAACCTCGGCCGCAGGAGTCGAGATGCGCAGCAGATACAGCCCGGCTGCCGCCTCTCGGTTGTTGCTGCGTCCGTCCCAGGTGACCGAATGAGGACCGGCCCTGAAGGATCCCCGGGCCAGAATCGCCACCCTCCGCCCGACCAGATCGTAGACCTCGACGGCCACTTCGGCCCTCGTAGCAAGATAGAATTCGGCAGAAACGGAAGGGTTGAAGGGATTGGGCCAGGGTTCGCGACTCCACAGAAGAGTCGCCTGACCGGCCGCGCCGGTACCGATACAATCCGGATCCAGCGGCACGAGCAACGATTCCTGTTGCGTGCCTTCTCCCACCGTCAATTTCAGGGTCAACGTTCCAGTTCCATCTGCTCTCAGCTCGGCCATTTCGGCTGCCGAAAGGGTCAGTTGCCAGCCGCCATCGTAGTAATCCAGCACACCGGCGAATCCTTGACCACTGTCCACGAGCAACTTCCAGCCCGTACCGGCATTCAGTTCCAGACTCCAGGGGCCTGGCCGATCCGGAACGATGAAGGCCACCATTCCCCCGTGCAGGCAATGAACCGCCAAAGCCTCCGGCTCTACCGAAACGAGGACGCGTTCGACGTTGAGCATCGTCAATCCCAGGAGCAACGAACGATCCAGGGTCAGGAAATCGGGCACTCCGTCAGAGTTGAAGTCCCCCGTGCTGAATCCGATGGCATCAGCGCCGCTGGCGTACTCCAGCACGGGACTGTAAGTCCAGTCTCCGGCGCTGTACACGACACCGATATTGGAATCGTTCCGCAGGTTGATCGCGATGTCGTTCTTGCCGTCCTGGTTGATATCTTCACACAGGATTCCGTCCGGCCTGCTGGGCAGGGCCCGACTGCCAATGCGTCGAATCAGCGTTCCGGAGCCGTCGTTCTCCAGGATCGACAGGCTGTTTTCCAGCCGATTCGCCACGACGATGTCCTCATCCAGGTCTCCGTCCAGGTCGCTGGCGGCCAGATGGAAGGCACCGGTACCCGCCGTTTCCCAGGATTCCAGGCCGAAACTGCGGCCGTCCAGGTTGACCACGCTCCAGACTCTGCCGACACCATCGGTGACCACAAGATCCAACCAGAGATCGCCATTCAATTGCACCGGCAACACGCGATCTGCGCCGTTGGCGATTGAAACTTCGACCGGACCCGAAAACACTCCATCGCCCACGCCGAAATAGACTTCGAGACGATCGCTGACCTGGGCGATGACGATCAGATCGTTCAGCCCGTCCGCATCCAGATCGCCACTGATGACATAGTCGGGATAGCTGCCCGTCGCGAAACGGGACAGTTCAACGAATCCGGTGGATCCGTCGTGTTCCAGAATTCGGATGTTGCCGCCCAGGACGTCCAGCACGGCCAGATCCAGACGAGGATCGGCGTCCACATCTATGGTCGCCATCTGTCCCACCAAGACGTCCAGGTCCTGGTCCACGGCCGTTGTCGACAGGCCGCCATCGGGTAGGCCCGAAAAATAGCTCAATTGGTTTCTGTCGGTTCCGGAAACCACCAGATCCTGATGGCCATCACCGTCAAAATCCCCCAGGGAACTGGCCCCGGGCGTCGCGGTCAGACCGAAGGCCGGAAAGCCCCAGAATCGTCCCTCATCGTCGCCGAACAGGACCGTCACGAGATTTGCGTCGCCCCCTGGACTGACCAGGTCTTCGACACCGTCACCGTTGACGTCGCAGGTGATACAGTTCAACGGCCGGCAGCCAGGATAGTAGGCGTCCTGTTGTTCCCAGGTGCCATCGAAGCTGAAGACCTCGATGAGGCCACGAACCCGACTGGAGGCAAACAGGCTCTTGCGGTCGCCGGGCAGGGTGCTCAACCACAACCGGTCCGCGATCACGTTGGTTTCAATCCGATACAACTCTTCGAGTCCACCGCCCAGATCGCCGTAGATCAACACCCGCGTGGAATCGGGACAAACCAGTCCCACTTCAGGAACGGCATCACCGTCGATATCGAACGTCTGTAGATGGGTGGGGGTGCCGGCGACGGTCTGTCGTGATGCGACCGTGTACTGCCCATCCTCATTCCGCGCAAAGACGGCAAGGCTGCGGGACAGGGCGCCCCGCTCGGCAATCACCATTTCGCGCACGCCGTCGGCATCCAGATCGCCGCCGGCCACCGAGAACGGATCGTCGCCGACTTCCAGGACCTGGGTCCGGGTCCAGATGCCCGAATTCTCCTGTAAAACCACCACGCGGTCGATTCCAGGGAGGGAAACGGCCACCTCCGCCGGTCCGGCCAGGGAATCGCCAACGAAGGCGCAGGATCCCGGATCCTCTTCCAGGTCCATGGCCTGCACCAGAGAGAAATGCGGATAGGTCTCCACGACGTCGATGAAGACCACACGATCCGGCGACGTGGTCGCAGCCACCACGCCGGTGCCTCCGGAGACCCTGTTTTCCCAGGGACCCAGGAACACCACATCGCCACCGACGGAAAAGCGCGTGATGGTGGTGAAGAAATCAGAGGTCGAGTTGTACTTGACCAGGTTCAGAAAACCATCCCCGCCACCAACAACAAAGTAGTCGCGGTTCTCATCGGGCCAAGACACCGCAACGACGCTGTTGGCCCCGCCGGCGACGTCGACCCGCTCAGGACCCGGGAAGGCTACGTCCACGGCAGCCCGCGCGCCGCCCCCTCCCGCATTGACGGACACCAGCAGGCACCAGCCAAGTACAAGGCACCAACGCCCTAGCGCAGTCCTGGGCCTGAATCGGCGGTCGTTTTCGGATCCGAGAAATTTCACCATCATTCACTTTCGCTGTTGCCGGGTACAGTCAGTATACGGAAATCACGATAGCGTGACAAAAGGGTTGCCATTCATTTCCATTATTTGTTGACACCCAAGGCGGCGCACCTGAAATTAATGACGTTGAGATTTCCCCACCCACCGAGCAGATCCGTACAGAAATGGTCGGTCTGGAGGCAAATCGTTGAGGGATCGCCGCTAGGCCCTGCGGGCGGCAAGCGGTATCCCGGCCCTTTCGGTAGCACCCCGCTAGATCTGGGCTTCGGCCCCGACAGGAGCCAGTCAATGTCCTACAAATCCGTTGCTGCATTGTTCCTGCTAGTTCTTTTCGTTGCCGCAGTACCGGCGATTGCTCAGGAAACCGAACCGGAACCTGACTTCAAGTTGCTGCGAGGTTCAACGACCGATGCGGAACTGGAAATGGAATCCGAAGAGGCCGAGTTGTGGGTACCGGAGATTCGAGCGGGGGATTTCGAATTCAGTTTCGCGCTGGGCTTTCTGAACCTCAACCAGACCATCTGGTCCCATGACCAGATAATCTACAAGTACATCACCGAAGCCACCTACTGGGGCGACGTGAAGATCACCGGCAAGTCCGCCTTCGAACCGGCGTTGCGACTGGGTTACAACTTCGCCAAGTGGTTCTGTCTCGAGGGCGTCGGCAGTTTTTCCACTTGCGACTACACCTCGACCATCGTGAATCGCAGCCGTCGTTCGAACGAGCCCGGCGCTCCGGTCGATACCGAGGAGCCGCCGCTCGGTGAATACGATGCGGAAGCCCGCTCATTGATCACCGTCCGTGCCGGACTGAACGCCCTGGTCTATCCGTTGAACATCGGCGGCGACTCCACCGGCCGTTTCCAGCCCTACGTGCAAGCCGGCTACGGCCGCCGCTGGTATGACATGAACTCCGCCTACAACGACGATTCAACGGCTGCAGCTGACATCAACGTCGGAGCCGGGTTGCGTTTTCTGGCGGACAAGACCATCAGTATCCGTTTCGAGGTGGCATTCCACCGCAGCTCGGTCCAGTTCACGCCGGTCGAGTACTTCGCCGTACTCAACGAAAACACGACCAAGGTACCGCTCAATGAGTACCCCCTCATCGACGACTCGATTGTCGAACGCCGCGTGACGGAGTACTCGGAGCAGACGATCAACGCTTTGAACTGGTCCATCGGTTTCCAGGCGACTTTCTAGAGCACCCCTGATTGCGAAAGAGGGCGACCGTTGGTCGCCCTTTTTCTTATCCATCCGGTACGGCCAGCGACGCCAGACTCTCCTGGCGGAATTCCAGCGCTTCTCTCACATCCTGCCCCTGGGCTTCCTGCCTTCCTTCGAGAGCAGCGATGGTACGCGCCACCTGCAGGCAGCGGCGCATGCCGCGCAGCGACAATCCCAGCGGTAGACGAGCCTCCTCCAGAATTCGTATGGCAGCCGACGACACGTCGCCGAGCCCCCCTGGCAGCGCACGACTCCCGGAGGCCGCCCCCCCCATCAGCAGCGCCCGCGCTTCATCGATCCGGGCCGGGGTCGGATGCGAACGCCAGCTTGGTGGTTCTGCCGCAATGAGCCTCGGAGGAGCACACCTGGGAGGTTCGATTCCCGGATTGAGGAAATCCCCCTCCCAGGGCCCCAGCTCCACGAAGAGATCGAAACGATCCAGCAAGGGCCCCGACAACCGGCTCCGATACCGAGATCGCTCCGTTGCGGAACACCGACATTCTCGGGTCCGGCTACCCAGGAAACCGCACCGGCAGGGATTCATGGCGGCGACAAGCTGGAACCGAGCCGGATAGTCGCGCCGGCCTGCTCCCCGTACAACCGTGACGCGCCCCTCTTCCAGGGGTTCCCGTAGCACGTCCAGCACCGCCGGGGAGAACTCGGTCAGTTCGTCGAGGAAGAGCACCCCGCCATGGGCCAGGGTGATTTCGCCCGGACGCATGGACGCTCCCCCGCCGATCAGACCGGCGCGCGTTACCGTATGGTGTGGAGCCCTGAATGGCCGCCGGGTCATCAAGGTCGCGTCAGCCAGGGTACCGGCAGCGCTGTGGATTCGCGTCACCTCCAGCCCTTCCCGATGGTCCAGGGCCGGTTGCAGTCTTCCCAGTAGCCGTGCCAACCTCGTCTTGCCGGTACCCGGCGGTCCCACGAGCAGCAGGTTGTGGCGACCGACCGCCGCGATGATGGCGGCCTTGCGAGCCACCGGCTGTCCGGTCAGGCCCGAGACCAAATGGCATAGAACGTCTCGCTCCGGGTCCGGCCGACGATCGAGTTCTGCCCGCGCGGGTCGCGGATCATCCCGCGGTCCACCTCCCGCGGGTAACGGCAGCACGCCCCGCCGCCACCATTCGATGGCCACTGCCAGGGACGGGACCCCGATCACTTCGACACCTTCGACGAGGCGGGCCTCCCACGCCTGGCAGGCGGGCACCACCACGCGGCGTTGCCCCCTCTGGGCCGCAGCCAACACGATAGCCAGCAGACCCTGCACGGGCCGCAGCTCACCAAACAGGGACAGTTCCCCCAAGAAAAGGGCCCGACTCCTGGTCCCCGCGCCGGAAGTGTCCGGCGATCTACCCTCGGCTTCCAGAACTCCCAGGGCTATGGCCAGATCAAATGAAGCACCTGCTTTACGCACACTGGCGGGCGCCAGATTGACGGTGATCTTACCCGGCGGGATACGGACTCCGCTGTTCCTCAAAGCCGACAGCACGCGCTCCCGACTCTCGCGCACCTCTGCGTTGGGCAGGCCTACCAGGTGGAAACCCGGCAGACCGCGGCTGACGTCCACCTCGACCGTGACGGCTGTTCCATCGATGCCCGACAGGGCCCCTGTCCTGATTCGCGTCGGCATGGTCCTCCACAATGTTCCCCCAGGTCCCCGACCAACAGGTGGGATGACATTGCAAGGAATGATCCGACGAGTGACGGACTCAAGGGTACGTTGCCAACCGTCCTCGAAAGGAACCTGTTCGCGAGAAATCCACTTTGGCTGCAATCAGAGACGCGGCAGCGGCAAAGGGTTTCAGACAACCGGAGCGGACGGAAAATTGAGACGCGGGCAACGGGCTGCGACAGGACAAAAAACAGCGGGAATCCCCAGAACAGGGATTCCCGCATTAAACAACAGAACCCATTGGGTTCAGAGGCCGCTGCTACAGATCGCAGGGGCGAACGGTCTTGCGGCCATTCTCCAGGGCGCGCTTCTCGGCGGCCTTGATCAGATCGCGGACCTTGACGTCCAGAGCTGCGTAGAACTCACCGGACACGTTACACTCGTTGACGGATTCCTTGGTCTTGCTCTTGCTGATGATCATGTCAGCCATGGGGTCCTCCCTAACAGGTTTGGTCCTCTCCCGTCCCCAGCCGAATTGGCCCTAGGGCCCAGCCGCCGGCGAGAGCGGACCGCCTCAATTCTCCAGTGCCGGCAACAGCATCTACCGGCGAGTTGCGACACAATCGCCTCGACAGGCGGCTCTGTCAAGCGTACTTTTCTTGCAAGCCCATTAGCCGGCAAAGCCCTCTAATGGCCCACAAGCCCCGGAAATCTACACGAAGGAGACCTCAATGGCCAGCGAAAAGGTCCTCGCTTATCTCGATAGTCACCAACAGGAGCACGTTGCCCAGCTGTGTGACTTCCTGCGCATTCCCAGTATCAGTTCACAAAGCGAGTACGCCGACGATACGCGGCGTGCGGCTGCCTTCGTCGCCGACGAGTTGAAGGAACTCGGCTTGAAGGTCGAAATTGCAGATCTCGGTGGGCACCCCCTGATCTACGCCGAAACCGAAATCCGCCCCGACCGCAAGACCCTTCTGTTCTACGGCCACTACGACGTACAGCCGGTCGACCCTCTGGATTTGTGGGACAGTCCGCCGTTCGAACCGGTTATCAAGGACGAGATCGTCTATGCCCGCGGTGCCTGCGACGACAAGGGCCAGGTCTACACCCACATCAAGGCGCTCGAAGCCTACATCCGCGAAGGTGTCGAACTGCCGGTGAACGTCAAGTTCATCATCGAAGGTGAAGAGGAAGCCGGTGGCGAGAGTGTCTACACCTACACCGAGCAGAACGCCGAAAAGATGGCCTGCGACGCCATCGTGGTATCGGATACCGCCCTCTATAACGAGACAACGCCGGGCATTTGCTATAGTCTGAAGGGCTTGGCCTATATGGAGATCCGCGTATTCGGCCCGGGTATGGATCTGCACTCCGGTAGCTACGGCGGCACGGTTCAGAACCCCGGCAACGCCCTGGCCGAGATCGTCGCAGCCCTCAAGGACAAGGAGGGTCGCTGCCTCGTGCCGGGCTTTTACGATGACGTGCTGGAACTGGAGCAAGACGAGCGGGACGGCTTCGCCGAGCTGGGTTATACCGACGAGATCCTGAAGAAGGAAACCGGAGCTCCGGCGGCCTTTGGCGAGTCTGGATTCACCACACTGGAACGCATGTGGGCCCGCCCCACCTGCGACGTCAACGGTCTGGTCAGCGGCTATGGAGGCGAGGGTGCCAAGACCATCATCCCGGCGACGGCCACAGCCAAGGTTTCAATGCGCCTGGTTCCCGACCAGAACGCCGAAACCATTGCCAAGGCATTCCAGGATTACGTGATGAAAATCGCGCCTGCGGGTGTGAAGGTGGAGGTCGAAAACCTGCACAACGCCGCTCCGGTCCTGGTGCCCCGCAAGTCCGATATGATGCGGGCGGGCATGCGATCGCTCGAAATAGGGTTCGGAGCCAAGCCCGTTTTTATTCGCGAGGGCGGCAGCATTCCCATCGTCGGTACCTTCCAGGACTGTCTGAAAGCCCCGGTGCTACTATTGGGATACGGGCTATCCACGGACAACATTCACTCCCCCAACGAGAAATTCCACCTGCAGAATTTCTGGCGGGGAGCCCGTACGTCGGCCATCCTGATGGCCGAAGCCGCGAAGTAGGGTCGGTTCCGACGGAACCTATGCCTGGCCGGGGTCGGCCAGAATTCCGACCCCGGCATTTGACAGATCGGGGGGCAGTGCGTAGTTTTTGCCCTCAATACGACTTCCGGCGTCCCCGTCGTCTAGTGGTTAGGACACCGCCCTTTCACGGCGGCAACACGGGTTCGATCCCCGTCGGGGATGCCAAATAGATGAAACGGCCTCCGCGTTCACCGCGGAGGCCGTTTCAATTGCTGGACTCGAGTCGCTGCTACCAGTCCACATCCACGGTCCAGATATTGGGTTCGGTGCTCCCGAAGACACAGTACACGATCTGCGATCCGTCCGGCGACCACTGGGGCCAATAGCCCCCGTGCATCGTCACCTGGAACATCTCGCCTCCCTCGGCTGCAACAGTGTAGATCTCCGAAATGCCCGACCGAGTTGATTCGAAGGCGACCTGGCTCCCATCCGGCGACCACGCCGGATGCCCTTCGTAACTCTCATCCGGAGTCAGCTGTGTTGCGGCGCCACCGATGGCGGCAACGACACACAACGCGGAGAAACCGCTGCGATCGGACTCAAACACGATCTGGGTGCCATCCGGCGACCAGTCGGCAGTCCGGTTGTAGACTCCGTCGTCGGTAGTGGTCACGCGCGTCAGGGAGCCGCCGCCAGCTGGGACCGTGTACAGATCCGAGCCACTGAATTTACCCCGCGACGACTCGAACAGGATCTTGGTCCCGTCGGGAGCCCAGGCGGGGCTGCCGTCCTCGCCGGATCCACCGGTCAGGGCTACGGGCTCCGCGCCCTGAACATCGAGCAACAGGGACCAGATGTGCTTGCTACCTGACCGTTCGGACTCGAAAGCGATGCTCGATCCATTCGGTGACCAGGTGGGAGAACTGTCGAATGCCGGATCCGAAGTCAGTTGCTCGGCGGTTCCGCCGCTGACCGAAATCCGGTATATATCCATGTTGCCGGACTTGTCCGACTCGAAGAGAATCCAGTTTCCATCAGGAGAAAACACCGGATTGCCCTCGAAATCATCGTTCTCGGTGAGCTGGTCAACAACCGGTATCCGACTGACCACGAGCGAACTCGGGGCTTCATCGCTGCCACAACCGGCGAGGATCACGACCAGCAACGAACCGGTCAGCAGAATTGGTCGCAAGAATCGCATGAATTCATGTCTCCTTAGTTCACCACTCCGAGCATGACCGGGATCAATGCGAACTATCCGGTCCGGGCGGGCAAGGCGCTCCATCACCCCTAGTCTCAGTATATCTATCGTCCGCTTTCAATAAACGATTAATCGTTTATCTCGGCAATGGTTCCGATTATCGAATCAGGGTCACCGCGCCGCGGGCCATCAGTTCTCCAGCCTGCATGGTGTATACGTACCGACCGGAGGCAACGTGACCACCGCTGTCGTCGGTCCCATTCCACTGGATGGAGATTCGGCCGTTGGCAGCATAACCGCCGTCGATGGTCTTGACCAAAGCGCCGCGGATATCAAACACCCGCAAGACAGCCTTCGAACCGTCGATTGCGGCGCCGCCGCTCACGGTCATTTCAATAGTGGTCAGAGGGTTACAAGGATTCGGGAACGCCGAGCAGACGGCCTGCAGCGCCAACTGAGTGCGTTCGGCCAGGAATCCGCTCAACATCTCGCTCAAACCAGCGACCTGGTCAGGAGTCGCCAGATGATGGTTCTCGATGGTCCCGCTGCTGGTGGCCAGGGGTCCGCCGAACAGGAAGCGGATGTCCTCGGCCAGGATCTCCCGGGGGCGATCGCTGTGGCTGGCGGCCGGACCATAGATCCCAGGATCCAGGTCCCGCAGGCGCAGATAGGCATCCCAGCGGGCCGGTTGGGCGTCAAAGAACGCCCAGGTCAGCACGTGTCCCATTTCGTGGGTCGTGATGTAGGCCACCGTCTGGGCCGGAATGACGCCGGTGCCCGGCGCCAGATAGATCGCTCCGCGGCGGGCAAAACTGCACCCGATCTCGGCAGGAGGCGCCGGCAACACGAAAACGTCCACGTCCAGATCGGTCGTGAAGCCCTGCATCGCTTCCAGCGCCGCCAGGACCTGATTCTCGGCCATGGGTACCCAGTTCCGGTCGTCGTCCAGCAATGAGACGTTGTATCCATCAGGCCCCTCCAGGCGCTGGACGTCCCCAACGTCGGTGAGCAGGTCGGAACGGATCTCTTCGGCACTGTAGATGGTTGCGTTGATGCCGTTGGCCAATTCAGTGGTCTGTCCGGCGATGGACGAGGCCGCAAACACGAGCAGGAAAACGCCCAGGACGAAAATCGTGCTGCTGAGACTGTTGTTGCTGCTGTTCACCATGATGCTCCTCGACTTTCCTTCGTGGGCAACGATTTGCCCTCATGGTCCGTCCCTGACCTCACTGTTGATCTTTCCCCATAATAACGCACATTTCATACCCGTTGCTCTCCGATATCTCCGGCGAGGAATGTCACCGTGCCACTCCTCCTTGACTGAATCTAATCGTTATATTTTTAAACCAGTTACAGCAGCCTCGCCATCAGTGAGTGCGCTACCGACGGGGTCGGATCCGCACTCGGGGTTTCCTGAACACGCAGAAATGGGGAATATACCCCAACCTCGAGGGGATTTTCACCCAACACCTGGCGTGATTATACCATATCAATGAGAATCATTGGGAACAAGTGCGATATTTAGGGGGAAAAAAACCCAGCCAGTGCTGGGTCAAAGGAACGCATTGCAGGAGCGGATCAAGGGGTTGCCAGCACCTCCTTGCGCGAGCCCCACCGGCTCCAGACCAGGGCGCCAAGGCCAAAGAGGTAGGCCAGCGCCTTGACCACTACTCCCAGGATGGACAGGGTACCGGACAGACCGCCAAGGGACGGCGTCAAGCCTACCATACCGCCGCTGAACGACAGCAGGTGCAGCGCGGCCATGCCGAGGGCCACCGCGATCCAGGGTGAAGCACATTTGCCCGAGACAGCCCGGCAGATCCTCTGACCAATCACCGCGGCGGTGATACCGGTGGCACCGACACCGAGTAAGGCCAGCGCCAGAGCCACGATCAATGCCAGGGGAATACCGATGACCGTGAGCACCAGAATCCCCATCAGAATCATGAAAACGAGGTGCCCCACCAAGGCCGAGACGAACCCGACCCCGAGCGTCGGAACCGGCTGCTGCCGGAGCGTGGTCAGAACCACCTGAAGACGGGTTTGCGGCGCAATGCCCACGACCAGAACGGCCAACATCAGCATGAGGACAAAGCCCCCCTGGCTGACCAGAAACGCCAGGCGACTCTGATCCATCGCACCGGGCATCCAGCGGCCGCCACGCCAGCGCAACGGGTCGACCACTACAACGCCACCACTGACCTCTGCCTGGTCCGCCTTGTCCAGGCGACCTCCGACGGTAACAACTTGTCCCGTGATCTCCGCTGAATCCTCCAGGCGCAGATCCCCAAAAACCACCACGACGTTGCCTTCAACACGACCCGAGAGGGCGCTGTTGCCGAGCACCACCACGACATCACCGCGGACATCCTCGTCGGTGGAGACGACCAGGTCGTCCCAGACCTTGATCATGTTCCCATGCAGCACTTTACGGGGTGGCGGGGGTGCGTCGGGTACGAATCCGGTCCAGTCCCAGATCGCTTCCTGTTCAAAATGGAGGGTGTCGGGCAATTCTGCCAAGATGACCCGACTGAGGGTCTGGAAACCCTCCCGGACCCGATCTTCCAGGTCTTCAGGGATATTGATCACGATCCCTTCGCCGGATTCATCCAGCAGCGAGACCGTGTTGTCGGCAATCTCCAGATCCAGCCGGCTGAGTTCCTGTCCGATCTCCTTGATCACTTCCGTGAACTGCTGAATGGACTGCTCCACCTCCAGCCGCTGGTCGGCAGAGAGCTCGAGATCGATATCCGCCAGATTCAACGAGTCGCGGAGGGCCGAGATGATACGGGAATAACTTTTGATCTCCTGGAGCAGAGAGTCGCGGCTGGCGGCAGCCCGTTCTTCATCTTCGTCGAGCGCTCTGCGCTCGGTCCTCAGCAGGCGCTTGCGAGGAGTCCGCTCCTCGTCCTGGGATCGCTCACGACTGTCTTCAGTGCGGGGCTGGGCCTCGCGCTCATCGGCCTGTGCTCGGCCCCGACTACCCTCTGATTGGGCCCGGACCTGGCCCGGGACCAGGAGGCCGGTCGCGAACACAGCCACGGCCATCAGAAAACCAATGGCAATATAACGGCAACGGCTCCCGTAGGAACCGCTCCCGTCGCCCGATAATGCCTTCAGCACAGGCAGCATTGAAAACTAGCCTTCAGCTCGTCGTACTACTCCGGCCGCCCGACGTCCAAGCCCCTGCAGGCGGACCATCAACTCGGGGACCAATCCGACGATACCCAGCGGCAACAGCAGGTCAGGACCGCTGGTGCTCACCAAAGCCGTGAACGAGACCCCCGCGATACCGAGGCCCGCCAGGCGGGTAATGGGTGAACGTACGGCCGCAGGGAGGAAAGCTTCCTCCAGGAATACAGGGACCCGTTCCCGTCGCAATGGCTCCATGGCCTGATATGCGGCGTAAGGCACCGATGCCAGTACGGCCTCATCAAAATCCACCGGGACCTCATGATCGGGCAGCGTCTCAAGCAATTGAAACAGACCCTGCATGTGATCGTGCTCGGCCTGACAGCCCGGACAATCCCTCAAATGCAGGAACAGCTGCAAGGATTGGGTTTTCTCCAGGGTACCATCCAGGTAGTCCTGAAGCTGCTCCCGACAGCTGCGGCAGCTCGCGGGCTGCTGATCCTTGTCAAATCTATTGCCGTCCATGTCCGGCTCCTTGCTCCAAGGTCACCTGCGTTCGCAACCCCGGTTCGACCGCTCGGGTACATTGTATCGGTCGCGGTCCGTTCAATCAATCTTTGTTGGGGGGAAACGGCTAGCGGTAAACCGTCCGGCCGTTTCCGACCCCAGAGTGGGCAGGCGTCGTATCCCCCGACAATGATTTGATCACCTGCCTGATCATCGTTTACGGCCCGTCATGGGCAATGTTGCAAAAAAAAACCACCAAAACGAGAACTCGGGGCGACACTCCTAAATATCGTAGGATCTGGCCGCTAGCATCTGCTGTATCATGTTTCGAGCCCGGTGGATACGCGCCTTCACCGTGCCGAGAGGCAACTGCAAGATCTCGGCGATCTCCTCGTAGGAGAGTTGCTGGTCATGGCGTAGAAGAGTGATGGCCTTGTAATGGGGCGGCAGATCGGCAATGACTTGCTCCAGTTTCTCGAGAGCTTGTTTGCGCTGCAGGACCGTGTCGGGACCGGGCCCCGTGTCCGGTAGCTGGAATTCGTATTCTTCGCCGTCGGGTCCCACGCCGCCGTCGAGGGAGAGAAACCGCAGCCTGTTTCGACGCAGGTGATCGATACAGTGGTTCGTGGCAATCCGGAACAACCAGCTGCTGAACGCATAGTTCTCGTCGAAGCGGTCCAGGAGCGAGAATACCTTGATGAACACTTCCTGGGCCAGGTCACGGGCATCTTCGGAATTACGGGTCATCCTGAAACAGAGGTTGTAGATGGCCCCCCGGTAGCGTCCCAGGATTTCCGCAAACGCCGGCTCTTCACCACGCTTGCAGCGGCGAATCGTCTTGAGGTCCTGGTGTCGATCGAACATGCTTCCTCCGGGATCGAACTATCAGCTCCGCAAAATAGATCCCCGAACGGTCTCCGGTCAACCTGAAGCGCAACAGAAGTCTGCATCACGCTGTGTGTCGACGACCGTCAGAACCGGGCTGGTCCGGCCTGCAAGGGTGGTTGACACTCCCGCTGGCCAGGCCTAGACTGCCCGCAGAACATGCATATCTCCGGTCCAGCGCCGGAACACCGTAAATAGTCCCAGGGAAAGGAAAACCATGAGTTTCATAGAAATGATCCAGGCAAGGGAGATCCTCGATTCCCGAGGCAACCCCACGGTCGAAGTCGACGTGTTCCTGGAAGACGGCAACGTCGGCCGGGCTGCCGTTCCCAGCGGGGCTTCAACCGGTGAACACGAGGCCATTGAATTGCGCGATGGCGACAAGGATCGGTATCTGGGAAAGGGAGTCCAGAAGGCTGTGGACAATATCCGGGATCTGGAAGACGACCTCGTGGGGATCGACGCCACGGATCAGACTCTCATCGACCGGATCATGTGCGAGCGGGACGGTACGACCAATAAAGGCAAGTTGGGAGCCAATGCCATTCTGGGTGTATCAATGGCCGTTGCCAAGGCGGCCTGTGCCTCGGTGGGATTGCCACTGTACCAGTATATCGGTGGTGTCCAGGCACGAACGCTGCCGGTGCCGATGATGAATGTCCTGAACGGCGGGGCCCACGCCGACAACAACGTGGACATCCAGGAATTCATGATCATGCCCGTGGGCGCTCCGACCTTCGGCGAAGCCCTGCGCTACGGCGTCGAGACGTTCCATAACCTGAAGGCGATCCTGAGCGAGAAGGGTCTGGCCACCTCCGTCGGCGACGAGGGCGGCTTTGCCCCCAATCTGGGTTCCAACAAAGAGGCCCTCGACCTGCTGCTTGCGGCCATCGAGCGGGCCGGCTACAAGCCCGGCGAGGACATCGTGCTCGCCATGGACGCGGCATCGAGCGAGTTCTACAAGGATGGCAAGTACCACCTGGAAGCCGAAGGCGGTGACCCCTGGGAAGCGGAGCGTCTGATCGCCATGTACAAGGAGATGGTGGAGAATTACCCCATCATGTCCATCGAGGACGGTCTGGACGAGAACGACTGGGAAGGCTGGGGCAAGATGTACGAGGCCATCGGCAACCGGGTTCAGATCGTAGGCGACGACCTGTTCGTCACGAATCCGGAACGCCTCAGGCGCGGTATCGAGGAAGGCTGCGCCAATAGCATCCTGATCAAATTGAACCAGATCGGTACCCTGAGCGAGACTCTCGAGACCATCGAGATCGCCAAGCGGGCCCGGTTCACCAACGTGGTCAGCCACCGCAGCGGAGAGACCGAGGACGCCACCATCGCGTCGCTGGCAGTGGCCACCAATGCCGGTCAGATAAAAACCGGTTCCCTGTGTCGCAGCGACCGGGTGGCGAAGTACAACGAACTGCTCCGCATCGAAGAAGAGTTGGACGACTTGGCTGTGTACCCGGGTATCGGGTGTTTCTATAATTTAAGCTGAGTGAATACCGGGGCGGCGCTTGCACTGCGCCGCTCCGCCCTGACCACTGCAGAGCGGGAGACGGATCTCCCCTGACAAGGAGCTGAAGGAGCATGCTCGGCCCGAAAAAGATCCCCACTCGAGATGGTTTCGTTCGCGGTACTCCCGCCGGCCGCCTCATTTCCCGCCGCAGGGTCGTTTGCGGACTGGTCCTGCTGGTCCTGGTCATGGCGTCCTTGTCGCAGATCGGCGAGACCGGACTGTTGTCCTGGCTCGGCCTGCGCACCAACGCCGAGGCCCTGCGCGTTGAAGTCGCCGAACTGGAGGTCACCAACGCCGAGTTGTCCGCCCGACTGGATGCGGTCCGAAACCATCCTCCTGCCCTCGAGAAGCTGGCTCGCGAGCGCCACAATATGCGTCTACCCGAAGAGGAGGTCCTGCTCGTAATACCAGCGGATCAGACTCAGGAGAAGGACGAAAACGCGGAAGAACCATTAGTTGGCCGGGTTCCTTGACACCGTAAGGGGTGGCATCTATATTCCTCGCACCATCGCCAGATGGTCTGAATTCGAATGGATGCGGGGTGGAGCAGTCTGGTAGCTCGTTGGGCTCATAACCCAAAGGTCACAGGTTCAAATCCTGTCCCCGCTACCAAATATAGAGAAAGGATCCGGTAAGCCGGATCCTTTTTTTGTTGCGAATTCGGGCCCGGGATGGGACTGGTCATCGCCCCAGCTATCGGGTAGGATATCGTCGGCGTTTCTCAGGGAACGCCGCCTGTGTATCGGATCGGCGAAGGCACCGGTCTCGTGGGACCAGAATCTCTCCGCGATGAACGTGGAAAGGAAACACATGCCTGAATCCCGTGGACAATGGAGCGGACGTATCGGATTCATTCTGGCTGCCACCGGCAGTGCCATCGGCCTGGGTAATCTCTGGAAGTTTCCCTACATCACCCACGAGAACGACGGCGGCGCCTTCGTGCTCGTCTATATAGCGGCGGTGATCGTCGTCGGAATTCCCATCATGATGGCCGAGATCCTGGTGGGACGCAGAACCCAACTGAGCCCAGTGGGCGCGTTTCGGACCCTCGCCCAGGACCGCCCCGGAGGCGGCCTCTGGTCCGGCGTCGGGTTTCTGGGGGTGGTTGCCGGATTCACGATCCTCTCCTACTACTGCGTGGTCGCAGGCTGGACCATCCACTACACGGGATTGGCCCTTTCCGGTCGCCTGGTCGAGATGGCCGGCGACGCCCATGTGCTGCAGGACTACTTCGGCGGCGAGTTCCTGGCCAGCGGCAAACACCAGGTCGGCTACCACCTGCTCTTCATGGTGCTGACCACTAGCGCGGTGTATTTCGGCGTCAAGGGTGGCATCGAGCGGGTGGCCAGAATTCTGATGCCGGTGCTCTTCTTGATCCTCGTCGTCCTGGTCATCTACAGTACGACAACGCCCGGCTTCGCGGCGGCAATAGATTTCCTCTTCAGGCCGGATTTCTCCACGCTGACCAAGGGGTCGGTACTCGAGGCCTTGGGCCACGCATTCTTCACACTCAGCCTGGGCATGGGCGCCATGCTGACCTATGGCAGCTACATGGGACGGGATATCAGTATCCCCCGGGCCGCCCTCCAGATCTCGGCCCTCGATACTGTCATTGCCCTGATGGCCTGCGTCATCATGTTCTCGATCATCAACAGCGCCAACATCGAGGTCAGTAAGAGTTCGACGATCCTGTTCACGACCATTCCCACGGTCTTTGCCAAGCTGCCCGGGGCGAACCTGATCACGGCGATGTTCTATATCCTGATCGGCTTCGCCGCCCTGACGAGCACGATCAGCCTGTTGGAAGTCGTCAGCAGTTTCGCCATCGACGAACTGGGTTGGAGTCGACGCCGCGCCACCGTGACCATGGGCACGGCCATCGCCATCTTCGGCGTGCTGAATGCCCTGAGCCTGGGTGCCAGCAGCACCCTGAGTGCGGTGAACCTCATCGGCCGTGAATCCACTGCGGGTATATTCGGCACCATGGACTACCTCGCGTCCAACTGGTTCCTGCCCGTTGGCGGCTTGCTGATCGCCTTGTTCGCGGGCTGGGTGCTCGGTGTCCGGGCGTCCCGCGAGGAACTGGAAACCGGTCACGGCGAGGTGTCCGGATTCCAGGTGTGGCGTTTTCTGATCCGCTTCGTGGCGCCCCTGGCGGTCGGGGCCATCATCGTCAGCGTGATTCTGGGCAAAGAATACCAGTAGGAGAGCGACGGCATCATGCGCAAAAGGCTGGGTCTGCTCTACGGCATCCTGGTGGCCCTGTTGCTGGTCATCGGTATCTGGTGGGTTTACTTCCTGTCCCAGGAGGGTCTTGTACACGCCCAGTATCGCAAGCAGAAACTGGCCAGCGACCGCTTGCATGCCGCGTTCCTGATCCAATCGGAACCACAGATCATGGCCGACCCTCAGAAGTGGTTGGGCGAATCGTTTCCCCACCTCAGATTTACACGCACTGCCACGGGGGGCGTGGACGTGGACATCCGCCCCGAGGTACTGCAGGAGATCGACAACGAGGCCCGCAAGAGCCGCAACATGTTCCTTTACGAGGGGCTGTTCTTCCTGGTACTCCTGGCGGCGGGATCGGTGATTCTGGTCCACTCCAGGCGAAGCGAGATTCGATTCAACCAGGCGCGCGAGCTCTTCCTCGCCGGAGCCACTCACGAGTTCAAGACGCCTCTGGCCAGCCTGCGCTTGTATACCGAGACCTTGAGTCGCGACGGGCTTTCCGAGGACGACGGAGTTCGGATTCGCGGGCGTATGGTCGAGGACATCGTCAGGCTGGAGACATTGGTCGACGAAGTGCTGACCATCAGCGCCGCGGACACATTCAGTCAGGGACCGCGCACCGCCCTGGATCTGGCCACTGAATGCCGCAACGTGGTCGACGACCTGCAGGGCTTCGCGGCGGACATGGGCGCGCAGATCGACGCCGATCTGCCGCCGGAACGATTGATTCTGGGCCGGCGGCTGACCTTCGACCTGGCGTTGCGCAATCTGATGGTCAACGCCATCACGCATAGCCCACACCCAGTGACGGTGCGGCTGCGCCTCGAGAGAGACGACCGCTGGTACCGTCTGAAGGTCACCGATGATGGACCGGGCATCCCCCGCCGCTTGCACGAGCGCATATTCGAGTGTTTCTATACCGTCAGTAAGGATGGCAGGACGCCGGGAGGCGCCGGACTGGGCCTGCATATCGTCAAACGCAATGTCGAGATCCTGGACGGCCGCATCGAGTTGACCAGCGAGGAAGGCCGGGGCAGTACGTTCACGTTGGTCCTGCCCGTACACGAGACTTCCTAGCTGGACACGAACCACCGGAGCTCGCGCCCGGTGTCGGGAAGGAATCGAGTCATGAAACGCCGCATCCTGGTGGTTGAAGACGACGCGCATCTGGCCGATGGCCTGCGTATCAATCTGGAACTCGAGGGGTACGACCCCCTGCTCGCCGGCAGCGGCGAGGAGGGTCTGGAGATCTGGGGTCGCGGAGGGTTGGACCTGGTGCTGATGGACGTGATGTTGCCGGGTATGGACGGGTTTGAAGCCTGCAGACGGATTCGCCAGGAAGGCGATCGGGTGCCGATCCTTTTTCTCACCGCCCGCAGCGCGGGTCAGGATCGAATCCGGGGCCTGGACGAGGGAGGCGACGACTACATTACCAAGCCGTTCGATTTGCAGGAACTGCTGGCGCGAATCAAGTCCATCTTCAGGCGCCAGGACTGGTTTCGGGGTCAGGAGGCGCCCCAAACCCTGCGCATCGGGCAGGCCGAGGTGAATCTGCGTTCCTACCAGGCGACGACTCCGGACGGGGTCATCGATCTCAAAGAGAAGGAGATCATGATCCTGCGCCTGCTGCGCGAACATGCCGGTGAACCCGTCGATCGCGAGACAATCCTGGACCGCGTCTGGGGCTTCGGGGCCTACCCCACGACCCGTACGGTGGATAACTTCATCTTGTCGCTCCGCAAGATTGTCGAGGAGGATCCCCGCCAGCCCCGCCACATCCTGACGGTCCATGGAGTCGGATACCGTTTGATCGATGACGCTCGAACCGAAGGTCCGGCAGGACAATGAATCGAGCCGTTGAACAGCACGCTGCCCTCCTGGCGGCCTGGGCAGGCGCCGAATCTCCCCCAGAACCGGACGCCGCCCGCCAGATCCTGCTGCTGACCCAGGAGCTCCTGGAGAGCGGCGGTGTCGATTCCGTGTCGCGGGCCCAATGGTGCCGATACCTGGAGCTCACCCGCCACCCTGATTTTCTGACCTCGCTTCCGGATGCCGGCGCTCGCCAGGCCTGGGCCGCCACGACGTTCACCGTCTGCGAAGAAATCGGCTTCAACCTCGACGATCTGCTGGAACAGCGAACGGCCGCGACTCCGGAGCGGGTCCTGTTCCGGGATCTGGGGACTCCGGGGGCCGGTCGCTGGACCTACTCCCAGATCCAGCGGCGCGTCCGTTCCGTGGCGGCCCTTTTTCACCACGAAGGCCGTCCGGCCCAGGCGAGCGACCCGTCCGACGACGGATATACGGAAACTCGCATCGCATTGCTCTGCGAGAACAGCATCGGTTCGGCGTGCTGTGATCTGGCCTGTCTGACCCAGGACCTTTTCGTCACTCCACTGCATGTGCATTTCAGCACCGAGAACCTGGCCTGGATTTTTGATCGCCTGCAGATCACGGCAGCGGTGTGCGATCACCCCGACCGACTCGAAAAGCTGTTGGCGGTACGGCGGCAAACCAAGCGTCCGTTTCGAATCTTCACCTTGAACAATTGTCGACGATCAGGTGCCGACGACATCCACTTTCTGGAAGAGCGGTTGGCCCAGATGGATGCCGACCGGATCGAATCGATTCTGCAACAGCGACGTCGCTTCTCCATGCGTGAGATCGCGACGGTGATGTTCACCTCCGGTAGCACCGGCCGCCCAAAGGGAGTGGCCTTCAATCTCTTCAATCTTGTCAGCAAACGCTTCGCGCGGGCAGCCGCCCTGCCGGAAGTGGGCCGCGACGAGACCCTGCTCTGCTACCTGCCCCTGTACCACACATTCGGACGCTATCTGGAGATGCTGGGAACGATTTTCTGGGGAGGCACCTACGTGTTCTCGGGCAACCCCTCGGCCGAGACCCTGATCAGCCAGTTCCGGGAGGTTCGCCCCACTGCCCTGATCAGCGTCCCTATCCGTTGGGTGCAGATCCGTGATCGAGTCCTGGGAATCCAGTCCACAACCACCGAACAACGGGACAGCGATTTCCGGCAGATCGTCGGCGACCGCCTGTACTGGGGGCTTTCGGCCGCCGGCTACCTGGACCCGGCGGTGTTCCGCTTCTTCCACCGTCGCGGCGTCGCGCTGTGCAGCGGCTTCGGAATGACCGAAGGTACCGGGGGCCTGACGATGACTCCGCCCCAGGAGTACGTCGAGGACTCGGTGGGTATCCCATTGCCTGGGGTGAAGGTGCGGTTCGGTGAGCACGACGAGTTGCAGATCGCCGGCCCCTACATCGCACGCTATCTGCCGGAAGACGCTCTGGCCGGCAGCCTCGTCGTCGAAGCCGCCGACTCGGATGACCACTGGCTCGCCACCGGGGACCTGTTTCGTGTCACCCGGAATAATCATCTCGAGATCGTCGACCGCATCAAGGACATCTACAAGAACAACCGGGGACAGACCATCGCTCCGCGCAAGGTCGAGGCCATCTTCGATGGCGTACCGGGCATCAAGCGCACGTTCCTGGCCGGCGACGGCCGCGCTTTCAATACGCTGTTGATCGTACCGGATGACAGTGACGAGCTGCTCCAGCGTCTGACGACCCGGGCTGAACGCCGTGAGTATTTCCAGCAGATCATCACGACGGCCAACCCGGGCCTCGCCCCCTTTGAACGGGTGGTCAATTTTGAAGTACTGGACCGGGATTTCGATGAAACCCGAGGCGAGCTGACGGCCAAGGGCTCGTATCGGCGCAAGACCATCGAGAAGAGTTTTGCCGAGGTCATCAGCCAGCTCTACCAGACCAACGCCCAGATCAGGTCCGTGGCAGGGTACGAGATCCGGATTCCCCGCTGGTTCTTCCGGGACCTGGGCGTGCTTGAAGACGCTATTGCCGAGGAACAGAACCAGCTGGTCAACCGAGAGACAGGACGACGGTTGACGATTTCCGTGGTTGCCGACGGACGGGTACGCATCGGCAATCTGGAGTACTTGCTGCAAGGCAAGGACATCGACCTGGGGCTGGTTTCGCGGCAACCTCGACTTTGGTTGGGGAATCCCCAGCTGGTGGATTTCTGCCCCTGCCTGGCGGGCTGGGACACCGGTCTGGGTCCATTCGGAGCCCAGGTATTCCTGCCTGCTGACGGCAGCGACCAGACGCTGGAGATCCAGACGCCGCAAGCGAACGACGACGAGCTGAGTCGCCTGGACAAGATCTGTCAGCGTGCCCTGTTCGGAGACCGGGACGCAGCGCTGGAAGCGATCGGTGAGCTGGAGCTCTTGCTGGCCAAGGCCGGCAATCGGCGGGGCGATCTGATCCGCCGGCGACTTGAGGCGGTGGCCAACCATCCGGTCATGGACGTCCGCAGCCGAGCCTACCGGGTACTGGTCCTGGATCAGCCGGTGCCGGACTACCTGCGGTTCCTACCGGCATTCGTGGAATCAGGCAAGCCGTTCCTCGACGAATCGAGTTTCGAGGCGATCAGCAAGGCCAGCCTCGAGCCGCGTCGGTTGCAGGCCTTCAGACAACGTCTCTACAGTTACCGGACCCAGCTGGTGTGGCCCGCCCCCGCGAGGACCCGCCAGCTGTTCCTGGGCCTGTTCCGTCTGCTGGCCGACTTTGCGCGTTACCACACCGAATACTACCGAACCATTCGCAAGGAACTGGTCTGCTGGATCACCCACGAATCCGATCCCGAGCTGGCCGCGGGCGCCCGCAAGGAGTTCGACGACCTGGCGAACTGGTTTGAAGAGCGACTGGCTGTCGACGCCCCGGACCTGGACCTCTCCAACTGGGAAGGCAAGGTGGCCTTTCAGAGTGGCCTGAGCATCGACGAGGAACGGCGGCTGCGCAGCATCCTGATTGGAACCACGTTTCTGAAGCAGTCGCTGCTGTTGGCCTTCGAGGAAGAGCAATTCTCACTGGACGAGATCGGGCCGAACGGCATCTGGGTTTCCCGCATCATCTCCGCCTATGAATCTTCGCGATACCGGGTGAGCATCAATACGCGGGCCGGCAAGCATTTCGACGTGCAGCTGTGGCTGCGCAATGACATCGACCAGGTCGCGGTGCAGGAGATGATCTTCTGGTACATCGCCCTACGCGGCTATCCATTCGGGACACCGATGCTCCCGCCCTTCGGTTGCTGCCGACCCGAACTGGGCGCCATATCCATGGCCTACGTCAGCGACTTGACCGTCTGGGAGAAGATTCGGGAATTCAGCAGCGTTCGCGGTCCGGGAACGCGCCCGCCCACCAAACAGCGCTGGCATCAGTTGCTGGTGCGCGCCATGTCGGTGATCTTCAAAGGATGGCGCAACAGCGGCCGCCGTATCATCCCCGGACCGATCACGCCCAACAACCTCGTGGTGCCGGAACCGGATTTCCGCAAGGGAGCGGTACAGAACAACCTCTCAGGATGGCGGCGGTACGAAGGTCCCCTCTCGCTGATCCGTCCGGTCTGGAGCAATCTGATCCAGCACACGCTCAGCCACTACCCGTGGACTCGCGAGTACCTGGAGATCGATTGGATATTCGAGGCTGTGACCGAGGCACTGGGCGTCGATGCCGCCGGCGAATGGTTGAAGGAACTGGAGACCGAGATGGTCGGCGGTCAGGGCGCCGACCTGGGCGAGGAATTCTCCGACGGCCTGCGCGAGTACATCGTCACCTTGCGCACGCGGTACTATCAACCGCTGGCCC
>Ga0070728_10002419_pt1 | contig 23444 bp, 21 predicted proteins | sample tdDd471_FD_66723 | JGI IMG/M metagenome (GOLD analysis project Ga0070728, IMG submission 66723) | Marine sediment microbial communities from the Atlantic coast under amendment with organic carbon and nitrate - tdDd47.1 | ecosystem: Environmental > Aquatic > Marine > Coastal > Sediment | place... | reverse complement strand
CCTTCCATGGCTAGCTCAACAAATGCATCGCGGGTACCTGAGGTTGGCGGCGGACCCAGTACTTCAATCTTCGCGTCAGGCAGATCAGGATTCACATCGCTCCACTTCTGGTAGGGGTTAGGCACCAGAGTTTCTGAGCCATTCGGGTCAGGCACTTCACGAGCTAAAGCGAGGAAAATGTCTTTCAGTGTCAAACTCACCTGATCGGCATTAGAAGAGTTGGCCAGAACAATACCGTCGTAACCCACCTTCACTTCAATAATTTCTGCAATACCGTTGCCGGCACAGAGCTCTACTTCAGAAGCCTTAATACGGCGGGAAGCATTGGTAATGTCCGGAGTCTCAACACCGACACCGTTACAAAACAGTTTTAAGCCACCACCAGAACCGGTCGACTCGACCTTAGGGGTCTTGAAATCACTGGTGCGACCAAAGTTTTCAGCCACTACTGTGGCAAAAGGATAAACCGTAGAAGAACCTACAATACTGATGTAATCACGGCTGGTTTGTGCCAGTGCATTGCCTGCCAAAAAGACAGATCCTGCTGCGATAACAGCTAAACGAATTGAAAAAGAGGGAATCATTTTTATTGCTACTCCTTAGTGCCAGAACATGACTCTTCTTAACTAAGAAAGCAGTTTAGGGCCTGTTTATTACAGTAATGTTGCAGTTTCGACAAAACCTTAAACACTTGCCTTATAAGGCTTTCAGCCTACTCTCCCAACACCCGGTCACGTAACTCATCGGTGTGGGTGTGGCGAATATCCTTACCCTTAACCATATATATTACATACTCTGAAATATTTGTTGCATGGTCGCCTATACGCTCCAAAGACCGCGCAACCCAACTCACATCCATAAACCTCCGGATGTTGCGCGTGTCTTCCATCATATAACTGATGCATTCATGGTTAATGGCGTCATATTCTTCATCGACCAGCTTATCTTCTTCGACAACCGAGACCGCATCAACGGGATCAAGACGTGAAAAGGCATCCAACGAGTCGTGCAACATTTCCTGAACGTGCTCACCCAAAGAACGTAGCTCACGATAACTGCCGGCCGGGCGCTCTTCTGCCGCAAGCTGTGACGCCAATCTGCCAATACGCTCAGCCTCATCACCAATACGTTCGAGGTCCGTGATGGTCTTGATCACAGTAATCAGCAAACGCAAATCCGCAGCGGCCGGCGACATCGTGGCAAGAATACGGTTGCACTCCTCATCAATCGCTACTTCCATCGCGTTGATCTTGTAGTCGTTGCTGGCAACACTAAGCCCCAACGCGCTATCACCGGACACTATGGCCTCAATAGCGCTGGACACCTGATTCTCAACAGCACCACCCATTTCCATAACCATGGTCCGGAGGTTCTCGAGGTCCTCATTGAACTTACGGTAGATATGGTTTGAAAATTCGTTCATAAGTTTTCTCTTTTATGCCGGAGAGGTATCTCCGGGATCAATGACTTAACCAATCCGGCTAGCCGGAAAAACACAGCTAAAGGTACTACCTTTATCCGGCTCGCTATCAATCACCAACTCAGCTTCATGTCTCTTTAGCGCATGTTTAACGATCGCGAGACCAAGACCAGTGCCACCCTGGTCACGACTGCGACCGGCATCTACGCGATAGAAACGCTCGGTTAAACGGGGCACATCGTCAGCCGAAATCCCGACACCGGTATCCACAACCGACAACCGGCCTCCGGCCTCATCCGTTACCCAGTACACATCAATACGACCGCCGGGATCGGTATGATTCACCGCATTAATCAACAGATTGGATACGACCGACTGCAGTTCTGAATGAACGCCCAGAATAGCAGCATTACTATCCATATGGACCTCGAGCGTCTCAGGGCAATGTGGCAGCGCTTTAGCGCTCTGCTTAGCCGCTGCAATCAAAACGCTTACATCGACCTTCTCGTCACGTGAACTCACCTCCGACGATTCAAGAGCCGACAAATGCAATAAGTCCTCAAGCAACGTACGCATTCTGGATGACTGCGTTTGCATCTCTTTCAAAGGCATCCGCAATAAGTCATCGATACTTTCCTCTTCTATCAAAGCATCCAGATAACCGGTGATAACGGTGAGCGGTGTGCGCAATTCATGCGATGCATTCGCCAAAAAGTCGCGACGCATAATTTCCAGCTGTTTGCTGCGCGTAATATCCTGCAAAAACAGCAGTCGCTGATCCGGGCCATACGGAATGATCCGGCAACTCACCCAGATATCACCAGTTGGCGGCAATGCAAATTCAACCGGATCATCAAAGTCTTCGGTACGCAGGTAATCGAGAAACTGCGGCACACGAATAAGGTTCTCGAGGCGTTGCCCACGATCCACACGCTTCTTCAAACCCAGTAACTCTCTGGCGGCACGGTTGAAATAAACCAACTCGTTATCGCTGTCCAGAATAATGCCGGCGTCAGGGAACGCTGATGCCGACAGACGAAATTCTTTGAGTACTGCCCGCAGTCGCTTACCCCGGCGGCGGGACCTGCGGCGATAGAAGCTGACACGGGCAAAGATGTCTGGCCATATACCCAAGCCTGTAGGAAAGTCCTCTATATCATTGGTTCTCAGCCAATGCTCAAGGCGGTACAGGTGGTACATATGCCACGCGAGAATCGCCATTGCTGCGACGAATAGCCCGCCTGCGATGGAATCGTACAACCAGCCAATGAACGCGCCGACCGCAAGCACTATTGCCATACGGGAATTAGTGACGGACCAGGTATTAGGCATTATTCTCAGCCCCGGCCTCTTCTGCAGAGAACCGGTAGCCGGCACCACGCACAGTTTGAATATAAGCATCGGCACCACAGCCGGACAACGCTTTCCTTAATCGTTGTATATGCACATCAACCGTTCTCTCTTCGACATACACATTCTGTCCCCAAACGTAATCCAATAGCTGCGTACGACTGAACACCCTGTCTTCATGCGTCATCAGGTACTTCAGCAAGCGGTACTCAGTTGGGCCAACCTGTATTTCTTCACCCGCACCAAAAACCCTGTGACTTTCCGGCTTCAGTTCCAACTTCCCTGCAACAACAGACTCATCGGCAACCCCCGCCGAGCGTCGCAACACCGCATTAACACGGGAGATCAATTCGCGACCGGAAAACGGCTTAGTGATGTAATCATCGGCACCACTATCCAGCCCCTGCACCTTGTCTCTTTCTTCAGCGCGAGCCGTCAGCATAATAATGGGAATGTTTTTATGAGCCTCGTCACGACGCAACAGGCGGGTCAATTCGAGACCGCTTAAATCGGGCAGCATCCAGTCAACAAGCACCAGGTCGGGTCGTTCATCGGCAATACTCTCGCGAGCAGAGCCACAATCACCTACCTCGGAGACTTCAAAACCCGCGCGCGAAAGATTGAAAGCGATCATCTGCCGTATAGGCACTTCGTCTTCAACAACCAGTACTTTTTGTCCGGACATAGCAATATCTATCGTATTAACATTGCGCGAATTTAAACAGCACTATATTACAGTTTCATTACAAGCCGGAACTCTTAGCAAATAAATAACTTAGCGGCCCCCTGACATAAAAAAACCGGCCGCTGCAGAACAGTCGGCCGGCTTCATTAATCAATGCCAGAAACGCTATTTCGTCGTTTCCTGCTGAAGGTAGGCAATCAGGTCGGCCCGTGCCTTCGCATCACGCACACCCATAAACACCATACGGTTGCCGGGTACCAAATCAGCCGGACGCTCGATCCAATCGCTCATCGTCTGCACATCCCAGGTAATGCCCGCATTTTTCAGCGCGTCGGAATAGGAAAAACCTTCTGCCTGAGCCGCCGCACGACCAAACATACCGAAAAGATTCGGACCAACCTTATTGATACCGCCCTCTTCCAGAGAATGGCAGGCACGACATTGCAAGAACAAGCGCGATCCTTTCTGCGAATCAGCTGCTGCAACCAGCGCCTCCATATCAGGACCCGATGCTTTTTCAACAGCGGCGGCAGTCGCTGCATCAGCACCGGCTTTGGCATCCGAAGCCACATCTTTAGCCGAGCCGGCATCACCGGATGGCTGACCACAAGCCGCAAGAAATAAGGCGGCAAGACCTGTTAAAACTAACTTATGCATTATCAAATAACTCCTGTATTAATGCTTGGCACTATCTTGTGCACCACTGCCAAAATCCGGGTCGGCAGTCAGGCGATCCGGATGACGCGCCTGAGCACGTTCTAAATAATCTGCGGGCAAGTCATTGATCGACTCGAGTTTCACGCCGGAAGCATGCCATACCAAATGCCCCGGACGGTCACCCATATTCATCCAGCGTAACCACGGCATAAATACTGTGGAGCTAAACATAGATGGCAAGCTGACAATCGACTCATCTAAGAATTTTTCGATGGGCACTGACATGGTCTGACGCTGTGCACGTGGTGGTGGCAGACCCGGCGGATAAACGGTCTGGTTGTGCATCCATAATGTATCGCGCGCAAAGCTCCACTCAAGCTGCAACGGCTTGGCAGGCATTTTATCTTTCATAGAACTGGGGCGGATACCTTCGGTCGAGTAGCTAAAGCCACGACCGCGACGACCACCCTGCACGGCATCCTGTACTTCAACAGTCTGGCCGGTTAAGGGGTTGTTCCAGGTATCAAGGAACTCATGAGTTTCAATATCGCGGAAGAAGCTGACTGTGTTACCGGTCAATTCAAACTCACCTTCAGAGATTTTCCTCATCCAGTAAATCTCAAGCCCCTCAAACTTCAGAATAGGTATTGGCTGCTCTTCACCGACCACCATATAAGCCGTGCCGTTAAACCACCATGGGCAATCCACCGGATCAAGACTAGCCGTCATACGCGCAAGCGCACGCAACTGAGCTTCAGGAGTATTAAGCGCCTGAGTAGCATCGCCGGAAACACCGGTTACCCGGGGCAAAGTCGTTACCGTTTCGGCACAACCCGCAGCCACCATCAGGCCGCCTGCACCGAACATCATTTCGCGTCTGTTGACCATGCTTACTCCTTAACTAAAAGAGCACCCGGATTCATCATGTTGTCCGGATCCAATTGAGCTTTTACCTGCAAAATGAGCGAAGCACCTTGCGCCTCACGGCCGCGCATATACGGGTAAGCCTTACCAATCTGCATATGAACTGCACCAAATTCAGTAAAGACATCCTGAATTTTTTCTTTCATTTCTTTAACCAGCGCACGGCCCTCAGGGTTCGCCTCGTACTCAGGCAACACATCAAGGTATTCCTGAGGCAGGTAACGCTTGTGATAAGCAGTGCGGTCATCCTGCCAGTAGAACACCGGCTCGAACAGGAAGCCGTGTGTACTGATAGACGTGTACATTGCGGCCTTCTCAACCTTTGCTACTTCCATGCGTGCAGCATAGTCAGCATAGAGCTCATCGAGCTTGGCGTTAAACGCATGCAACTTGGAGAACGGCAAAATACCGTGCATAGGCACCCAACGCTGCCCCTGCGGGCCAAGAATCGGATAAAGAGGAATAAACGGCATCGCCATAAGCACTGTCGGCATTGTCGCTGCAATCTCGGTGCCGTGTTGCCCCACCGCTTTTCTCAGCAATGCCAGTTTAGTAGCGGCTTCCGCCTGACTGTAACCCTCAACACTGAAATGAGCTGAGTAGTTATGGCCCTCAAGGAAGCTCTTACCGGCCAGCCCCATTTTCATCAACTGCCACAGACCGTCAAACCAATTACGTGATGCTTTAAACACAGCAATAGCCGCCTGCTTCATAGCAGAAGCATCGGTGCTGCCCAACTGACCCTGCTGCAATTTAGGATCAAGACCAAAGTTATCGGCAGCAACGCCCTCGCGGGCACCCGCAGCCATGCCACTCGCCAACTGGTTAAAGGTATCGAAACCAAAAGAAGCGCATAAGCGATGCGTAGGACGTTTAATCAACCGCAAGCTGATACGGGCTTTAACACCGAGTACGCCGGCATCACCACAAAACAAACCGGTGAGATCGGGACCCCACCAGCGGAAAAACGGCGTGGTGTTTTCAGTGGCATGAGAACCGGTACGCAGTACTTCACCATTGGCCAGCACCACATCCATAGAAAGAATTGAGTCGGCCGAAATACCGTAGGTGCCGGAACCAAGACTTACAGCATTCTGAGATGCCGAGCCGCCGACGGTCGCCTTAAGGCCTGAAAACGGCCCCCAGAAAGGAGTACGAAGGCCTTTTTCACCCAATGCTGCATCGAGTTCCGCCCAGGTAATGCCGGGCTCAACGGTGACGTACATATCTTCATCGTTAATCTCAACGACACGGTTCATCCGTGAGGTATCAACCAACAATGAGTCAGCACGGTCTGCCAGATAAGCATCGGTATACGACGCACCGCCACCGCGGGGCACTACCGCTAATTTGTTTTCAGCTGCAATTTTTACAATCGCCTGCAGGTCTGCAGTGCTGCCCGGCTGAACAACCGCAACAGGCATTTCCCTGAAGCTGTATACATCCATCGCATAAAACTCACGGTCTGCATCGTCAGTCAGTACGTAATCAGCACCGATTGCAGAAATAAGTTTCTCAACTACGCCATTCGCATCCATTTAAGTTACTTCCATTTCTTGATTGAGCCGGCACTGATCAAGTGCCGCGATATTTAAATTAATTATGTGATCAGGGCTGACCGAAAGATGAGCCTACAAAAGCCTGCCCGCCGGGCAAACTGAAATCACGCCATACGGAAATCTTGCCATCACGCACCCGGAAAATACCGATGATATCGAAGTGCATACTTTTGTCTTCTGAGGTACCGATAAAATGATCAATACGCTCATTCATCACCATGTCGCCAATGGCATACGAGCGACGGGTTTCCCAGCGCACTTCGACCAGATTCTTTAAAAAGCTATCCAGCGTATTAACGAATGCTTCCTTGCCGATGATGTCCGGTTGTCCTTCAAACATCTGATACACGATGTCATCGGACAAATAGTCTGTGAGCAGCTTCGCGTCACGCTTAGACCAGTCATCACAAAAGCGGTTAACCAGCTCTACGTTTGCCTTCTCAGCGTCAGTCTGCACGTTTTTCTCCAATAATTGTGGCTGCGGCTACCCTGCACCGGCACGCCTGTGGTCGTAACCCCTAAGTTTACCCGAAAGCGAGCGTTTTAAGGCAACTTGAGGGTTTTCGGCTCAACCGGACAAAGGACATCATCCGGCTGGTGCTTGGGTCGTATCCGCAGTGAGGTTATGATTCGGCACCATGAGCATCGTCAGAGAAACACTGCCCGTAGGGCCACTCCAGTGCAACTGCACTATCCTGGGAAATACGGAAACCGGCAAAGGCTATATCTTTGACCCCGGCGGTGACCCCGAGCAAATCATGGCCATAGTCGATCATTTCGGATTAAAGATTGAGGCTCTGGTCCACACCCATGCCCATCTGGATCACTTCCTGGCCGCAGGTGAAATTCGCCGCCGGACCGGTGCCAAAGTGTGCCTGCACAAAGAAGACAAGTTTCTCTGGGACAGCCTCGAACAGCAGTGTCTGCGATTCGGTGTGCCCTACACGCCCCAGCCGGACCCTGACCACTGGTTGCAACATGATGAACCGCTGAGCTGCACCGAAGGTCGTTGTATTCATACGCCCGGACATACACCGGGTTCGATGAGTTTCTATTTTGAGCAGGAACAGCTCTTGATTGCAGGGGACACGCTGTTCTTAGGTTCTGTCGGCAGAACAGACCTGCCGGGCGGCAACACAGCTCAATTGCAGGACTCCATCAAGCAGCAGCTTTACACGCTGGATGAACAGGCGATGGTTATAACAGGGCACGGCCCCGCAACGACTATAGGTGATGAAATGCGGTTCAACGCATTTGTCAGGGCTGACTAAACGCTTACAGCTTTAAGCGTTTAAATATAACTTCGGGCACCGATTTAATAATCATCATAATAATCTGCCAGAACCACGGCAGATAAACGACGTTACGTTTCTTCTCAATCGCTTTACAGATACCTTCAGCAATCACCTCGGGTTCTGCCCAAAGAAAACCGTCACCGGCTACATCAGCCGTCATGGGTGACTTAACAAAGCCCGGCTTAATAGTCAGCACCTGCACGCCTGCAGGCGCCAAACGGTTTCTTAAGCCTTGCAAGAACACACTGACCGCACCTTTCGCCGTGCCGTACACATAATTACTCTGTCTGCCACGGTCGCCGGCTACAGATGAAATCACCGCAATCGTGCCGCTGCCCTGCTGCTCAAAGTAGCCGGCTGCAGGCGTCAACATAGACACGACACTCAGGAAGTTTTCATCCAATGCCTGCAACGTCGCGGTGTAGTTTTCCTGTACCTCAGCCTGATCAGGCAAAGTGCCATGTGCAATAAATAAAATATCGATACTGCCAAGCTTCTCGGCCGCTGTATTGAGCATCAGCTCATGTTGGGCATGGTCACAGGCATCCATAACCATGGTCTCCACCTGCGCCGCACCGCGCACGGCAAGATCATCAGCAATGACTGACAGCTTCGTAGCATCACGTGCTACAAGAAAAAGGCTGTCGCCCCGTGATGCAAAAATTTTTGCGGTCGCTTCCGCAATTGCGGAACTGGCCCCCACTATCAAAACACGCATTATCGAACTGCTCCTGTTACGCGCCGCCAGAACCCGGACGAAAAACGCGGATCTATAAACTCACTAAACGCTTCCCACTCAGGGTAATACGCCTGAAAACTTTCACTACTCATGCGCGCATCCTTGGCCGGGTACACACGCCCTCCGACCTCAGCTGTCATTGCATCGAGCCGGTCCAGCAACTTAAACGTTGCCGGCGAATTGGGAAAATCGAGCGCCAGAGTAATCCCCGGCCTTGGAAATGACAGCATACCCGGCGACGGCTTATCGCCGAACATTTTCAGCACAGCAAGAAATGAGCCTGAGCCGCTGTCAGAAATTGACTGCAGCATGTCTCTGAAAACCTCTTTGCCCTCTTCCTCAGGCACCACGCATTGATACTGCAACATGCCTTTAGGGCCGTACATACGGTTCCAATGCAGAATGGAATCAAGAGGATAGAAGAAGGGCCGGTAGTGAACGGTGCGGCTACGCCGACCCGGCTGCATACGGAAGTACGCTGAATTAAATGCCTTCAATGTCAACTTATTAACCATCGACAACGGTGGCGTAAACGGAAAGGTAATAGTGGACTTAGGCGCTGCCGGACGCTGTTGCGGTGACGCCGAACCATGGTGGTTAGCACGGTAAAAAGCACCCCGCCCGAGGCTGCTTCCCTTCGCCACACAATCGATCCACGCGACCGTGTACTCGTAATTACTTTCTGAATCCCGGTTTAGCAGAAAGAACTCATCCAGACTGTTAAAGCGCAGCGTTTCTTCCTGAAGATACGGATTAACGATGGGTTTCAACTGGATTTCGGCACGGGTAATCATGCCGGTCAAACCTAAACCACCAATTGTGGCCGCGTATAAGTCACTATTCGATTCGGATGAGCATTGCAGCCTTGACCCGTCACTGCGCAACAGCTCGAAACTGCGCACATAGCAACCGAATGTTCCGGCACGGTGATGATTTTTGCCATGCACATCATTCGCAATAGCGCCACCGACAGACACAAAACGTGTGCCGGGTGTTACCGGCAAAAACCAGCCGCGCGGCACAACCAACGACAGAATATCTGCAAGAGACACACCGGACTCACAAGATAAAATGCCGGTTTCATCATCAAAGCTTATAAAATGATTGAGCGAAGAGTTATCGAGCAGCACACCGCCATTATTGAGACAGCTGTCGCCGTAACTACGGCCCATGCCATAGGGCAACAACGGCATTGATGCATCGGCGGGCAACGGTAATTCTGCCTCGCGGGAACGCATAACCATATGCTGTGCATCCGAGCGCATATGCCGCCCCCAGGATGCGAACCGGGCTGACGTCATACGATCACACCCGCAACCAGAACAGCCACGGCGGCGGCCGCCAGTGTATAGGTGCGGCGATCAGTAATTGTGAACACCACAGGGTCATCGTGCATCTGCCCACGCCGGGTAATCAGCCAGAGGCGACTGATCCAGTACAACATCATAGGACAAAGCAACCACAGTGCTTCAGGATGACTGTAGTTGGCATTAACAGCATCACTTTCTATATAGAGAGCCAACACCATGACTGCAAGATAGCCGCTGGTAGCGCCCATCTGAGACAAGGTCTCGAGGTCCACCGGACGATAGGCTCTGCCGGCAATAAAGTCCTGCCCGCGTGACACCTGCATCAGCAACTCCGAGTACCGCTTGATTAAAGCGAGACTCAGGAAAATAAACATAGAGAACGCCAGCAACCAGAAACTCAGATCGACCGAGATCGCCGCGGCACCGGCAATCAAACGCATGGTATACAGCGCTGCCAGCGTTAATACATCAACAATAGCTGCGCGCTTGAGGACAGTCGAATAAGCCATTGTCAAAACGTAATACAGTAACAAAGCAAGGAAGAACGCAGGTGGCAGCAAAAAGCAAATCAAAAAAGAGATCAGCAAAAATGCGCCCATCGTTACGAAGCCGGTAACAATGGATAAGTTACCCGAAGCAAACGGGCGACGTTTTTTCCTGGGATGCTGACGGTCGGCGCTTAAGTCCAGAATGTCGTTCAGCAAATACACACTGGACGCGCACAAAGAAAACGCAATAAAGGCCAGAACGGCAGAAATATCCTGACCCGACTCAAAAAACTGGTACGACAGGATAAGCGGTACAAAAATAAGCAGGTTCTTCAGCCACTGATGGGCACGAATCGCCTTAATAAACATTTTTAGTTGCGATGCCTTGTCATCGAAGACACGCTCAATGGGCGCGACTCCGTCTAACCGGGCTTCAAGCCCCGCTTCGGCATTGACCAGCAAAGCCTTATCGGCTTCGGCCCATACCTGCAGGTCAATCTCGGCATTACCCGCATAATCGAAAGGTTCATCACCCAGCAATTCGCGGGCCTTCGCCACTTTGCGCTTACCCGATACATTGGTAACACCATCACTGGCGATCACATTGTCAAACAGCCCGATATACTCTGCAATTTGATGAGCATATTTCTCATCAGAGGCCGTCGCCAGAATTAAGCGGCGCCCTGATATCTTTTCTGCCTTTAAGTACTCAAGGAATTCCTTATTCCACGGAAGTAACTCGATATCGACATCCACGCGCTCGGCAATGCGACGCTTCATATGCGCTTTACCCTTAGCCAACCAAAAAGGCACGCGCAGCACATTGAATATATTGAGCTTAATCAGGCCGCCAAAAGACTCGTACAACAGATCGCTACGCGTTAGCGTACCGTCAAGATCTACAACCAATGGATTTTCAGAAACTTTTGTCATGAGTCATTACCGTGAACAGCCTTGCTGACACTCAGGCTTTCTTTTCCTTCAACTTAGCAGCAGACAAACCGGTGCCCTCGCCCATTTCGAGCTCCAAAGCACATACAAGACCCAATGCAACCGCAAACCAAAGGGTCGCAATCCTACAAATTAGCACGGCAGAAACAGCCACAGGCTCTGCCATGCCCGTAAGCATAAGCAGCGCACCCATCACTATCTCGGTACCACCCAGTCCTCCGGGCACAAAAGACAATGCGCCAGCCAAAATACTAATGCCGTAAATACCGATAGCCAACTCCACCGGTATATCCACGCCTGACCAGACCACCACCACGTACAAAGCCAAACCTTCTGCCGCCCAGGCCAGAAGACTGAGCAACAAACCACCGTATAAATTCTTCGACTTCAACAACTGTCTGGAAGAGTTCAGCAGGTTGAGCACTTTGCCGCCCAGATGCCGAAGCTTCTCAGACTCTGACCGTAAGCGTATTTTATCGAGAACGGTGTGGAATCCCTGACTGCGAATTAACTGCAACACGAGTATCAATACAATCCCGACCAGCATGACCAGCCAGCGCTGGTCCTCAAATGCATACGCCGCTAGTAATGCCAACAGCACCATAGCCACCACATCAACCAATCTCTCGACAAAAAATGCAGCAAGGCTGTCTGAGTATTTCACTTTGTACTGCTGCAGATAAATCGAGCGTATCGCTTCACCGACTTTTCCGGGCGTGGCCGTAAACGCAAAGCCCGCGAGATACACCTTAAGGTTCTGCAGTTTTGGTACCTGATACCCGAGACTGCTCAGGTAAATGTGCCAGCGTAGAAAGCGCAAACCATAGTTAAACAGCGATAGTCCCAGAATAATCAGCCAGCCGCTCAGACCGATCTTCACAATACCGGCCAAGACATCCTGCGGGCCCGCATACACGATCCAGAAACCATAGAATGCCGCGCTCGCGAGCACCACAAGCAACAGATTTCGGATCAAATTCGGGGGCAGTTTCAAATCAGTTCAACCGGACAAACAGGCACTTTAGTTATAAGAAGCAAATACTAGCAGAAGTTTGTCTGCCAACCCCTTGTCGCATTTCGCATTTTTCAGCTGAATCCTGCTAATTTGAGGCTCATGGCAAGCAATTTTTAGTTCCCTGTTACCCGCGACGGACATGAATAGATATTAAAACGCCCGTCCCGCAGAAAACCGATCAACGTCATGTCCGACTCCCAGGCCAACTCTACCGCCAGACTGCTGGGCGCCCCTACCGCTGCCACGACCGGACAACCGGCCATGCGGGCTTTCTGCACAAGTTCGAAGCCGGCCCTACCGGACAGCAACAAAACATTCTCCGAGACAGGCAAACTGTCTGACTTAAACGCCTGGCCAATGACCTTGTCCAACGCATTATGTCTGCCGACATCTTCTGCCAGAGCCACCAAACCTGACGAATAATTGATTAAGGCTGCAGCATGAGTACTGCCCGTTCGCCCAAATGCGCTTTGGGCAGCCGCCATGATCTCCGGCATTTTCAACAAGGCAGATGCAGCAATGACCGGCTCAGGCGAGTCCGGCGGAAAAGGCGCAACGGCTTTGAGTGCATCTATTGACGTTTTGCCACACAAGCCACAAGACGACGTTGTGTAAAAGTGTCGCTCCAGCCCGGCCAGATTGACCTGAACCTGATCGCTTAAAACGACTTCGACACGATTGGCTTCGGACTGCCTTACATTTTTAATGTCTGCAGTTGATTGCACGACCCCTTCGGTAAAAAGGAAACCCAGCGCCAGTAACTCGTCGTCGCCTGGTGTCCGCATGGTAATTGCCGCAACCATCTCCTTACGCTGCCCGGCATCGTTGTAGTCAAGAGCTATCTCCAACGGCTCTTCAACAGCCACGCCATCCGATGCCTCGGTCATACCGGGGTAACGACGTACCGATACATTTGCCAGATCGTTTGTCATTACCGCTGCATACCTCAGATCACTTTGCCGGGGTTCAGCAAGTTATCCGGGTCCATCGCCGCTTTAAGCCTGCGCATTAAGGCGATCTCCGCCTCATTCCGCGAAACCGGCAACCAATGCTTCTTCTCCAGGCCAATACCGTGCTCAGCCGACACCGAGCCGCCGACCGATCGCAGCGGCTCATAAACACATTGCTCAACCGCATCACGAGCCGCTTCGTCACCGGCGGAAACCACAAAATGAAGGTTGCCATCACCCACGTGACCAAACACGAAGCTATGGTGCCCGGTAAATGCCTGATCGAGACCCGCCAGCACGGTTTCTACATACGTTTCCATATCAGCTATCGGCAAACTGACATCAAAAATAAAACCCGGGCCGAACTGCAAACAGCTTTCGACGTTATCGCGCAGCAACCAAAAGGCATCGCGTTCGGTTTGTGACTTAGCCAAAACGGAATCAACAATCAGCCCTTGCTCCTGAGCGGCCGACAGCACTGCCAGAAAACGTTCTTCGTCTTGAACGCCGTCGGCACCCAACGCTTCGAGCAACACATAAAAAGGGTATTCCGAAGATAAGGGGGCCTGAGCACTCGCGTGCTGAGACACTTGCCGGTAAAAATCCTGCCACATACATTCAAAGGCAGATAAGCGCCCGCCCAGCTCACGGTCCAGCATGTCGAGCAATTTGCATACCGAAGCGAAGCTGTCGCAGGCGACCAACGCTGTCGATTCAGACTCGAGCTGTGGAACCAGTCGCAAAACCACTTTAGTCACCACACCTAAAGTGCCTTCGGTACCGACGAACAACTGCTTCAGATCAAAACCCGCATTGTTTTTCAACATCCGGTTCATCGAACTCAGCACCGTACCGTCGGGCAATACGGCCTCAAGACCGAGAACCAAATCGCGCGTCATACCGAAGCGGATGACGCGATTGCCGCCGGCATTCGTGGCGACATTACCGCCCAGTGTGCAACTACCGCGGGCACCCAGGTCCAGAGGCAACATCAGGCCTGCGTCAGCGGCAGCGTCCTGAGCTTTTTGTAACGGCACACCCGCCTGCGCAACCAGACACCTCTGAGCCACATTCACGGACTCTATCCGGGTCATTCTTTCGAGGGAGATCACCAGATCGTCGGAAGAACTTAAAGCGCCTTGCACCAGACCGGTCAAACCGCCGTGTATCACAACCGTCTGCTTTCTGTCAGCGCAGGCTTTCATGCAAGCTGACAATTGCTCAGTACTGGACGGGCGCACAATAGCCTTTGCAGCTACCGGCCGGTCATCCCAGATACCAACGACTCTTGACGTAACGGCCTCGCCGGTCAGGACATTATCGTCACCAACCACACTTACCATTTGTCCCAACAGCTCGTCAGTCACCGTCATCTAACTTTTTTCCGGACCCTGATCATTGGCGCTGCCGGCAAAACTGAAATCAGCAAACTGCTCACGCAATGCCAGTTTCTGCAGTTTACCGGTTGCCGTATGAGGCAACTCATCAACAAACTCAACGGCATCAGGAATCCACCACCTTGCTACCTTGCCGTCATAGCACTGCAACAACTCTTCAGCTGACACCGGCGCGGATGACACAACAATCAGTAAAGGACGCTCATCCCATTTCGGATGCGGACGGCCGATAACCGCCGCCTCTTTTACTGCCGGGTGATCGACTGCGATATTTTCCAGCGCTATCGAACTGATCCACTCGCCGCCGGACTTAATAACATCTTTGGTGCGATCAGTAATCGACATGTAGCCACGGGAATCGATAGTTGCAACATCACCCGTGCCAAACCAACCGTCTGCGTCCAATACTGACTCTCTATCGCCGTAATAGCGCTCGCATACCCAAGGGCCACGCACCAACAATGCGCCGAATGATTCACCGTCCCAGGGCAACTCGGTGCCGCTGTCATCGACAATCTTCATTTCCACACCGAAGATGCCCTTCCCCTGACGCAATTGCAGGCTCATACGCTGATCTTCCGGCAGATCATCAGCCTCAGGGTAAGCGGTGTTGTATACACCTAAGGGACTCATCTCGGTCATACCCCAGCCGTGATGCACATACACATTGTGCCGGGACTGCATCCGCTCAATAACGGATTGCGGGCAGGCTGCGCCGCCTACACAGATTCGTTGTAATGCTGTCAGGCTTTTGCCGTTGGACTCCAGCCACTCCAGCAAAGCCAGCCAAACGGTAGGCACGCCCAGCGAATACGTCACACCTTCGCTTTCAATCAAGGCATGCAGTGCCTCACCATCGGCCATCGAGGCACCCGGCAACACCAATTTTGCGCCGGTCATCGGGGCAACGTACGGAACACCCCAGGCATTCACATGAAACATCGGAACCAATGGCATGACGCAATCACGTACCGACAAGCCCATGACATCCGGCAGCGCCACTCCGTATGAGTGCAACACCGTTGAGCGGTGGCTGTACAACACCCCTTTCGGATCTCCGGTGGTGCCGGAGGTGTAACACAGTGACGCGGCATGGTCCTCACTAAGTTCCGGCCAGTCGTAATCACTGCTCTCTGCGGCCAGTAACTCTTCATAGCAATAAACGTTCGGCAACGAGCACTCAGGCATAGTTGCGGCAGAGGCTAGTATCACAACCCCGCGAATGCTATCCAACTCACCGGACATTGCTTCGAGCAACCCGGTAAACATCGGATCAATAAAGATGAAAGTATCGGCAGCGTGATTCAGTATGTATTGAATCTGCCCGGCGAAGAGACGCGGGTTAACGGTGTGACACACAGCGCCGGAACAGGATGTAGCGTAATAGAGCTCAAAGTGACGGTGATCATTCCAGGCCAGGGTTGCGACCCGGTCGCCGGGCTCGACGCCTAAGGTTTTTAGTGCATTAGCTAACTGGCGACTGCGTGCGAACGCGTCACCGTAGGTGTATTTAAAGCGGGGCTCATCATGACAAACCGACACCACTTCGACATCACCGAAGTTGGCCTCGGCGAAGCGCATGATATTGGTAATTAGCAACGGGGCATCAGCCATTAAGCCGCGCATAACGAAGCCTCTTTCTCAAAGCCTGAACAGCATCTAGCCACCGATGTAATACATCTCCACTTTCTGCTCATGACCTTTGTGCTCAGCACGCTCTTCACTGTAGCGATCAACCCGTTTTTGCCAGGTATCAACCAGTAACGTACGCAAGTCGTCATCACTGGCACCATCACGCAAAGGCCCGCGAAGGTCGACGCCTTCTGTCGCAAACAGACAGGTGTAGAGCTTACCGTCTGAAGACAGGCGCGCCCGGGTACAGGAACCACAAAACGGCTCCGACACCGATGTAATAAAACCAACTTCACCTTCACCGTCTTCGAAAACGTAGCGACTAGCCACTTCGCCGTGATAGTTGCGTTGCGCAGGCTTGATCGGCCAACGCTCATTAATACGTTCAACCAGCTCGGCGGCCGGTACTGCATCGGACATCTGCCAATGATTAATGGTGCCGACGTCCATGAACTCAATGAAGCGGACAATGATGCCGGTGCCACGGAAGTATTCCAGTAATTCAGTGACCGAAGACTCGTTTACTCCACGCTTAATAACCGTATTAATTTTAATAGGTGTTAAGCCGGCCTCGTCGGCCTCACGAATGCCCCGCAGCACTTTATCTTTACTGCCACGGCCACCGCTCATGCCTAAAAATATTTCATCGTCCAGCGAGTCCAGACTAACGGTCACGCGGTTCAGCCCGGCGGCTTTTAACCCGGCAGCATGCTGAGGCAACAAGATACCGTTCGTGGTGAGCGCGATGTCATCTATACCATCAATGCAATCCAGGTCACCGATAAGATCCGAGATGCCCGGACGCAATAATGGTTCGCCGCCGGTAATACGCAGCTTGTGCACACCAAGCCCGGCAAACAAGTTTGCCAGACGAGTGATTTCATCAAACGAAAGGCGCTCTTCCGAACCCATAAACTGAAAGTCTTTATGGTATTTGTCTTCCGGCATGCAATACGGACAGCGGAAGTTGCAACGATCCATAACCGATATACGCAAATCCCGGAGGGCTCTGCCTAGCTGATCCTGCAAACCACCGCTCTTGCCGTCGGGAAATGTGACGATACTGTCTTGCATGCTGCTGCCTGACTCTTAGAAGATTGAACTGAGATACTGCGACTGCCGGGAAGACACTCAGTAGCCGCATGTGCTGTAAGCGGTTTAGTTTACAGCACTGGTTTATACTTCTCCCAGTTTTCAAACCAGATATAAAGAATATCTGAACAGGACAAGCAACAGATGAACACGCTTCCAGCAACCATGACAGCCATTGAAATCACTACTGCCGGCGGGCCGGAAGTATTGCAGGCTGCCGATATCCCCGTCCCCGCACCAGCCGACGCAGAGGTATTGATAAAAGTCATAGCTGCAGGTGTTAATCGCCCCGATTGTCTGCAGCGTCAGGGCTTGTATCCCCCACCGCCCGGAGCCTCCGAAATTCCCGGGCTGGAAGTTTCCGGCGTCATTGCTGATACCGGAGCAAACACCTCCCGCTATAAACCCGGCGACAAAGTCTGTGCCTTACTCACCGGTGGCGGCTACGCTGAGTATTGCGCCGTTCCTGAAGTGCAGTGCTTACCTGTTCCTGATGGCTTAAGCATGATTGAAGCTGCGGCACTACCCGAAACCTTTTTTACGGTTTGGAGCAATGTTTTCCAGCGCGGCGCATTACAAGCCGGTGAAACATTGCTGGTGCATGCCGGTGCCAGCGGCATTGGCACAACAGCCATTCAACTCGGCAAAGCATTGGGTGCGACTGTCTATGCCACTGCAGGTACCGATGAAAAAGTAGCGTTGTGTGAACAACTCGGTGCAATCAAGGCCATTAACTACAACACCGAAGACTTTCTGGATGTAATCAAGCAGGAAGCAAACGGTGCAGACGTTATTCTCGATATCGTCGGCGGCAGTTACCTGGCAAAGAACATGAAGCTTTTGAACCCGGATGGCCGGTTGGTTGTGATTGCCGTACTCGGAGGAGCCAAAAGCGAAATTAATCTGGCACAAGTGCTTATGAAGCGCCTGACGGTAACCGGCTCAACACTGAGAGCCCGCCCGCCGGAAGTGAAAGCGGCAATCGCCACCGACATGGAGGCCAAAGCCTGGCCATTGCTAAGCAGCGGTGCGGTTAAGCCGGTCATACAGGCAACCTTCCCTCTCGCTGAAGCAGACAAAGCTCAGGCAATTCTTGACGCCAATGAGGCCGCCGGAAAAGTCGTGCTGGTCGTCAGTGATGAGTGATACAGCCAAACCAGACATTGAGCATTTCCGCATCAGCCCGGCGAAAGCCGATGCGCTGATCCGGGAACATATGCCTGCATTCAAACCGGTCAGCGTGCCGCTTGATGAAGCGTCGGGGCGAATCCTGGCTGAAAACATCATCGCTGAACGGGACCAACCGCCATTCAATCGCGCCACGATGGACGGTATTGCAATCAACTCAGCCGCAGCCGGCAACGAACTCGTGATTGAAGGTGTTCAGGCGGCCGGCGCCAACGCCGCCACCCTGAACTCAGCAAATGCCTGCATGGAAATCATGACCGGTGCCGCCATGCCCGAAGGTAGTGACACCGTTATTCCTGTTGAACGGATCAGCGTGTCAAACAACACCGCAACCATCGAACCCGGGTACGTGTTTGAGCCAGGTCAGTTTGTACACACACAAGCGTCTGATCATGCCACCGGCGATGTTTTGCTTGAACCCGGCATCACAATCGGCCCTACCGAAATGGCGGCACTGACTGCCGCAGGCAAGCCCGAAGTATTGGTTAATGCCCTGCCCTCTATTGCCGTAATCTCCACCGGCGATGAACTGGTTGATGTGGGCGCACCCATTAGTGACACACAGATACGCTCGTCCAACGACCGGGCTATTGAAACGAGTCTGATACTGCACCATTTGAGCAATGTTAAGCGCTCGCACATTAAAGATGATGCCAATGAACTGCGAACACAGCTTGGCTCTCTTTTGAACAAACACGACGTGCTGATTCTAAGCGGCGGGGTATCGATGGGTAAGTTTGATTACATTCCCGGTGTGCTGCAGGAACTGGGCATTGAGGTCATCTTTCACAAGATTACACAGCGCCCGGGCTTGCCCATGTGGTTCGGTGTCAGTAAAACAGGACAACCGGTGTTTGCTCTACCCGGAAACCCGGTGTCAACACTGGTGTGCTTAACGCGCTATGTAGTCCCCGCTCTGCTTAAGGCCTGCGGACAGAAGTCATCACCTGCAGAAACCGCCAAATTGGCAAAAGCTCTGGAATTCAAACCGGCATTAAGCTGGTTTGTTCCGGTAACGCTGGAAAGCCGCAACGGTGAACTGCAGGCCACCCCGAAAACCACCAACACCTCGGGTGATTTTGTCGCCCTGGCAAATACTGCAGGCTTTATCGAACTGGAGGCCGGACAAGACTCGTTTGAAAAAGGTCATGTTGCGAAACTATGGCGCTGGTGATCACCAACTTTCCAGCAATAAAAAAGGGCCTCTAAAGAGGCCCTTTTTCTTCAGCTTATTCTTACAGCTTTCTCACATTAAGGACCTAAACCACTGACCAACGCATCACTGATTACAGCACCGTTATTACTCACATGAAAGATCATTGCTTTACCGTCTTCCGGACCATCGTATTCAAAAAGAAGGTCGTCGGCATCACCAATGAAGGCCAGACCTTCATACACGCCCGAGAACAATGATGCGCCATCTTCCGGAGAATTCTCGCTCTCGCCACCGCAATCAGCAAGCAGCGTCATCGCATACATATTGTATTGCGGATCAATAATGCTGAACCAACCGGTATACAGACAAGGTCCGTCTTCTCCGCCTTCAAAGAAACCGGTGTCTTGAATAAAGAATCCGGCATCGGCATTGATTGAACCCCAGATACCCTCTAGCTCATCCAGCGAAGACCCCTCAAAATAGAGCTCATCATCGGCCTCGCCAAAGGTTAAGCCTGCAAGCAGGTAAATCAGATCTTCAGGTGAACCACCGTCAAGAATGTCATCAAGAAACTCAACGATTCCGAGATCTATAGCAAGGCTAAAGTAAACCTCATATTCTTCGGCCTCCTGTCCTTCACCCTCGGTCATATCGCCGGTTATTTGCAAACCAAGAAAATCTTCATTCGCGTACACCCGCAATCCTGCCGGGAATGCCGGTGGTTCGTTATCTTCGCTCAACACTCCATCGAGGTAGTCTGCGCACCCATCGCTATAAGGATCAAGACCCACAGCATCACAAAGCAGCATGGCAAACTCTTCTGAAATTCCGTCGCGGGGCGCCGCGTAAATATGGGTATCTCCGGAACGAATCAAAGCGTTACCCAGAAGCTCCTGCTCATCTAAAACACCAGCCAGATCCGAACATTCAGCGTTTTCTTCGGGTGGCAGCACGTCTAACTCAAGAAACTCACCAAATGCGCAGGCGGTTTCCAGAACTTCATCAATATCAGGCAACGTAAACTCGGTCACGCGATGGAAAAAAATATCATCTACAAGAGTTGCAGCGGAAACACTCGACTCCCCAAAGTAGTCACCACCTAAAATATCCGGATCCAACTCACGCATCTGTCCACTTTCAGACCCGATGATTAACGTCTCGGCACCCGAGCCGCCAAGCGGGCTTCCGCTCTCTCCGAACCAAATACCGCCAACACGCTGGCCGTTGTATTCGGCTGAACCGCCACAAGCAACTACAATTAATGCGCCGGCAGCGATCAGGCCCACCCTAATTAGTTTTCTAATATTCATAACTCCCCCATTGGGCATCAAAACAAATTATTCTGATTTAATTATTCTTGTTAAAATCGGTCTAGATAATATTACACTCGTCATAACAACTTTAGCTAGCATGCAGCAAAACAAATTTGCTGCGATGGCATACAATCTGGCTCTAGATTGCCAATTTGTCCGGAAAACAGACCCAACATGTCACACGACAACAACACGAACAGAGACTTCGTCCCCCTGAATATCGCCCTGCTCACCGTATCGGACAGCCGTACTGAAGCGACGGACAAGTCGGGTGCCGTATTAAAGGAACGATTGGAGTCGGCCGGACACAATACGGCCGACAAATGCATTGAGCCCGATGATATCTACAAAATCCGCGCCACCGTGTCGCGCTGGATTGCCGATGACGACGTTCAGGTCGTTATCACCACCGGCGGCACCGGCATTACCGGTCGTGATGGCACACCCGAGGCAGTACAGCCTCTGCTCGACAAAATCATCGATGGCTTTGGCGAAATGTTCCGTGTGCTCTCCTATGAAAATATCGGCACCTCAACGCTGCAATCACGTTGTCTGGCCGGTGTTGCCAACGGCACTTATGTTTTTTGCCTGCCCGGATCAACAGGCGCATGTAAAGACGGCTGGGACAAACTGATCTCAGAGCAGCTCGATTACCGCACACGACCGTGCAATCTGGTCGAACTGATGCCACGACTGCTGGAAAAGTAAGTTACTAGAAATCATGAAACGTGACCCTGAAAAACATCCGTGGTCGGAACCGGCCAAACGTAAACTGAACCCGACGATCAAGGTGCATCAGTTTCCGTGCCTGCAGGACAACTACGGTTATCTGGTGCATTGCGAAGCCAGCGACATAACAGCGGTCATTGATACGCCCGATGTCGCAGCAATAGAGCAAGGCCTTGCCGATACCGGCTGGACCCTCACCCACATCATGAATACCCATCACCACTGGGACCATGCCGGCGGCAACCTTGAGCTCAAGGAAAAAACCGGCTGCACGATCATCGGGGCAGCCGCCGATGCCGATCGCATTCCCGGCATCGACATCATGGTGGGTGAAAGCGCACCCTTTAAGTTCGGCACGCATGATGTGCAGGTATTGAATACACCGGGGCACACCTCCGGTCATATCGTTTATCGCTTTGTTCTGAATAACATCGCGTTTGTCGGCGACACACTTTTTTCTATGGGTTGCGGCCGCTTGTTTGAAGGCACTGCAGAACAGATGTGGGATTCAATGCAAAAAATTCTGCAATGGCCTAATCACACCATGCTCTATTGTGCGCATGAGTACACTCAATCAAATGCACAGTTCGCACTCAGCATTGACCCGAACAATGAAGAACTGGTCAATCGTGCCCGTCGCGTCGATGAATTACGCTCAGACAACCAACCCACCGTACCAAGCAGTCTGAATATTGAAAAGCTGACCAACCCGTTTCTGCGCCCGGACAGCGAAGGCATCCGCAATACCCTCGGCATGCAATCGGCCACCGATGTAGAAGTGTTCGCGGAGATACGTGAACGGAAAGACAACTTTTGAGCGAGTGGCTGGCACACCCCACCGTGCAATGCCCATACTGCTGGGAAACCTTCACTGTAGAAGTAGATCTGAGTATCGACAGCCAAAGCTATATAGAAGACTGCCAGGTGTGCTGCCAACCGATAGTGATCAGCTACGAAGCCCCGGGCGGTGAACTGATGAGTATCAATACTGAACAGGACAACGCCTGAATACGGTATCGGGAACCGCTCAGATACCTGCCAAAGCATTGCAACAGAAGCATTTCAGCTTTTTTTTCTGCCAGATACCTTTAAAGCATATGAATCTGCCCAAAGTTTGGCTAAAATGCGCCCCCCAAGAGCAGTTGAGCTGCTCTGTACGACAAGTTTAGCGCCCGTAGCTCAGCTGGATAGAGCATCGGTCTACGAAACCGAGGGTCGGGCGTTCGAATCGCTCCGGGCGCGCCATATTTCCCACGTAAAACATGGGTTTAGAGAAGCCTCAAGTCTTTGACTTGGGGCTTTTTTGTTCCTGAGGACAATTCCGTGGACAATCTTTTTCGGAAAAAACCGCATAGAATGGTAAACCCTAAAACCCACTAACTGCAGGACTCTGCGGCATTTCCAACCTCGGTCGACTGACCTTCGGTTCCCTAAACCGAAGCTTGGGTGCTCAAACCCACTGAATTCGTAGCTGGGTTTTTAGTGGATGGGTATAGAGCTTCGGTTAGGTAAACCGATGCTTTATAACACCACAAAGACTCGGCCAACTAAAGGGCATCAGAAAAAACCCCAGCCTCAACGGAGTTGATGAAAT
>Ga0070728_10002414_pt1 | contig 23468 bp, 14 predicted proteins | sample tdDd471_FD_66723 | JGI IMG/M metagenome (GOLD analysis project Ga0070728, IMG submission 66723) | Marine sediment microbial communities from the Atlantic coast under amendment with organic carbon and nitrate - tdDd47.1 | ecosystem: Environmental > Aquatic > Marine > Coastal > Sediment | place... | reverse complement strand
GATGTCGCTGCCTTATTGGCTTCAACAACCGCATCACCTTCAGCATTGATAGCATTCGCTTCAGAAGTTGCTGCCTTATTGGCAAGTTCAACCGCCTCTTGCCCAGCTTCTGCCGCTAAAGCCGCTTGTGTCTGGGCATTATTGGCTTCGTTAACGGCATTAACCTGAGCTGTTGCCGCTCTAGCAACCTGAGTCTCAGCAATATTTGCCTGAGCAATCGCCTCACCTTGTGCAATGGTTGCTGTGACAGCATTATTGTTGGCATTCGCTTCTGATGTCGCTGCGAAAGCCGCTTGAGCTAATGCTTCATTTGCAGATGCTGTTGCTGCCTGACTTTGAAAAAAAACTAGGATCGTTAGAACAAATCCAATCACCGCCGCTATCAATGACCCTGCCACAATAAAACGCAGTCGCCGTTGATTCGTTGTCTGTAGTTGGAGCTCTCGCGCAACGCGTTCCGCTTCTTCTGCCTCTAATCGATCACGCTCTTTTATACTTGCTTCATAATAGACTCGTTCAAGTTCTGCCACTGCGATTGTACTGTTATCAATCCAATCTTCAAACGAGACTAAACGACCACCACGCAATAGGAAACTATCATCATTGTTTGCTTCATTCCACTCTTGCGCCGCAAGATATAACATTCGTTGTAAACGTACATCATCCCGACTTTCGTCTAACCAAAGTTTTAATGTACCCCATTCTCGAATCAATGCTTCGTGAGCAACTTCGATAGTTGGTGAACGTGTTCCAGGATCCCGATCTGTCGTCAATAAACGCTTAGAAGAGAATTGTTCGATCACATTAGTCATGACATCAGCATCTGGATATGCAGACATGATTTCAGACTGGAGTGCCCGACGGCGTGTATCTTCTGTACCTTCACCTAAAGTAACTAAGCGCAAGAACAATTGCCTTGCAGCTTCTTGATGTGCTTCGTCTAGGCTTTGATACATTTCTTCTGCTTGTTGTGCCAATGCCCCCAGCACACCACCGATCTCCTGATAATCCTTACTCATGATAATCGGGCCTTCACGGCGAGCAAATAATTCCGTTAAGGCATATTGGAGCATCGGCAAAACGCCAGGTTGTTCATTTACTTCGGATACAATCTGTGCCGCTAAACCTTGCTGGAAAAACACTTTAACACGCCGTGCAGGACCCGTAATCGATTTTTCCAACTCTTCAGCTGTAAACGGAATCACAACTTCTGTACGTTGTTGCATTAATCCGCTAAAGTTTTGGATACCCAGTGGGCGGTCATAAAAATCGGCACGCAACGTAATCACCAAACGTAGGCGGCCATCCTCATGGATAATTGTTTGATACAAACTTTGGAGGAAATCTTCTCTTTCCTTAGCAGAACCCGTAGTAAAAACCTCTTCGAACTGGTCGATGACGAGCACAAGTTCACTACCATCGTCTGGGAGTGAATCATTAACGATCTGAACTAGTGCCCCATTATCTTCACCCAATGCCTCTTTAAGATCCGGCAAGGGGTTAATTGCAACCCGCATCAAAGCTTCTTCAAGTTCTGAAATCGGGCTAACACCCGGAATCATCTGGACAATAAACCAAGTCTCCGAGCCTGGAAGTGATCCCTTACGTATTGACGGGAGCAACCCTGCTTTAACCACACTCGACTTCCCACTACCACTAGGACCAACCACAGCCAAAAACCGTTTATAGGGGTGATCTTCGTCCATGCGGTCTAACAATGTTTGTATGAGTTTATCGCGCCCGAAGAAGTCTTCAGCATCATTTTCTTGGAATGCTGCTAAACCCTTATAAGGATTCTCAACATCACCTGTAGACGCTGATTCCGTCATATCAAATGTAGTTGTATCAAAATCCTCAACTTCAATGTCTGATCCAATGTTTGCCGGCATATCTGCGTCAACAATTGCATTCTTAAACGCGCTCGCAAATTCCAGCATACTCTCATAACGATATTCAGGGTCTTTTGCCGCCGCGCGCTGTAACACATCATATACACCCGGAGGATAATTATCCATCGGAGGAAGCGGTTCATTAACATGCTTCAAAAATAGTGCAATTGCCGATTTGGCATCAGGATAAGGATGATGTCCGGTCAATGTTTCATACATGACCAACGCCATACTATAAATATCAGCGCGTGGCGTAATCGCCTGTAAGTTGATTTGTTCAGGAGAAATATATCCTGCCGAACCAGATACTGCTTGGGGACTTGAGCCAGAGCCATCATCACCATCTTGCATTTCTAATGCGATACCAAAATCAGTCAAATAAGCATTCTGGTCATCATCCAATAGAATGTTGGCTGGCTTAATATCTCGATGCACAACATTGCGTCGATGAGCAACCGTCAGTGCAGAACCAATTTGATTCAACAAACGTACAGATGCACGAGGACTCCAAGGACCAGACTCCCGCACAGAATCACGCAATGCCCCGCCTCGCAAATAACGCATCACCAAATATGCACCCGAGGGATCGCGCCAATAATCATACAATGGTGCAATGTGCAAGTGATCAAGTTGTGCTACAAGTTTTGCTTCTGCTTCAAATCGGCGAATAAATTCGGGTTGATTGGCAAACTTCGGTAAAATCTTTTTAATAACAACTTCACGCCCAACGATAGTTTGGGTCGCCCGATAGACTTCCCCCATCCCTCCCTGAGCTAATAGTTCGTGTAATTGATAACCACGTATGGTTTGTTCTTGAATGTTGTCCATGCGCGCCCTAGCGATTTACGTTTTCCAGTATTGCGACTTTGTTATAGTATACACGTCATAACCTGTAACACAAAATTTCGCCTATATTTTCGTTGAACATTATTGAAGTACAAGTATTGGTAAGCGGTCAATGGCGTACCCCAATATTTTAGTGTATGATAATCACAGGTATCAGTCTGGGAAAAAATGGCAAAATATATATGGAAAATTCACTTACAGGGCAAGATGTTGGCAAATACAAAATTGGACCATTATTAGGTGTTGGTGGTATGGGTGAAGTCTACCAAGCAACCGATCCTGATGGGCAAATTGTTGCCATAAAATTCCTCCGAACCGATTATGCAGGTGATGCAGGTGCCCCTGCTCGATTTATCCGTGAAATACGAATAATGGAAGCCCTGGAACACGAAAATATTATGCCCATCAAGGGACATGGTATTGTCAACGGTACAACACTTTATTACACCATGCACCTGATTAATGGGATGTCGCTATCAACATTGATGAAGCGACAACAATTAACCCCTCGTACAGCGTGGCAAGTACTGATCCAATTATTTCGAGCCTTAGAATATGGACACAGCCAACAGGTTGTACATCGTGATGTCAAACCCGACAATGTATTTATCGAGCGTCGGGACAACAAAGCACATGTCTATCTAGGCGACTTTGGATTAGGTAAACGAACAGGTATTGATAACACATTAACCGAAGCAGATTCGGCTATTGGAACACCTCATTATATGTCACCTGAAGCAATTATGGGGGAAAAACCTGATCCCCGTGCAGATATTTACAGTGTTTGTGTTCTAACTTATGAAGTACTGCTAGACAAATTACCATTTAACGAAGAGTTTGCCCATTCCACTGCGATAGCTCACGTTACAAAACCAGTACCAAAACCAACAGCCCTTAACCCAAGTTTCCCTGCTGCTGTCGAGGCGGTATTGTTAAAAGGGTTGGAAAAGAAACCTGACAATCGCCATCAAGATATGGGTGAACTTATTACAGCATTTTTGAATGCCTACGATACACTATCAGAAGAAGAACTTGATACGGTTTATCGTCCAATTAAAGCAGAGTAAGACCCTTAAGTAGATGTTCGCCCAACTAGGGGTTAGTATCTTCTTTTTTTAGATTTCGCAATTCATCAAGATTCAAAGCACCCAAATCGAGTTTCCGTAAGAGGCGTTGTTCGTGACGTTGGGGGGGTGGTTTTTTACCAATATCAGCTTGCAACATATAAACAACATCACCATTTTCCATAAAGCTCGTCAAATAACTCATACGAACCAATTCATATAATGTGCCATCTAGCTGAGATTGTGTGAGACGTTCATCCTCTGGCAATTCTTCTACTGCTTTACACAGTTGTTTGTATGCCATTTCTTTTGGCTCTGACAATAATCTAATTATTGTGTTTTGATTGGGTGGAAAGCGGGGAGTATAGTCCGAATTTCCAACCTGATGGAATTTTTTTTGTAAATAGTTTTGTAAATTGCTTGATGAACTCGCCATTTTATTCCTATTCAGAACTTATGTCGCCTGACATAACTAGTATAACATAATTTCCCTTATGTAAAGTAAATCTTAATTCTGAAAGGTATATATTCCTTTACAACATAAAATCGAAGAAGCACACATACTCCCTCGATTTTACGCAAACTTGTAAAGTTATAGCTTTAGATCAAATGCTTTATTCTTAAAACTTCTTCAAGAGCCAATAAAACAGATTTCTGAGTATAGACAACACGCACAAATACACTGATCTCTATTAGGTCGGCAATAGCGCGGCGCAACTCATTTCCTTCATCCACATATTGATCAAGCAATGCTTCTTTTTCAATTTCAAGTGGATTTTCTGGAGCAAGAAAACGTGGGTTTCCGTATTCATCATGAGCTTCTGCCCCACCCGTAAACGTAACAATCACACGTTCGCCGGCTGCAGCTAAAACAACAGCACGGAACAAATCTGCCGCATGCATCCGTTCAGGAGATATAACAATGTCGCTATGTTGATCCGCAGACCCAAATGTCACCGTTAATGAATCCATAATCCGCGCAAAACTCATCAAATACTTCCGCATATTATTGCCATTTTTGACGAATTCGCGGTAATGTGCCTCTTTTGCTTTTGGGCTACGATCAATTCCAAATGGTACAAACAACGGATGACCTTTAGCCGAATGTGCAGGAATGACATCCCGATTTTTGTTGCCATCCGAAAAATAAATGACCATCGGTTCATGTTCCCGAAAGTGATCTGATGCAATTTCAAAGCTGGTTATCCCACCAAAAGTTCGCGGTGATATTTCATACAAATTGATACCTGCAACATTCCGCGCCGCAATCTCCAATGGATGGTGTTTACGATAATCATATTCTTCACCGTGAGTATCAGGATGAATCTGTGGATCAAAAAACCACAAATCCATCTCAGTCAACCACTCGTTAATCGGATCACGCTCTGTATTACGCAATAAATTGCCATCGGCATCTAGAATATTGCAAGCCCCTCCGGAAAATATCTGTGTTTTACTAACCTCGCTCATGTCACGAACTAGCTTTAACTGTTTCATAATAGTTTCCTTGCTGTACGGTCATATCTCTATTATGCCCGAAAAAACAGATCACATTCGTAATTTTCTATCAAACTTACTGATATGGATTTTGTTGTTTCCAAAACTGCGCGGCTTGCTCCAGCCGATCACGCTGTACTTCCACACCGATTCCGATACCATCAGGAACACTTAAAGTGCTATCATCACTGTTAAGGACGAAATCTGGTGTTGCAATATCTTGTTTAAAATAACGGTCAGTCGCAGAAATATCACTGGGCATATTCACACCCGGTAAAGAAGCAAAGGCAAGATTCGCGGCGCGTCCGATACCTGTCTCTAACATTCCTCCAACCCAAAGCGGTAATTCATTTTCAATACAAGTATGATAAATCTTTACACACTCGTTAAATCCACCAACCCGTGACGGTTTTAGGTTCAATATCCGTGTTGCACCAACCTGTAAGGCAATCTGTAAATCGTTGGTACTTTTGATACTCTCATCCAAACATATAGGGGTGTTCATTTGCTTTTGAAGCAACCCATGCTCATATATATCATAATAAGCAAGCGGTTGTTCAATCATCAGCAGGTTATATTGGTCAAGTTGTTTAAGATGTTCAGCATCTTTAAGGCGATAATCACTGTTCGCGTCTAACATCAATAACACATCAGGATATTTTTCACGCACACCAGCCGCTAATTCAACATCCCAACCGCGCGCGATCTTCAGTTTGATACGTTGATACCCTTGAGCAACACGTTTATCAATAATCTCCAGTGTATTTTCTACGCTCGATTGAATCCCGATACTCACGCCAACCGTTGCCTTGCCCTCTGAAGTATGTCCATCAGGCATAAATAATGCAAAGTAATCTGCTAATCGCATCTCATTCACTTTAGCCAGTGCGTCCCAAACAGCCGCTTCTATACCAGCTTTGGTATGATGATTACCCCGCACTAATCGCAACAATTTCGGGAAGTCCGTTGCCTTTTCAATCGTTTTACCGATTAAGCGTGGGATAATAAATTCTGTCAAAATGTGCTCACCTGTCAAAACAGTCTCAGAGCCATAACCGGGTTCAATCTCGACAGATGCTTCACCCCATCCAATAACGCCTTCTTCGGTCACGACTTCGACAATAATTGCAACTTTGTCAGGTTCAATCCCGAAACTGGTGCGTAAGGGTTCGCTATATGGAATCGCAATCGTATGCAAATGAATCGCTTTAACCGTGATCGGCTTTAAGTTTTCTAATAGCATTCAGTAGTCCCCTAATCAATTAAGTTATTTATTACCCTGTGCATAGCCATTAGAAGTCAAATATTGATAGCTCTCTTCAACCGCCGTCAACATATCGGTCTTACACCGATCAAGCTCGACGATATACCATTCCGCAGAAGATGCTGTTGCTTGAATAATTGCGGGAACAGGCATCTTGCCAGTACCAACAGCTAACATCGAATCTTGAGGGTCTAATGAACCATCTTTGATATGTAGTAAATGTGCACGACTGCCAAGTGTCTCCAATAGTGATAAGACATCTATTCCGCCAGCCTGAACCCAATAGGTATCAACCTCAAAAAAGATGTCTGATTCAAGCTCGGCTAAAATTAGATCTAGTGTCGGTTGTCCTTCTAATTCTTTAAATTCCCACCAATGATTATGATAGCCTAATTTCAAGTTATTCGACTTTGCAAATTCATTTGCTTGGTTGAGTTGCTCACAACTTTGTTTAATCGCGTCGATGGTCTCGAATTTCTCAGGGGGTAAATATGCAATCGCAACTTGTGATAGATTAAATGCTTCAGCAATCTTTAGTAATGCGTCTTTGCCATCACCTTCTGGAACTCCGACATGACTATTGAATACTTGCAAGCCAAGTTCATTAAATAGTGTCGCGGCATCGTTCAAATCTATCGGTAAACCACCATATGGTTCAACACCGATATACCCCATTTCAGCGACCTTGCGGATTGTTCCTTCAAAGTCTTCGGCAAGTGCTTCACGCACTGTATATAATTGCAGACCAATTGGTTTTAACTCTGACATTATAAATGTCCCTTTCCGTAGAGATAGAATAAATACATACGTATTCTTACTGATCTACGCAAGATTACCAGACTCAATCATTACGTGAAAACATAATATAAAAGAATCCCTCTCTCAATAGAAATTCTGTATAGATGACACCCTGAATTTCTACATTGGGGAATCGTATTATTGCGCCGAAACTAAACAGACTCTGCGTAGAAAAAAGATTTGAAATGCTGTAGACTTATAAACTCAGAAACCTGTTGTTGGGTCTATAGACGACATAAGAGTCTATCACTAATCACATCAGCAACCTTTATATCTAAACTACGCCTTGAGGAGACTTTATGGCAACCGCTTCCTCAAATTCAATTATAGAAGCGTTCCCACGACCAGAAAAATACTCAGCCTTCACAATTTGGAAGCGTTTGATGCGCTACCTGATTAAGTATAAGCTCTGGGTAATAACTGCTCTCTTCGGGATCATTGGCACCAATATTCTGGCAGTCGCAGTTCCCTTTATTCTAAAAGATGTCATTGATGTTGGTATTGCAAATAAAGATAGTAGTTATATGCTGAATGCAGGGTTACTTGTCGTTGGCTTAGGTATTCTTCGGGGTTTTACTGCGTTTCTCGGTAAATATTTCGGTGAGCGGCTGTCACACAATATTTCTTACGACATCCGTAATCAAATATATGACAAGGTACAAGAGCAATCCTTCACGTATCATGATAACGCACAGGTCGGAACCATCATTACACGTGCCATTAGCGATGTCAACGAAATGCAACGTTACTTCGCTTTTGGGTTGATGGATGGGCTCAATATCGCGTTTCTATTTATTGGTGTTGCAGGTGTTATGATCGCAACCAGCCCAATCTTAGCCCTCATCGCATTTACGCCTCTAATTCCACTGGTTATCTATTCCAATCAATTTGTACTTCGTGTACATCCGCGATGGAAAAAGGTAATGGATCGTATTCAGTCACTTAGTAATCATATCCAAGAAAATGCACTTGGAGCAGAAGTTGTACGAGTGTTTGCGCGCGAATCATATGAGATTGATAAGTTCAGTGACCAAAACGCAAAACTATTCGATGAGCAACTCGACTTCATTAAGCAATGGATTAATTACCTGCCGACCAGTGCATTCCTCGCGGCGATGTCCAGTGCGATTGTACTGTTCTTCGGCGGTTTGATGGAAAGCCAAGGCTTCGGGGGTATTACTGTCGGTCTGATCGTGACCTTTAATGCGTATGTCTTATTATTAGCTCAACCCTTACGCTTCGTTGGTTTTGTGATCTTATTGACCACACAAGCAATTGCAAGTGGTGAGCGTGTATTTGAAATTCTGGACGAAGAAGAAGTTATCACCAACAAAAAGAATGCTCAAAAAATTGATATTAAGGGTCATGTCAAATTTGAAGATGTCAATCTCAAATACAAGACGTCTACTCACATGGTTTTGCAAAATATCAATCTGGAAGTAAAACCCGGCGAGACCATCGCTATCATTGGGCTAACGGGTGCTGGCAAAACATCTATTGTGAATCTCATCCCACGCTTTTATGATGTTACATCAGGTCAAGTTACGATTGACGGTGTAGATGTACGTGATCTTGACATTTACAGCTTACGTAATCAAATTGGCATTGTAATGCAACAATCACTCTTATTTTCTGCAACAATCGAAGAGAATATCGCCTATGGTAATCCGTCTGCAACACATGAACAAGTGGTTGAAGCCGCCAGAGCCGCAAATGCCCATGACTTCATTTCTGAATTCCCCGAAGGTTATGAAACGTTAGTTGGTGAACGTGGTGTAACATTATCGGGTGGGCAAAAACAGCGTATAGCAATTGCACGCTCATTATTGATTAATCCCAGTATTTTAATACTTGATGATGCAACCAGTAGTGTCGACACACAAACTGAGTTTCTGATTCAGCAAGCCTTAGAACGAATCATGGAAGGGCGCACAACATTTATTATTGCACAACGCATGAGTACAATCTTAAAGGCAGATCAGATCATCGTTCTTAAAGATGGCGAAATCATACAACGTGGTACACATCAATCTTTACTTGAAGATGGGGGTTTATACGAAGAAATTTACCAACTTCAACTCGAAGAGCAAGATCGTGTACGACGAGAAGCCATCATCGCAGGAACAATTAAGATACAAACTGAAGAAAAGCGTTCAACCCAACAATTCCGTATTCTGATTGATCGTCTAGCTGGAAAATAAGATCACTAAGTTATCACAAGAAAAAGAGACTTATGGCTGTTAAAGAGCAAACTAAACCAAAAGAAAACGATGAAGAATTAACAATTCTGGATATAGATGATGATGAAACCATTGGCTTCGATTGGGATGTAACCAAGCGTATTCTAAATTATCTAAACCCCTATCGACATAATCTCTCGATTGCAGTTTTTGCGATGCTATTCAGTGTATTTTCAAATGTTGTCGGACCACCTATTATTGGCTGGTCAATTGATGAAGGTATCCGAAAGCATGATATGTCCATCGTTGCCTTCGGCGTATTTGCCTTCGTTGTATTAGAAATCTTCGGCTTAATCGGTTTTCGGATTCAGCTTGATCGTATGGCAACTACCGGACAAAATATCATCAAAACCATACGCGATGAATTATTCGACCATATCCAATATTTGTCGATTAATTTCTTTGCTCAATACGAAGCAGGTCGACTGATTGCACGGGTTATCAGCGATGTAAATGTCCTCCGCGAAGCCATTACGTTCGCAGTTGTCGGAAGTATTCGCGAAGTTCTGATGTTAGCAGGCATCATTATTTCGATGCTCTTTATAAATGCACAGCTGACATTGGTCGCACTAATCGTTTTGGTTGTACTCGGCATTATTGCAAATTATTGGCGGATATACGCGCGTGAAGCCTATCTCAAAGTGTCCGATTCCAATGCAAAAGTCAATGCAGAATTATCCGAAGCCTTCAATGGTGTACGGGTAACACAAGCATTTGACCGTCAAAAATATAATTACAACCGTTTTACCGACGACATCAACATGGAAAACCGTGAAGCCAATATTCGGGCATCATTCATCTCCAGCCTGTTTTTTCCTAGCATCGAATTAATCGGTGGTGTTGCTACTGGTGCATTGATATTTGTCGGCGGATCACTGGTATTAGAAGATAGCTTGACAGTCGGTGTCTTACTAACATTTATCTTGTACATCAATCAATTCTTCTTCCCAATCCGTATGCTTGCACAACGTTATAATCTGTTTCAAGCTGTGATGGCATCAGGGTATAAGATATTCAAATTAATGGATTACCCCATTGACATTCAAGATACAGAAAATGCCGAAAATTTACCCGATATTGAAGGTCATGTTCGCTTTGATGATGTCTCCTTCCGCTATGGTGAAAACGGTGAATTGGTACTCAAACACATTAATTTAGATATTCCAGCAGGGTCAACTGTTGCATTTGTTGGACATACTGGCGCAGGAAAAACAACAATGGTCAAGCTCATCATGCGCTTCTATGATGCAGTTGATGGTGCAGTAACCGTTGATGACTACAACCTTAAAGAAGTCACTCAAAATAGTTTACGTCGTCAAATCGGTGTTGTCCCACAGGATACTAACCTATTCGCTGGCACAGTCATGGATAACATTCGCTATGGTCGCTTGGATGCCACCGATGAAGAAGTCATTGAAGCGGCAAAAGCTGTCGGTGCTCATGAATTTATCAGCCAATTGGAAGATCAATATAACTCGGACATCATGGAAGGCGGCGCAGTCCTTTCCACAGGTCAACGGCAGCTACTAGCGTTTGCCCGTGCTCTACTGGCTGATCCTCGTATCTTGATTCTAGATGAGGCAACCAGCAATATTGACACACAAACTGAGCGTCTAATTCAGACAGCGCTCGAAAGATTATTGATCGGGCGCACAAGTTTTGTGATCGCGCATCGCCTCAGTACCATTACTACTGCCGATTTAATTGTTGTGATGGATCATGGTGAAATCATAGAAACAGGCAATCATCAACAATTACTAGAAAATGAAGGTGTTTATCACAAGCTGTTTACAATGGTATAACCTGAGCCTAAGCGTGACGATTATCGTTTATTGTCGTCACGCTGACGGTAATTCAAATCACTCGCCCTCTTAATCATGGACTCTCCAAATTTATCTTTAAGTTTATCCAACGTGGACTGTAATTCATCAGCTTGCTTCTCCTCTACAGGATCATCCCATAAACTTAGCTGACGATTGGATTCTTCCATAAATCCTGTTAAGCCCACACCAATTAAACGCACTGGTTTATTCTTTATCCAAGATTTATCAAATAACTTCACAACACAATTATAGATTTCATCATCTCGATCCGTCGGATTCGGCAACGTCATCTGGCGCGTCAGTGTCGTAAAATCCGACCAACGCAACTTAAGCTTTACAGTTGAGCCATAGAGTTGTGACTGACGGGTTTGTCGCCCTACCCCATCCGATAATCGACGTAGAGTTCGTTTAAGCGTTGCTTCGTCACTTTCATCATTTGTATAGGTTATTTCTTTACTAATTGACTTAGACTCTACGGATGTTTCAACCGGACGGAAATCAAGTGCGTTAGCCCGCTGCCATATATCTCGACCTAATTTCCCATATCGTGCCGTTAATTCATCTTCCGACCACTGCGCAATATCACCAATCGTCCGTAATCCTAACTGCTCAAGACTTTGTGCAGTCTTCGGCCCAACACCCCATAATTGACGAATTGGCAAGGGAGCAAGAAATTGTTTTTCGCCACCAACAGGAACGATCAAAATCGTATTGGGTGGTTTATCTTTGGGTTGTTGCGATTTCCCAATGGTATTTGCCGTTTTTGCAAGTAATTTGCTGGTTGCACCACCCAATGAGCATGGAAGATCAAGTTCATTATTGATTCGGCGTTGTAAGTCGTACGCAATCGTTTCAATAGAATCGGGCAAAATAGTCACATCCAGAAAAGCTTCATCAATCGACAATGGTTCAACATACGGTGTTGTATCCTGCAATAGCGTCATGACTGCATCAGACCGTTCATGATATGCTCCCCGTGTTTGGGACACAATAATGAGGTCAGGACACAGTCTTACTGCCTGTGACATCGGCATAGCAGACCGCACACCAAATTTACGCGCAGGATAGGATGCTGATGCCACCACACCACGTTCATCAGGTTGACCACCTACCGCAATCGCCTTACCTTTGAGTGATGGATCAAGCTGTTCTTCCACTGCACAGAAAAACGCATCCAAATCTAAATGTAAGATTTTTCGTGTTTTTGCCATATCATCTCACTAACAATAAACGTTTGTTCTATTATCTCACAGGTTATCCAAATTTGCCTAACGGTACGATTTCCTCAAAAGCACGTTATAATACCCCATCAACTGGAAACAGCAAATTAAGGGGCAAAATAGATGGCTCAAAAAATCCACCCTGACGCAATACGAGCGCTTGTTAACGGAGAAGTAGGTGCACCATCAACTATTTTAGGTCGACATAAAATTGATCAAGATATTTCTATTCGTACATTTCGCCCATGGGCAGATACTATACGATTGGTCAATGATGAAACAACAGAAAAAGTTAAAATGAAGAAAATAGATGATGCAGGGCTATTCATTGCATCTCTCGATTCCTCATGGGCAGACATTCCCTATCACTTTGAAGCCAAAACATTCCATAAAACGACCGAAATTTACGCCGATCCATATATCTTTGAACCGCTACTATCCGACTATGATATGTATTTATTTGGCGAAGGTCGCCACCAAGAAATCTATGAGAAACTTGGCGCACATCCACGTGAAATTGATGGCGTGACTGGTATCAATTTTGCGGTATGGGCGCCCAACTGTTACAAAGTAGCCGTTGTAGGTGAATTTAATCATTGGGATTCACGTACTCATGCGATGCAAAGTCGAGGTAGCATCGGCATATGGGAAATTTTCATCCCCGATATTGATGTCGGAACAATCTATAAATATGAAGTCCGCTCACACAATCAAGGCTATCGTGCCCAAAAAGCAGACCCGTATGGATTCTTTGCTGAAGTTCGTCCCAATACAGCATCCATCGTATATGATATCAACCAATATGATTGGCAAGATGACCAATGGATGACGGAACGCGCCACTAAAGACACCCTTGCCCAACCGATGAACACATATGAGATTCATTTAGGGTCATGGCGACGCAAACCCAATGGCGACTTTTTAAGTTATCGAGACCTCGCCAACGAGCTTGTCCCTTATCTAGTCGACATGGGATATTCTCATATCGAATTATTGCCAATTACTGAACATCCTTTAGATGTATCATGGGGTTATCAGGTCATCGGTTATTATGCTCCTACCAGTCGCTTCGGCACACCTGACGATTTTATGTATTTTGTTGATATGTGCCATCAAAACAATATTGGGGTTATCCTCGATTGGGTACCTGCCCACTTCCCTAAAGATGAACACGGCCTCAATTACTTCGACGGAACACATCTATACAGTCATGAAGACCCACGCAAAGGCGAACAACTGGACTGGGGAACCATGATCTTTAATTATGGACGCAATGAGGTTCGCAACTTCCTCGTAGCAAACGCCTTATTTTGGCTCAAAAAATATCATATTGATGGATTCCGTGTGGATGCAGTTTCATCTATGATTTATCTCGATTTTTCGCGAAAATCTGACGCATGGATACCCAACAAGTATGGTAGTAACGAAAACTTAGAAGCACTCGCATTTTTACGTGAATTCAACGAAGTTGTCCATATAGAAGCACCAGGTGCAATCACCATCGCTGAAGAATCGACTTCGTGGGCTATGGTCTCCCGTCCAACATATGTTGGGGGTCTCGGCTTTACGTTTAAGTGGAATATGGGTTGGATGCACGATACTCTGAAATATATGAAACTTGACCCAATTCACCGACGTTTCCATCATAATCAAATTACATTCGCCCTGCTCTATGCCTTCTCCGAGAACTTTGTTTTGTCCCTTTCCCATGACGAAGTTGTACATGGCAAAGGTTCACTAATCGGTAAAATGCCTGGTGACTATTGGCAACAATTTGCACAGGTAAGGCTCTTGTACGGTTATCAATATACCCAGGTCGGGAAAATATTAAACTTCATGGGGGCAGAATTTGGGCAATTTTCTGAATGGAGTGAAGCTCGTAGCCTAGATTGGCATTTACTAGACTTTGAACATCACAGAAAAAACCAAACATGGGTACGTGATTTGAACCATTTCTATAGCAATCAACCAGCTCTCTATGAAGTTGACTTCAAAGAAGATGGCTTCCGTTGGATAAATGCCAATGATGCTGATGCAAGCGTGTACAGCTATATCAGATATGCGAAGGATAAGAGTGATTTCCTAATTATCATCCTAAATTTCACACCAATTGTCCGAGAAGGTTATCGACTTGGTGTTCCTGAGGAAGGCTATTACCTAGAAGCTCTTAACAGTGATGCTGAGCAATATGGCGGTAGTAATGTTGGAAATTTGGGAGGTGTTCAATCAGAAGCTATTGAAACGAATGGATTGCCCCATAGTATCAGTTTAAGGCTTCCACCATTTGGCATTCTTATTTTCAAGAAACAATAATCATTTTGTAAAGGGCAGTCCTTCTAAAACTGCCCTTTATTTTCAGATCATTGAGGTTCAAGAAGCTAGTGTTTTACGTTTAGGCTCAGGTGTAAGCAAGCTCAATACAATCGCCAACGCACATAAAATAGCACCAACCCACAAGATGAACCCATATCCACCGGCAAAATCAAAACTTAATCCAAATAATGCAGGACCAAGCGCGCTACCACTCACTCCAAACATAAATACAAATCCACGAATTTCACCTTGATATTTACGTCCAAACAGGTTCGCCCAAACCGACCCATCAAATACACCACCAACACCCATGACCAAGCCAAATGTCATAGCATACAATACCAATAACCATGTCTCAGTCATCAGCGTACTTAGTGCACAAGCAATCAGCATCGCACCCATCTGGAGTGAGACAATATATGACGGCTTCAACTTATCAACCATATATCCAACCAACAGTGCAGATGCAGCAGAGAATACTGCCATCAGTGCAAATGTTTCTGTTGCCGTTTGTGCAGAGTGATTAAGCCCAGCAAAAACCGAAACTTGATGCAAAATCAACCCTGTACCCCATGCGGATGGCAAAAGCTTTGCAAATAAAAATATCCACAAAATCGGTGTTCGCATTGCTTCTTTAAGTGTCCAGTTATCCTCTTCAATCTCAACAACTTCATCATTTTTGACTTTATCAACCTTCAGGTTATCGGGCAACAAACCAAATTCTTCAGGTGTATTCCGCATGAGGAAACCAAAAAGTGGCACTATAATGACGCCAACAGTAATCCCAAGCAAAATAAAAACTTGGCGCCAATCCATTGTCTCCAACAAAATCCGCAAGCTATTCACATAAATTCCCTGGAACAATGCAGACCCAATTGCCATCAAGGACATCATTCGTCCACGCCTAAGTTTAAACCAGTTTGCAACACCCGTAGAACTCACCATCGACAGTGAGCCCTGACCCAACCCACGAATTCCAGCAAATGCAAAGAGCAACATGATCGGACCATTTATCAACGAACATAAGATCAACACGATCGCAAATAATATCCCTACAATAACACCCATACGTCGATTGCCCAGCAAGTCAAGTTTCCGTCCAACCCAGACTAAAGATAACGACGCAAGAAATGTGCCCGCCCCATACAAACTACTTGCCGTGGTACGATCTAATCCAAAATCTTCAATGAAAAAATCGAAAAATAATGATACCGAGTAACTCTGACCGGGTGACGTTGCCATCACACCAATCATAGCGACAAACCAAACCACCCAACCATAATAAATAGGGCTACTGTTTACTATACCTTGTCCACGTTTAATACTGACTGCCATACATATCCTTAATTAATTGAATACAACGGTTTTATTATTGTAGGCTAATATTCTGTTTTGCAAGTGATACCAAATTGCTCGCGACAATACCGATTTTTCAAGGTCTTTACCTTTACGGATCATGTCCTGCACCGAATCTTTATGAGTAACCCGTGCAACATCTTGTTCAATGATCGGGCCTGCGTCTAAATTTGGAGTAACATAGTGGCTGGTCGCGCCAATAATCTTTACACCCCGTTCATAGGCTTGATGATAAGGTTTTGCCCCAATGAAAGCGGGTAAAAATGAATGATGGATATTAATAATCTTAGACGGAAATTGAGTGACAAAATCCTCGCTTAAGATTTGCATATAGCGCGCCAATACAACAAAATCAATCTGATAATCTGCCAAGAGTGCCATCTGCAATTTTTCTTGTGCAACTTTTGTATCTTTGGTGACCTTGATCATGTGATAAGGGATATTGAACTTCTTAGCTATCGGTTCTAAATCAGGATGATTACTGATAACCACCGGTATTTCAACATTGAATTCACCCGATTGCCACCGCGATAAAATATCATATAAACAATGTGATTGCTTTGAAACAAGTATCGCCATACGTAGCTTATTATCATTAAAGTGTAGTTGCCATGTCATATTAAAAGACTTTGCAAGGGGCGTGAATGCAGTTTCGATGTCTTTACGCCAAATTTTAAAAGTTGACAAATCCCATTCAACCCGCATAAAAAAGATATTACTTTCAACATCTACGTGCTGGTCAAGGTGTAAGATATTACCATCATTCTTAAAAATAAAATCGGTGATGGATGCCACTAAACCTGTACGATCCGAGCAAGAAATCAATAATGTTGCGGAGTCTGTCATATATTTTCCCTATAGCACAACAATATAAACGTATCATACGTCTTGACTAGCTAGATTATAATCAATGAAATGACAAATGACACACAAAGTTCTTACCAATGTACAAGACGCATACCTATATTTGCATTAAGATTTGAGAAAACATTCATAAGATACAAGGACAGCCCTAACATGCCAATCCCATCAGATCTTGAAATTGCCCAAAGTGCCAATCTGATTCACATTAACAAAATTGCGGAGCAAATGGGACTAGATCCCGATACAGACCTCGAACATTATGGGAAATATGTTGCTAAAATCAATCTATCAGTCCTTGATAAACTCAAATCACGTCCCAACGCAAAATACGTAGATGTTACTGCAATTACTCCCACACCACTTGGTGAGGGAAAATCTACAACACTTGTAGGACTCGGGCAAGCCATGAAACATATCGGTAAGCGAGCAATCGTCACTGTACGCCAACCGTCGCAAGGACCAACATTTGGTATAAAAGGAGGTGCGGCAGGTGGTGGATACAGTCAAATTGTGCCTATGGAGAACTTTAATTTGCATCTTACGGGTGATATCCATGCAATTAGTGCCGCACATAATCTAATTGCCGCTATGATTGATGCTCACATCTATCATGGCAACAAGCTGAATATTGATATTCATAACATCCCATGGAGACGGGTTATTGATCTCAATGACCGTGCTCTACGCAATATCATCGTCGGGCTGGGAAAGCGATTTGATGGTGTCCCCCGCGAAACAGGATTTGATATCACAGTTGCATCCGAGATTATGGCGATTCTAGCACTTACAACATCACTGAAAGATATGCGTCAACGTATCGGCAAGATGATCGTCGCTTATGATAAAAACAAAAATCCAATTACTGCCGAAGATATACAAGCCGCAGGTGTCGCAACAGTCCTAATGAAAGAAGCCATCAAACCGAACTTAATGCAAACACTAGAAAATACCCCTGCCCTTGTTCATGCTGGTCCCTTCGCTAACATTGCACACGGGAATTCCTCAATCATAGCAGATATGATCGCAATGAAAACAAGTGACTATGTGATGACCGAGTCCGGCTTTGGCGCAGACATTGGCGCAGAAAAATTCTTCAATATCAAATGTCGCACGTCTGGTTTAAAACCGAACGCAGTGGTACTAGTTGCAACTATTCGAGCCCTAAAAGCTCATACGGGCAAATACAAAATCGTTCCAGGGAAACCAATTGATCCATCTTTAATAGAAGAAAATGTCTCGGATGTTGAGGCAGGAGCAGTCAACATGATTCGTCACCTAGAAAATCTGCGTAAGTTTGGTGTCAATCCTGTCGTTGCCATAAATGTATTCGAACAAGATACTGAAAAAGAGATCGAAGCAGTCAAAGAAATCGCGATCGCCGCAGGAGCAATGGGAGTAGCGGTATCACGTCATTGGTCTGATGGAGGACGAGGCGCAATCGAATTAGCAGAACAAGTTGTATCAGCCTGCGATGTGCCAAATGACTTCAAGTTACTATATCCAGATGATCTTCCCATTAAAGAAAAAATCGAAACCATTGCTACAGAAATCTATCGTGCAGATGGTGTTGATTACGCACCTATCGTCAACAGCAAAATTCGCACATACGAAGAACAAGGATTAGGAGATTTACCTATCTGCATGGCAAAAACGCCCCTAAGCCTCAGTGATAATCCAAAGTTAAAAGGTGCTCCTGATGGATTCAGAATTTCAATCACAGATATACGTGCTTCTGTTGGTGCAGGATTTATCTATCCGCTATGCGGCGATGTAAATACAATGCCGGGTTTGGGTCATTCACCAGCCGCTATGAATGTCGATCTTGATGAGGATGGTAAGGTCGTTGGTTTATTCTAATTGTGCAGTGGTAGTGATTGGCAAATAGATCTTAAAGGTTGAGCCTTCACCAAGTTCGCTCTGAACTTCAATTTGTCCATCCAATGCGTCTATAGATTCACGGACAATAGCCAATCCAATACCCGTACCATGTATATTACTGACATTGCTTCCCCTTTGAAAAGAGTCAAACAACCGTTCCAAATCTTCATCGGGAATGCCAATACCGTTGTCGCTAATTATGACAAATAACCTGTCATCCATTCCAATCTGTACGTTCACTTGTGATCCTACACTGGAATATTTACAAGCATTATTAATAAGATTATCCAAAATATGGGATAACAATTTCTCATCTGTTACAATCAATTCACATCCGTCTGCAATCTTAAGGGATATAGGATGTTGATTTTCATCCCGTGTTGTAACGTGTGCAATAATATCGGAGACAAGAGCTTTCAAATTTACAATCTTATAACTTGCCTTAAATCCCTCATCCGATGTGCGTCCAAGCACTAATATATCATCTATCAAATTATTGAGATGATCGACTTCACGCTGAATCTTGATCATATGATTGACAATTTTTTCACTCGTAAGTTTCTCATAGTATTGAGCAACAATATCACTCGACGATAAAATGGTTGTTAATGGCGTACGAAACTCGTGCGAAGCCATTGTCACAAAATTTGTTTTAAGTTCATTTAACTCATACGATTTAAACAAAGCTTCTCGTAATAACCGTTCTGTCTTTTTATGATGTGTCATATCCCGTATATTACATACAAAGCCACTTTCTTGCCCCTCAATAATTGGAGCAAGGACAATTTCCACTTCTATGTGTGATCCCTGCGTTTGATTCGGAATCTCAACAGTAATATCATTTTCGAGTTCATCTGCCAAAGTGTGTTTTAGAGCAACTAAAAATGTCTCTTGATCCTCATGTCCAATAAATTCAACAAATGGGTGACCAATAACCTCGCCCAATGATTGTCCAATCATCAACAACCAAGCTAAATTTGCTTGCTTGATCACACCGTCTCCATCTAATAACACAATGGCATCAGGACTATTTTTGATAATGGTTTCAAGTTGCTCTTTCGTTTTCTGCAACTCAAGTGTACGCTGGGCTACGTGCTGCTCAAGTTCGACAGTATGTTGTCGTAGTTGATCATACAGTAACACATTTTCTAATGCCGGCGCGACTCGCTCCGCAAATGCGATAATAATACGTTGATCTAAATCACTAAATGCGTGTGTCTGCATTGACTGAAAGTCTAAGACACCAAGTATGCCTTCGGTCGTTTGTAATGGCACAACTAACTCACACAAACTGTTTTCATCGCCAGCCACATAATCTTCGGATAAACGTACGTCAGGTTCATAGACGATACGCCCCTCTCGCACAGCTTTAGGCACTAAACCTTTACCCATCCGATTCAATTGATTAACAGGGTGTGCCGCTTTTGGTCCGGATCGTTTGATACGAACAATCTCTCCATCTTCTTTGTTGATAACCATAAGACCGCAATCTGCATAATTAAACGCACGCACAACGACATCCGTTATCTGTGACGCAAAATCAATTAAATTATCGGCTCTAAATAAAACAGATGTGGCATGATAAAGTGCCGCAAGTTCATCGGTACTCTGATTAACAATCGACATGAGTCTTACATTTTGTATTGCGCTACTGGCCAAATTAACAAACGGTAGAATCATTTTTGCAATGTCCCTATCATAGAGATCAGCTATTTCACTTGAGTACAGAAGATAGCCCGATACACTACTCTGATTCATAATGGGGATAATGAGTGCAGATTTTACCCGTGCAGTCTTTGTTAATACCGTTAATTTACCACAATCAGATTCATCTAAAATAGCGAATCCATCATCATCAATTCTCTGGTCCATAAATGCAATATCAGATAATTGTAATTTTAGACCAAACCACATCTCATTAATGTTGTTAGATCGTCCTTCACAATAATATCGAACAACTGTGAATTCCTCCTCATTCATCAACGCAAGACCTATATCATAGGTTAACATCGCATCAATAAATTCAAACAAGTGTTTAAGGATGTCATCCAATTCATGAAGAGGCGTAAATGCAGATGTCGCCGTCTGAAGCAAGTTCAAATACCCATGAGATTGTAATTTTGATGTTCGATTATGATTATCTTCAGACGCAATCATTTGTTTAATTAATACACCAACATCAACCTGTTGTTGCAGGGCTAAATCCTCTAATTGTTTGTAAATTGTAGATAAAGCATTCATCATCGGTTCGCCCTGATTTTTAAACAGTTAATTGTCGTACATACTCCGCTAGCAAACGCGCACCATACCCAGTAGCTGTCTTACCGGGAATGTATGGATTATCGTGTTGTGGTGCATTTGATCCTAATCCAGCCATATCAATATGTGCCCAATGATCGAACTCGACGAATTGCTTCAAGAAAATCGCAGATGATCCAACACCACTTGTTCTCCCAGCAGAGTTTCGCATATCGGCAGTATCAGATTCAATCGCCTTAAAATATTCACCATAAAGTGGCATTCGCCAAACACGCTCCCGCATTCCTTCACCAACTTGTTGTATCCGTTCAGCAAGATTATCATCGTTACAAAACAGACTGGAAGCCTGTGTACCCAATGCCACCACACTCGAACCTGTTAACGTCGCAATATCAATCACAGCATCAGGCTCAAATCGTTTAGCATAGACCAGTGCATCTGCTAATAACAACCGCCCTTCAGCATCGGTACTAATGATTTCAATAGTCTTACCATTACTCGCTGTGATAACTTCTTGAGGTAGATACGCATTTCCGCTGACTCGATTATCTGCCGCCGGAACAAGACCAACAACATGGATTGGTAAATCCAACATAGCTATCGTTTTCATTGCGCCAATAACAGCACCGCCACCACCCATATCACCCTTCATGGTGACCATACCATCACGTGACTTTAGACTATATCCACCTGTATCAAACGTAACACCTTTACCAATAAGTACAACTGTCTGATAGTCTGATGATTTATCAGCATTATATTCCATGATGATAAAACGCGGTGGTGTATCGCTTCCACGTGCAACGGCAAGTAATGCACCCATCTTCAATGCTTGCATCTGTTGTTTGCCCAAAACCTGAATACTCAGCCCAACTTGTTCCGCCATTTGACGAGCTTGTTGCCCCATAAATTCAGGTGTGCATATATTGGGTGGGAGATTGACCAGATCGCGTGTTAGAATTGCACCTTCCCCAAATGCTCTGCCCAGATGGATACCTGCATCAACGGGTGTCATATCGTCATCATAGGATACTATCTTAATCGTACTTAAATCATTTTCAGGAATGTTATCAGCCTTTTGACCACGATATTGATATAATCCCAGTAATGCACCCTCTGCCACGCATCGCGCAGAGTCAACAGCCTCTAGAATATCGCGTCCTAAGGTAACTGTCGCAACGACTTCAGCTTTTAAATCACGCGCCTTTTTCATCCCAACAGCAACACATCGTTTTGCAATATCAGCGGTAAAATTTTCAACCATTCCAAGACCCACAACAATAATGCGTTGGGCCATAATATCACTATTTTGTGAGTATAAAATTAGAGTTGATTCCTGCTTACCTGTAAAATCCCCAGCATCTACAATGGCTTGTAATTGTCCATCCATAGCGGTATTAAGTAAATGGGTTACATTATCTCCTGACTCTTCAAAACCCTCTTCCATCATAAATATGAGATAGGTGTCGGCTTGTTGTTCCAATAATGTACCAATACTCGAGATAATTTGCATTATGAATCCTTAATGAGTCGCAATAAAAAAAGTATACTACAAGTATCCCACAAAATAATCTGATTCTGCACAAGGAATTCAGTCTACGCTATAATCCATTCAAAACACATCACAAAGGAAATGTTCATGGCAGACTCTCAGAGTCATGAAGCAACAATCAGTAAACACGCACTAACCTATATACCACCTGCTATATCAGGTGAATTCCAGGGCAAGCACATTATCTCAGTTGACCAATTTCAGCGCGAAGATCTTGATATTCTCTTCAATGCATCGAAGGCGATCCGTAAACGGCTTCGCAATCATGATCGCGGTTTGACTGAATTATGTGCAGGCAAAGTTATGGCATCATTATTTTTTGAAGCCAGTACACGAACTGATATGTCCTTTCAAGCAGCAATGAGGCGACTCGGTGGAGACGTAATTGCAGTAAGCAATGGTGTCCAATTCTCCTCGATGTATAAGGGCGAAAATCTCTCCGATACCATTCGGGCAGCTGGATGTTACGCCGACGTTATTGCACTGCGTCATCCAGAAATCGGTTCATCCTACGAAGCAGGGTATTACCTTGATCTCTTGAATAAACGCATCGACAATCCAACAGTGGTTGTCAGTGGCGGTGACGGCATTGGCGAGCATCCCAC
>Ga0070728_10002412_pt1 | contig 23484 bp, 19 predicted proteins | sample tdDd471_FD_66723 | JGI IMG/M metagenome (GOLD analysis project Ga0070728, IMG submission 66723) | Marine sediment microbial communities from the Atlantic coast under amendment with organic carbon and nitrate - tdDd47.1 | ecosystem: Environmental > Aquatic > Marine > Coastal > Sediment | place... | reverse complement strand
CAGGCCCGGTTCGCGGAACTTGCCCGAACATTCGAGGAGGATGTCGACCCCCGCCTCGCTCCAGGGGGCGGCGGCGGGGTCGGCCTCGGCGCTGAAGCCGACCGGCCGGCCGTCGATGCGCAGCCCGTCTTCCGTCGCCGCGACGGGGACCGTCCAGCGGCCGTGGACGCTGTCGAATTCCAGGAGGTGGGCCGCGGTTTCCGGGCCGCCCGAGATTTCGTTGATATGGACGATCTCCATATCCGCCCGTGTCCAGGCGGCGCGCAGGGCCAGTCGCCCGATGCGGCCGAAGCCGTTGATCCCGATCCGTACCGTCATGTCAGCAACTCCTGTGGCGTGCGGGCTCGTTCGGGCCGTCCTCTTCCAGCGCCGCGAAACCGCCGCCGCACAATTCCGGCCGTCCCTGGCAGCACTCCTCGGTCAGAAAGCGCATCAGCGCGCCGATGCCGTCGATGGCCGGCGCGTAGATGATCGATCGGCCTTCCCGGTGGGACAGGACCAGGCCGGCGCCGGAAAGCTGCGACAGATGGAAGGAGAGCGTCGCTGGCGGCAGGCCGACGGCGCGGGCGATCTCGCCGGCGGCAAGTCCGCCCGGTCCGGCCCGCACCAGAAGGCGAAACACGGCGAGGCGGGAGGGTTGGGCGAGGGCCGCGAGGGCGGCTATAGCGGCTGTCATTTCCATAATTCTAAAAATATAAAAATAAAAATGTCGGTCAATCGAAAAGCATGCGCGCGGCCGGTCGGTCATAAAAGTTTCGCGGGCCTGCCCGGCGCGCGTCATGTCCGGATGTCAGTGTCCCCATCACCAGAACGGGGGACGCACGATCTGAAGGCGCCCCGCACTGACACGAGGCCGCCCCTTGACCCGGCGTGACGGCCTCCCGTTCCGGTCCCGGCCCCCGCGCCGGGAACCTCGCCGGATCTGGACCGGCGGTGGATGGCGCGAACGGCGGTTTTGTCCCGGGCCGTCGATCGCGACCCCTGGGGGCGGCCATGTGCCGCCCCCTTTTCTTTGCCCGCGGCGTCTTTGCATGACCGTCGATTCGCGCTATTGTTTTGCACCGCAACATAGACGGCCATGCTCTGGCGTGCCGTCTAGGGGACCGGGATTGGGCCCTCGCGCCATCGACGGGAAGGATCAACCGCGTTGCTGTATCATCTGTACGAACTCACCCACGCCGCTATCTCTCCCATCCGCGCCGCCGCCACCCTCGGAAAGGGGGTGCTCGAAAATCCCTTGAATCCAGTTGGATACACCGTTGCCGGACGGGCTACCTCGGCGGCGTTGGAGGTGTTCGAGCGGACGACGCGCCGCTATGGCAAGCCCGAATTCGATATCCGCCCGGTTCGCGTCGGCGGGCGCCGCCATGCGGTGCGCGAAGAGGTCGTCCAGTCGCTGCCCTTTTGCGATCTGCGCCGGTTCACCCTCGATGGTGCGGCGCAAAAAGACGGGGCCACGCGGCCCCGGTTGCTGATGGCCGCCCCCTTGTCGGGCCACTATGCGACCCTGTTGCGCGGGACCGTCGCCGCGATGTTGCGCGATTGCGATGTCTATATCACCGATTGGGCGGATGCGCGGATGGTGCCGCCCTCGGCCGGGCGGTTCGACCTGGACGACTATATCGATTACGTCATCGACTTCCTGCGCTATCTGGGGCCGGGCGCCCATGTCATGGCGGTGTGCCAGCCAGGGCCCGCGGTCCTGGCGGCGACGGCGCTGCTGGCCGCCGACGGCGATCCCTGCCGGCCGCGCAGCATGACCTTCATGGGCAGCCCCATCGATCCCCGGCGCAGCCCCACCGTGCCCAACGAATTGGCGACGAACCGGCCGCTGGAGTGGTTCGAGCGCAATGTGATCGTCACCGTGCCGTACCCCCATCCCGGATTCGGCCGCCGGGTCTATCCGGGTTTCCTGCAGCTTTCGGGCTTCATGACCATGAACCTGGACCGCCATATCGGCGCCCATGTCGATCTGTACCGCCATCTGGTGCAGGGCGACGGCGATTCCGCCGGCGCCCATCGCGATTTCTATGACGAATATCTGTCGGTGATGGACCTGACCGCCGATTTCTACCTGCAAACCATCGACACGGTGTTCCAGAAGGCGTCCTTGCCCCGGGGCAAGATGGTCCATCGCGGCCGGCCGGTCGATCCGGCGGCGATCCGCGACGTCGCCCTGATGACGGTGGAAGGCGAGAAGGACGACATCTCCGGCATCGGCCAGACACAGGCCGCCCACGATCTGTGCGTCAATATTCCCGTCGCCATGCAGATCGACCATATCCAGCCCGGCGTCGGCCATTACGGCGTGTTCAACGGCCGGCGCTGGCGCGACGAGATCGCGCCGCGTATCGCCGATTTCATCCGCGTCCACGACCTCCCGTGATATGTTGACGGTCCGGCGTTCCGGCGCCGGCACCAAAAAAGCGGAGGGGAGAGACGTTATGACGCGACCCGTTCTTCACACCCGACTCTGCGACATGCTCGGGATCGAATATCCGATCGTTCTGGCCGGCATGGGGGTTTGGGGACAGGGCACGCCGCCCGCCCTCGTCGCCGCCGTATCGGAGGCCGGCGGGCTGGGGGTTCTCGGTTGCTCCGGCCTGTCGCCCGAGGAAACCCGGGCCCGGATCCACGCGGTGCGCGAGATGACCGACAAGCCGTTCGGCGTAGATCTTCTGTTGCCGGCGAGCTTGGCGCCGGCGTCGGACACGCGCTCCGGGGTCCGCGCCGAGATCGAACGCGACTATCCCCGGCATGCCGAGTTCAACCGCAAGCTGATCCGCGATTTCGGCCTGACCGAATCGCCGGTCGAGGACGAGATCGTGATCTCGACCGAGTTTCTCAAGAAACAGATCGCCTTGATCGTCGAGGAGAAGGTCCCGGTCTTCGCCCTCGGCCTGGGCAATCCCGAACTGGTGGTCGGCGAGGCGCGCAAGGTCGGCATGAAGGTGATCGGTCTCGCCGGGTCGGTCCGCAACGCCGTGCGCCAGAAGCGCGCCGGCGTCGATATCATTGCCGCCCAGGGCACCGAGGCCGGCGGCCATACCGGGCGGGTCGCGACCATGCCGCTGGTGCCCCAGACCGTCGATCAGGTGGCGCCGACACCGGTTCTCGCCGCCGGCGGCATCGGCGACGGCCGCGGCATCGCCGCCGCGCTCTCCCTTGGCGCCGAGGGGGCGTGGATCGGCACCGCCTTCCTGGTCGCCGACGAATGCGGCATCCCCGGCGAATTGAAGGATGCCATCATCGCCGCCAGCTCGCCGGACTTCGTCGTGACCCGCTGCTGGACCGGCAAGACCGTGCGCAGCGTCGCCAATTCGGTCTACGAGGCTTGGGAGATGAGCGATCTCACGCCTCTGCCGACGCCCCACCAGCGGGTGCTGATGGAGGATTTCCTGTCGGCCGCCAAGAGGGCCGGCCGATGGGATCTCTATATCAACGCCGCCGGCCAGATCGGCGGGGTGCTGACCCGGCGCAAGCCGGCCGCCGAGATCATGGCCGACCTCGTCGCCGGGACCGTCGCGGCCTTGAACGGCCTGCCCGGGCGCGTCCGCACCGCTGCGTGACAGGCCCGACCGCGCGCCGCCGATGAAGCATAAGGAGCTCCGTCTGGCGCTGGTCTGCTATGGCGGGGTTTCGCTCGCCGTCTACATGCATGGCGCGACGCGGGAGTTGCTCAAGCTCGCCCGGGCCTCGCGCGCCTATCACGCGGAGCCGGACATCGCGGCGCGGGCCGACCGCGCCTATTCGGACCGCGGCGACGGCGCCGATGGCGCGATCAGCACCGAGGCGGTCTATTTCGATCTCCTCAAGGCGATCGGCGACAAGCTGGATCTGCGGGTCGTCATCGATGTCCTTGCCGGCGCCTCGGCCGGCGGTATCAACGGGGTGGTTCTGGCCCGGGCGCTGGCGCATGATCTGCCGCTGGAGCCGCTGCGCGACTGGTGGCTGCGCGAGGCCGACGTGACCCGTCTTTTGGCGCGCGCGGGACGGGCCCGGGCCTGGAGCAAATGGTTCCTGCGTCCGGCCATCTGGGTCCTGACCCGGCGCCGCCTGGCCTTGGTCGCGCCCAACCCCGAGATCCGCCGCAAGCTGTCCGCTTTCCTGCGGTCGCGCTGGTTCAGGCCGCCCTTCGACGGTCCGCGCCTCGCGGGCATTCTGTTCGACGCCCTTTCCGGGATGGGCGAGGCCGAGGACGAAACCGGGTCGCTGCTTCCCGACGGGCTCAGCCTCGACCTGTTCGTGACGGTGACCGACTTCTACGGCTATGGCCGAGTGTTGCGCGGTCACGATCCGCCGCTGATCAAGGACCGGGAGCACCGCCATGTGCTGCGTTTCGGCTATCGGCGGCCGCGCGGCGGCGACGCGGCCTCGACCCTGGACCGCGCCCATGTCGCCAGCCTGGCCTTCGCGGCGCGGGCGACCGCGTCCTATCCCGGCGCCTTTCCGCCGGCGCAGATCGGCGAGATGGACGCGATCCTGGCCGCGCGCGGTCGCGACTGGCCGACCCGCGCCGCCTTCCTGGACGGGAACTTCTCCCGTTACCGCCATGCGGGGACCGACCCGTTGGCGACCTGCTTCGTCGACGGCAGCGTCCTCAACAACAAGCCTTTCGCCCAGGCGATCGACGCCATTCGCGGCAAGCCCGCCTATCGGGACGTGGACCGCCGCCTGGTCTATATCGATCCCGACCCGAAGACGCCGCCGCCGCCGGCCGACGGGAAGGTGCCGGGCTATTTCCGCACCCTCAAGGCCGCCCTTTCCGACATCCCCCGCAACGAGCCGATCTCGGACGAGCTCACCTGGATCGACGGTTTCAACGAGCGTGTCTGGCGTTTGCGCGCCATCGTCGACGCTGCCTGGCCGCAGGTGGAGGCGCTGGTGGCCGACGTCGTCAAGGGGCGGCTGAACAAGCGTCCCTCGGTCAAGCGCATCCGCAATTGGCGGGCGGTCGCGAACATGCGGGCCGCGCGCGAGACCGGTTTCGCCTATGAGGGCTATTTGAGGCTCAAGCTCGTCGCCACCGTCGAGGATCTTGCCGGCGTGATCGCTGGGCTGTGCGGCCATGAAGAAGGTTCGTCCGACGCGCGCTGGACCGCCGCGGTCCTTCATGCCTGGGCGCGCCTCGTCGGGGTCGACCCCGGACGCGGCGCCCTGCCGCGGCGCGATCCGCGCCAGCCGCTGGAAAAACAGCCCATCTGGGCGCGGTTCCTGTATGCCTTCGACCGCGACTATCGTCAGCGCCGCCTGGCCTTCGTCATCCGGGCGCTGAACCTCCTGTACGGACGGCTGGACGAGCCCGCCTTCGCCACGGACAGCACCGACGGGCTGGACCGGCTGAAGGCCCGCTTCTACGCGGCGCGCGAGCGAATCCATGCGGCCGCCGAGTTCCCGAACCTGGATCCCGCGACCCGCGAGGGGGCGCGGCGGCTGTTCGCCGGGCCGGTGCCCGAGGCCTGGTTGGCCCAGATCCCCGACGCCGCGGCGCGCTTCGCCACCCGCGAGGAGGCGGCGATCACGGAATTGGTCGCGGCCATGGGGCGCGGCCTCGATTCGACCGCCCTCAACGAGGAAGCCGACGCCGTGTTCGCGACGATCGGGCCCGAAGATCTGAGCCTCGCCGCCTGGCGCGAACTGCTGACCGCCTATGTGGGGTTCGCCTTCTGGGACGTGCTGACCTTCACCATCGCGAATTGGCGGGATCTGGGCGAATTCGACGCGATCCGGGTCGACCGGATCAGCCCCGAGGACGCCCAGTCGATCCGGGCCGGCGGGACCGCCGCGACGCTCAAGGGCATCGAGTTCAACCATTTCGGCGCCTTCTTCAGCCGCGGCCATCGCGAGAACGATTATCTGTGGGGGCGGCTGCATGCGGCCGAGCGCCTCGTCGATATCCTCTGCGACGCCGCTCGCCTGGAGGACGCGGCCGGCGCGATCGATCCCCGCCGATTGAAGAAACGGGCCTTCGCGGCCATCCTCGACAGCGAGGCCGATCATCTTCCGGGCAGCGCGGCGCTTCTCGCGACCCTGCGCGCCGAGGTGAACGGGCTGTGGCCAGACCTGGAGGACGGCGATTGATCCGGCGCTTGGCCGACGGCGGGCGGGGGCGAAAATGGACTATGTCGCGCAGTTTCTGATTCTGTTGGTCGCGGCCCGGGTGATGGGACGGCTGGCGATCCGGCTGCACCAGCCCGCGTCGGTCGGCGAGATCGCCGCCGGGGCGTTGCTCGCCCTCCTCGCGGCCGGTTTCCTGGCGCCGGTGTCCTGGATCGCCGGCCTGCCCGAGAGCCCGGCGATCCATTATGGCGGGCAGGCGGGGATCTTCTTCCTTCTCCTCTTCGCCGGGGTCGAGATGCGGCCCGGCGAGATCGCCGATCATTCCTGGCAGGCGGTCGTCGTCGCCCTCGGCGGCATGATCCTACCGCTCTGCCTGGGCGGCGGGCTCGCCTGGATCGTCCTGCCGGAATCCGAGTTGAAGACCGCGCAGGCGCTGATCCTCGGCACTGGCCTGGCGATATCGGCGATCCCGGTCGCGGCGAAGATCTTCCTCGAATTCGACCTCCTCCACGAAACGGTGGGCGAGATCGTCATCGCCGCGGCGGTGTTCGACGACGTCCTCGGTCTGCTGCTTCTCGCGATCGTGACGAGCATGGTCGCAAATGGCGCGCCGCCCGATAATTCGGAGATCGTGATCAAGTTCGGCCAGATCGCCCTGTTCTTCGTCGTGACCGGCCTCGCCGGGGTTTATCTGCTGCCCCGCCTGTGGCGGTTCCTGCATGATCTGGATTTCCCCGGGGTCCGGTTCAGCGGGCTGTTGGCGGTGGCGATGGCGTTCGGGCTGATCGCCGATGCGCTGGGGATGCATTTCGTTCTCGGCCCCTTCATGGCCGGGCTCTTCTTCGAGCCGGCGCGCATCGGCGCCGAGATCTATGACCGTGTCCGCCATACCCTGGATGCCTTGACGGCGGGGGTTCTGGGGCCCGTCTTTTTCGCCTCGATCGGGCTCGGCATCGAGTTCGGGGCGGTGGTCGAGGTGCCGGCCTTCCTCGCCGCGCTGATCGCCATCGCCATCCTCGGCAAGGTGGTCGGCGCTGGCCTTCCCGCCTATTGGAGCGGACTGGACCGGCGCCACGCCCTCGCCGTCGGCGTCGGCATGAGCGGCCGCGGGGCGGTCGAGCTGATCGTCGCCAGTATCGCGCTTCAGGCGGGTGTCTTTCGTCATCCGGGCGGGGCGCACCCGATCGTCGACAATCTGTTTTCGGCGCTCGTCTTGACCGCGGTGGTGACCACGGCGCTGATGCCGATGATGCTGCGGCCTCTGTGCCGCCCGCGCTAACGGCGCCAGCGCGCGCCGGCCTTGCCGGCGCCGGTGGAGGGTGCCAAGTTCCGTGGGGCGTCCGATCCTCCTGGTGCGGCGTCGCGCGTTCGACCGACTTGTTGCCAATCGACTCCCCCGAAATCGAACTTGTCAGGCCATGACCCACGCCCATCCCCGCCCGCATCTCGCCATCCTGATCGCGGTGACGGCGCTCGGGCCCATCGCGCTGAACCTGTTCATTCCTTCCATGCCGGGCATGCAGCGGGTGTTCGCGACCGACTACGCCACCATCCAGTTGACCTTGTCTTTGTATCTGGCCGGATTGGCGGTGGCCCAGCTCGTCTACGGGCCGGTCTCCGACCGGTTCGGCCGCCGGCCGGTCCTGCTTTGGGGGATCGGCCTCTACATTCTGGGGTCCGTGATCTGCCTGGTGGCGCCGGGAATCGAGGCCTTCGTCGCCGGGCGCGTCGTCCAGGCGGTGGGCGGCTGCGCGGGCATGGTTCTGGGCCGCGCGATGATCCGCGATATCCATGACGGCCCGAAGGCGGCCAGCATGCTCGCCTATGTGGTGATGGCGATGGTGCTGGCGCCGATGGTGGCGCCGACCATCGGCGGCGCGCTGGAGGTCTGGTTCGGCTGGTGGGCGTCCTTCCTGGCGATGCTCGGCGTCGGTGTCGCGACCTTCCTCGCCGCCCTCGCCTTCGCCCACGAAACCCATCACGGTCGGCTGCCGGTTCTGGGCGGAGTGGACCTGTTGGCCGGCTTCGCCCATCTGCTGCGCCGCCGGCGCTTCTGCGGCTATGCCTTCATGGTCGCCTTCACCGGCGCCATGTTCCATGGATTTCTCGCCGGCGCGCCCTATGTGATGGTCGAGATCATGGGCCGCTCGCCGGTTGAGTACGGGCTGTATTTCATCGTCACCGCCGGCGCCTTCGCCTTCGGCAATTTCATCGCCGGACGGTTGGCCGGCCGGGTCGACGGCGACCGCATGATCCGAGTTGGGCTGGCGATGTGTGTTGGCGCCGGGACGCTGCCGATGCTGTTCATGTTCGCGGACATTCTGACCCCGGCGACCCTGTTCCTTCCCTTTGCCATCGTGTCGGTCGGCCAGGGCCTGTGCATGGCCAACGGCGTCATGGGCGCCATCGGGGTGGAGCCGAGCCGGATCGGCGCCGCCTCGGGTCTGGCCGGGTTCCTTCAGATGTTCGTCGGCGGCGCCGCCGCCTTCGTCATTGGCAGCCTGATGGGCGACAGCGCCGCGCCGCTGACCATCGGCGTGGTGATTGCCGCCGTTCTGGGGGTTGTTGTATTTATCTGGGGGATGCGCGCCGATCCGAGCGACGCGCGGTTGGCGGCGGAATAGCGGCGAGGGAGCCGAAGGGATGTCCGAACCGGAAAAGACGGTCCGAGAGGCGGTCGCGCTGTTCGACGCCGCCGAGGCGTTGGAGGCGGCGATCGATGCGCTCGAGGCCGGCGGGTTCGACCGGGCCGAGCTCAGCCTGCTGGCCAGCGAGGCGGCGGTCGAGGCCGAACTCGGCCACCGCTACGTCCGGACCGAGGCGTTGGAGGATGACCCGTCGGCGCCGCGTACCGCCTATGTGGCGCGCGAATCGATCGGTGACGCGGAGGGCGGCCTGATCGGCGCGCTTGCCTATGTCGGGGGGATCGCCGCTGCCGGCGCGGTGGTCGCGTCCGGCGGAACCTTGGCCGGAGCGCTGGCGGCGACGCTGCTGGCGGGCGGTGCCGGCGGTCTTTTCGGCTCGGCGCTGGCCAAATTCGTCGGCGAGCGACACGCGGCGCGGATCGAGGAACATCTCCGCCGGGGCGGCCTTCTCCTCTGGGTGCGGACCCGCGACGCCGCCCGCGAGACCCGGGCGACGGACATCCTCCGCGGCGCCGGCGGCCGGGACGTTCATATTCACGACATCACCGTCTGAGCCGCCGGCGGGCGGGCGCGGCGGCAGCAGACAAAAAGAAAACGGCGATCCGGGAGGATCGCCGTTTTCCATGTCGCGGCAAGGGCCCTGGGGGGTCGGCCAGCCGCGGCCCGGCATCGCATGTGGCGGTGCCGGTATTTCCGCATGGGCGCCGCACTGTCGCCCGGGCGGGATCCGTGATCGGTCGGCCTGCGATCGGGAAGCTGGCCAAGGGGCACTCGAGCCGCTTCCCAATTGTCCCGGCGAAGCTGGCAGGCTCGTCGCCGGGGATGTTCGCGCGTGCCGACCGACACGGCTGCCTTCACACAAGCAAACATCGTGCCAGATTCCCTGATTTCTTTAGAATCAAGGCGTTGCGCGTTTCGAAGGGGGGCGGCCGGTGCCCGACTGTAAAATCTACCGACAAACCGGCGGCGGCCCGGGCGGCGGATCGGCCATGGCATCGGATTCGGATTGGCGATAAAGTCGCGCCAAAAGCCGAGATACCGGGAGGACGACATGGCAATCGACGGGCTGAGCTTTCCACCGGCGGCGCTGCCGCCGGAAAGCGAGGCGCTGCGCGCGGAGGTTCGCGCCTTTCTCGCCGAGGAGCGCGCCTCGGGCGGGTTCGAGCCGATCTGCGATTCCTGGATGTCGGGCTGGTCGCCCGAGTTTAGCCGCAAGCTGGGCGCGCGCGGTTGGCTGGGCATGGTCTGGACCAAGGAATATGGCGGCCATGAACGCTCGCCGCTGGACCGGTTTGTGGTCAGCGAGGAACTGCTCGCCGCCGGGGCGCCGGTCTCGGCCCATTGGATCGCCGACCGCCAGAGCGGTCCCCTGATCCTGCGCTTCGGCACCGAGGAACAGCGCCGCGATATCCTGCCGCGGATCGCCCGGGGCGAGGCCTATTTCGCCATCGGATTGAGCGAGCCGGACTCGGGCTCGGACCTGGCCAGCATCCGCACCGCCATGACCCGCGAGAACGGCCGTTGGGTGCTGAACGGGCGCAAGATTTGGAGCAGCGGCGCCCATATGGCCGATTACATGATCGCCCTCGTGCGCTCGGCGCCGCCCGATCCGCAGAACCGCCATGCGGGGATGAGCCAGATCCTTCTCGATCTGAAGAACACGCCCGGCCTGTCGATGCGCCCGATCCACATCCTGACCGGCGCCCATCATTTCAACGAGGTCACCTTCGAGGATGTCGAGATCGCCGACGACCAGATCATCGGCGAGGTCGGCCAGGGCTGGGCCCAGGTGACCGACGAGCTGGGCTACGAGCGCAGCGGTCCCGAGCGGTTCCTCAGCACCTTTCCGCTGGTGACCGCGCTGGTCGACAAGCTTCGCCACCATGACGATCCGGCGAAGCGGGCCGTCGCCGGTCGCCTGGTCGCCCAGCTCTGGGCCATGCGCCAGATGAGCGTCCGCGTCGTCGGCATGCTGGCGGCGGGCGAGATGCCCAACGTCGAGGCCGCCGTGGTCAAGGATATGGGCACCCGGTTCGAGCGCGAGAGCGTCGATATCGTGCGCGGCGTCCTGGCCGAGCGGCCGGCGACCGATTCGGACGACCCCTTCGCCCGGCGGCTGGCCGAGGCGATCCTGCATTCGCCCGGCTACACGCTGCGCGGCGGGACCAACGAGATTCTGCGTGGAATCATTGCCAAGGGAATGGGATTGCGATGAGCGACATTCGCGACATGCTGGTCGAAACGTCGGAGAAGCTGTTCGCCGACCTCTCGACCGCCGAGGTCATCAACGCCAGCGAGCAGGGCGTTTGGGCGGCACAATTATGGACGGCGCTGGAAGAGGCGGGCCTGACGCTGGCCGCCGTGCCCGAGGATTTGGGCGGCGCCGGCGGCACGCTGGGCGATGCCTTCGCCGTCGTCCGCGTCGCCGGCCGCTACGCCGCGCCGGTGCCGGTGGCGGAAACGGTGCTCGCCGGCTGGGCGCTGGCCGGGTCGGGGCTGAAGGTGCCGTCGGGCCCGCTCGCCATCGCGCCGGTCGCCGCCGGCGATGCGATCGAGATCGCCAAAGCAGGCGAGTCCTGGACGGTGTCGGGCACCGCGCGCCATGTGCCCTGGGCCCGACACGCGGACCATATCGTGGTCGTCGGCGATGGCGCCGCCGCCGCCGTGCCGCGCGGTGACTGCCGGATCGAGGAAGGCGCCAACATGGCGGGCGAGCCCAACGATCTGGTCACCTTCGACAAGGTGCGAGTCGATGCCGGCGCGGCCGGTCCGGCGGGCGAGGGGATCGGCCCCGATTCACTCTGGGTCATGGGGGCGCTCGGCCGCGCGGTGCTGATGTCCGGCGGGCTGGAGCGGGCCTTCGAGCACACCGTGCGCTACACCAGCGAGCGGGTCCAGTTCGGCCGGGCGCTGAGCAAGTTCCAGGCGGTGCAGCAGGAGATCGCGATCATGGCCGGCGAGGTCGCGGCCGCCGACGTGGCCGCCGACGCGGCGGTGGCCGCCGCCGAGGCGGGCGATCCCACCTATCAGGTCGCGGCGGCCAAGGCGCGGGTCGGCCAGGCGGCCAGCCGGATCGCCGGATCGTCGCACCAGCTTCACGGGGCCATGGGCTTCACCCATGAATATCCCTTGCAGCACAACACGCGGCGCCTGTGGGTGTGGCGCGACGAGTTCGGCGGCGAGGAGGAATGGGCCGAGAAGCTGGGCGCCTGGCTGGCGGCGGCCGGCGGCGACGAGGTCTGGCCCTTCATCAGCGGGTCGCGGGCCGGTCTCGCGGCCTAGGCGGCGCCGATCAACAGGAAGCGCGGCGTCAAGCCGCCGAACAGGAGGATCGACAGATGGCGATGGAAGGGTTGAATTTCCCGCCGATGGACCTGCCGCCGGAGACCGAGGCGCTGCGCGCCGAGGTCCGCCAGTTCCTGGCCGAGGAGCGCGCCAACGGCGGCTACGAGCCCCATTGCGATGCCTGGATGTCGCACTGGTCGCCGGATTTCAGCCGTAAGCTGGGCGCGCGCGGCTGGATCGGCATCATGTGGCCGAAGAAGTATGGCGGCCAGGAGCGCTCGGCCCTCGACCGCTACGTTCTGACCGAGGAGCTGATGTCCGCCGGCACGCCGGTCTTCTCCCATTGGGTCAGCGACCGGCAGATCGGCCCGACCCTGCTGGCCTACGGGTCCGAGGCCCAGTGCGCGCTGCTGCTGCCCGAGATCGCCAAGGGCAATCTGTTCCTTGCCGCCGGCTTGAGCGAGCCGGATTCGGGGTCCGACCTTGCCTCGATCCGTACCAGCCTGCTGCCCGACGAGAACGGCAAGCTGCGGCTGAACGGGCGCAAGATTTGGACCAGCGCCGCCCATCTGTCCCAATACATCATCGTGCTCTGCCGCACCTCGCCCTTCAACATCGAGAAGCGCCATGAAGGGATCAGCCAGGTGCTGGTGCGCACGGACACGCCGGGGATCAGCATGCGGCCGATCCATCTGCTGGACGGGCGCCACCATTTCAACGAGGTCGTGTTCGAGGATGTCGAGGTCGACCCGGACCAGATCATCGGCGAGCCGGGCAACGGCTGGAAGCAGATCACCGACGAGCTGGTCTACGAGCGCAGCGGGCCGGAACGCTATCTCAGCACCTTCCCGCTGATCGTCGAGCTCGCCAACCGGATCAACCGCGACGGCGGCACCTCGGCGCAGAAAGCGGCGCTCGGCAAGCTGGTCGCCCAGCTTTGGACCCTGCGCCGGATGTCGGTGCGCATCGTCGGGCTGATGGCGTCGGGCAAGGCGCTGCCCAACAACGAAGCCGCGGTCATCAAGGATCTGGGCACCCGGTTCGAGCAGGAATCGATCGCCCTGGTGCGGTCCGTCGTCGATGCCCGCCCGTCGAAAGACAGCCTCGACCCGCTGGAGGTGCGCCTCGCCGAGGCCATCTTCCATTCGCCGGGCATGACGCTGCGCGGCGGCACCAACGAGATCCTGCGCGGCGTCATCGCCCGCGGCCTGGGCCTGCGCTAGAGGGCGCCGGGACGCCGGCGGCCGGTTCGGCCGGCCGGCCGCTTCCCGCGCCTATTCGGACTTGCGGCGTACCTCGGCCAGATGATCGACGAGCATCTTCCGGTGTTCGTCGGTTGCCTGCATCATCGCCATCGTCGACGAGATATAGTCCAGATTGGCGGCCAGCGACGCGCCGAGACCGTTATAGACCAGCCGCTTGGTCGCGCGTACGGCGTGGGGATTGCGGCTGGCGATCTGCCGGGCGAGCTCGTAGGTGTTCTCCATCAGCGCGTCGTCCGGGAAGACGCGGTCGACCAGCCCATAGGACAGGGCCTCCCGGGAGTCGATCGCCCGGCCGGTCCAGAACAGATCCAGCGCCCGCGAGGGGTTGGTCAGGCGCGGCAGGTAATAGGTGCCGCCATCCCCGGGGGTGACGCCGAGCAGGATGTAGCTTTGCCCGAAGGTCGCCGACTCGGTGCAGCAGCGCATGTCGCACATCAAGGCCATGTCCCAGCCCGCGCCGCGGGCGGCGCCGTGGATGGCGGCGATGATCGGCTTGTCCATTCGCTCCAGGGCGCGGGCGATGTTGTGGACATGCTCGAACAGGAAGTTCTTGTGCCACAGCGAGTCTGCCTTCTGCATCTCGACCACCATGTCCAGGTCGCCGCCGGCGCAGAAGGCCTTGCCGTTCGCGGCGAGGACGACCACCTTGACGGAATCGTCGGTCGCGGCCTTGGCGATGGTGTCGCCCCACAGGTCCGCCATCTCGATATTGAAGGCGTTGAACAGATGCGGCCGATTGAGCAGCAGCGTGCCGATGCCGTCGCCGTCGACGCTGAATTTGATCATGGGTTCGTCGCTCACTTGGGCTTCCTCCAGGATTATTGATTGGCGCCGGACCATTGGTAGCACGGTGCTCGCCCTGACGCCGCCATTGTTGACCCGGCTGTCGCCGGTGTAGGTTCTCGCCCAAGGCATCCGTCGAGGAGCGTCGGGGCCGCGAACGAACGAACAAGCAGATCGGGGAGATCGATATGATCGGAGCGATAGTGAAACGCGGCCTCTTGGCCGCGGCGATGATGGGTGTCATCGCGGGACCGGCCCTGGCGGCCAAGGAGGTCAAGGTGACCGTCGGCGTCGGCGGCAAGCATCCGACCGTCAGCCATGGTTGGGAGCCCTACGTCAAGGCGGTCGAGGAAGCGACCGGCGGGTCGCTGAAATTCAGAATGTTCCTGGCCGGGTCGCTGCTTCCGTTGAAGGCGACCCTGACCGGCGTGCGCGACGGTGTTGCCGATGTCGGGCTGATGGTCCTGCATTACTATCCGGCGGAACTGCCCCACGCCAAGCTGGTCGGAGATCTCGCCCTGCTGGGCACCGACAACGCGGTGATGGCCGGCGCGACGACCGAATTCAATCTGCTGCGATGCCCGGAATGCCAGCGCGAATTCGCCGCCCAGCGGCAGGTCTATCTGGGCGCCTACTCCTCGACTCCGTTCCGCCTCATCACCAAGGGCAAGATCACGACCCTCGACGAACTCAAGGGCAAGAAGGTGCGGGTCTCCGGCGCGGCCTGGACCCGCTGGCTGGCCAATTTCGGGGCCATCCCGGTACCGATGCCCGCGAACGAGATGTTCGAGGGTCTCAGCCAGGGCGTGATCAACGCGGCGATCCAATCGCCGGGCGCGCTGAGGAGCTACAGCCTGTGGGATGTGGCCGATAGTATCACGATGATCCCGCTGGGCACCGCCCATTCGCTGTCGCTGATGGGCTACAACCAAGGCTTCTGGCGTGACCTGACCCTTGCCGAGCGGACCGTTCTGATCGACAAGGCGGCGCTGAATATCACCGGCACGGTGGTCCGGTACGAGGAACTCGACCAGGCGGTGCTCAAGGTCGCGGGCGAGCATGGCGTGACCATCCATCAGCCCTCGCCGGAAATGGCCGCGGCGTCGAAGGCCTTCGCCGAAAAGGACCTGGCCACCGTGGCTAAGGAGAGCGAGGAAAAGTACAAGATCAAGAACGCCGCCGCCAAGATCGACACCTACCTAGCGCTGGTGCGCAAATGGGAGAAGCTTGTGGCCCCGGTGCGCAACGATCCGGCCAAGCTGGAGGCGTTGTACAAGAGCGAGCTGTTCGACAAGCTGGATCCCAAGACCTTCGGCATGTAGTGGCCCGACCTGCCACGAAACATCCAGGTTGCGACGGGAGGGACGCGCGCGTCCCTCCCGTTTCTTATTGGGGGTCCGGTATCTTTTTCTAATCGGCTATTCGGCGCTCCGTCCTACCGTATTCGCTGGCGCCACCCATTCTTGTGGCATTCTCTTCTTCATCGGCTACCCTGCCTGTCCTCGAAGAGTCCCGGCCGAGAGTGGGCCAGGCAAGAACAAGTTACCGGCACCGCGTTTCGACGGTGGCACTAAAAATTTGGAGGGCAGAGAATGACTTTCGGGAAATTGAAAAAGCTAGCGCTTGCCGGCGCGATATCGCTAATGGCCGCGGGCACGGCCGAGGCGGCGAAGGAGGTGCGCGTGACCATCGGCGCGCCCGGAAAACACCCGACGGTTTCCCATGGATGGAACCCGTATGTGGAGGCGGTGGAGAAGGCGACCAACGGGTCGCTCAAGTTCCGCTTGTTCCTTTCCGGCAGCCTGATCCCGTTGAAAGCGACCCTGTCCGGGGTGCGCGACGGCGCGGCCGATATCGGCTTGGCGGCGCTGCTCTACTATCCGGGCGAACTGCCGCACGCGAAACTGCTCGCCGACCTGGCGCTGCTGGGCACCGACAATACGGTGATGGCGGGGGCGTCGTCCGAGTTCAATCTTCTCCATTGCGCGGACTGCCAAGCGGAATTCGCGGCCCAGGGCTTCGTGTATAACGGCACCTACGCGACCCCGCCCTTCCGCTTGATCACCAAGGGCAAGGTGACGACGGTCGAGGATCTGAAGGGGATGAAGATCCGGGTCGCGGGAACGGCTTGGACCCGGTGGGCCAACCATTTCGGCGCCGTGACCGTCTCGCTGCCGGCAAACGAGATGTTCGAGGGGCTGAACCAGGGCGTTATCGACGCCGCGATCCAGGCCTCCAGCGCGCTGCGCAGCTTCAGCCTGTGGGACGTGGCGAAGGGGATCACCATGGTCCCGCTTGGAACGTCTCACTCGATCTCGCTGATCGGGGCGAACCGGGGGTTCTGGAAGGGGCTGACTCTGGCCGAGCGGACGGCGATGATCGACCATGCCTCCCTCGCCATCGCCGGGACCGTGGTGCGGTACAACGAACTGGACGAACAAGTCATCGCGTCGGCGGGCGCGCATGGCGTGACCGTCCACCAGCCCTCGGCCGAATTGCTGGCCGAATCCCGGAATTTCGCCCGCGCCGATCTGGCGACCGTGGCCAAGGAGAACGAAGGCGCGCGCGGCCTGACGGACGTCAAAGCCAAGATCGACCGGTTCGTGGAATTGGTGCGCAAATGGGACAAGCTGGCGACGCCGGTTCGCGGCGACGTGGCGAAACTGAGCGCGCTTTACAAGCGCGAGATCTTCGACAAGCTGGACCCGAAGACCCACGGCATGTAGCGGGCCAAACAAAACGGGAGGGGCGTGCCCCTCCCGTTTTTCGTTGCCGGCAAGCGCCGGGTCAGGATTTGCGCTTCTTGATCTTGTCCAGCAGTTCGATCACGCAGTCGCGATGGCCCGGCTGGGTCTGGATGATCGCCATCTGGGACGAGATCATGTCCAGGTTCGTCGCCAGGGACGCGCCCAGACCGTTATAGACCATGCGCTTGCAGGCGCGGATGGCGAGCTGGTGCTTGGAGGCGACATTGCGGGCGAATGCGTAGGTCTTCTCCAAGAGTTGGTCGTCGGGGAAGACGTCGTTGACGATCCCGTAGTCCTTGGCTTCGTCCGCCGTCAGGGTCTTGCCCGACCAGAACAGCTCCAGCGCCTTGGCGGTGCCGATCATGCGCGGCAGGTAGTAGGTGCCGCCGTCGCCCGGCGTCAGCCCGACCGCGATGTAGCTTTCGGCGAAGGTCGCCGACTGGGCGGCGAAACGCATGTCGCACATCAGCGCCATGTCCATGCCGGCGCCGAAGGCGGCACCGTTGACGGCGGCGATGATCGGCTTGTCCATCCGTTCCAGCGCCCGGGCGACGTTATGGACATGCTCGAACAGAAAATTCTTGTTCTGCAGAGGGTCGTTGTCCAGGGCCTCCTCGATGAAGTCGAGGTCGCCGCCGGCGCAGAAGGCCTTGCCGGCGCCGGTCAGGACGATCACCTTGACCGCGTCGTCCGAGGCGGCGTCGTTCAGCACCTGGGCCCACAGGTCGACCACCTCCTGATTGAAGGCGTTGAAGACCTTGGGGCGGTTGATCAGCAAGGTGCCGACGCCGTCCTCGTCGACGCTGAATTTGATGACAGGTTCGTCGCTCATCGGTCGTTTTCCTCCCAGTTCGAGTTGGACCGCACCCTAGAACATGACGTTGCCGGAGGGAACCATTCTCGCCCGTCGGCCCGCCCGCTTGGCGGCGTTGCCCCGATGCGCTAGGAATGACCCGACCGGTGCGCGTCGTCGCCGGGTTGAATTGAGGGGAGGTTGGAGGTGTCCAGCGCCAAGGGGGCGGGCGCCGCCCGCGAGTTGCTCGAGCTCTTCGAGAAGATGCTGCTCGTTCGCGGCGCCGAGGAACGGCTGAGCCAGCTTTTCGCCGATGGCGAGATTCCCGGCTTCATCCATCTCAGCATCGGCCAGGAGGCCACCGCCGTCGGCGTCGCCGCGGCGCTGGAGGATGGCGACAGCCTGGCGTCCAACCATCGCGGCCACGGCCACGCGCTGGCCAAGGGCGTGGATTTGGATGGGTTCTTCCTGGAGCTGCTCGGCCGTGACGGCGGTCTGTGCGGCGGCCGCGGCGGGTCGATGCATGTGGCCGAGATGGCGGTCGGCATGCTGGGTGCCAACGGCATCGTTGGCGGCGGCGTGCCCATCGCGTTGGGCAGCGCGCTCGCCCATCAAGTGAAGGCGCGAAAGTCGGTCGCCGTCGTCTTCTTCGGCGACGGCGCGCTGGCGGAGGGCACCGTCGCCGAGAGCATGAACATGGCGGCGCTGTGGGACCTGCCGCTCCTGTTCGTGTGCGAGAACAACGGCTGGGCCGAATTCTCGCCGACCGATTTGCAGCTGTCGACGACCCCGACCCGCCTCGCCAAGGCCTATGGCATCGCCACCAAGGAAGTCGACGGCAACGATGTCGAGGCGGTGGCGGCGGCGGCCCGGTCCTTGGTCGGCGCCATGCGGCGCAAACCCGGCCCGCGCCTGCTGGAATGTCGGACGACGCGGGTGCAAGGGCATTTCGAGGGCGACCCCCAGAAATACCGCGACGCCACGGAAATCGAGGCGCTGCCGGCGAAGGATCCGATCGGACGCTGCGCCAAGCGGCTGCGCGCCTTGAAGGTGGCGAAGCGCGACATCGACGCCGTCGCCGGGCGGGTCGATGCCCGGATCGACGCGGCCGTTGCCAAGGCCAAAGCCGCCGACGCCCCCGACTTCGACGCGGCGCGCGCGGACGTTTACCGCGCGGCCGCGGGCTGAGGGGGCGGGGCGATGGCCGAACTGCGTTTCGTACACGCCTTCAACAAGGCTCTCGCCGACGCCATGGAGGCGGACCCGGACGTCATCCTGTTCGGCGAGGACATCGCCCGTCCCGGCGGCCCCTTCGGCGTCACGCGCGGCCTGTTGGATCGGTTCGGGGAGAACCGGGTCCGCGACACCCCGATCTCCGAGGCCGCCATCGCCGGTGCGGCCGTCGGCGCCGCCATGGGCGGCTTGAAGCCGGTGGTCGAGATCATGTTCATGGACTTCATGTCCTTGGTCATGGACCAACTCGTCAACCAGGCGGCCAAGGCGCATTTCATGTTCGGCGGCCAGACCGCCGTGCCGATGGTTCTGCGCACCGCCCATGGCGGCGGCATCAATGCCGGACCCCAGCATTCCCAATGCCTCGAAGCCTGGCTCGCCCATGTGCCGGGGCTGAAGGTGTTGTGCCCGGCGACGGTGGCCGACGGCTACGCGCTGCTGCGCGCCGCCATCGACGATCCGAACCCGGTGGTGTTCATCGAGAACCGGGCCCTCTACGCGGTGAAGGGAGAGTTTCCCGACGATCCGCCGGCGGTCGAGATCGGCAAGGCGCGGATCGCCCGGCCGGGCCGGGACCTGACCGTCGTCTCCTACGGGGCGATGGTGGGCGAGGCCGAGAAGGCGGCCGCGCGGCTGGCCGAGGGCGGCGTCGAGGCCGAAATCGTCGATCTGCGCTCGCTCCAGCCCTGGGACGAAGGGGCGGTGCTCGAGTCGTTGGCGCGGACCCACCGGCTGCTGGTCGCCCATGAAGCGGTCGAAGCCTTCGGGATCGGCGCCGAGATCGTGGCGCGCATGGCCGATATCGGCTTCGACGAGCTGGATGCGCCGATCCTGCGGGTCGGCGCGCCTTTCATGCCGGTGCCCTACACCCCGTCGCTGGAAAAGGCCTATCTGCCCGGCGCCGACGAGATCGAGACGGCGGCGCGGCGGCTGCTCGCCTGACCGCCCCGCCCCGCGCCGACCCGCTATCAAGGAGAAGACCATGAGCAAAGACGCCGTTCTCACCGAGGTCCGCGGGGCCATCGGCCTCATCACCCTGAACCGGCCCGAGGTGCTGAACGCCATCGACACGCCGACCATCCTGGCGATGGAGGCGGCGTTGGAGAAGCTGGAGGCCGACCCCGCCGTCCGCGTCATCGTCGCCACCGGCGCCGGCGACAAGGCCTTCTTGGCCGGCGGCGATATCGCCGATCTGAATTCCCGCCAGGGCCTGCCCCATTACCAGGAATTCGCCGAGCATGTGCATCGCTGTTTCCGCAAGTACGAGCTGTGCGACAAGCCGACCATCGCCGCGGTCAATGGCTGGGCGCTGGGCGGCGGCACCGAGTTCCTGTTGTCCCTGGACATGCGGATCGTCGCCGATACGGCGCGTCTCGGCCTGCCCGAGATCACCCTCGGCCTGTTTCCCGGCGCCGGCGGCACCCAGCGTCTGATCCGCCAGGTGCCGCTCTGCCGGGCCAAGGAGATCATGTTCACCGGCGAGCACATCACCGCCGAGCAGGCGGTCGAGATCGGCCTTGCCAACAGGGTCGTGCCCAGGGACAAGGTGATGGACGAGGCGCTCGACCTGGCCGAGCGGATCGCCGACAAGTCGCCGCTGGTCCTGAAACTGCTCAAGCGGACCCTGAACGCCGGCGGCGACATGCCGCTCTCGGCGGCCATTACCCACGAACAGGCGATGATCGGCCTGGTCCTGGACAGTGAGGACGCCCATGAGGGCTGCACCGCCTTCCTCGAGAAGCGCAAGGCCAACTTCACGGGCAAATAGGCGGGGGCGCGGTCCGATCGAGGAAGGCTGATGGGCGGAACCACCGATATCGTCATGCCCAAGCTGGGGCTGACCATGACCGAGGGGCTGGTCGCCGAATGGCGGGTCGGCGTCGGCGATACGGTCGCCAAGGGCGAGGTTCTGTTCGTCGTCGAGACCGACAAGATCGCCAACGAGGTCGAGGCGCCGGGCCCCGGCACCGTCGAGGCGATTCTGGTCGATGCCGGCGCGACGGTGCCGGTGGGCGCGCCGGTGGCGCGCTGGACCGGCCCGGGCCTCGCGGCCGCCGACGCCGGCGCGGCGCCGGAAATGGGGCCGACGGAGGCCGTGGCGGCGCCCGAAGCCGCGCCCGCCCCGGCGGTTCGGCCGACGGGCGGTGCGGGCGGGCGCGTCGTCGCCACGCCGCTCGCCCGGCGGATCGCGCGGGAGCGGGGGATCGACCTCGCCGCCGTCGCCGGTTCCGGGCCGCGCGGACGGATCAAGGCCGCCGATCTGGAAGGCGCGGCGCCGGCCGCCGCCCCGGCCCCGGCGCCTTCGGGCGCCCGAATCGCGCCGGATTCGGTCCATAAGGCGATGGCCCGGCGGATGGTCGCCGCCAAGCGCGACGTGCCCCATTTCTATCTGTCGTCGGAGGCCGAGGCGAGCGCGCTCCTCGACCTGCGGACCCGGCTCAACGATTTGGGCGACCTGCCCCGGATCACGCTCAACCATATGATCCTCGCCGCCGCCGGGATTGCGCTGGCCGAGCTGCCCGAGGCGAACCGGATCTGGGTCGATGACGAATTCCTGGCCTTGGCAGAGCCCGATGTCGGGGTCGCCGTGCAGACCGAGCGCGGCCTGTTCGCGCCGGTGATCCGCAATGCCGGTCGTCTCGGCCTGGACGGGATCGCCCGCGAGGCCGACCGGCTGGCCGCGGCCGCGCGCGCCGGAACGCTGGCGGCCGGCGAGCTGGACGGGGGCGCGCTGACCGTCTCGAACGCCGGCATGCACAACGTCACCCGCTTCGCGCCGATCGTCAATCCGCCCCAGGCGGCGATCCTGGGTGTCGGCAGCGTGCGCGAGGTCTTCCGCCCCGATGCCGAGGGCCGCCCCGCCCTGCGCCGCGAAATCGGCCTGGTGCTGTCCTGCGACCACCGGGTCCTGGACGGGGTGCGGGGGCTGGAGTTACTCAACCGGATCATCGCGTTGCTGGAGTCGCCCCTGCGCCTCCTGCGGGCCGTCTAGGCCCGGGCGCGCAACAGGAAAGGGCAACGGCATGGATTTCACCCTCACCGACGAACAGAAGATGATCGCCGAAACGGCGCGCAAGGTCGGCGAGGAGTTCGGCTTGGACTATTGGCGCGACAAGGACGCCAAGAAGGAATATCCGACCGAATGCTGGCAGGCGATCTGCAACGCCGGCCTTGCCGGCGCCAATCTGCCGACGGAATATGGCGGCGGCGGGCTGGGCATGCTGGAGCTGGCGCTGATCGTCGAGAACATCGCCGCCGCCGGCGCCGGGGCCACGGTCGGCCAGATCTTCATGACCAACCCGATTTTCGGCGGCGTCTCGATCTCGCTCTACGGCAGCGACGAGATGAAGGGCGATCTCCTGCCCAAGCTCTGCCGGGGCGAGCTGAATTTCTGCATGGCGCTGACCGAACCCGACGCCGGGTCGAACACGCTGGAGATCACCACCTTCGCCGCGCCCGACGGCGAGGGCTGGCGCCTGAACGGGCGCAAGATCTGGATCACCTGCGTGCCCCAGTCCCAGAAGATGCTGGTCATCGCCCGCACCAAGAAGCCCGACGAGGTCAGCCGCCGGACCGAGGGCATGAGCCTGTTCATGATCGACACCGACCGCGCCGGCGTCAGCCATGCCGCGATCGAGAAGGTCGGCACCAACACGCTGCCCTCGTCGAACGTCTATTTCGACGATGTGCGGATCGAGCCGGACGAGGTGATCGGCACCCTGAACAACGCCCTGGCCGAGCTGTTCGACGTGCTCAATACCGAGCGCATCGTCACCACCGCGGCGATGGTCGGCGCCGGCGAGCTCGCCCTGCGGCTCGGCGTCGATTATGCGAAGGAGCGCAAGGTCTTTCGCGGCGATCCCATCGGCAAGTATCAGGGGCTGCAATATCCCATGGCCCAGGCCCATGCCGAGCTCGAATGCGCGCGGGTCATGAACTACAAGGCGGCGACGCTGTGCGATTCGGGCCAGCCTTACGGCACCGAATCCAATATCGGCAAGCTGATCGCCGCCCAGGCCGGCAACAAGGCCATCGAGCGCGCCATGCAGACCATGGGCGGCATGGGCTTCGCCAAGGAATCCTATCTGGAGCGGCTGTGGCGGGACGCCCGGCTGTTCAAGTTCGCGCCGGTCTCCGAAGAGATGATCCTCAACTATATCTCGACCCAGGTTCTGGGCCTGCCGCGCGGCTACTAGGCCGGAACGCAAAGGGGAGGAGGAAGGATGGTCAATCTCAGCGCCTTTATCCGCTTCCACGCCACCACGACGCCTGACCGGATCGCGCTGACCTATGACGGGACGGAGGTCACCTACGGCGATTTCTGGACCCGCATCCAGAAGGCGGCGGCGATCCTCGCCGAACGCGGGATCGGCCCCGACGACGTGGTCGCTGCCTTCATGAAGAACAGCGCCGCCTTCCTGGAGCTCGCCTTCGCCGTCAGCCATCTGGGGGCGGTGTTCCTGCCGGTGAACTACCGGCTGGCGGCCGAGGAGGCGGCCTATATCCTGGGCAACGCCGACGCCAAGCTTCTGTTCGCCGACGCGGAATTCGCGACGCTGTTCGCCAGCCGCAACGACGTCATCACCGTCGACGACGACGCCCAGCACGAGCTCGCCCGTCTCGGGGCGCCGGACAAGCCGCCCGAGATCGCGGTCCGCCAGCCCGACGACCCG
>Ga0070728_10002407_pt1 | contig 23499 bp, 20 predicted proteins | sample tdDd471_FD_66723 | JGI IMG/M metagenome (GOLD analysis project Ga0070728, IMG submission 66723) | Marine sediment microbial communities from the Atlantic coast under amendment with organic carbon and nitrate - tdDd47.1 | ecosystem: Environmental > Aquatic > Marine > Coastal > Sediment | place... | reverse complement strand
TGCGTCATTTCCCGAGGCGGGCCCGTGAAACCGCAAAATTTGACCCTTCGCGGCCCGTGTTTTAAAAAGTGCGTCCCGAGGAAATTGGAGCAAATACGATGTTCTGGTTAGTATTTAGCAATAAAAAAAGCCGATAACGCGGTGCGTTAAGACGGTTTCAGGTCGAATATGTTTCGGAGCAGACTCGGCGGGGCAGACCGGTGTAAACAGCAATATAACCGATGCGCTGAATTTGTATTGTTGACAAAAATATGAGGCTCTGCATAATAAAGGATACAACAAGAGGTACCACATCAGGAACAGACCAGGGAGCAGTGTATTGCAGAAGGACACGGTGCAGAAATATAGCATGTACGGGGTGTAATGCGTATGCGGAAATATGTATTGATTGTATTTTTGATGTTTTTATGGGCTGTTCCGGCCCAGGCAATCGAGGAGTTGCAGTACGACGACAACGGCAACCTCATCACCCCCATTGAAGTGGATGTGGAGCTTGTCCGGTATTATCCGAGGCTTTTGAATTTCCGGGAGCAGCTGGTTTCCCGCTTTGACATTTACTGGTGCGCCTCCAACACCAGAGGCACCACCGTCAGTACCATACAGGGACGGTTGCATTTACTGGACAATGAGCATCAGGAACGCATGCTGCTGCCCTGGCGTTATGACGAAAATATCCCCGGATATTCCAAAGTATGCGGCGTAAAAACCATCTCTTACATGCTTAACAGCCCGCCACACGACTGGCTGGTCACCGTTGCCGGAGGCCCGGTCATCGTTGATTTCCAACCCCTTGATGTTGCCTATTTGTCACAGGTGGATTTTTTGCCCTTTAACAAAATCGGCGCTACCCGCAAGGAGGTGGTGAACCGGGTGGGGTTTCCGATTCTGGAAGACACCGTGGACAACGACGAATACGGTAAAATGAAACGGCTGATGTATCTTGACGAGAACATCTATGGTTTTCCCTGCGTGCTGCAGTATATGTTTTACAAAAAGCGGCTGGTGGCCCAGGTCACGGTGCTTACCGGGCATCGCACCGACACGCTGCTGCGATTATCCGACTACGAAGCCCTTACCAAGCATGTGGAATCCGAGTATAAGTCGCCTGCCTATTCCTATGTGGGATGGCTGAATGAATGGTTTGAAGACGATGAGTTTTATCTGCCTCTGGCCCTGATTTCCGGGATTCATGAGCGTCTTACCATCTGGCTGGAGCCTGAATGGTTTTCCGTGGTGCGCACCGACTATACCCATGGCGACAACATTTATGTGATCTTTGTGACCGCTGACCGTGAGATGTTCTTTCAGGAGCCGGAGGAGCCGCCCACAGAAGTAAAAGATCCCAAGGACAAAACAAAGAAAAACAAAAAGAAGAACAAGACAAAGAAAAAGAAAAGCGGCATGAATACCGGCATGAATACCGGCATGTCGTCACTGTTCAACTTTGTGGAAAGGCTGGTGCAATGATGCAGACAGTTTTTCCCCGTTGTTCTTATGGGGTGCTGATGATCATGGTCGCCACGGTGCTGCTGCCGCTGATGCTGGGTGGCTGCGTGGGCGTGGGCGAGCGTATGCTGATGGGCCGTCCCGGGCATATCATCGATATTGATTCCTACGAGGTCACCCCGGAGATCAAGCCGGGGCTGGGTCCGCTGACCAAGCCGGACACGGCCAATCAGACCTTCAAATTCAAGATGAAGGGGATCGATTTTCTGCAGGCATCGGAAAAATACAATATGGAAGCCCGGTTTCGCATCCGCTGGCGTATTGACAACAAGATGACCACCGCCATGTGGTATGCCGTGGGCATGCTGGTGATCCTTGATGACGAGGGCAAAGAGCGCATCCACCTGATGTGGTACAACGATGATCTGCTGGTGCCCAGCGGTTGTCGTCAGGGGGAAACCTTTTTAACCTACAACAAATTCAACGAGGATCATGTTTGGCTTGCCAGCCGTCAGAAGGGCGCGTCCTTCAAGTGGCAGTGGTACGAGCTGGGGGTGGGCTATAACCTGGGTCTGGCCACGTTGCCTGCCTTTGAGTGGAACGAAACAAAGGACAATGTCATTCACCGGGAAGGTAAGGCCGATGTACTGCTCAAGGAAGACAGTCGCAACCATACCCTGATCTTCAACGAGCGGTACATGACCGGCTTTTTGTGCGATCAGTGGTATCAGTTTTATAAAGGGGTGCTGCGCAGCGTGGTCGTCAAACTGCGCAACGACGAGTATACCAGCAAAAAGCATCAGGCCTACGATTTTATCGCTTTGCGAAACAACCTCAGCCGCCTGTTTGGGGACAAGGGCGAGGAGGTTATCACCTGGAGAGAGTTTCGGCCCCTGAAGAAAATGAGCGGCATCGGTGCGGTGCTGCGCAAGCGGGCGGACAAGGTGTGCTTTAACTGGGAAAACACCGCCACAAAGGCGGGCCTGTGCCTGATGCCCCTGAAAAAGGGCAAAATGGAAGCCTTCCTGACCTTCACTCCTACAGTGGATCATCCTCTTAAAATCAAGAAAAAGAAGCGCAAAAAGAAAAAGCGCCGCAAGCCCAAAAAACGGAAGTAATGTATTGCAGCCCGGTATGGTAACGGTATGGCGAACAGTCTTCCTTCATGGAGTAGAAGATGGAAAATATCTTGTTATACGCCGGAGTCGCTGGCATGGTGTTGGCGTCTATCTGGAGTTACATTATCGCCTTTCGGCGTTCCCTGCTGCTGGGCGTGGTGGCCCTGTTTTTGAATTTTCTCATTTTATATGTGTGGTTTGTGGAGTGGCCTGAAACCAAAAGGCCGGTACTACTGTATTTCAGCGGCTTTGCCCTGATATTACTGGCAGCATATATGGGACCATGCCCGTGATTGGTGTATGTTTCATTAAATACCAGAGAGGATCATTATGAGTAATAGCAGACTGACAATCCTGTGTATTGGTATGTCATTACTGACGGCTATCGGTTGCGCTTCGAATGATGCCACCAACCCTTGCAATGCCGGCGATCACCGGGTTAGCGAAGCCGGGACAGGGCTGTGTGTGTGCGATGCCGGTTTCTGCGATATCGGAAATATTTGCATTGCTGATGGTACGGTAAATCCGGACCATGACTGCTCAGTCTGTGATTCTACCGCCACTAAAGACGACTGGTCGGTTCGAGGTACGGAATATGAATGCCGGGCTTCTACGGGCGAGTGCGATGGTGCTGAGGTGTGTGATGGCGTAAGCCCCGACTGTCCGGCGGATGGCTTTGCTTTGAATGGTACTATATGTGATGACTCAAATGACTGCACTGCGGGCGATTCCTGTTTAAACGGCATTTGTGAGGGAACGCCATATGTTTGCGAAAATTCCGGTACCTGCAACAGTGATGATAATGCCTGTACCTGTGAAACCGGTTTTGCTGGCGATTATTGTGATGAATGCGCCTTGGGCTATGCAGGCTACCCTGATTGTGATCAAAATACCACACCCGGCTTTGTTCCCATTTACGCCGGTACATTCTGGATGGGGGCACCGAGAAGTTCCTCTTGCCCTGAGGGGTATCCGGGGATTTGTGAGGAGGAGCGGGGGAATGGCGATTATGAAAGGTTGCACGAGGTGACGCTGACCTATGATTTTGAGATGAGCCGTTATGAGATAACGGAGGCAGAGTTTAGGGGTTTGATGGGCTGGAACCCGATGGAAGCCTATGATCCGAATTGCATGTATGGTTGTGGAGGTGACCATCCAGCGGGGTATTTGTCATGGTATGACGTGCTGGCATACGCGAATCAACTGTCATGGGATGCGGGGTTGACGGCCTGTTATGTGTTTTCGGATGTGGGGTGTAAAAATGGTGAGACCTTTGGTCCTGATAGTTCTGATTACGTTGGTTTTGATTACATGGAGTGCTTTGATGGTGTTGCGCCCTATGGCGGAATTGCAGACGCAACGGTGACGCTGGCAGGTGGTGTGGCAAAGCCACAGGATTGCCAAGGCTACAGACTGCCTACAGAGGCGGAGTGGGAGTATGCAATTCGTGCTGGAAGCAATACAGCGCTTTATAGCGGTGGTATCACCTATGTTTACGATGTCCCTGTTGATCCAAACCTGGATTTGATTGGTTGGTACGCTGGCAACAGCGGTTCACCTGGGACAGCAGAATATGGCTCAAAGCCGGTGGGCGGTAAGGAGGCAAACGCCTGGGGCCTGTACGATATGAGCGGCAATGTGTATGAGTGGGCTTGGGACTGGTTCCAGATTCATTATCAGCGAGATGTAGCAACTGATCCTGTAGGACCTGAAGATCCCGGGACCTTCCGAAACCGCATCGTTCGTGGCGGCGATTGGGACCGCGACGCGCGGTCCTGCCGGTCAGCAAATCGTGGACAGATGGAGCCCGGTATGCGCTGGTACAATATTGGTGCCCGTCTTTGCAGGACTTTGCATTGAGGCCGACACTGAATTACCTTTATGCGGATGAACCATGTCTATCAGGCTTCACCCGGTTCCTTCGCCGTATACTATTAAGTCTTGTGGTCGGTATTGGCTTGAGGATGGCCTGTAGAGGCCGTTAAGTGGTTGAAATGGGTGCCGGGCCGGATATCCGCGGAGGATGGATTCTGGGGTATTCCTTTCCCCTGCATTGACAATCCCCGGAGGCGCTACATGTTCTAAGAAGCTGCTTTGGCAGCGGTGACGGCTCTGTTGGCATGCTGTATTTTTGAAATGCCGGACAACATCGTAACCCAAAGAGGTTTACGGTTACGATCCTGACAAGGCAAAGAACGGGTACGGCTATGAAATACGCTATCTCACTTGGAAACAGCAATCTGGGGCGTCTGGCAATTTCCTATCTGCTGGAAAAGGGCGTTGCCGCCAGCGATATTGTGGCGGTGGTTCGCTCCGTTGAAAGAGCCGCCGACCTTGCGGACAAAGGCATTGATGTCCGGTATGGGGACTATGACAACGCAACGTCCTTTGTGAGCGCCTTAAAGGGTGTGCAGCGGCTGTACATGATTTCCGGTATGGCTCCGCCGGAAACCCGCATTATGCAACATGATGACGTTATCAATGCCGCCGGGGAGGCCGGAGTCGAACATATCGCCTATACATCCTTTATGGATTGCAGCGAAGAGTCGCCGTTTTTTGCCTGGCGCATAAACAAAAAAACAGAACAAAGCCTCAAAGACAGTGGAATCGCATACACCATCCTCAGAAGCGGCATGTATTCGGAAGCTGATCTGGACTACATCCCTACCTATCTGAAACTGGGGAAAGTTGCCAACAACATCGGGCCTGAGGGCTTGATAAGCTATATCTCCCGGCGTGATCTGGCCCTGGCCGGAGTGATCTGCCTTGCGGAAGATGGACATGGGGGTAAAACCTATACCCTGACCGGCCCGGAGGCCATTACACAGGTACAGCTTGCCAAGTTGATTTCCACATGGACCAGCACCGATATTCCTTACGAAACCCTTGGCGACGAAGAGTATGCACGGCAGTTTTCCGACCCCCATTGGGCCGATGTGGTGGTGACGCTGTATGCATCCGTCCGCCTTGGGAACATGGCCATGGTCGCCGATGATTTCAAAACCATTGTGGGCCGCGATGCCTATACCCTGCAAGAAACCTGGGACAGGTTTTACCGGTAGAATATAAGCCCTGTTATGCAGAGGGGACCGCTGCTCCGTCCTGCCCCTGAATGTTCTTAATCCTGCCTACATATTTCTGCGGTACTGACCGCCCACTTCATACAGGGCCTGAGATATCTGGCCCAAAGAGGCGTAGCGCACCGTGCTGAGCAGCTCCGCAAATATGTTGCCGCCGCTGACCGCTACCGACTGCAGCCGGGCCAGAGCCTCGGCGCCTTTGGTGCGGTGTTCTTCCTGCAAGGCCGTGACGTTGGCATATTGCTGGTGCTTTTCTTCATAGGTGCTGCGGGTCAGCTCCACGCTTTCTGCGGTATAGTCTTCCTGCAAACTGTCGGGATTCAGGAAGGTATTGACGCCCATAATGGGGAAGGCCCCGGAGTGTTTCAGATGCTCGTAATACATGCTTTCTTCCTGTATCTTTGAGCGCTGATACTGTTTTTCCATGGCTCCCAGCACGCCGCCGCGGCTGCTGATGGCGTCGAACTCCGCCAGCACCTGCTGTTCCACCATGTCGGTGAGCCATTCCACCATATAGGAACCCTGCCAGGGGTTTTCGTTTTTGGTCAGCCCCAGCTCGTGGTTGATGATAAGCTGGATGGCCATGGCACGGCGCACCGATTCCTCGGTGGGAGTGGTGATGGCCTCGTCATAGGCATTGGTGTGCAGGCTGCTGCAACTGTCCCACAGCGCCAGCAAACCCTGCAATGTGGTGCGGATGTCGTTGAACTGGATCTCCTGCATGTGCAGGGAACGCCCGGAGGTCTGAATATGGTATTTGAGCTTCTGGCTGCGTTCCGATGCGCCGTAGCGGTCCCGCATGGCAATGGACCAGATACGCCGGGCCACCCGGCCGATAACCGTGTATTCCGGGTCCAGGCCGTTTGAGAAAAAGAAGCTGAAGTTGGGGGCAAAATCGTCGATGTTCAGGCCCCGGCTGAGATAGTATTCCACATAGGTGAAACCATTGGCCAGCGTCAGGGCAAGCTGGGTCACGGGATTGGCCCCGGCTTCGGCAATGTGGTAGCCGCTGATGGACACGGAGTAATAATTCCGCACCTTGTTTTCTATAAAGAATTCCTGAATGTCGCCCATCATTTTCAGGGCAAAGTCCGTGGAGAAAATGCAGGTGTTCTGGGCCTGATCCTCTTTAAGGATGTCCGCCTGCACCGTGCCCCGCACGCTGCTGAATACATGGTCCCATATCTGCTTTTTCTCTTCGTCGGAGGGAGTGCGGCCTTCACGGTTTTTAAAGGCTTCCGCCTGCTGGTCAAAGGCGGCGTTCATGTAAAAGGCCAGCATGATCGGTGCCGGGCCGTTGATGGTCATGGACACCGAGGTGTTGGGATCGCAGAGATCAAAACCGGCGTAGAGTTTTTTCATGTCGTTAAGGGAACAGATGGATACCCCGGATTCGCCGATCTTGCCAAAGATGTCCGGCCGTTCGTCGGGGTCCTGTCCATAGAGGGTCACGGAATCAAAGGCCGTGGAAAGCCGTTTGGCTGTGTCATCTTTGCACAGGTAGTGGAAGCGGCGGTTGGTGCGCTCGGGAGGGCCTTCACCGGCAAATTGCCGTTTGGGATCTTCCCAACTGCGGCGGAAGGGGAACACACCGGCGGTGTAGGGGAAGCGTCCCGGCAGGTTCTCGCTGCGGAAATACTGCACCAGTTCGCCGTGGTCTTTGTAAGGGGGCAGGGCCACCCGGGGGATCATGGTATGGGCCAAAGATTCGCTCACCGTGGGAACGGTGATGTCCTTACCCCGAACAGTGTAGGTGTATTCCGGTTTGCGGTAGGCTTCGGCGGTGTCGTTCCAGGAATCGATCTGATCCCGGATATCGGCACTGAGGCGCTTTTCGTATGCAGTAATCCGTGCGTCAAGGGCGCTGCCCTCCGGCGCGTCATTGCCAAGCTCGGTTCTGGCGCTGGTAAGATGCTGCATGCTGCGGGCAATGTCTTTTTGGACGACGGTTTCGGCGTGGTAGTCCCGTACCGTGTCGGCGATGTCCGACAGATACCGCACCCGATCCTCGGGAATAATGGGATCGCGCTTGCCGTAGGTTTCGCCGGGCTCCACTTCAAAGGGGGTTTGGGCCGGGGTTTCGCCGGTGAGATCCGACAGTTTATCCCGCAGGCGGCAGAACAGGGCGTTGACGCCCTTGTCGTTAAAGGATGAACTGATGGTGCCAAAAACCGGCAGGCTTTCGTCGGGATGCTGTGTGGGATCAAAGAGCATGCGGCTGCGGCGGTACTGCTTGCGTACGTCCCGCAGGGCATCCAGGGCTCCCTGATGGTCAAACTTGTTGATGGCGATAAAGTCGGCGTAATCGATCATGTCGATTTTTTCAAGCTGGCTTTGTGCGCCGTATTCCGCGGTCATGACATACAAAGAGATGTCCGACACATCCACCACCGCGGTATCCCCCTGACCAATGCCGGAGGTTTCCAGAATAATGTAGTCGTAACCGGCTGCTTTCATCACCAGAATGGAGCGGGCGATGTAATCCGGCAGCTCGGAGCCCATGGACCGGGTGGCCATACTGCGCATAAACACACGGTCGGTCTGGATGCTGTTCATGCGGATACGATCGCCCAGCAGTGCGCCGCCGGTTTTACGTTTGGTGGGATCAGCACCCAAAATGGCGATGCGCTTGCCGGGAATGGCCAGCAGACGCCGGATCAGTTCGTCCTCAAGGCTGGATTTGCCCGCGCCGCCGGTGCCGGTGACGCCAATAACCGGGATGGGACGTTTTTGCTCTTTTGCCAGGGCAAGTTCCTGCAACTGGTTCATGGGGCCGTCGGATATCAGGCCATGCTCCACCATGGTCAGCACCCGGGAGACCACTCCCGGCGCATCGGCGGACAGGTCTTCCAGCTTCGCGGTGCCGCTTTTGGTGACAATATCAAAGTCGGAGGTGCGCAGCATATCGTTGATCATGCCCTGCAACCCCAAACGGCGTCCGTCATCAGGAGAATAAATGCGGGTTATGCCATAGTTGTGGAGTTCTTCCATTTCCTCCGGCACAATGACCCCCCCGCCGCCGCCAAAGGTGCAGACCTGGTCCATGCCCGCGTCTTTCAGCAGGTCTTTCATGTATTTGAAAAATTCGATATGCCCACCCTGATAGGATGAAATGGCGATGGCCTGGGCATCTTCCTCAATGGCGGCTTTCACCACTTCACCCACGGAGCGGTTGTGCCCCAGATGGATGACCTCTGCGCCGGTGCCCTGTAAAATGCGACGCATGATATTGATGCTGGCGTCGTGGCCGTCAAAAAGACTGGTTGCCGTTACCACCCTCACAGCATGTTTGGTTTTATAAGGGGTGAGTTCCTGAGTAGTCTGCACTGGTTTCTGTGCCATGTTTATACTCCCGTAATGATTGATGTTCCCTGCCATGATGTTACTTAAAACATAAGTTCTGTCAATAACGGGTATAAGGCGAAGCGATTTTTCAGTTGTTACCGCTGATTGTATGCGGGTATTCAAAGGACATTAAAATATTATTTGTGTAATGCTGGTTTTATTTTGCAATGCGAGCGGTAAGGGGCCGTAAAAATTTGACAATTCGCCGCCACGATATTGACAAGATTGCACTGTTTGTAATACTTAATAAGGATATGGAGGTAGATGATGCCTAAGCAGAAGAAGCGATTCGACGTTGAGATATTAGGCACCCGGTACTCCATTATCAGTGCCCGGGATAAAGGGCATGTTGAAAAAGTGGCGAATCTTGTAGACAATTTCATCAATCAGGTAATGAACAGCCGCCGTGGTTCCACATCAATGGACGCGGCAGTGCTGGCGGCCCTGAATTTTGCCGATGCATACCTGGATGAAAAACAAAACGGAGAGGATCTTAAACGAGAGTTTCGTACTAAGATCAGCGGGATTATAGGAAATCTGGATACTTACATGGAATCCCGGGGAGAATCCTGAGCCCCAAAGACAGGTTATACATAGATTGGAATTGATAATTAACCCCGAGGACGTTGTATCGGGGAGAGCATCACTTTCGTGAGCCGAAGCACATACTGGCATACTTTTAAATGCCTGGAAAACACAATTCGGAATCTGTGTACTGTATCCAGTAAACCGATTATACCCGCATAACCATATAAAGGAGGCATGGTATGTCTATTGGTGTTGTTATTGCCATTGCGGCAGGTGCGTTGGTTTTGGGTGCGGTGGTTTCGTGGTTGTTGGTAACCATGAACATGAAGAACAAACTTGGTTCCATTCAAAGCGAAGCAGAGCGTATCATTGCGAAAGCCGAAAAAGAATCAGCCCAGATTCTGAAGCAGGCCACCGTTGATACCAACGAGATGGAAAAGAACATGCGGCGTGAACTGGATCGCGAAATGAGCGTCCGCCGTCGTGATGTGCAGAAATCCGAAGAAAATCTTCTTACCCGTGAACAGAATCTTGAAAAGAAAAGCGGCTACCTTGACCAGCGCGAACAGGATTTCGCTGGTCGGGAGAAAAAGATAAAGAACGTCGAAGAAAAAGTAAAAGAGCGGTTGAATGAAGCCGACGAAAAGTTCAATGAGCAGGTACACGAACTGGAACGCATCAGCGGTCTGACCCGGGACGAAGCCCTGGTTCAACTGGAAGAAAAACTTCACGATGAAGCCAAAATGCGGGCCGCCAAGCGGATAAAAGAAACCGTAACAGAGCTTAAAGAGCGGGCCCAGGAAGAGGGCCAGAAAATTATCGCCACCTCCATCCAGCGTTATGCCGGTGAATATGTGGCAGAACGTACCGTGTCCGTTGTGCCTTTGCCCAATGACGACATGAAAGGCCGTATTATTGGTCGTGAAGGTCGTAACATTCGGGCCATCGAAGCTGCCACCGGTATGGACGTAATTATCGACGACACTCCGGAAGCCATTGTGATTTCCGGTATGAATCCCGTGCGCCGCGAAGTCGCCCGTCTGTCCCTGATGAAACTTATTGAAGATGGCCGTATTCATCCGGGCCGTATCGAGGAAGTGGTTATCGCAAGCCAGAAACTGGTGGACAAGAAAATCAAGGAATACGGTGACCGCGCCATCTTTGATCTGGGTATCCACGGCATTCACCCGGAATTGGTGAAACTCCTTGGTCAGCTTCGCTATCGTTACAGCTACAGCCAGAACGTATGGGCTCACTCCATCGAAGTCGGTTTCCTGGCGGGCATGATGGCCGCAGAACTGAAACTGCCGGTGAAGAAAGCCAAACGCGCCGGTCTGTTGCATGATATCGGCAAAGCCGTCACCCACGAGCTGGACGGTTCCCATGCGGTCAACGGTGCGGAAATCGCCCGTAAATACAATGAAGCCAAGGATATTGTCCATGCCATCGAAGCTCACCACGAAGACGTGCCGGTGCAAAGCGCTCTGGCGGTTGTGGTGCAGGCTGCGGATGCTCTTTCCGGCGCACGCCCCGGCGCACGCCGCGAATTGATGGAACAGTATGTCAAGCGCATTACCGAGCTTGAAGGCATTGCCAAGAGCTTCAAGGGCGTGGAAAAATCCTATGCCATTCAGGCAGGCCGCGAACTGCGTGTTATCGTGGAAGCCGCCAAGGTTACCGATGATGTAGCGGTTGCCATGAGCGATGACATCGCCGCACGCATCGAAAACGAAATGACCTATCCCGGTCAGATCAAGGTTACGGTTATCCGCGAGACCCGGGCAGCGGCAATCGCCAAATAGCCTGAGAGGATCGTCATGAGACTGCTGTTTGTTGGTGATGTATTTGGGAAGGTCGGGCGCAGTCAGGTTAAGTCGCGGATCGCAGACCTTAAAAAGAAAGAAAATATTGATTTCGTCATTGTCAATGGCGAGAACTCTTCCGGCGGCATCGGCATCAAACCGGAGCAGGCAAAAGAACTGCTCCGGGCCGGGGCCGACGTGCTGACCGGCGGCAATCATTCCTGGAAGCATAAAGATATTCAGGGGTATATCGGCGGTGAGCCACGGCTGCTGCGCCCTGCCAACTTTGACGAAACCGCGCCAGGCAAAGGCTTTGGCGTGTTTACGACACCGGCGGGCCCCATGGCAGTTATCAATCTGCTGGGGCGGGTGTTTATCGAGCATTTCGTTGAATGTCCCTTTAAAACCGCAGACCGGATCATCAAAGAACTGCCCGAAGACGTGAAGATGATCTTCGTGGATTTCCACGCCGAGGCCACGGCAGAAAAAGTAGGGCTGCTGCGGTATCTGGACGGACGGGTATCCGCGATTATCGGGACCCACACCCATGTGCAGACCGCCGACGATCAGGTGACTGCCCAGGGTACCGCTTATTTGACCGACGTTGGCATGACCGGTCCCCATGGCGGTGTTATCGGTATGCGCGGTGACCGCATCGTAAAGAAATTTCTCAACGGCATGCCCACGCCATTTGTGCCGTCCAAGGATGATCCCCGTTTTCAGGCGGTTATCATCGACATCAACGCCGAAACTGGTCGCGCAACAACCATGCAGCGCTTGTCACTGAAAGGTTGAACATCATGTTACAGGCCATCATTTTTGATCTCGACGATACCCTGGTGGAATCAAAGGAAGGCATTAAAAAGTACTACAGCGCCTTGTTTAACCATCTGGGAGCAGCTCTTCCTGACGATGATGATGTCGAAGCCTGGACCTATCTGTTTACCGCGCCGGAGCGCATGTCCATGGCCCGCTTTGTTGATGACAGCGAAGACACCTGGAACCGGGCGGTGGCCTTCAAACAGCAGCTTGACCTGTCTCTGTCCATCGACAGCGTTACCATGAAAGAAGGGGCCAGGGATGCCCTGCAATGGGCCTCTGAACGCTATTTACTGGCCCTTGGCACTGGTCGGGGAGCTTCCACCGAACCGCTGCTGCAGCGCCTTGATATCAACGGTTATTTCCAGGTGATCTATACTGCGGTCAACAGCGAAAAGCTGAAGCCCGATCCCTGGGTGGTGCATGAAGTCATGCGTCAGTTTGCCCTGCGGGACGGTGAACTGCTGTTTGTGGGTGACAGCGCCCATGACATCAGTTGCGCAGCAAATGCCGGTATTATGAGCATCGCCGTTGGCGAAAACTGGAAGTTTGGTCCGGATAACCCGGATATCGCCCTGCCTGATATTTCCCACCTGATTCCTGCTTTGGAAAAGCTCTGAGCCTGTTCAGGACTGTAAATCGTCCACCAGCGAACCACGGCTGCGCCATGCGCCTTTGGTAAAGCCGATGGCAAGGGCCAAACCCTTTAAGCCGGTGCTGATGGCAATGGCCCACCACACCGCATTGATGCCGTAACCCAGCACAATTGCAAACAACCAGGCCAGGGGAATCCGAATCAGAGTAAGAGGAGTGGCGATCCAGAATGCCACCCGCGAAGCACCCACAGCACCCAGCGACTCGCTGAAAATTACTTCCCAGCCCAGAAGTATCTCGAAAATCGCGATGATAAACAGGTAATCGGCACCTTGGGTGATGACATCGGCGTCCTTAATGAACACGCCCATGATTGCCTCGCCGAAAATCATGAAGCCAAGGCTGATAACCGCCAGCATGGCGGAAAGATACCAGTTGATGTGCCACACCGCAGCCGCACTTTTGTCGGGATCATTGTTGCCCAGATGTTGCCCGGCAATGGCAGCGGCGGCAACGGAAAAGCCCACGCAGGCAAACCATGCCACGCCTTCAATACGGTGCACAATGCCTAATGCCGCAACCGGGGCGGTGCCGTATACCGCAAGAATCCTGATGAGTATCAGGTACACCGAGGCAAAGACCGCGCCGTTGATGGCAATGGGAAAGCCGATGCCTGCCACACGGCGGGCAATTTTAAGGAGGCTGTGGAATGGGCCGGGATGTTTGAGGCTCAAAAGATTACGCTGGTGCAGTTTCCACAGTATCCAGCCGGTGAAGACAAACTTGGCGATCATGGTGGCAAAGCCAGCACCGAACAGGCCCCAGGCCGGGAAGGGGCCCCAGCCAAGAATGAAGAAGGGGTCCAGGACTGCGTTGACCAGCAGCGATCCCGCAAGGATAATGGCCGGTGTTTTTGCATCGCCGGTGGCATGAAATGCCGACATGGCGATCATGCCCACAAAGTATACCGACATGCCCAGCATAAAGGGATTCAGGTATCCGCTGGCATCGAGGCTCACCGCCGAAGTCAGTCCCATGGCGCTAAAAATGGTGGGGCTCAGAAAATACAAGGGCAACAGGCAGATAACACCCAATACGATATGCACACCCATGGCGGCGATAATCACCCGGCGTGAGACCGCGGGCGTTTTGGCTCCGGTGGCCTGGCTTACCAGTGATTGTGTGCCAACGGCTCCGATGGAGCCAAGGGAATAGAGAATCCAGGTGATGATGCTGGCGCTGGAAAGCGCAGCCATGGCTCCAGCTCCAAGCTTGCCGACCCAAAAGGCGTCGATAAGGCCAAAGACCATATTGAGCATAAAGCTGAGGGTGGCGGGCAGGGCCACCTTCCACAGGATGCGGGGAATGGAAAGGGAAAGCAGATCACCGTCCGCTGGTGGGGGAATCTCCTGATGTTGAATCTCCGGAAGTATGTCGCTCATGATGTGTGATTATTTCTTTTTGCGAAGGGGAAAGCCCGGCAGGATCTCTTTGTTGCCACTTTTGGCCTCTTCGATCCGCCGGGAGAGTTCATTGATTTTGGCAAAGTCCGGGAACCGTTCCTTAAGAACTGCAAGCCAGGATTCCGCCTGTTTGATCTTTTTCATCTGTATGGATGCGCTGCCCAGCAGATACAGGGCCAATGGATCGTAATCTTTTGGACCGCGCAGGGCGGCGGACATATCGTCATAGGCCTGCTGCCAGTCGCTGTTGGCGGCATGGCACAAAGACCTCAGATACAAGGCCTGGTTAGCGCCGGGGTTGATGGCCAGGGCATCGGTGGTGTCTTTCAGGGCGTCGTTAATGCGCCCCTGTTCCAATGAAAGATTGGCCCGCCATATGAGAGCCTGCACAAATGTGGGTTTAATGCTGATGGCAGCATCGTAATCCTTGCGGGCTTCTTCCAGTTTAACTTCCTGGGTGTGCATACGTCCCCGCAGGGCAAGGGCCTCGGCAAAGTCCGGCTTTAGCTTCAGGGCTGTGGCAACATCCTTCAGGGCGGTGGGAATGTCTCCGCTGTTATAGGCCTTGCGGGCCCGTAGCAGGGCGTTGAGGGGCTTTTGGGGAGCGTCTCCAAGTATGCGGCCTCCCAACGTTATGATTTCGCCCTGTGCAAAGGCCTGTGCTTTTCGGGCGTCAACGGTTTTACGGGCTTTGGCAAACACGGCGGCCACTTTTTTAGTGTCCTTTTTGCATGTGTATCCCGTGTTGTCCAGAAGTTTCAGTTCCACTGCTTTGCAGCGGGTGTTCAAAGATGAAAGAAGCTTGTGGGCGGCGATATGGGTTTTGCCCCCGGACCAGAAGGTCACCGCACTGTGGGCGAAAGGTTGGTCATTTTTTACAGCGGCAAAGGGGAGTGTCAAAGGATTGGCGGCTTTGGGTTCGAGGGTAATCTCAAAGCCGTTTTGGTGGTCTGTTATGATACAGCGGCGGGTGCAGAGCTTTTTGGCTTTGCGTTTCAGCTTTTTGATGGACGCAGGAGTCGCCGGGGTTACAGTCCAGCTCAGGGCCGGAATGACATCGGTTGCTACAGATGCAGCCGCAGCCTGCAGGGAAAGCGCAAGACACAGTATCATTGCCACTAGAATACCACCGGTATACCGTACACGCATATCTTTTATCCTTGTTCGGGTAACAGGTTCAGGCGGTCGTGGAAAACACGTTGCCATCGGATTGACTGGCAAGCACCAGACGGTCGCGCCCGCCGCGTTTGGCCTGATACAGGGCCTCGTCCGACATGGTGATAATGGCCTCTGCATCTTTGGTATCTTCCGGGAACACGGCGATGCCGAAACTCATGGTAATGGAGAAGGTGCCGTTGTCGCAGGTGAACTTCTCCTTACGGATGAGATCCATGATCTCGTTCATCTTGCGAACAGCGCCCTTTTCGTCCAGACCGTCAAAGGCCAGGATAAACTCTTCACCACCAAAGCGGGCGGCAAGATCAATTTTACGGACGTTGTTCAGGAAGATGGCGGAAACTTTTTTCAGCACCATGTCGCCCACGGGGTGTCCGTAGGTGTCGTTGATGCGTTTGAAGTGGTCAATATCGCCAAGTACCAGAGCAATGCGGCTGTCGCTGCGATCCGCCCGGGAGTGCATCTCGGTAAAGCGTTCCAGAAAGAAGCGGCGGTTGTGCAGGCCCGTGAGGGCATCGGTGATGGCCATGCGTTCCATGGCTTCGTAAATAAGGGCGTTTTCCGTACACACCGCAATCTGGTTGGTGATGACCTGCAGGATTTCCTCGAATTCCTGTCCAAAGGCATGTGGGCGGTCTGCGCCCAGAATTACCACGCCGATAAGCCGCTTACCGCTTTGCAGCGGCATGATCAACAGGCTGCGGGTGGATTTGAGCTTTTCCTGTTTGGAAAAAATTGAAGGCCTTTTGGGAAGGGCTGAAAGATCGTGATAGCTGAGCTTCTGCTCTTTATCCAGTACCCATTTTATAAGGGTTTGCTCTTTGGGCAGTGTTTTCAGGTTGGGCAGGACATGCTTTATGGAAATACCGCTGGCCTGGGCGTTTCGGATGGCACGGTGATCGGTATCGATAAGCAAAACCGCTGCAAAATCCGGGTTGGCGATATGCTGTATTTCATCAAGGGAAATGGTGAATACGCTGTCCAGATCAAGGGTTTCCGCCAGTACCTTGGAGGCGTCGGCAAGCAGTTTTTTGGTGCCGCTTTCCCGCACCAGAGTCTGATAGAGATTTTCGTTCATTAGCGCCCGTACCGCCTCGTCGCCAACGTATTCCGCAAGGGCCTGCTCCTGCTCTATAAAGCCGTGTTCCTCGCGGTCAAGGCAGACGGCTCCTACCACGCGGCCCCGGTGCTTAATGGGCACCGCCATGAAGCTGTTGATTTTTTGCTTTTCTTTGTAGTAGGGAATCGGGCGGCGACGCCAGTTGATTTCCGACAACCGTACCGGAATCGCATTGCGCATAATACCGGACATAAGCCCCTGATCCGAGGGGATGGAGGCTTCCAGAGGTTGCTGACTGCCGGAGAGCTTTTCGATAACGTCAAAATTACCGGTGTCCTGATTGTGCCACAGGATAACTGCGGAATGGGCGTTGGTCATGCGCCGCAGCATGCGCAACATGTTTTGCAATACGGCGTGGATCTCGTAATAGGTGCTGATAACACTGCTGGCGCCGGAGGCTCCTTCATCGCCGGTAAGGCGGAAACGCCGGGCATCAAGCTCGATGCGATGCAGCAGACGCTGCATGTAAATACGGGTTTTGGCCCGCTGCATGGCGGCGTCGCCCCGCAAAAACAAATGATGCATAAAGGCGAACATGGGCAAAAGGGCCTGTTGCACAACCAGGGCCAGTACCGCGCCGTCACTGCCGTGGCGGGGCAGATACAACACTACCTGTAATGTCGCTGCAATAAGCCATATGGCTACCGTGACTTTTGGGGGACTGAAGATGGATACCAGGGCGATGATGAGCATAAATGCAAACAGCAGGGGAGAAAAAATATAGCCGGTCTGGGCGGCAAAGGCGGCAATACACAGCAGTGACAAAGTTCCCAGTTCAATATCACGGATAAGGGTGCTGCGCTTTTTTGTCTCGGGTTCAAGTACCTGCCGCACATGTCGTGCCAGACGAAAGGCCAGCATAAGGCCAAGAACGCCTGAAGCCGCATAGCGGATAACCATACGGGATTCGGAAACCGACATAGCCGCAGATAAAAGTGCGACACCGATCAATGCCCATACACCGGTTTTAATCACCGCTGTGGTTCCCCGGGAGCTTTGCTGCATACGTCCCTCTGTCATATAATCCGTGCACTGCCAAACGTGTTTGTTATCGCACAACAGCTCCGTAATACCCAACAACCCGACTGGTGTCGCCGGAGTATGTTGCACTGGTATCATAGGCTACTTCAGTCACATCTTTTACGCCGTATATCCGGGCGGCAAACAGCATTACTGCCGTTGCATAGACTCCGCACATGGAAACGTCCTTGCGGCGGGTGGTCTCGATGAGTCCCTTGGCGTCCAGGGCCTTGATGCGTTCAATGGCATGACGGTCCTTGTCGCGGGTGACATCATCGGAGTCAAAATGATTCATATCTGTAGAGGCAATCACCAGCACCTTGCCGTCTTCTTCCTTGACGACTTCGGCAATGGCCCGGGCAAGCACCTCTATGTCTTCCCAGTGCAGGCCCATAAGGCAGATGGGAAGGATTTTTGCATTGGGATTCCGGTACTGAATAAAGGGCAGCTGCACCTCTCCGCTATGCTCAAACTGATGAGACTTGGGGCTGTGCTGCAACAGCGGTGCTTTTTCCTTTAACCGTCGCCCGAGATCATCATCTATTTTCACATCACCCAAAGGGGTGCGCCAGGTGCCGTGTTCCCACATGCCAGCCCGCACACCGAAACCGGTGTGGTTGGGGTTGAGCAAAATGACGCGGTCCGGTATTTCAACACCGGCGTATACCTCACCCGCCACCGTTCCGCTGTAGACGTATCCGGCGTGGGGGGCAATTATGCCAAAGGCAGGTGTCGGAGGTTCCGGCGATATCGTCATTTCCTCCAGCATTGCCAAAAGATCTTCACGATTCCCGGGATAAAACTGTCCGGCTACCACTGAATCTCTGAACATGTGACACCTCATTTGTGTCCGGTACGCAACCCTGTATGCGTGTTACTCTGCCACAGCGGCCACCGCCAGTTTGGTAAAGCCGCTTTCACGCACACGATCCATCACCTCAATGACCCTTCCGTGAGGCACGCCGGTATCCGCCTGAATGATAACAGTGACATCCGGGCGTTTGGCGTGTTCGGTTTCCAGTATGCCAACCAGAGCCGTATCGCTCACGGGTTCCTGATTATACATGACCTTGCCCCCGGAGTCCACCGCAACAATGATATCGTGGGCCACCATTTTGTGTTCCGCCGTGGAAGAGCGGGGGAGTTCCACGTCAAATCCTGCGTTGGAGACAAAGGTGGTGGTCAGCAGGAAAAACACCAGAAACTGAAACATCATGTCGATCAGCGGGGTAACATCGATTCTGAAATCATCATCGCCCCCAAAGCCGTTTTTGTTGCCAAAATTCATGTTTGTTGTCGCCTGCCGGTGTTATTCATCGTCAGCGTATTCATCGGACAGGGTCATCAGGTCCGAGCATTCCGCTTCCAGCACCAGGGTCAGGGTTTCCACCCGGCTGACCAGGTAGCGGTAGGCCAGATACGCGGGAATGGCCACAACCAGGCCCGCTGCCGTGGTGATAAGCGCCTCCCAGATGCCCTGGGCAAGGTCTCCGGGATTGCCCACGCCATACTGGGTGACATCCTGAAACACGGCGATCATACCGGTAACGGTGCCCAGCAACCCCAACAGGGGGCTAACCGCTGCGGTCGTACCCAATACACTAAGGTTTTTGCGTAGTTGCGCAACCGCCCGGCGACCGGCTTCGTCCATTTTTTCCACACGGTTCACGGGTTTGGCCCGCAATCCCGCCTCTAAAACCTGCGCCACCGGCGAGCCGTCCTGTTCGCAGAGCAATACGGCTTCGGCGGATTTGCCGCTGTCCAGAAGATCCCGAAGCTTTGACAGCAGGCCCGGGGGTAATACCCGTTTGCGGCGGAGGATATACAGGCGTTCGAGGAACATGGCAAGGGCCAGCACCGAGAAGAAGCCGATGACGATCATCACCGGTCCGCCTTTGTAAAGCAGTTCAAACATCAGTCAGTGCTCCTGTTGTCGAGCAGAAGGTTCCGGATACGTTTATCAAGGTCAGCGCTGGAAACAACGCCTGCGGCCTGAAACACAAGATTGCCCTGCGGGTCTAAAAGCCAGTAGGTGGGAATCTCGGCGATGCGCCCATGGGGCGTCATGTTTTCATTTTTCAGGCGGTCATCTCCCACCAGTACGGGAAAATCGACCTTAAACTCCTCAACAAACGGCGGCAGCATAATATTCGGTTGCAGATCAAGAGAAATGCCCACAACGCTGAATCCCCGGGGGGCGTATATCCCCTGAATACTGTTAAGTGCCGGAATCATATGGATAAAGGGCACGCAGTAGGTGGCAAAGAAAACCACCAGCATGGGCTGGTTTTCAAAGGCCTCGCTCAGTGTTGCGCTGTTTCCCTCCAAATCCTGCACTTCCATGATCTGTCCAATGGGATCTGAGGGGGAATCCGTCTTCTGCACGACTTTGCCGGTGGCGCAGGAAGTTAGTAATAACAACATCATACCACATATCAGCAGATGCACCCCGGGACGTTGTATACAGCTCTTTAAAATCATGGGCCTCAGTTTAAACCCGCACATCACTAATGTCAAAATAGAACTAACTATATTATTGTAAGTGACTCTTTTTTTGCCTTACGAAAGCAGGACACCGCAGTATCATGATTGTTAACCGCATAGCAATAAAAACATCCGCCGGGACAGGTGTCATATGCTCCGATATCCCGGACTTCCACGCAGCGGCATCCCTCCCGGGTGGGTGCGGCCTTTGGCACATATGCCTTGGGCATGCCCATCTGTACCAGCACTACCGGGTCAATGCAGGCGGTTGGTGAAAAGCCCAGTGACTCCAGCCGTGGCGAGGAACATACTTTAAGCGTCATGCCGTGATCTGCGGCACAGTGTTTCATAAACGACAGCAAGTCCGTCAGTTCGGTGTCCGTTGGTTCGTAGACTGTAAAGTCGTTCTGTACCGATGCGGTATGCAGCCGACGCCGGGTTTTCCGGTACATCGAGACCACGCTGGTGATAACCCGGGAGGTGCTGCCCTCAAGTTTGCGGGCCAGCATGGCAAAGTTTTCCCGGTGCCACTGCAGCGGGGTAATGGAGCTGATGATAACCGGATCATAGCGCCAGATAACGCCCCGGGGATCGAAGTATTCTCCCAGATGGCGGCAGGTATCCGCCAGGGTCTCCGCATCCAGACGCAGTGGTTCCAGGGCTTTGGGGTAATTGTTGATGGTAAAGTGGAACAGCGCCGGTTTGTCCATGGCGCTGATAGTTTGTGCGTGTTCCAAAAAGGGTGTGAAGTTTTTGGACCAGAAAACCCAGGCGGCGATATCCTGTGGTTTCAGTGAAACCGCAATAGGAGCATTGCCGGGAAAAAAGGGATTCCGGTAGGCGGCTTTGCCTTCCGCAAGCCGCTGCATAAACCAGGGCATATAAAACGCCGGAATATCGCTGCGGCGGCTGACGGAGATAATCCGGGGTACAGGCCTGGCCGGGCTCACTCGGTATCAAACCGTTTGTGGATGATGTTTTCGTATTCCGAATCGCCGTGCAGGAAGTTGAGGTCCGGGTCCTGATCCGCCACGTTCGGTTCCTGAAATCCCTGCATCACGGAAATTTTCAGATACTTGAGGGCCAGTTGCTTCTTTTTGAGCAGGGAGTACACGCAGGCGATATTGTAGTAAGGGTCCGGGTAGGTGGAATCAGCGGACACCGCTTTACGGTAATACTTCAGGGCGTTGGTGTAATCATTGAGCATACGATAGGTGACACCGATGCCGTTGTAGGCCACGGCGTTGTCCGGGTCTGTCTTCAGGGCTTTTTTAAAGATTTTCCGGGCCTCGATAAAGCGGCCCTTCATAAGGTACGCGCCGCCTTCGTACAGGGTTTCCTTGACGTTGTTTTTCTCGTTAAGGGTCAGTTTTTTACTGGCCATCATGGGATTGTAGGCACCGGGTTCCGGCAGCGGTCCCACAAGATCACTTTCGCCCAGACGTTCCTCCGGCGGTGCAGCTTTGCCAGGTTTTCCGATGTTGCCTTTGGGTTTTACGGCCTTCTTTGTCTTGGAGCGTTTTGCTATGCGCCTGCGGGGTTTGATGGTTTTATGATGCAGGAACACTACGCCTTTGCCGGCTATCAGGCCCGGCACTTCGCAGGAGCCACCACGGGCAAAAGAGGAGCCGGAGATTTTTTTGTCCTTTTTGTTGAAGACCGCCACGGTAAAGGCCCATATGGAGCCTTCGCATGCGTTGCCGCCGGTGCGGCACAGACGCAGTTTGCCCGTAAGGTTGGCGTCCATCATGACGCCCTTGAACACATCGTCGCCCTTCAAAAAAGGACACAGACCGCTGGATTTCAGCAGTTTGCCTGTAACCTTTTTACCCTTTTGTTTGAATTTAACCGGTCCCAAAGGGGTAAGATAGATGCTGTTGGATACCGAAGGCCGTTTGCCGGAAAAGGCATTCATGGGCAGGGTCATGGCCAGGGCAACGATTATCACCACAGGCAGGATTCGCTTTACCGATCCGCGCATTGCGTGCTCCTTTAGTCGGGGGTTGTCCCCGACAGTATGCCACAATCGCTCAGAAAATCCAGCCTTAAAACTGCTGCAAAACGAAAAGGATGTTACTCAAGAAAATCGCTGTCAGGTGTGCGTTGGGCCTGCTTTCCGTCTTCTTCATCTTCTTTTGGAGGCATGAGCCATTGATGCAGATCAGCGTTTTTGCAGCGTTCCGAACAAAAGGGGCGGAAGGGATTTCCTTCGTATGCGGTCATGGTCTTGCAGGTGGGGCAGCGAACCATCATGGTGTGAACTCCGAAAGCCAGTTCTGGGTGAAAAAATCATGCATGCCTGCATCCGCCAGAGATAAAGCACTACCGGGCAGGATGCCCAGTGCTATAACACATATGGCCGATATGGCAACCACAATCGCAACGGGCAGCGCCAGGGTAAACCCGGTATAGCCCTCTTGCGGCTGGGGCTTCATATACATGAACACAATGACCCGGGCGTAATAATACACCGATATCAAAGAGGTAAGGACGCCCACGATGGCGAGGTCAACGAATCCGGCGGCCACGGCGGTCTTAAAGACATAGAATTTTGCCACAAACCCGGCGGTGGGGGGGAAACCTGCAAAGCTCAGCATAAAGATGACCATGGCCACCCCGGCCAGTGGATCTTTGTAGCCAATACCGCCCCATCCTTTGGATACCAGCAGGTTTTCGTCGCCGTAGCGTCCAAAGCGAATCACCACCGCAAATGCGCCAACGCTGGCAAGGGTGTAAATCAGCAGATAAAACAGCATGGCTCCATTTGTAGAATCAACGGTGCCTATTGATGCTCCGGCGGCAACCATGGCCACCAGAATATATCCGGCATGGGCAATGGAAGAGTAGGCGAGCATCCGCTTGATGTTATCCTGGGTAAGAGCCAGAAGGTTACCGATAATCATGGTGAGCATGGCAAGGGTCCACAGCACGTCTCCCCAGCCCGGGAACACTGCGTAGAGATCCGGCATGGCTCCCACAAACATCCGGAACAGGGCGGCGAACACACCGGCCTTGACCCCGGCGGACATATAGGATGTTGATGGTGTGGGCGCACCGGTATAGGCGTCCGGGGTCCACATATGGAACGGCACCAGACTGGCTTTGAAGGCAAAGCCGATAAGCACAAATAGCATGCCGATAAGCATGGCGGGATGCCCGCTGATAAAGTTCCCCTGTGGATCGGATATCACGGTGTTATGGAAAAAGGCACGCACATGCTGGCTAAGGGCAAAATAGCCGGTGTCACCGGTTTCGCCGTATATGAGGGCCAGGCCAAAGAGCATAAAGGCGGAGGCAAAGGCTCCCATAAGAAAATATTTCAGCGCGGCTTCGGCGCTTTGCAAACGGTGACGCATGAATCCTGCAAGCACATACACGGTGATGGAGGTCAGTTCCAGCGCAACGAACATCATCAGCAGATCGGTGGCCATGGACAGCAGCATCAGACCCAGCAGACTCGAAAGCAGCAGGGCGTAGAATTCGCCGTGATGGAAACGCTGTTCC
>Ga0070728_10002403_pt1 | contig 23519 bp, 21 predicted proteins | sample tdDd471_FD_66723 | JGI IMG/M metagenome (GOLD analysis project Ga0070728, IMG submission 66723) | Marine sediment microbial communities from the Atlantic coast under amendment with organic carbon and nitrate - tdDd47.1 | ecosystem: Environmental > Aquatic > Marine > Coastal > Sediment | place... | reverse complement strand
GCCCCCGCGATCCGTCCCGAGACGGGGCGGCGCGGCGCCTGGGCCTTGGCCGGCTTGCGCTGAAGCGCGAGGCGATGGATGCGCTTGGCGTCGGGATGGTCCGCGTATTTTGCCATCCAGTCGCGCAACTCCGCAAAGCGGGAGCGGTAATGGGTGGGATGCAGGTAACGCTGGGCGAGGACATGGCCCATCAGGCCCCGGTCCTCGAGCTTGCGGATGCGCCTGTCGGCGGCCTGCCATTTGCCGTCGTTCTGGAGGCCGAAAATCTGGCGGTAGAGATCCGCGTCGGCGGCGTTCAGAACCCCCGGCAACGGGTCGTTCGCGCCCGTCCCGTCCGCCGCGCGGGCGCGCTCGATGCCGGAAAGCGGGCCCCAATATGCCGCGACCAAAAATAGAAAAAATATCGTTCCGAGAAGGTAGCGGCGATGGGATCGGGCGACGGACATCATGGCCTGTTAACCATACAGAGGCGGCCAGACGGCGACAAGCGCGGCGCCCGCCTCGACCTCATTGTTCGACCAGACTGTCGTACTTGTCCTTAATGGCCAGTAAATCCCGCCAGGCGAGGGCCTTCTGGGCCGGCGAGCGCAGGAGGTAGGCGGGGTGGAAGAGGGCCACCGAGGGGATCGGCCGCGGCAGATGGGCGCTGCCATAATCGAACCATTGGCCGCGCAGGCGGGTAATCCCCTCGCGGCGGCCGAGCAGCGTCTTCGCCGCGACCCCGCCGACGAAGACCAGAACGGCCGGATCGACCAGCTCGATATGGCGTTCGGTGAAGGGCAGGCAGGCCTCGATCTCGGTATTGGTCGGCGCCCGATTGCCCGGCGGGCGCCAGGGCAGAAGGTTGGTGATATAGGCGTTGGTCCGGTCGAACCCGATCGCGGCGAGCATCCGGTCCAGCAGCCGTCCCGACACGCCGACGAAGGGAACGCCCTGGCGGTCTTCGTCGGCGCCGGGCGCCTCGTCCACCAGCATCAGCTTGGCGTGGGGATCGCCGTCGCCGAACACCAGATTGGTGGCGGTATGCTTGAGGGCGCAGCCGTCGAAAGTTTCCAGCGCCGCGCGCAGGGCGTCCAAATCCCCGGCCGCCGCCGCCAGCGACCTGGCCCCGGCGACCGATTCGGCGGTCGCTTCCAACGGGCCGACCGCCGGTCGTGCGGCGGGCGCGGCCGGCGCCGTCGCTGGTGTCTCGGATGTCGCCGCCGGCGCGGCTCGGCTTTCGGATGTCGCCGCCGGCGCGGCTCGGCTTTCGGATGTCGCCGCCGGCGCGGCTCGGCTTTCGGATGTCGCCGCCGGCGCGGCGAGGCGGTTCACCGGCGCCTCGCCGATCGCCTCGTCGGCGCCGGCATCGATTTGCCAGCGCAAGATGCCAACCAGATCGTCGCCGCTCCTTGCCATGATCCGATCTTAGCAGCCGGCGCCGGATGGGGCGATGCCCGGCCGGCCGGTTATCATTCGGCCGGTGCCATGCTATAGGGAAGGCCAAGAACGACGCGCCGAAACCGAGAACCAAGACACGCGAGAGGGACGGATGGAACGCGAATCCATGGAGTATGATGTCGTTATCGTTGGCGCCGGGCCCGCGGGCCTGTCGGCGGCGATCCGACTGAAGCAATTGGCGCAGGAGAACGATCGGGAGATCGCCGTCTGCGTGATCGAGAAAGGGTCCGAGGTCGGCGCGCATATCCTGTCCGGCGCCGTCATCGACCCGATCGCGCTCAACGAGCTGATCCCCGATTGGAAGGAAAAGGGCGCGCCGCTAAACACGCCGGTGACCGACGACCGATTCCTGACCCTCGGCAAAAAGGGAAAGTTGCGGGTCCCCAACTTCCTGATGCCGCCCCTGATGAACAATCACGGCAACTACATCGTCTCGCTGGGCAATGTCTGCCGTTGGCTGGGCGGCCAGGCCGAGGAGCTTGGCGTCGAGATCTATCCCGGCTTCGCGGCGGCGGAGGTCGTCTATAACGACGACGGCTCGGTCAAGGGCGTCGCCACCGGCGATATGGGGATCGGCAAGGACGGCGAGCAGACCGCCAACTACACGCCGGGCATCGAGCTGCACGCCAAATATACCTTCTTCGCCGAAGGCTGCCGGGGCTCGCTGACCAAGACCCTGTTCGACCGGTTCGACCTGCGCGCCGGGGTCGATCCCCAAAAGTTCGGGATCGGCATCAAGGAGATTTGGGAGGTCGCGCCCGAGAAGCACCAACAGGGGCTGGTGGTCCATACCCAGGGCTGGCCCCTGGACAGCAAGACCGGCGGCGGCTCCTTCATGTATCACCTGGAGGACAATCTGGTCGCGGTCGGGTTCGTGGTTCACCTGAACTACGAGAACCCGCACCTCTCGCCCTTCGACGAGATGCAGCGATTCAAGACCCATCCCGCGATCCGCGCGTATCTGGAAGGCGGCAAGCGCATCGCCTACGGCGCCCGCGCCATCAACGAGGGCGGCCTGCAATCGATCCCGAAGCTGGTCTTCCCCGGCGGCGCGCTGATCGGCTGCGCGGCGGGCTTCCTGAACGTCCCGCGCATCAAGGGCAGCCACAACGCCATGAAGACCGGGATGCTCGCCGCCGAGGCGGCCTTCGACGCGCTGAAGGACGGCGGCGAGGGCCGCGACGAGCTTTCCGCCTATCCCGAGGCCTTCCGGAAATCCTGGGCCTACAAGGACCTGCACAAGGTGCGCAACGTCAAGCCGGCGCTGAAGCACGGCATGTGGCTGGGCACCTTCCTGGGCGGCATGCATATGTGGCTCAACGATCTCGGTCTCGGCTTCCTCGTTTCCTGGACCTCGAAGCATGAGAAACCCGACCACGAATATCTGAAGCCGGCCGACCAATGTCCGAAGATCGACTATCCGAAGCCGGACGGCGTGCTGACCTTCGACAAGCCGTCGTCGGTGTTCCTGTCGAACACCAACCATGAGGAGAACCAGCCGGCGCATCTGACCTTGAAGGACGACGCGGTTCCGGTGGCGATCAACCTGAACAAGTACGCCGGCCCCGAGGAGCGGTTCTGCCCCGCCGGCGTTTACGAGTTCCTCGCCGACGACGACGGGTCGAACCCGCGCTTGCAGATCAACGCGCAGAACTGCGTCCATTGCAAGACCTGCGACATCAAGGACCCGACCCAGAACATCAATTGGGTCGTGCCCGAGGGCGGCGGCGGGCCGAACTACCCGAATATGTAGCGGCGGCGCGGTCCGGGGCGTCGCCGTCCCGACGACATTGCCGCGCCGGGGTCCGCGCGCCATATACCGGCTATGCCGGCGTCGGCCGGCTGGCGGGATGGGGAGATCGATGGGCGCTTCGCGCGGCTTGAGGGCCGGGATATCGCGACGGGCGCGGGCGGCTGTCGTCGTCCTGGCCGCGCCGGTCGTGGCCTGCGCGTCGGCGCCGGCGTCCGCGCCCGTCAACGGCGTCGACGCGGCGCGCGTCGGGACGCCTGTCCGGCCCGGCCAGTCCGCCTATGGCAACTATCTGGCCGCCCGGCATGCCGGGTTCGCGCGCGAGCTCGACAGGGCCGCCGACCTTCTGATCTCCGCCCTCGAACAGGATCCGGACGCGCCCAGCGTGATGGCGCTCACCCATCGCGTCCTGCTCGCCCAGGGGCGCGTCGACGAGGCGGTCGATATCGCGCGGCGCTTGACCTCCCTCGGCTCGACCGGCCCTTTCGCGACCCTGACCCTGGCGCTGAGCGATATTCGGGAGAACCGCCTTCCCCAGGCGGCGGCCAGGGCTTCGGACGACGGGTCGACGGGCGCCAATCGGGTGTTGAACCCGGTCATCCGGGCCTGGGCGCTGGCGGGTCAGGGCAAGACCGACGCCGCCTTGGACGCCCTCGAACCCTTGGCGGGGGTGCGCGGGTTCGGCGGCTTGCGCGATCTTCACCGTGCCCTCGTCCTCGATCTGGGCGAACGCGGCGCCGACGCCGACGCCGCCTATGGGATGCTCGCCGAGAGGATGGCGCGGCCCGCGGCCCGGCTGGTCGAGGTCATCGCGAATTTCCACGAGCGCGCCGGCGCGCCGGACAAGGCGCGGGCCCTATATCGGCGGTACCGAACGAGCCAGCCCGATTCGCTTCTGTTCGAGGCGAAACTCGCGGCGACGGATCCCGGCCAGCCGCCGCGATTGGTCGCGACGGCGGCGGACGGCGTCGCCGAGGCCCTGTTCCATTTCGCCGGGGCGCTGAACGACCGCAACGCGACCGACGCGGCGCTGGTCTATATCCGCCTGGCGCTGTATCTGCGCCGGGATTTTCCCGCGGCGCGGATGATGTTGGCGGACCTGCTGGAAACACTGCGCCGGTTCGCGGATGCGAACGACGTCTATGCGGGCATCGGCGCCGAATCCGAGTTCCGTTGGTCGGCGCGTATCCGGGCGGCGGAGAATTTGCACGAGCTCGATCGAACCGACGAGGCGTTGGCGGCGCTGGCCGCGCTGGGCGACGAGCGGCCCCGGCGGATCGACGCCCTGTCCCGCCTGGGCAGCATCCTCCGCGCCGAGGAGCGCTATGACGAGGCGGTCGAGATCTACGACCGGATCATGGCGCGGGTCGGCGCGGTCGAGCGCCACCATTGGCCCCTGCTCTACGCCCGCGGCGTCGCGCTGGAGCGGACCAAACGCTGGAAACGGGCCGAGGCCGATTTCTTGCGGGCCTTGGAATTGGAACCGGATCAGCCGCTGGTTCTGAACTATCTCGGCTATTCCTGGGCCGATCAGGGGGTGCGTCTGGACGAGGCGCGGAAGATGATCGAACGCGCGGTCGAGCAACGCCCCAACGACGGCTACATCGTCGACAGTCTGGGCTGGGTGCTCCATCGGGTGGGCAAGTTCTCGGAGGCGGTCGTCCATCTGGAGCGCGCCGTCGAGTTGCAGCCCGGGGATCCGATCATTAACGACCATCTGGGCGACGCCTATTGGGGCGTCGGGCGCTATTACGAGGCCCGCTTCCAATGGCAGCGCAGCCTGAGTCTGAATCCGGAGCCGGCGCTCGCCCGGCAACTGGCGGAAAAGCTGGCCCGCGCGGTGCCGAAACGGGCGCGGCCCGCCACGAAGTCTGATCAGGGCGTGACGTCTGGACATGGCGCGGCGGCGGAGGACGGCGGCGGTGGCTGAGCCCGGCCGTGGCGGGCTGACGGTCCACGCCCCGGCGAAGGTCAATCTGTATCTCCATGTCACCGGGCGCCGGGCGGACGGTTATCATCTGCTCGACAGTCTGGTCGTTTTCGCCGGCGTCGCCGACCGCCTGGTCGCGTCGCCGGCGCCGGTGCTCACCTTCGAGGCGCGCGGCCCCTTCGCCGGCGGCCTCGGCGCGGCGGACGACAATCTGGTTCTGCGCGCCGCCGACGGTTTGGCCGAATTGGCCGGCGTGCGAACCGGCGCCGCGATCGTCCTGGAAAAGAACCTGCCGGTGGCGGCGGGGATCGGTGGCGGATCGGCCGACGCCGCCGCCGCGTTGCGCCTGTTGGCGCGGCTGTGGAAGGTCCGTCCCCGGCCCGACGCGCTGGCGGACCTGGCCGCGGGCCTCGGCGCAGATCTTCCCGTCTGCTTGTTTGGACGGCCCGCCTTCCTGTCCGGTGTCGGCGAGGCGGTGACGCCGGCGCCGGCCCTGCCCGACGCTTGGCTCGTTCTCGTCAATCCAGGGGTGGCGCTGGCCACCGCCGAGGTGTTCTCCCGCCGCACGGCGCCGCCCGGCACGCCGGGCCGATTCCCGCCGGTCGCCGATCTGGACGATCTGGTGCGGGTGCTGGCGCCGCTTCGCAACGACCTGGCCGAGGTCGCCGCCGGGCTGGTTCCGCAGGTCGGGTTCGCCCTCGCGGCGCTGGATCGGCTTCCCGGTTGCCGGCTCGCGCGCATGTCGGGCAGCGGCGCGACCTGTTTCGGGTTGTTCGCGACCGCCGACGCGGCCCGCGCGGCCGCGCGCCGCTTGCGCCGCGACCGGCCGGGCTGGTGGGTGCGGGCGGCACCGATCCTGCGCCGCCGGGCGCCGGTTCGCGTGGCCGCTCGGGACCTGCCGGTCAGCGCGGCGCCAAACCGCTGACCGCGCGCAGCTCTTCCAGAAGCGCCCGGCTGGGCTCTCCGGTCTCGGGCAGCCCGGCGAACTGTTGAAACAGCCGCGCCGCGTCCCGCGAACGGGCGCCGAAATTTCCATCCGCGGGGCCGGGATCGAAATCGAGCGCCGCGAGGAGGGTCTGGATTTCGACGATCTCCCGTCGGCCGAGGACCGGCGCGGTCGTCCTCGGCGGGACGCCGCCGCCGGTGGCGCCGTCGGCGGTATCGGAGGTGCCGGCGGAGTCAAGGGCGGCAAGCCGGCCGCGCGCGTCGTCGACGCCGCCGGCGGCCGCTTCCAGATAGTGCCGCCGCGCGGCGTCGAGATCGCGCCCGATGCCGCGCCCCTTCTCAAGAAGCAGCGCCAGGTTGAAATGAGCTTCCGCGATGCCCTGGTCGGCGGCCCGGCGGAACCAGCGAACGGCTTCCGCGTCGTTGCGCGGCATGCCCCGGCCCTGGGCATGGGAGACGCCCAGATTGTATTGGGCCTGGCCGTGGCCGGCCTCGGCCGCGTTGCGGTACCACACCCAGGCTTCGCGGTCGTTCCTTTCGACGCCCAACCCCTTTTCGTAGAGGACGCCTAGATTGTACTGGGCGTTGGGCAGGCCTTGCAGGGCCGCGGCGGTGAACCAGCGCGCCGCCGCCTCGTAGTCGGGCGCGGCGCCATTGCCGCTCGCAAGACGGAGGGCGAGATCGTGCTGCGCCTTGGCGTCGCCACCGCGCGCCGCCTCCTCCAGCCGGTCTTCCTTGCGGTCGACGGGATCGGGCGCCGCTTGGGCCGCCGGTTCGCGCGCGGCCGTCGCGGTCTGGACCTCCGGCGGGGCGGGGGCCGGCTTCCGCGCCGTCGGCGGTTCGGTGAGGGCGAGGAAGACCCATCCGCCCCCGCCAAGCGCCGCGACGAGAAGGATCCAGGCGGCTGCGACGGCGAGGCCGCGACCCCGGGACCGTGGCAGGCGAACCGGCGGCGGTTCGCCCGCGTCGGGCGGCGCGTCGCCCGCGGCCCGGTCGGTCGCCCCGCGTCCGCTCAAGCTGTCGATCCCTTGGGCGAGACCCTCGACATCGCCCCGAAGCGCGTGCAGCCTTTCGGTGAACCGCGCCTCGGCCTCGGCGTGGCGGGCGTCGAGTTCGGCGAAGGTTCGGAGAAGCCCGGTGGGATCGTCGGTCTCGGTCGCCGGCTTGTCCGGCGCTGGCGCGCCTTCGGGGATATCGGTGGCGCCCTTGTTCCCGGCCGCGGCGCCCTCGGCGAAGATCTCGGGCGCTTGACGGGTGGCGCGCAGGATCGCCCGGTCGACCCAGGCCCCGACGGGAAGATCGCCCGACCTTGCCGCGGCGGCGGCGATTTCGCGGCTGCCGGCGTCGATGCCGCGCACCGTCCAGGACGCGCCGGCGGCCGCCTCGGCCTCGATGCCTTCGGAATTTTTGTCGCGATCCCCCATGCCCCCGTCCCTTGCGCCCGTCGCGCGGGTTCGATGGCGAGGCCGGGTCAGTCCCCGCGCCCGAAGAGACGCGACAGAAACCCGCCGCGATCGGTGCTGCCGCGGCTGTCGGGTCGGGAAGCGCCCTCGATCCTGTCCAGCCGCTCGGCGACTCTGCCGAGTGCCCGTTCCATCGGCGCGACGGCGGCCGACCCGGTCCCTTCCAGGTCCGCCATCTGTTCGGTCAAATCCTGGACCTTCTCCGCGATCGGCGCAATCGCTTCCTGGGCGCGATCTTCCGATTGCTGGATGCGGGCCGACAGGCTTTGGACGCTTTCCAGGACCGCCTCCAGGGTGAGCGCCGGCGGCGCCGAACCCGGTGCCTGTCCGCCGGGCGGGTATGCGCCAGTTGGATGCGGGCCAGTTGGATGCGGACCGGGTGGATGCGTTCCCGGAGGATAGGCGCCCGGCGGCGGCGTGGTCGCCGCCTCGAAACCGGCGCCGCGATTCCCCCGCGCGCCTTTCAGCTCCTGGGCGGCCGCGTGACGGATCGTCTGGTTCAGCCAGGCGCCGACCGTCAATCCGGCGCGCCGCGCGGCGATCTTGGCCGCCTCGCGCGCCTCGGGATCGATGCCTTTCACGCTCCAGGGAGATTTGCCGCTCATGGGTCGCAAGACCTTGGAATTGCTAGCGGTATGCCAAAAAACTACCGCGTCGTTCCCTTCTTGTAAAGCCGGCCATACTCTCGAAGGCTTTGCGAGGGGGCCGCGTCGGTGCCGGAACCGGGCTCCCCGGTCCGTCTAGTCGCCGCCCGGCCGGGCGGCCTCCAGGGCCGCCAGCCGCCGGGACAGATCCTCGACCGCGTCGCTCAAGGGAGCCGCGATCCGGTCGGCGAGCGCCTCGGTCCGGGCAACGCGATCGGCGAGCGCCGCCAGGCGGGCATCGAAGGCGCCGTCCGCGTCCGCTGGCGCCGACGGCCGGTGGAAGACCTGAACGTCCTTGCCGGCCACCGCCCGTGCCGCAAGCCTTTCCGCGGCGGCCGCGCGGCGAATGATCCCGGCGAGCCATTCGGCCACCGACAGGCCCGCCGCCGGGGCCGCCATCTGCGCCGCCTTGCGCGCCCGCGCGCCGACACCCTCCAGGATCCAGACGGACTCGTCTTCGTGCATCTCGTCGCTCATGATCGGCTCGCGTCCTACCGAGACTTACCGAAGGTCGGGCGATCCGCGAACTATACAGGGCGCGTCCGTCCTAGGGAAAGGCGGCCCCGCATCGCTGCGCCGCCGCCATTCTTGGCGCCGGTTCGCGCGGCGGCTATGGTGCGTCGGGAAAGCGAGGCGTGGCGGGCGGCGGCGGCGCGCCCTGGGCCAAGGAGCGGACATGGCGGACAAGGTTGCACTGGTTACCGGCGTCACCGGTCAGGACGGCGCGTATCTGGCCGAGTATCTGCTCGGCAAGGGATATGTCGTGCACGGGATCAAGCGCCGATCGTCCTCCTTCAACACGCCGCGCGTCGATCACCTGTACGAGGATCCGCATGACGAGGATGTGCGGTTCTTCATGCATTACGGCGACATGACCGACGCCACCAACCTGATCCGGTTGGTGCAGACAACCCGGCCCGACGAAATCTATAACCTCGCCGCCCAGAGCCACGTCCAGGTCAGCTTCGAGACCCCGGAATACACGGCCAACGCCGACGCGCTGGGCGCCCTGCGTTTGTTGGAGGCCGTCCGGATCCTGGACATGGAGGAGACGGTCCGCTTTTACCAGGCCTCGACGTCGGAGCTCTATGGCGACGCGCCGGCGCCCCAGGACGAGACCACCCCCTTCCGGCCCCGCAGCCCCTACGCGGCGGCCAAGCTCTACGCCTATTGGATGACCGTCAATTACCGCGAGGCTTACGGGCTGCATGCGAGCAACGGCATCCTGTTCAACCATGAGGGGCCGACCCGGGGCGAGACCTTCGTCACCCGCAAGATCACCCGCGCCGTCGCCGCGATCGAGCTCGGCTTTCAGGATCGTCTTTTTCTCGGCAATCTCGAAGCGAAGCGCGACTGGGGGCATGCCCGCGACTATGTCGACGGGATGTGGCGCATCCTCCAGCAGGCCGAGCCCGACGATTATGTGCTGGCCACCGGCGAGACCCATTCGGTGCGCGAGTTCGTCGAGCGTGCTTTCGAGCGCATCGACCGGCGGATCGACTGGCGCGGGTCCGGGGTTGAGGAACAGGGATTGGACGCCAAGACCGGCGATGTGCTGGTCGAGATCGATCCCCGCTATTTCCGCCCGACCGAGGTCGATTACCTGCTGGGCGATCCCGCCAAGGCGCGGGACAAGCTGGGCTGGCAGCACACAACGCCCTTCGCCGATCTGGTGGCCGAGATGGTCGAGGCCGACTTGGTCGCCATCAAGGACGAACGCCGCCGCCACGACGTCCAGGAATAAGCCGCGCCCGGCGCCGGTCTCGCGGGGTGGGGCGTTGCGGGATGGGGCGGATGCGCCTAAATTGCGGCGCCGCGCGCGGGATGGGGCGTAGCCAAGCGGTAAGGCATCGGGTTTTGATCCCGTGATCGCAGGTTCGAATCCTGCCGCCCCAGCCAACCGCGGCCCGCGCGAATAGTCCCCTCCGACCCATCCCCTCCGACCCATCCCCTCCGACCCGGCGCCGCTTGTCCGGCCGTCCGGCCCGTCTCATTTCGAGGGCGGGCCGTTTCGGATATGCTCGCCGAAGCCAATAAGAAGTCCGGACGGGAAACGGGGAGGGCGGCACATGGACTACGACCTCAAGATCGTCGGCGGGACAATCGTCGACGGCAGCGGCGCGCCGGGCTATGCCGGCGATCTCGGCATCAAGGACGGGCGGATCGTCGCGCTGGGCGACGCGCCGGGCGCGGCGCGTGAGACGCTCGACGCCGAGGGGCGGATCGTCTGCCCCGGCTTCGTCGATATCCACACCCATTACGACGCCCAGATCCTGTGGGACCGGCAGATGACCATCTCGCCCTGGCACGGGGTGACGACGGTGGTGGTCGGCAATTGCGGCTTCGGGGTCGCGCCGACCCGCCCGGCCCATCGCGACCTGATGCTGCGCACCCTGGAGAAGGTCGAGGGGATGAGCCTCGATGCGTTGCGCGCCGCGCTGGGCGGCGAGTGGGGCTTCGAGAGCTTCCCCGATTATCTGGATTTCGTCGAGGCGCGGGGCAGCGCCATCAACCTGGCGGTTCTGTTCGGCCATACGCCGTTGCGGACCTATGTCATGGGCGAGGAGGCCGTCGCCCGCGAAGCGACCGAGGACGAGGTGGCCGAGATGTGCCGGCTGACCCGCGAGGCGATGGCGGCGGGGGCGCTCGGCTTCGCGACCTCGCACGCCGTCACCCATAACGGCTATGACGGCCATCCGGTGCCCAGCCGCCTGTCGGCCCTGTCCGAGATCGACGCGCTTGCCGCCGCGATGGCCGAATCCGGGCGCGGAATCCTCCAGGCGACGGTGGGCAAGACCCTCTATTTCGACCAGTTCGCCGACCTCGCCCGCCGCCATGGCGTGCGCATCAGCTGGACGGCGCTGCTCGCCGGCCAGACCGGGCCCGGCTCCCACGTCAAGCCGCTGAACCGGACCCACAGCCTGGCCGAGGAGGGGCTGGAGATCTATCCGCAGGTCGCCTGCCGGCCGCTCAATTTCGATTTCGAGTTCGACTCGCCGTTCCCCTTCGAGATGCTGCCCCTGTTCAAGCCGACCATGGAGACCGACCGGGCCGGGCGCCGGGCGATCTATGCCGATCCCGCGTTCCGCCAGGCCTTCAAGGATTTGGAGCAGGGCCGCCCGAACGCGCTCACCGGCTGGGCGGGCCGGACGACGATCTCGATGTCGCCCAAGGACCCCTCCCTGGAGGAACGCCCGCTGGCCGAGATCGCGGCGGCGCGCGGCGCCGATCCGGTCGATCTGGCGCTGGACCTCAGCCTGGACAGCGATTTCGGCGCCCGCTTCCGCCTCGCCATGTTCAACTATGACGAGGACGAGGTGGCCGAATGCCTGACCCATCCGGACACGGTCCTCGGCCTGTCCGACGCCGGCGCCCATGCCAGCCAGCTCTGCGATGCCTGCTTCTCCACCCATCTGTTGGGCCATTGGGTGCGCGAGAAGAGCACCCTCGGCCTGGAGCAGGCCGTCCATATGCTGACCGAGCGCCCGGCCAAAGTGTTCGGCATCACCGACCGGGGGCTGCTGGCGGAAGGACGCCCGGCCGATGTCGTGCTGTTCGATCCCGATACCGTCGCCGCCGGCCGCCCGCGGCGGGTGAACGACCTGCCCGGCGGCGCCGACCGGCTGGTCTCGGACGCCGTCGGGATCGACGCGGTCGTCGTCAACGGCAGCGTGCTGCGCGCGGACGGCGCCGACAGGATCGACCCGGCGGGGCCGCTGCCGGGGCGTTTGTTGAGGGGCGGGGCGGCGGCCGCCTGACGGCTGGGCGGCGCGGCGCCGCCGGCGGCGCCGATCTGATAGACTGACGGCCCTGCTTCGTTACCGGGAGGCCCGTCTTGGCGCCGGCGCTGCGCATCGCGACCTATAACCTGGAAAATCTGGACGACCGTCCGGATTTGGAACCGCCCTTGGCCGCGCGCGTCGACGCCCTGCGCCCTCGGTTGTCGCGCCTGGACGCGGACGTTCTGTGCTTGCAGGAGGTCAATGCCCAGAAGCCCGCCAAGGACCGCCCCCGCCGGCTGGACGCGCTGGACGCGCTGCTGGCCGGCACGCCCTATGCCGGGTTCGCGCGTCTGTGCAGCGTCCAGCGCAACGGCGTCGGGCCGATGGACAAGCACAACCTGGTGATCCTCAGCCGCTTTCCGGTGCTGGAGTCGGGCCAGCTCTGGCACGATCTGGTGCCGCCGCCGCTGGCGCGGCGGGTCACCGCCGACCCGCCCGACGCGGCGCCGGCGACGGTGGAATGGGACCGCCCGGTCCTATGGGCGATGCTCGATCTGGGCGGCGGGCGGCGGCTGACCGTGCTGGACGTGCATCTGCGCGCGCCGCTGGCCGCCCATGTCCCCGGACAGAAGGCGGGGCCGTTCGTCTGGCGCAGCGTGCGCGGCTGGGCCGAGGGGTTCTATCTGGCGGCGATGAAGCGGACCGGCCAGGCCTTCGAGGCGCGGCTGTTCGTCGACCGCCTGTTCGATGACGATCCCGACGCCCTGATCGCGGTCTGCGGCGACTTCAACGCGACCGAGCGCGAGACCCCGCTCCGGGCGTTGCGCGGCGACCCCGAGGATACGGGCGATCCGGCCCATGCGGCGCGCGCCCTGATGCCCCTGGAATTCGACATTCCCGAGTATCGCCGCTTCACGGTCCTGCATGGCGGGCGGCCGGTGATGCTGGACCATCTGTTGGTCTCGCCGGCACTTTTGCGCGCCTATGCGGGGGCCGAGGTGCTGAACGAGGGGCTCGGCGACGAACTGATCGCCTTCAAGCGCCATCTGGTGACGGCGGAAAGCTTCCACGCGCCGGTCGTCGCCCGTTTCGGTCTGTGAGGCGCGGTTCGACACGCGACGCGCGGTTCGGGCGGTCAGTCGAAGGCGAAGGCGGTCATGCGGATGATGCCGTAGGTGGTCGCCCGGTGTAGGAGCCGGCCGGCGCCGCCGTGTCCCATACCGTCCCCGGCGGCACCGGCGGCGACCAGAAGCGGCAGATAGTGATCGTCGGTCGGATGGTTGCGGGCGTTCTCGGGGGCGCGGTCGCGCCAGGCGACCAAGTCGTCGGTCCGCCCCTCGGTCACCGCCGCCACCAGCCAGTCGTCGAAGGCGGCGACCCAGCCGGGCGCCGGGTCGTCATAGGCGTAGCGGCCGAAATCGCGCAGGGAATGGGTGGCGCTGCCCGACGCCAGGATCAAGACGCCGGCGTCGCGCAGGGGCGCCAGCGCCCGGCCCATCGCCAGATGGTGGGCCGGCCCCAGGCCCGGCTGGATGGCGAGCTGGGCCACCGGCAGATCGGCGTCCGGATACATCAGCATCAAGGGCACCCAGGCGCCATGGTCCAGGCCGCGCTCCCGGTCGGCGGCGCAGGCGATGCCGGCGCCGGCCAGCGCTTCGGCCGCGCGCGCCGCCAGGCCGGGGGCGCCCGGTGCCGGATAGCGCAGCCGATAGAGCGGCTCGGGAAAGCCGTAGAAATCATGGATCGTCGGCGGCGGATCGGCGGCGCCGATCGCGGGCGCGGCCGTCTCCCAATGGGCCGAGACGCAGAGGATCGCGTCCGGCCTGGGGACATCGCCGGCCAGGTCGCGCAGAAAGGGGCCCGTGGGCCCCGGCTCCAGCGGCAGAGTCGGGGCCCCGTGGGTGACGAACAGCGCCGGAAGGCGGCTCATATCGTCGGATCCTCCGGCGCTGGGATCAGAATTCCTTGCCGATCCGCGCGTCGATGGAATAGTCGCCGCCACCCCGGATCGCGATGACCAGGGTCACGACCGCCCACAACAGGGCGAATTCGAAGCCGCCCTGCTGGGCGAAGAAGCCGGCGCTCCAATGGACGTGGAACGCGGCGACGGCCAGGACCACGGTCGCGGCGGCGGCGATCGGGCGGGTGAACAGGCCGAGGGCGATCATCAGCCCGCCGAAGAACTCGACGACGCCGACCAGGACGACCAGGGGCAGGGCGGGCTCCAGCCCGGTCTTGGCGAAGAAGCCGGCGATGCCTTCCAACTGGCCGCCGAATAGCTTGCCGTAGCCGTGGGGCATCAGGAACAGCCCGGCGACGATCCGCAGAAGCGGCCAGGAAAAGGGCGTCAGCGCGTCGTAGACGCCGCCGAGGGCGGGGATGAATAGATCGGTCCGTTTGGCTTGCTCGGTCATGCTGTCCTCTCCTTGAAAATGATCTTGGTGATCGAAATGCGTGGGTTATGCCAGGTCGAACAGGAGCAGATCGCAGTCCTGGCGGGCCGCGATCTCGATGGTCTCGGTGTCGGTGACGGCGGCGCCGTCGCGGGCCTCGATATCGGTGCCGCAGACGGTGACGCGGCCCTCGACGGGAACCAGATAGGCGCGCCGCCCCGGGTCCAGCCGATGGCGGACGGCCTCTCCGGCGCGCAGCGCGGCGGCGAAGAGGGTCGCGTCCTGATGAATGTGCAGCGGCGCGCCCTCGCCCTCGGCCGCCATGCCCGCCCGGCCGGAGGCAAGAGGCACCAGCCGGCCCGCCCGCGCGGATCGCGGAAAATGCCGGGTCTCCCAGCGCGGGGTAAGGCGCGCCTCGGCCGGTTGGATCCAGATCTGGAAGACCTCGGTCGGCGCGTCCTCCAGGTTGAATTCGGCATGGCGGATACCGGTGCCGGCGGACATCACCTGCACGTCGCCGGCTGCCGTGCGCCCGCGATTGCCCAGCGAATCCTCGTGGGTGATCGCGCCTCGGCGGACGAAGGTGACGATCTCCATCTCGCGGTGGGGATGGGGCGGGAAGCCGGTGCCCGGCGCGATCCGGTCGTCGTTCCAGACCCGGAGCGCCCCGAACCCCATCCGCGCCGGATCGACATAGTCGGCGAAGCTGAAATGGTAGCGCGCCTCCAGCCAGTCGGTGGCGAAGCGGCCCAGGCCGTCGAAGGGCCGGCGTTCGACATGGCCCGTTCGGTGGGCGGGCGCGGTCATGCGGCGCGGACCGCGTCGCCGCGCCCATGGGGCGACAGGAAGTCGATGGCCGGTCCCTTGGGCACGATGCCGGACGGGTTGATGGTCGTGTGGCTGCCGTAATAATGGCGCTTGATATGGTCGAAATTCACCGTCTCGGCGACGCCCGGGACCTGGAACAGCTCGCGGGTGTAGCCCCACAGGTTGGGATAGTCGACCAGACGGCGCAGGTTGCATTTGAAATGGCAGTGATAGACGGCGTCGAAGCGGACCAGCGTGGTGAAGAGCCGCCAATCGGCCTCGGTCAGTTTCTCGCCGCACAGATAGCGCCGGTCCGCCAGGCGGGCCTCCAGCGACTCGAGGGTCGAAAACAGGGCGTCGAAGGCTTCCTCGTAGGCCGCCTGGCCGGTGGCGAAGCCGCAGCGATAGACGCCGTTATTGACGGTCTCGTAGACGGTGGCGTTGATGGCGTCGATCTCCGCCCGCAGGGGGGCGGGGTAGAAGTCGGCGTCCGAGCTTGCGACGGCGTCGAATTCGCGGTTCAGCATGCGCAGGATCTCGGCCGATTCGTTGTTGACGATCGCGCCGGTTTTCTTGTCCCACAGGACCGGCACCGTCACCCGGCCCGTATAGTCGGGCCGCGCGGCGGTATAGACCTTGTGCAGGCGGTCGAAGCCGTTGACGGTGTCGGGCACGCAGCCGGGGCCGTCCTCGAAGGTCCAGCCCTCGTCGCCCATATGCCAATGGACGACGGAAACGGTGATCGCGTCCTCCAGCCCCTTCAGCTTGCGCAGGATCAAGGTGCGGTGCGCCCAGGGGCAGGCGAGGGAGACATACAGGTGATAGCGGCCGGGCTCGGCCGGGAAGCCCGAGCTTCCGTCGGCCGTCACCCGGTCGCGGAAGGCGCTGTCGGCGCGGACGAAACGCCCGCCCGACTTGCGGGTGTCGTACCAGACATCGTGCCAGACGCCGTCCACCAACATGCCCATTCCGGTCTCTCCTCGCGCGCGTTGCCTGCCGGCGCGCCCTTAGGCGCTCAGCTTCCTCGCGATTTCCGCCACATGCTTGCCCTGGAAGCGGGCGATGGCGAGTTCGTTGGCGGTGGGCGCCCGGCCGCCGTCGGCGCCGGCGACGGTGGAGGCGCCGTAGGGCGTGCCGCCGGACACCTCGTCGGTCGTCATGAGCTCCTGCGCCGCGTAGGGGACGCCGACAATGACCATCCCGTGATGCAGCAGCACCGTATGGAAGCTGGTCAGGGTCGTTTCCTGGCCTCCATGCTGGGTGCCGGTGCTGGTGAACACGCTGCCCACCTTGCCGACCAGCTTGCCGGCCATCCACAGCCCGCCCGTCTGATCCAGGAAATTCTTCATCTGCGCCGCCATGTTGCCGTAGCGGGTGGGGGTACCGAAGATGATCGCGTCATAGTCGGCCAATTCGTTCGGTTCGGCCACCGCCGCCGCCTGGTCGAGCTTCGCGCCGGCGTTGCGCGCCACGTCCTCGGGCATCAGTTCCGGCACCCGCTTCAACGTCGCTGCCACGCCGTCGACGCTTCCGGCGCCCTCGGCGATCGCCCGGGCCAGGGTCTCGGTGTGACCGTACATGCTGTAGTACAGGATCAGGGCCTTGGTCATATGGTTCCTCTCTTCCTTGTCTCTCGTTTTCTGTCTCTCGTTCCGGATTCTGTCTCTTGTCCCTGCCGCCGCCCGACGGTGCCGGCGCGCCCGCCGCATGCATGTCACATAGGTCGTTTCCCTTGACTTGATAATCGTTGGAATTGGAATAAGATTGTTTCCTAAATTAAACTAATAGGACGGGGATCGATGGACGCGGCATCCGACATGTCGGTATTCGCCCAGATCGTCGAATCGCGCGGCTTTTCGGCCGCCGCGGCGCGGTTGGGGCTGTCCAAATCGACGGTCAGCAAACGGCTCGGGAAGTTGGAGCGGCGCCTCGGCGCGCGGCTGCTGAACCGGACGACCCGGCGCCTCAGCCTGACCGAGGAAGGCGCCGCCTATTACGCCCGCTGCCAGCGCATCCTGGCCGAGATCGAGGCGGCCGAGGCGGCGGTCGCCAGGCTGCATGGCGAGCCGCGCGGCACCCTGCGGGTCAACGCGCCGATGTCCTTCGGGCTGCTCCATCTGTCGCCGGCGATCCCCGACTTCCTCGCCCGCTATCCTGAGCTGCGCGTCGATCTGACCCTGGCCGACCAGTTCGTCGATCTGGTGAACGAAGGCTACGACATGGCGCTGCGCATCGCCCGCCTGCCGGATTCGACCCTGATCGCGCGCAAGCTGGCGCCGTCGCGGGTGGTGCTGTGCGCGGCGCCGGCCTATCTGGACCGGCACGGCCGGCCGCGTGTGCCGACGGACCTGGCCGCCCATACCTGCCTCGTCTATTCCAACCTGGCGCGGCCCGACGAATGGCGCCTGATCGGACCCGACGGGCCGGTCTCGGTCCGGGTGTCCGGCAACTACCGGGCGAACAACGGCGATGTCCTCCGCCAGGCGCTGCGCGCCGGCGGCGGGATCGGGCTGATGCCAACCTTCCTGGTCGGCCGCGACCTGCGCGACGGCACGCTGGAGGTCGTGCTGCCCGGCGCGGTGCCGCAGGCCCAGTCCCTCTACGCCGTCTATCCGCCGGGCGGCCGGCCGCCGGCGAAACTGCGCGCCTTCATCGATTTCCTCGCCGCCCGCTTCGGCCCCGAGCCCGATTGGGACGCCGCCCTCGCCGTCGCGTGATCCGCGCCGCGGGCGGGCCTTGCCGGTTGGCCCCCAAGCGGATATTCTTGATTTGTTCCAGGGAGCGCGGGTTCCGAGATGACGGACCGATCGAGACGCAAGAATGACGCCGGCCGCCGCGCGCGGGCTTTGCTTGCCGTTCTTTTCGCCGCGGCCGCCGCCGCCGGCTGCGGCGGGCCGGGCGCCGAGCGCGACCCGGCCGCGGTCGCCGAGGATCGGAGCGCCTGGCGGGCGGACGTGCGGATTTCCTCGGCCCGTTTGCAGGAAGCGATGGACGCCGGCGATTGCGACACGGCAATGTATATCGTCGAGAAAGTATTCTCGTTTCGGCCGGGTAGGGGCCGGCTGGAGCGAGGCAAATTCTACGAATTCGGCGAATGCGTGCCGCAGGACTGGGCGCGCGCGCGATCGTTATACGAACAATCGGCGGCGGCGGGGGACTTCTTGGCCTACGCGTATCTGGGGCATATGTACGCGCGCGGCCTGGGCGTTGCCAGGGATCCGGTTCAGGCGGGTTACTGGTACCGTGGGTTCGTTGGATCGTTCACTAGGTCCTCGCCGGAAGAAAGACGTGAGACGGCGCGAAAGGCTATGGCCAGCCGGGGGGTCGACGCGGAACTCGACCAGGCGTTGACGTGGGGGCGGGCCTTGGACGGGCGGTCTCCGGACGAGTGGCTTGATGTGGCGGGTCGGTTCGAACGGGGCGACGGCGTGCCGAAAAACTTGAACCTGGCGCGCGATTGGGCCGACAAGGCAATGCGGGGTGGAAGTGCGCGCGCGCCGGTGGTCTTTGCGCGCCTGGCCTTCAACGAGGCTACCGAGAATTCGATCTGGTACAGCGGGCTGAGGGCCTTGGAAGTAGCGGGCGCCGAGGGGAATCGGTATGCGCAGTTGGATCTTGCGCGGCGTTTCGAGCAGGGCGATGGGCTCGTCCAAAGCGATCGGAACGCGTACCAATGGCTGTTGTTGGCGAGAGCATCTGGCGCGGAGGTCTCGGACAAGCTGCGGGAAGTTAGCGCCCGAATGTCCGCCACCCAGATCGAGATCGCGGAAATGGGCGCGCGCAGCATTCAAGAGAACGCGCGCCACCAGGCGGCGGAATCTCAGGCCGATCAGTCAAGCGGGCCTTCCGAAGCCGGGGCTGGCCATGATGCCGGCGAGAAAAATTCCGCGATGGCACAGCCAATCGACTGCGAGTCGCCAATGCCGCCTTCGGATGCGTCGCCGGCCAAGCGTGGGGACGCTTTCAACATGCGGGGCGTGCTGATCGCGTACGGTGAATGCGATCCGCAGGATTGGCGCCTCGCGCGGCATTATTTCGAGCAGGCAGCGGCGCTGGGGAATCGTTCCGCCTATGCCTTTTTGGGGCATGTCTACGCCCAGGGACGCGGGGTTCCGGCGGACCCGGTGCGCGCGCGCTACTGGTATCGCGGAGCCGCCGCGGCGAGCACCCACATTCCCGCCGAGGAACGGTTGCCTTTGGCCATTTTTTCCATGTGGGTTCCCGGTTTCGACGAAGAATACCGGGACGCGTTGGCGTGGGCGCGAAGCGTGGAGGAGCAAACCCCCAAAGATTGGTTCGCCCTCGCGCGGCGTATCGAGCTCGGCGACGGTTTGCCCGCGAATATCCATGTTGCGGCGACATGGATGGATAAGGCGGCCAAGGCGGGCCACAACGAGGCGAGGTTGGCGTTCGCTACCTGGGTACTCGGTGGACGGCTCGACTCCAGGAGGCCATGGGAAGGTTGGCTTCAGCTTCAGTTGGCGGCCCGGGATGGGTACATGCCCGCGCAACTCGAATTGGCGGATCGATTGGCGGCCGGAAACGGCTTGCCGCGAAACGATCCGCATGCGCTTTTTTGGCTGCTACTGGCAAAGGACCGGGGCGCCGAAGTGGCGGAAAAGCTGAGAGGCGTGGGCGCGCGCCTGACGGCGGCCGAACGCAAGCTGGTCGCCGAATGGGCGCGCGACCTTGAAGCGGCGCCACCCTTCCAGGCTAATTATTTTTTGCGCATCCCATAGACTTTTCTCTGTCTAAAAGTTCATCGAGCTCCTTTTGTAGAATTTCATTCGTTTCCGTATAGTGCTTTATATTTTCAATACTCTGCTTCATTAATTCCCAATAATATGATTTTCTATCATTTATTCTATAAAGCCGAGGTAGTGCGGTTACACCACCTTCTATAGCTCTACGGCTTCTAAGTATCACGCTTACTGCAGCGTTCACGCCAAGCTCCCCTAACAGAAGGTTTTCTTCTTCGTTTAGGCCGTCGTACTTTTTTCGGAGTGCGTCGTGATTTTTTTGTTCGTTCTCAAGTTTTCTTATTAAGCTCTTTATCTCAAGTCTTTTGTTTCCTATTTCCACAGAAAGTTTCCGGCACTTCTCCGTTTGTTCGTTTTCTCCCATATCTTTTGGCGGTTCGGGTTTCTTCTCTTTTTTCGGTGGCTGTGGCTTCTCGCCTTGTTTCGGCGTGGGCGGCGTTTTTCCCTTGTCCTCCAAGTTTTGGGCTAGGGTTGGGACTCAATTGAGCCACCATATGAGTGTTGCAGCGATTAGTACGGCGGCGAGGAAAGTATCTGCGCGCTTGTCGTAGCGAGTAGCGACTCTTCGGAAGTCTTTCAGGCGGCAGAACATGCGCTCGATGATGTTTCGCGCTTTGTAGGCTTCACGGTCGTATGTGTGGGGATGCTTTCGAGTTGGATTGGGTGGGATGACGGGTTCGCATCCGCGCTCAGTGAGCCAGTCTCGCAGCTTTCTGGCGTCGTAGGCCCGGTCGGCGAGCAGCTTGGCCGGCGTCGGGATGCGTTCCAGCATGGCGGCTGCGCCGACCAGATCGTGGACATTGCCCGGCGTCAGGGTGAAGGCGACCGGACGGCCACGCTCATCGGTTAGGGCGTGAACCTTAGTCGTCCGTCCGCCGCGCGATCGGCCGATGGCGTTCGTGAAGTCCCCCCTTTTGCGCCGGCCGCCGAGCGATGCGCCTTGATGTGGGTCGAATCCACCGCCGCCGCGCCGATCACGCCGCTCGAGCCGGTCAGCGTGTAGAACACGTCCTCCCATACGCCCTGTTTGCTCCACCGGTTGAAGCGGTTGTAGATCGTCGTGTAGGGGCCGTATTCGGCGGGGCAGTCGCGCCAGCGCGCGCCCGTCTTCAGCATGTGGATGATCCCCGAGATCACACGCCGGTCATCGACCCGATGCGCCCCCCGACGACCGCGCGGAAGCCACGGCTCAATCCGCGACCACTCCTCATCGCTTAACCAGAACAATGATCTTGCCATTCAAACCTCCTTCAGTTCCGAAGGTTGAAGCACACAATCACCGATTCAGGAATCCCCTAATTGAGTACAGACCCTAGGGCGGTCAGGGTTTCGCCGCCGGGGAAGACCTCGCCGTCCACCTTCAGGCCGCGATCTTTTTGGAAAGTGCGAATGGCGTCGTTGTGGAGGACGCCGTAATAGCCGGTTGGACCCTTCGTCCGGTTCAGGTCCATCTTTCCAACCGCGTCCAGCATGACCTCCAGGCGGGCCACATCCTCGCGTGCATTGTCGCGGTGGGGGCCGATCTTCCGGTCGATTTGGGTCATCTCGCGCGGTAGGTGACCCGCAAAGCCGCGTCGGGGCTGCCAGATTTTTCGCATCTCATCAATGCGGTCGCGGGCGTTGGAGTCGGGCGTCGCTATGGCGCCGTCGGCGGAATGTCGTCGCGGGCGCAAGAAGACACCGGCCAGTTTCTCCGTATCGCCCTGCCCGGGGTGGGCGTTGACCTGCCGAATGTCGTCGCCCAGCTTGCCGGTCAACAGTGTATGGCCCGGCCGGCGTCGTCCGGTGGCTCGGTTGTTCATGATGGTACATTCCTCTATCAAAATAGCGTAATAATACGCGTTATGCGTAAAAATACGCATAACGTCAAGGGGGAGAATTTGTTCGAGCTCCAAATTGCGTGCCGGGCTTGCGACGGCCCGTTGGCGAGGTCGGACAAGACGACAACCGGAAGGCCGGCCCGGTCCCGGATATGGACGCCGGCGCCTAGCGGCCTTCGCGGTGCCAGGCGAGGAGGAAGGGGGCGAGGGCGCCGAAGCATCGAGCCGGCTGGCGGATGTTGGCGCCCGGCTGACGGCCGGCGAACGCGAGAAGGCCGCCGAATGGGCGCGCGATCCCAATTCCAGCCCGGCCGCCAGCGACTCCATATTGTCGCGCCGGAAACTCCTGCAATCCGATCGGTAACGCGCGGCAAATCCTCATTTGGCGATTGTCCGATCGATGGCTCGGGCGGTCCGCGCCAGCATATGGGCCAGCATATGGGAAAGCGGCGCGGCGCCTGTAATCGGGGCACGGGTGTCCTTGGTATTTGTTCCCAATAATCCTGGCTTGTCATTCGGAAATCCTGGGCTGACAGCCTTTGCCGGCATGGAAGGCTCTTGCCGATTCGCGAATCTTGGCGCATTCTTGGTTTGTTCTTTGGCGAATGCGGGTTTCGCGATGCGCGGCGGATCGAGACGCGAGAGAGATTTCTGGTACAGCACCTGGATCTCGGGCGGTGCCGTCTTGGCGCTGTTCTTGTTGGCGGGCTGCGCCGGCAAGGGGCCCGACGGCCTTTCGGCGAACGCGGCGGGGGATCGAGTGACGCGGTTCGAGGGAGAAATTTTTCTTGCCCCTATGAAGGAAGCTTTGGAGGCAGGCGACTGCGACTCGGTGGTGCGCGTCCTTGATGACTTATACGAGGAGGAACGGGCTTACGTTCTTCTCATGCGTGGCGTCCTTCATGGGGCTGGTGAGTGCGTGCCTCGGGATATGGCGGCGGCGCGTGGATATTTCGAGCAAGCGGCGGCGCTTGGCAATATCCTGGCTTTTGCGTCGCTCGGCCGCATCCATGCCCATGGGCTGGGCGTCGCCAAGGATGGCGAACGCGCGCGGTATTGGTACCGAGGTGTCGCGACCTGGCTGGTGAATACTCCTTCCGAGGAAAGAAGCGAAGTTCTTGGATGGATCACGCAGAATAGCGATGTCGATCCGGATCTTCGTAAAGTCCTGGATTAGCTTCACGATGTGGAAAAGCGATCCCCTGCGGATTGGGTCGAATTCGCCCGCCGTATCGAAAGCGGCGACGGCATGCCCGCGAATTTCGATATTGCGGCGAAATGGATGGAAAAGGCGGCCTTGGAGGGGAACGCTGACGCGCAATTCACAATCGCCCAATGGATTTCGAAAGGAAGACTGGACGAACCGGAGTCGGTTGGCGTTACTTATCTCCATATCGCGGCGCGCGGCGGTCACGGTCCGGCGCAAAGAGAGCTTGGACTCCGATATGCACGGGATCGAACGCGGCCCTTCGCGGCTTTCAACGCCTATGTCTGGCTTCTTTACGCCGCAATGTCGGGTGAAGACATTCCGGCGGAATTTCTGCGTTCCCTGGGCGATCGCTTGGAGCCGGAAATGCGCGAAACCGCGCGCGAGCGCGTTCGCGCAGGAACCGATCTGGCAAAATAACAACGAGAACCGTCGGTGTTCGGACCGGCCCGGTCCCGGATATGGATGCCGGCGCCTAGCGGCTTTCGCGGTGCCAGGCGAGGAGGAGGGGGGCGAGGGCGGCGAGGAGGAGGAGCAGGGCGGGCAGCAGGGGCAGCCGGTCGAGGCCGGTCACCCGATGGGCGCTTTCGGCGCGGATGCCGATCCAGGGGCTGCGCGCCGGGCCGGCGACGCCGGCC
>Ga0070728_10002401_pt1 | contig 23527 bp, 20 predicted proteins | sample tdDd471_FD_66723 | JGI IMG/M metagenome (GOLD analysis project Ga0070728, IMG submission 66723) | Marine sediment microbial communities from the Atlantic coast under amendment with organic carbon and nitrate - tdDd47.1 | ecosystem: Environmental > Aquatic > Marine > Coastal > Sediment | place... | reverse complement strand
ACCGCGGCGCCCGCAAGAATGAGCTCGACCTCAACCGCACAGCCGCGGTCGCGAATCTCTTCGAAGTCGCGCGGCGGCGCTGCGCTTAGCGGTTCGGTGCTCTAGGCGCGGCGCTCGGCGCAGGCTGCTAGGATCGCGCCGTGACGTCGCGCGGTGCCCTCCTGGTCTCGGTCCTGACGCTCTGCGCGGTCCCCGCGTCCGCTCAGGACGTGGTCGAGAACACGCCACGGCTCTGCCAGAACGGCGCCGACGACGACGGCGACGGGCTCGCCGACTGCGACGACACGGGCTGCGCGCAGCTGATCTTCTGCGTGGGAGCGACCGAGCCGGCCGACACCGAGGTCTGCGGCAGCGGCGCGGACGAGGACGGCGACGGCGCGATCGACTGCGACGACCCGGACTGCGTCGAGGCCTGCTCGCGGTCGATCACGATCGACGGGCGGCAGGGCCCGCGCGGGATCTACCAGCCGCGGCAGCCCGACGAGCCCCCGCCGACGATGGAGGCGACCGAGCACGAGACGTCGCGGAACTACCCGGTCGCCTGGGCCGCGCACCCGATCACGGTGCGCAGCGGGATGCTCGTGCCGCGCGCGTCGCTGTCGAGCCAGCCGATCCGCACGCCGGGGTTCGGCGACGAGACCCTGATCCGGCTGGGGCTCGGGGTGACCTACGGCATCCTCGACTTCTGGGAGGTCACGCTGGTCGCCGTGCCGCTGCGGCTCAGCCCGGTGGTGGACTACGAGAACCCCGCGCTCACGACGACCTTCCAGGTGTTCGCGATTCCCGAATTCGAGGTCGGGATCCACGCCAACGTCGGCATCCCGATCGGCACCGCCAACGCGAGCGACTTCCCCGAGCCGCTGCCGCGGGCGTCGCTGCAGTCACCGTCGCGCTACTACGACGTGGCGCACCTCGAGCTCGGCCTGCTCGCGCGGTTTCACGTGGAGGAGATCTTCCGGATCGACTTGCAGATCCCGATCACGGCGATCGTGTTCGCCGACGACTCGATGGGCGACCTGTCCCCGCGAGCGGACCTGTCGTTCATCGCCCGGATGGGCTTCTCGATCACGGAGTACGCGTTCGCCGGCGTGAGCAGCGGGCTGTTCATCCAGGGGCCCGGCTACGACGCGCCGCGCATGCCGTTCTTCCTGTTCGCGGGCGCCGTGATCCCCGGCTGGCGGCGCGGCCCCGCCGCCGAGCTCGCGCTGCGGTTCGGCTGGCCCGTCCTGTACGACGGCGGGGCGCCGATGGGCGTCGACCCGGTCGACCCGGACTTCTGGCAGCTCACCTTCGACGTGCGGATCTTCAGCTACCTCTTGAACTGACCGCCGCGCCGACGGTCTCGGCGGCGGTCCAGGCGAGCGCGGCGCAGAACGCGAGCGCGAGCGCGAGCCGCACCCCCACGAAGGCGAAGGCGAGGGCGAACGCCTCCAGGTCGACGCCGCCGCCCGGCGACAGCAGCGCGCCGGCGACGTTGGACTCGACGCAGAGCGCCGCGAGCGCCTGGTCGCCGCCGAAGAGCGCGGCGCAGGCGAGCGCGCGCCACGCGGCGCGCTTCATCAGCCGACGTCGGCCCACGTGTCCCTCGGGAGCGCGGTGGTGAGCGCGAACAGGAGCGCGTCGCCGATCGGGCCGCCGAGCGCGTAGTGCCCGCCGACCCGGCCGCCGAAGAAGCTCGCGGTCGCGTAGGTCGCCTCGAACGTGTCGCGGTCGCCGTGGATGCGCGCGAGCGCGAGCGTGAACCCGGTCGCGCTGATCCCCTGCCCGAGCAGCACCGGACCCGAGTCGACGTCACCGGGCCCTTCGCGCCCGGCCGGGTACTCGCGCGTGGTCCCGAAGCCGAACGTCCGCGTGAGGAGGTGCGCGCGCATCGACTCGTACAGGTCGCGCGACAGGTCGGCGTCGGCGAACGAGAGGAAGTACGCGCCGAGCGCCGTGCCCGAGCCGCGCGGCAGATCGAGGGGCGCCCCGTCGTCGGGATCGACCGCCTGGTAGAGCAAGCCCGTGTGCACGTCGCGGTAGCGGTCGCGCAGCCGGGCCAGGAGCATCCCCGAGAGGTTGCCGTGGTCGTCGCCGGTCGCGCGGTCGTGCACCGCGAGCGCGCCGAAGAACGACGTGTTGTCGATCGGGTAGACCTCGCCCGGGTACGTCTCGAGCAGCCCGATGCGCGTCTGCGAGAAGCGCGCGCTCAGGTGGTCGACCACGCGCTGCTCGAGCGCGGCGTGGCGCGTGTCGGGGTTCACCAGCCGCGTCAGGCTCAGCGCGAGCGCGAGGTAGCCGAGGTACGCCACGTGGGCTCGCTCGCTGCCCAGATCCGCGAGCGGGTCGCTGCCCCACGCCTCGCGGTCGAACGCGCGCGCGTCGTCCGAGATCAGCCCGTCGATGGCCGCGTCCATGCGCGGCGCGTGCTCGGCGCGCAGCTCGGGGTGCGCGATCGCGGTCTGCGCGTAGCCGAGCACGGACATCATCCGCGTCGCGAAGAGCCACTCGCCGTCGAAGCGCGCGCTCCCGGTCGAGAAGTCCTCGCGCCCGAGCTCGGCGGCGGTCCACCGGTCGGCGCCCCGGGCCAGCTCGCGCTGCGCCTCGACCTCGCCGTCGTAGAGCGCGCCCGCGGGCGCGCCGTAGGCGAGCGCGAGCGCGCGGACCGCGAGCAGGGTCGCGGTGATCGCGGCGCCGATCTGCAGCGTGCGCTTCACGCGTTGGACTACGGACCGCGCGTGCGCGCGATTCCGCGCGAACCGCTGAGCGGTTCGCCGAGCCCGGTGAGCCGTCGCTGCGCCCCGCCGGTCGGGCGCGCTAGCGGCAGGCGGCGGGGCCGAGCTCGCGGACGGCGCCGACCCGGGCGACCCCGGCGCTCGCGCCGGTCACGACGTCGACGCCGACGAACAGGCGGGTCGACGGATCGGTCGCGCCGTCGCACCGCCAACCGGGGAGCGGCTCGACGAGCGGGTCGAGCGGGGCCTCCGCCGACAGCTCCACCGGCTCGAGGTCTTGGTGGATGGCCATGCGCTCCTCGCGCGCGTCGACGCCGAGGTCGAACAGCTCGAAGGCGTGCAGGAGCTGGACCTCGTCGGTGGTCGCGTCCCACGTGCGGGTGACGCCGTCGTCCCAGGCCAGCGGCGACGCCGGTTCGCCGACCGGGCCGGCGGCCGAGGCGAACACCTCGCGGGAGAACAGCGAGTGCGGCAGGTCCGACCACAGCGCGAGGCGCGAGAGCCGCAGCTCCGCCCCCACCTCGCGCGGGCCGTCGACCATCACGACGTCCACCGCGAGACGCGGGATGGAGCGGTCCGCGCCCGGGACTCCGTCGCCGATCCAGTGCAGCCCGAGCTCGAAGACGTCGGCGACCACCGCCGCGCGTCCGTCGGCGAGGTGCACGGTGCGGCTGTGCGCCGACGGGCGGACCTTCGCGTCGCTCCAGCCGAACGAGTAGTGCGCGACGAAGGCGTCCCCGTGCGGGCCGCGCAGCGCCGCCGGGTCGGGGGGGCGCACGATGATGTAGGCGTCCTCGAGCAGCTCGACCTCGGGCTCGATCGCGTAGACCGGCGCGAGCGGGTCGAAGCGCTCGGGCGCCTCGACGGGCCAGTCCGTGGTCGGCCGGATGGTCACCGTCGCGTCGCTCGGCAGCGCGCCCGGCGGGAGGATCAGCGTGAGCACCCCGTCGTCGCTCGTGACCGTCCCGCCCTCGGCGGCGACGATCGGCGTGCCCGCCGGCGAGGCGCACGCGCCTAGCAGCAGCAGCGCGGCGGCCGAGCGCTTCACGCGAGGTCCTCGCGCACGATGGTGTCGAGCGCGCGCTCCGCGATCGCCGCGATCGTCCAGGCGGGGTTCGCGGTCGGGGTGGACCCCGGGATCAGCGCCCCGTCGACGCAGTACAGCCCGGGGTGACCGTCGACCCGACCGAAGGAGTCCGCCGCGCGGCCCATCACCACGCCGCCGAGCGGGTGGAAGGTCGACCGCCGCGTCTGCCCGGGCAGCGGCGCCTGCGTCCCGCCGTTGGCCAGGTTGAGCTGCTCGGTCACCCACTCGCCGGCGGCGACCCCGGTCGCGCCGTTGGCCTCATCCCAGCGCAGCACCGTGCGCTCCGCCGACGGGTCCCACGAGAGGCTGCCGAAGCCGTCGTTGAGGCTCGAGCTCGGGCAGATCATGCAGTTGCACTCGTAGCCGAACGCGGCCGCGCCGATCTCCACCGTCACCGGCGCGACGGGGTTGTCGAAGTCCCGGATCACCGCCGCCGGCGGCCCGCCCTGGAACGCCCCCGTGTCCTCGGTCAGCCCCATGCGCGAGTGCAGCCACTGGCCGTTGTGACCCCAGCCCTCGCCGACCTCCGAGCTCAGCTGGCTCAGGTCGCCGCGCGCGCGCGCCTCCACGAGCAGCCGGGTGCTGTGCACCGCCCCGGCGCTCATGAACAGGACCGGGGCGCGATACCGCGCGGTCTGCAGGACCATCCCGTGGTCGTCGATCACCTCGACGTCGACGCGGTAGCCGCCCTCGGGATCCTCCGCGACGGCCGTGACCCGATGCAGCGGCCGGACCTCGACGAGCCCGGTCGCCTCGGCCCGCGCGAGGTAGGTGCGGTCGACCTGACCCTTGGCGCCGTTGTTCAGCCCGTAGATGTAGTCGCCCGCGCTCGCCGCGGCGGGCAGCTCGCCGGCGATCTCCTGCCGGACGATGTCCCAGTCGATCGCGTTGAGGTTGTACTCGGTGTTCAGCCCGGCGTTGTCGGCGTGCTGCAGGAACAGCCGCGTCGCCGCGTAGGTCTCGCTGTTCAGGATGTCCTCGGGGACCATCCGCACCGGGAGCAGCTCGTTGACCTTCGGGTACCAGGTCTCGAGCATGTCGTCGTAGCCGACCTCCGAGGGGAACACCGACTCGAACAGGTCGCGCGGCGGCTGCACCATCATGCCCGCGTAGACCAGCGAGCCGCCGCCCACGCCGGCGCCGACGATCGCGTCGATGCCCTCGCCTTCGAACCGCTCGGCGACGCCCGCGTAGCGCCGGATGCGGATCGCGAGGCCGATCGGCGTCTCGCGCGTGAACCAGCCGGCGCGCTCGTCGGGCTCACGCATCGAGCAGAACGTGTCCATCGCGTCGGTCAGCTCCCAGCGGCGCCCCCGCTCGAGCACGGTCGCGGCGATCCCGGCCTCGGCGAGCCGCAGCGCGGTCACCCCGCCGCCGAACCCGGAGCCGACGATCAGCGGGTGGTCGAGCTCGGTGACGCTCGGCCCGCCCTCGTCGGCGCAGCCGACCAGGCGCAGCCCCGCCACCCCCAGCGCGCCCGTCCGCAGGAACGAGCGCCGTCCGAATCGATGCAGCCACGGTACGCGCACGGGCGAGACGTACGCACGCGTGAACACGGTTCAATCACCCGACTTGCTACGCTGTGCTGATGCGCACGAAGCTGAAGCGCCTACGCCAGCGCGCCGGTGGACGCCTCATGCAGGCCTTCTTCGCCGGCGCGTCGAACCTCGGCAAGCTCCACCCGCTGAGCAAGCCCGAGGCGCACGGCGTGTCCGTGCTGCGCGACGTCGGCTACTCCGAGCGCTCGTTCGCGGCCGAGCACCACCTCGACGTCTACCGCCCGACCGATCTCGACGGACCGGCGCCCGCGGTCCTGTACATCCACGGGGGCGCGTTCCGGATCCTGTCCAAGGAGACCCACTGGCTGATGGGCCTCGCGTTCGCGAGCCGCGGCTACGTGGTGTTCAACGTCGGCTACCGCCTCGCGCCGCGCCACCCGTTCCCGGCCGCGGTGCACGACGTGGCCGAGGCGTTCGAGTGGGTGACCCGCCGCGGCGCCGACTACGGCGCCGACCTCGACCGGCTCGTGATCGCCGGGGAGTCCGCCGGCGCGAACCTCGCGACCAGCCTGACCTTGATGACCTGCTACCGCCGCGAGGAGGAGTTCGCGCGGCGGGTCTTCGACACCGGCGTCACGCCGGTCGCCGCCGCGCCCGCGTGCGGCGTGTTCCAGGTCAGCGACATGGAGCGCTACCGCCGACGCAAGCCAGGCTTCTCGAAGTTCGTCTCCGAGCGCTTCGACGAGATGAGCCTCGGCTACCTCGGCCCGCGGCCGGACCGCCACGGCGAGCTGCTCGACCTGGCCGATCCGCTGAGCTGGCTCGAGCGCGAGCAGGCGCCCGACCGCCCGCTGCCGCCGTTCTTCCTCCCCGTCGGCACCAAGGACCCGCTGCTCGACGACACGCGCCGCCTCGACGCGGCCCTGCGCGCGCACGGCGCCGAGTCCGTCGCGAAGTACTACCCGGGGCAGATCCACGCGTTCCACGCGTTCGTGTTCCTCGAGAGCGCGCGGCGCTGCTGGGCCGAGCAGTTCGAGTTCCTCGAGCGCCACACGGCGCCGCGGTCACGCGACCGCGCGGTGCAGCACGGCGGGTGACGCGATGCCCGCCTCGCGGAAGGCGGCGTGCACGCGCTCGGTGATGTCGGTCTCGAGCTCCTTCTCCCACCGCACGTCGAGCACGTAGACCTTCGCGCGCACGCGCACCGCGACGAAGTCGTTCTGGTGGACCTCGCTGATCACGATCCGCCAGTCCTTGTCGAGGTACGTGTAGCGGCTGGAGGCGAGCGCCTCGCGGACGATCCTCTTCGCGAGCGCCACGTCGGTGTCGATCGCCACGAAGAAGTCGATCTGCACGAGCATGTCGAGCTCGCCGGCGTTGCCCGACGCCACCACGTCGGTGAGGAACTTGTTGTTGGGGATGGTGACGAGGTTGTCGTCGAGCGTGACGATCCGGACCGCCCGCAGCCCGATCTCGACCACCTCGCCGTAGAAGTCCCCGTAGGTGATGCGGTCGCCGACGCTGAACGGCTTGTCGATCAGGATCGTGATCCCCGCGATGATCGAGGCGACCAGGTCGCGCAGCGAGATGCCGATCGCGACCGCGAGGATGCCGCCGAGCGCGAGCAGCGCCTCGCTCGAGAGCTGGAAGATCATCCCGAGCGCGCCCGCGAACCCGCTCAGGTACAGGACCAGGCGGATGATCGCCTTGGTCTGATGCAGCCCGATGCGCTGGGCCTGAAAGCGGGCGCCGAGGCGATCGAACGCGGCCTCGGTGGCCCGCGCGAGCCCGTAGGCGATCCCGAGCACGAGCGCGGCGGGGAGGAACCCCGACGGGCGCAGGAACTGGAGGATGTTGGTGGCTTCGTCCACGGGCCCCTCTATCGATCGAACAACAGTCGTTGACGCTTGAGGTGCCGGACGACCGCCCGGTACCAGTGGGTGCTCAGCCGCCAGTAGCCTTCCTTGTCGACGGCTACGTACTGAAGGCTCTTGAGGTAGGTGAGCAGCGCGAAGGTCTGCCGCGACGAGATGCCGACGCTCTCGGCCGCCTCGTGCAGCGTGGCGTTCTCGTGCAGGGCGATCGTCGCGAGGAGGAACCGCGACTGGTCGTGGAGCTCATCGAGCGCGGCGTCGATCGGCGCGGCGAACAGCTGCACGCTGAGCGCCCCGTCGCGCTCGACGAGCGAGTGCTTCCAGTAGTGCAGCGCGACGCGCGGGTTGCCCGACGCGAAGTCCCAGAGCAGGCGCAGGTACTCGTCCTGGGTGCGCAGGACCGCGTCCTCGAGCGCGTTGCCCGCGAGCTCGTCCACGACGAGGTCGCGGAACGACGCCTCGAGGCCGGCGCGGGTCATCCGAGCCCGGATCAGCTGGGCGATCTTCTCCTCGGGCCAGGGCTCGAGGTCGACGTGCTCGCGGAACAGGTCCTGGCCTTGGCGCGCGCGCTCGAGGTAGCGCCAGGTGTACCGAGCGAACGAGCAGACCCACACCACCTTGGTGTTCGCGCGGGCGGCGATCTCGACGAGCGTCTCGAGCCCGACCGCCCCGCCGATCGCGCGCACGACGAGGTTCTGGCAATTGTCGAGCGCCACGACCCGCGGCTCGGTCAGCGCGTCGAGCGACTCGGCGAGCTCGTCGATCTGATCGGTCGGTGGCACCTCGAGCTGCTCCGAGATCCAGCGCACCACCGACGACGGATCGATCAGGCGGTGCGGGACCTCGAACGTGTCGACCCGTCCGTCGACGCGCGCCGCGAGCTCGCGCAGCCACGTCGTCTTGCCGATCCCGCGCTCGCCCACGAGGGCCAGCGCGAAGCCGTACGTGTCGCCCTTCACGAACGCGCGGACGCGGTCGGCGACGCGATCGATGTCGGGGAAGAAGTCGATCTCGAGCTCGCGGTCGGACGGGTGCTCGGCGAACGCGACGCGCACCGGCTTGGGCAGCTCGGCGATCTGTGACTCGTCGACCCTCCGCTCGACCTGCCGCTCGAGCCGGCGCCGGAACAGGAACGCGAACGCGCGGCGCGCCTGATCGAAGCGCAGCACCAGCTCCTTCAACGCCGTGTAGCTGCCGTAGACCGCGAGCTGCGCGGCCGCGGGCACCGTGAGCGCGTAGCGGCGCAGGCGCGTGTCCGATCGACCGAGCACGCGATCGACGACGCCCTTGGGCCAGCGGTCGCGGTGCGCGTCGCAGACGGTGTCCGACCAGCGGTGCACGAGAATCAGCGCGATCGGGGCTGCGCCGAGCCACGCGAGGTCGACCACCAGGCCGTACAGGTAGCCCTGCCCGAGCACCAGCTCGCTGAGGTCGGTCGTGATCACCACGCACAGACCGAAGCCGAGCACGAGCCGCACCGACCCGACGACCTTGCGCGCGATCGACGCCCGGCCGGCGCCGTGCCGCAGGCGGCTGACGAAGAAGCGCACCGCGGCGGTGACCAGCACGAGGAACCACGCGACCCGCGTGACGACCACCCGCAGCACGTCCACCGCGATCGAGTCGGTGAGGTCGTCGATGAGGGCGAGCAAGAGATGCAGCGTGATCAGCACCGCCACCGGGATCACCAGGGGCCCGACCACCGCCCAGAACGGGCGGATCAGCCCCGCCCACCCGCGACCGCCGCGCTGCGCGAACAGCGCCACCCGCAGACGCTCGGTCAGGGGCTCCCGGCGCCGCCACACGAGCACGATCAGCAGCGCGAGCGCGATGGCGAAGGCGACCTCGTTGCGGCTGCTCGACGTGTAGAACAGCGCGCCGAAGCGGGCCGGCCACTCGGGCAGGTCGTGCCACGCGTTGCGGCCCCAGTAGCGCATCATCACGCGCGCCTGGGTGAGCTCACGGCTCAGCTGGGCGCGCCCTTCGGGGCCCAGACCGAGAAGCTGCTCGCGGCGGCGCTGGCCGAGCCGGGGGATCAGGGCCACGCGGAGCTGGTCGAGCGCCCGCAGATCCTCGGCGACGCTGTCGATCCAGGTCCAGCGCAGGTCTCGCTGGCGCTCGGCGGCGCGCGTGGCGTCGCGCTCGAGCGCCTGCGCGGCGGTGCGCAGGTTCCTCGCCTCGTCGAAGCCCGAGTAGGCGCTGGCGTCGGGGTCGATGCGCAGCTCGAAGGTCGGGACGTCGCTCGGAGCGGAGAGCGCGTCCAGGAGCTGGTCGAGCCGCGCGCGCAGGTCGACGAGGCTCGTGACGAGCTCGTCGTAGGTGTGATCCGCCTCCTGCGCAGACGCGCTGACGACCAGGCTCTGGAGCCGGTGCGCGAGCTGGAGGCGGTCCGCCTGCGCGTGCGCCTCGGTCTGGCGGCTGCGCGCGAGGCGGAGCTCCCAGCGGGCGAGGTCGGCGCGCGCCTGCTCCAGCCGCGCCCGCTCGGCGAGCACGCTGCTCTCGGCCGCGTCCTCGGCCGCCGCGGCGCGGTCGAACAGGTCGCTGCTCGCCTCGATCGCGCGGCGCGCGTCCTCGGTCGCGCGATCCGCGTCGACCTGCGACGCCTGCTCCTCGACCGCGATCCGCCGCCGCTCCCGGGACGCGTGGAGCAGCCGAGAGCGCTCCGCGAGCGGCATGCGCAGAAAGCGCAGCCGCAGCCGATCGCGCTCTCGCTCGAGCGCCTCGATCTCGTCGGTCGCGGCCGGCTCGCGCAGCGGAGGCTCCACCCACTCGAGCGGGATGACCGCCCCGTCGAGCACGACCTCGTCCGGAGGCGCCGCCGCGTCGAGGTCGTCGGCCGATCCCGCGTCCATCGCGGGCGCGACGCCCGCGTCCTCGATCCCCGCCTCCGAGACCGCGCCGTCGAGCCCGAGGTCGACCTCGGCGTCCGGGGAGGGCTCGTCGACGCCGGCGTCCGGCGCGGGCGGGGCGACGGTCCCGAGGCGGGCCTCGATGACGTCGCAGCGCGCGCTCACCGCGTCCTCGTTGTCGAGATCGACACCGAACAGCGACTCCGGCTCGACGTCGGGGGGCAGCCGCCCGGCGACGAGCTCGCGGAGCGCGTCGATCTGATGTCGCAGCACGGCGGCGGCGTCGATCCCCGCGTCCCCCGCGGCGTCCGGCGGCGGGCCGGCGTCGAGATCGACCGGCGGGGCCTCGGCCATCGGCCCGGCGTCCGGTGTCGGAGGCGGGCCACCGTCGACCGACGGGGACGACGTCACGCACCCGGTGAGCGCGAGCGCCAGCGCGAACCCCACGCGCTGAGCGCACGTGAGCGGCGCTCGGATCGGACGCGGTCCCATGCGCGGGCCAGGGTATCAGTGGCGATTTCGGGATCCGTAGATCCCTGCAAGCGGCCCTCCAGGGCCGCTTGCCCCTGCGCCTGCCCCTTGCGCCTGCGCCTACGCGAACCCCGTGCCTCGCCCGTCCCCGAACGCGTGAACCCGACGCTACCCCGAGAACGACACGTCGACCGTCCCGCCACCCCGCGGCCCCGACGTCCCGATCCGGCGCCCGACGAGCGCGCCGGAGATGCACCGCGCCACGCTCTGGTCGCCGGTCCCGTTGTTGACCACCCGCGATGTCGTGATCCGGCCGTCGTGCGCGACCGACACGCGAACGGTCACCTGCCCGTGCGCGCCGCTCTGCACGAAGCACTGCTGGGCCGCTCCACGGACGTACGACTGCAGGCGCTGCTCGTAGGTCGCGCCACGCCGGCTCCGGCGACGGCGCCCCGAAGTCGGCGGCTCGTCGGCCGGCGGCTCCTCGGCCGCGGGCGGCTCCTCGGCCGGCGGCTCCTCGGCCGGCGGCTCTTCGGCGGCCGGCTCCTCGGCGGCCGGCTCCTCGGCGGCCGGCTCCTCGGCGGCCGGCTCCTCGCCCGGCGGCGGCTCGGCTCCGGCGGGCAGCTCCCCCGCCGCCTCCTGCGCGTCGGCGGCCGCCTCCTGGGCATCGGCGGTCGCCTCCTGCGCGTCCGCGAGCGCCTCGTCGGCCTGCGCCTGGGCCTCGGCGGCCGCCTCCTGCGCGTCCGCGAGCGCCTCGTCGGCGTCGCTCGACACGTCCGCGACGGTCTCCTCGGCCTCCTGCATCGGGAGCCACCAGAAGAAGTAGGCCGCCGCCGCGCCGCCGCCCCCCGCGAAGACGAGGAACACCAGCGCGAGCACGACGATGAAGCCGCACCCGCCCTTCTTCTTGGGCTCCGGAGCCGGCGCGTGCGAGGGGCTCGGCGGATACACGGAGGTGCCGCCGGGGCCGGAGGGGTATCCCGAGCCCTGCGCGGGCTGCGTGAAGCCGGGCTGGCTCTGGGCGTCGCCGTAGCCGGGCTGGCTGCCGGCCGGCGGCGCGTACCCCGGCTGGCTCTGCGGCACGCCTGGTTGGCTGGCCTGGTTCGAGAAGCTCGGCGGCGGCTCCGACGGCATCGGCGCGGTCCCCGCGCCGCCCGGCGGGGTCTGCGCGAACGCGGCGGTCGGAGGGATCCCCATCGGCCCGGCGCACCGCTCGCACGTCGTGACGTTCGCCGGGTTGGCGTGCCCGCATCGGCCGCAGATGCTCATGGCGCCGAGCATAGGCTGGGGCTTGCGCCGGGGCGAATTCACGCCAGAAAGGCGAAGCATGAGCGCGTCCATCTACGATCACGAGGTCGAGACCCTCGACGGCGAGACCAAGAAGCTGGCCGAGCACGAGGGCGACGTCTTGTTGATCGTCAACACGGCGAGCCAGTGTGGCTTCACCCCGCAGTACGCCGGGCTCGAGAGGCTCCACCGCGAGCTGAGCGACAAAGGCCTCACGATCCTGGGCTTCCCGTGCAACCAGTTCGGCAAGCAGGAGCCCGGCGACGCGTCGCAGATCGGCGCGTTCTGCGAGAAGAACTACGGCGTCAGCTTCCCGATGCACGCCAAGATCGAGGTCAACGGCAAGAACGCGCACCCGCTCTATCGCCACCTGACGGCCGAGCAGAAGGGCCTGCTGGGCAGCAAGCGCATCAAGTGGAACTTCACCAAGTTCCTCGTCGACAAGAAGGGCAACGTGGTCCAGCGGTACGCCCCCGCGACCAAGCCCGAGGCGATCAAGAAGGACATCGAGAGGCTGCTGGCCAAGGGCTGAAATCCCGAGGCCAGCAGCTCCCTTGCCTTTGCCCTTGCCCTTGCCTTTGCCCCCCTGACGGGAAAGAAGGCAAAGGCAAGGGCAAAGGATTCAGCCGGCGCTGCGCGTCGGCTGAATGAAGCGCGCACGATACGCCGCGAACCGCTCCGCGATCCCGCCCTCGGACAACCCGAAGTCGCTCGCCTCGTAGCGGTGCACGCCGTGCCCGTACCGCGGGTGCGCCTCGAGGGTGCGCCGCATGCGGCGCTCGGCCTCGGCGGTGAGCGGCTCGCCCAGCCGGTCGTAGATCCGCGCGACCTCCGCGAGCGGATCGCGCACCAGATCCTCGTAGAACACGTCGATGAACCGCTCCTCGCGGCCGTCGTCGCGCACCGCCATCGCGCGCTCGATCATGTAGGCGGTCTTGCGGCCCCAGTGCCGGCCGACCTCGCGCGGGTCGACCGCGTCGCTGAACACCCCGCGGCCGTGGCTGACCATCGAGCAGAACGACGGCACCGTCTCGGTCGGGTCCCGGTGCGTCCACAGGATCGTCGCGTCGCCCATCACCGCGAAGAGCACGTCGAGGAACTCGAGGTGGTGCGGGGTCTTGAGCAGCCAGCGCTTGCCCTCGCCGCGCTGTCGCGACAGCAGCTTCATCAGCAGGTGCTCGAGCGCGTAGGCCGGCGTGTTGTCCTGCCGCTCGACCCAGGCCGCGTAGGTCGGGACGTGCATGGTCGCCTCGGCGGTCGTGCTGAGGAACGCCTGGTCGAGGAGCAAGACGTCTTCTTCGCAGCCGTAGGCCTTCACCGGATGGACGGCGAAGAAGTCGGGCGCGAGGTAGCGCAGGGCGCTCTCGGCGCGGACCGCGGCGGCGATGCGCGCGTCGGCCCCGAGCAGGGTGCGATCGCCGCTCGGCGCGGGGTGCAGCGCCTCCCACGAGGCGAGCCAGCGGCGGCGCGGATCGGACGACAGCAGCCGGTGCAGCAGCGTGGTGCCCGTGCGCTGCAGCCCCGCGATCACCACCGGCGGCGCGAGCGGCATCGCGCGCACCGACGCGTCGGCCGCGGCGATGGTGCGCAGGCGGTTGGCGAGCACGCCCACGAGGCGCTCGCGCGTGATCAGCCGGCCGACCGGGCTCAGGCGCGCCTCGTCGCGCACCGACGCGAGCAGGATCTCCAGCGGCTCGCGGAACGCGTCGCCGCCGAAGTCGTCGAGCCCGGTGCGCTTGGCGGCCGCCGCCATCAGGTCGTCGGCGCGCAGCGACCCGAGCGCCGGCAGCGCGCGGTTGGCGAGCGCGATCGCCGTGGGCCGGTACGGCCGCGCGTAGTCGCGCGAGGTCTCGCGCATCAGTCGAGGCCGGCGACGTCGGCGCGCTTCACCACCCGCGTCCGCGGCCGCGGGTGCTCCTCGGCGCGGACCCAGCGGAAGCACATCGTGCCGCGCTCGTGGCCCACCGTCTGGATCCAGTTCGGCACGCCGGGGTCGGTGTGGGCGACCACGATCCGCACCGAGCCGTCGTCGCGGTAGGTGGCGGTCTCGCTGTTCACGTGGATGCGGAAGTAGCGGTAGTCCAGCGACTCCATCCAGTGGTTGTTGAGCTGGAAGTTCCAGTGATCGCAGTCCGGCGGGGTCGCGTCGATCACGAGCGCCTCGTCGGGCCCGAGCTCCCAGTACGAGTGGTAGTAGACGATGTTGGGGTCGCCGCCGGCCATCTTGGCCCGGTCGCGATCGAACTCGGGCAGCTCGTTCACGTGCGACCGGAAGCCCTCGGCCCACGCCTGGAACATCGCGGCGGCGAACATCACGAGGTTGCCCGACTGGGTCAGCCCCTCGTCGATGCCCTGCGGGGTGACCGGGCTCGGCTCGCTCACGCCGCCGATCGGCTCGACGTGGATCTCGGCGAGCTGCTCGCGGTCGGGGTCGAGGCGGGTCTGCCGCACGATCAGCGTGCCGGTCTCGGGCACCATCGGCAGCCAGTTCGCGGCGCCCTCGGGCTCATCGCACGACAGGATGATCTCGAACGAGCCGTCGTCGCCGAGCGTGAGCTGCGAGGCGTCGAGCGACCCCGACGGGGGCATCCCGGCGCCCTTGCCGTAGTGCCCGATCATCGTGCTGAAGCTCAGGTAGTGGACGGTGTTGCGCTGGCCCCAGACGCGGTAGCGGTGCGCGCCGCTGATCGCCGCGTTCTGGTAGAAGTTGTCCGGGTTGTCCGATCCCATCTTCGCCGTCTCGTGCACGACGCGTTGCAGGACCGGCGCGAGCGGATCGTTGTGCTCGACGAAGGTCTGCAGCGCCGCCCGCGTGATGCGGCTGAGGTAGCGGAAGCCCTCCGCGCGGTCGAACGCGTCGTCGGGCCCGGCCATCACCGTCTCGCCGGCGTCGCGCAGCCGGTCGCAGAAGTCCTCCCAGGTCTTGCCGCTCAGGATCCGCTTCTCGCTCGCGTCGCTCACGCCTCGCTCCTCTTCTGCAACAGCTCGTAGGTCGCGTCGTACAGGCGGGCCGCGACCGCCTCGTCGCACGCGAGATCGCTGGGCTGCTTGTCGATCCAGCGGTGGAAGTACGCGCCGGTCCGGCCCTCGAGCGCGCGGCTCGCGGCCAGGTACACGACCGGCTCGGCGGCGAGCTCCCCGGGGCTGAAGAACGCCTTCATCACGGGGCCCATCATCGCCTGCGCCCAGCCGGGCGCCTCTCGGGTGATCTTCGACTCGACGGGGCCGGGGCAGATCGTGTGCACCGCGAGCTCGGGCGCGAACCGTCGCGCCGCCTCCTGCGCCCACGTGACGAGCAGCGCCTTGGTGTAGCCGTAGCGCTTCACCGCCGCTCCGATCGAGTAGTCGTCGGCGACCGCGAGTCCGGGCAGGTCGAAGCTGTCGGTCGACCGATGCGCCTCGGACGCGACCACCACGAGCCGACCGCGCCGGAGCATGCCCGCGCGCCGGAGCCGATCGACGAGGTAGGCGTGGGCGAGGTAGTTCACGCCGATCGCGATCTCGAACCCCTGCGCGGTGGGGCGCGACTTGGCCGGGACGATCCCGGCGCAGAGCACCACGAGCGACAGCTCGCGGTCGATCGAGTCGACGAGCGCGTCGATCGAGCGCAGGTCCGCGAGATCGACGGGTCGGTCCTCGGCCTCGCCGCCGCGCGCCTCGATCGCCGCGACGGTCGAGGCGGCCGACGAGCGCCCCGAGCAGATGACGCGCGCGCCGCGCGACGCGAGCCGCTCGACGAGCGGGACGCCGAGCCCGCCCGTGGCGCCGGTGACCAGCGCGTTCACCCCGTCGAGCCGGTCGGCGGGGTCGAGGGGGAGCGGCCGGTTGGGCCGCGCCACCGAGTCGCGCACCGCGATCAGGGTGGCGGTGACGGGGTTCTGGTACTGCACGGGGCCGCGAGAATACACGCCCCCGCGGCGAGAGCGTGTGCGGTCACTCCGTGGGGAACGGGTTGCGCAGATCGCCCAGGCTCGGGCCGTCGCTGCCGCCGGTCGAGCCCCCCGTGGAGCCGCCGGTCGAGCCGCCGGTCGAGCCCCGGCGCCCGGTGGTCGCGCCGCGGCCAGCGCTCGTGCCCGTGGAGCTGGACCCCGTCGTGCCGGGCGACGTCGCGCCGCCGGTCTGCGGGGTCGCCGCCGCGGTGGAGCCGCGGCGCGTCGTCGTGGACCCCCGTCGCGCGGCGCCGCGCCGGCCGGAGCGGCCCTCTTCGTCCATCGTGAGGCGGATGCGATCGACCGTCGACGAGCTGACCGTGAAGGTGCGCTCGGTGTAGCCGGACAGGTGGATGCTGTACTCGACCGGGTCCTCGCCCTCGGCGGGCTTGGTGATGTCGACGGGGGTGTTGCCGACGAGCGCGCCGTCGGGGCCGGTGACCTCCGCGCCCTCCGGCACCGTGATCAGGTGCACGGCCGTCGACGTCGTGGTCGTCGTCTCCTCGACCATGTCCGGCTCGTCGCCCTCGTCCGGCTCGACGTCGTCGCCCTCGGTCGGGTCGGTGACGTCCTCGCCCGCGGTCGGGTTGGCGCCGACCGTGCCGGGGTCCACGGGGTCCTCGCCCGGCATCATGAAGTAGGTCACCCCGAAGGCGCCGGCGGCGAACACGGGGATCGCGACCAGCGCCCCGATCAGCGCCGGGCTCATCCCGCTCTTGGCCGGCGGCTGCACGGGCAGCGCCTCGGTGGTGGCCGGGCCGGCCGCGGGCGGCTCGCCGGGGACGACGCTGTCGGCCTGGTAGGCGCCCTGCGGCCGCTGCGGGAGGCTGCGGTCGAGCTCGGAGACCACCGCGTCGGGCGTGCCGCCCTTGGCCAGCGAGTCGAGGTCCGCCTTCAGCTCCGCCATCGTCTGGTAGCGGGAGCTGGGCTTCTTCGCGAGGCACTTGAGGATGATCGACTCGAGGCCCGGCGGGACGTCGACCGGCGGCGGCAGCTCGCGCGGCGGGATCGGCTGCTCGTAGACGTGCTTGGTGAGCAGGCCCATGAGGTTGTCCGCGTCGAACGGGACGCGGCCGCACGCCATCTCGTAGAGCATCACGCCGAGCGCGTAGATGTCGGTGCGGTGGTCGACCTCGTGGCCAGCGCACTGCTCGGGCGACATGTAGTGCGGCGTGCCGAAGACCTGGCCGGCCTGCGTGAGCTTCTGCGTCTCGGTGTTGGAGGCGACCTTCGCGATGCCGAAGTCGAGGACCTTCACGAACTCCTTGTCGCCGCCGTGGCGGACGAGGTGCACGTTGTCCGGCTTCAGGTCGCGGTGGACGATCTGCCGCGCGTGGGCGGCGCCGAGCGCCTCGGCGAGCTGCGATCCGATCTTGAGGATCCGCGGCGTCTCCATCGGCTCGCCGGTCAGCGCCTCCGACAAGGAGGGCCCGTCGAGCATCTCCATGACGAAGTAGGTCGAGCCGTCCTCGAGCGTGCCGAAGTCCGACACGTCGCAGATGTGCGGGCTGCCGATCGCGGACGCGGCGCGCGCTTCGCGGCGGAAGCGGGCGATGATCTTCTCGTCCCGGGAGACGTCCGGCTTGAGGATCTTGACCGCGACGGGCTTCTCGAGCGCCTCGTGGAGCGCGAAGTAGACGACGCCCATCCCGCCCTGCCCGAGCAGCTTCTTGATGATGTAGCGGTTGTCGAGCTTCTCCCCGATGCGGGGGTCGTGCGGGCCTTTCTCCGCTTCGACGAGGGTCAGGTTTGGCTCAGACGACATGGCGTTTGGGGACCGGGTAACCGCGTGCCCCGCGGAGGATGGGACCCCCCTGCGGACCGAAGCTTGGAGGCGGCGTGGCTGTCACGACGCAGACCCGTCTACTGTGGCGGCCTCTGAACGGGACTTCAAGGATTCTCGGAGTCCAAGAAACCGTCCAGATCCGCGCGGAGGCTCGCGAGGCACTCGGTCAGCTCGTGCACGCGCTCCTCGGGGAGGTCGTCCACGTGGGTGACCAGGCTCTCGAGGCGGTTCGCGGTGGAGCGGACGCGGCCGAGCAGCTCGCGGCGGCGCTGATCGTCGGTCTTGGGGTGGAGCACCTCCCCGAACTTGCGCCGGACCGAGGCCGGGCTCGCGAGGTCCTCGAAGATCGCGCTCTTGAGCTCGTCGACGACCTCCTCGTCCGGCGGGTCCGGGACCGGCTCGCCCTCCTTGCGGGGCTTGGGATCGACCGCCCGCGCGAAGTAGTCGACCGCCTCCATGCTCGGCATCTGCTTGGCGACGCCGTCCCACTCGAGCGCGTGCGGCACGTGCCGCTCCATCGCGTGGTAGCTGCCCGTGAGCTTGTCCACGGTGCTGCGCTTGATGTTCAGCTCCTCGAGCGCGTAGCCGTGGAGGGTCTCGTAGCCCCACGCGTGGTGCAGGTCCTGGCTGCGCACGCGCACGAGGGCCTCGGCCATGTCGACCCACGATCGCTTGAAGAGGCGCGCGCAGGACACGACCTGCATGCGAAACGCTTCCTTCGTCATCGCGCGATGATAGAACCCCAGACCGCCATGCGCTTCCTCCATCCCGAACGCGACGCGCAGCTCGAGCTCGCGCTGCAAGACGTCTTCCTGTTGCCCCGGTGCTTCGAGGGCACCTCGCGCCTCGACGTGGACCTGACCCCGGTCGACTTCGCGGGCGGGAGCCACCCGGTGGTGACCGCGAACATGAACGCGGTGACCGGCAAGCGGATGGCCGAGACGGTCGCGCGGTTCGGCGGGCTCGGGGTGCTGCCCCAGGACATGAGCCTCGAGACGGTCGAGCGGATCGTGAAGCACATCAAGGGCGCCGACCCGCGCTACGACACCCCGCTGCACGTGTCACCGCAGGCGACCCTGCGCGACGTCGAGGGGATCATGCGCAAGCGCGCGCACTGGATGGTGGTGGTCGTCGACGAGGCGCACCGGCCCATCGGGGTCGTGACGCCGAGCGACCTGCGCGACCTCGACCAGTACTCGATCGTCGAGACCTTCATGCGCGACCGCGTCGTGACCATCCGGCGCGGCACCGACAACCGCGCCGCGTTCCTGACGATGGAGTCCGAGCGCGTCAAATCGGTGCCCGTGGTGGAAGAGGACGGCACGCTGTGCGGGCTGCTGACCAAGGACGACGCGGTGCGGCTCGAGCTGCTCAGCGCGTCCAAGAGCGCGAAGAACGAGCTGATGGTCGCCGCGGCGGTCGGCATCTCGTCCACCGCCCGGGCCCGCGCCGAGGAGCTGCTCGAGCTGGGCGTCGACGTGCTGGTCCTCGACACCGCGCACGGGCACCAGCGTCGGATGCTGGACGCGATCGCCGCGGTCCGCTCGATCTGCGACGTGCCGCTGGTGGCGGGCAACGTGTGCACCGCCGAGGGCACGCGCGCGCTGATCGAGGCGGGCGCGGACGTGGTGAAGGTCAACGTCGGGCCGGGCGCCATGTGCACGACCCGCATGCAGACGGGGGTGGGCCGGCCGACGTTCAGCTCCGTCGCCGCCTGCGCGGCCGAAGCCCGAGCGCACGGCAAGCACGTGTGGGCCGACGGCGGCGTGCGCCACCCGCGCGACGTCGCGCTGTACATCGCCGCGGGCGCGTCGCGGGTGATGATCGGCACGATGCTGGCGGGGACCTTCGAGTCGCCGGGCGACGTGAAGGTCGACGCGGAGGGCCGCATCTACAAGCAGAACTACGGCATGGCCTCGGCGCGGGCGGTGGCCGAGCGGACCAGCGGGCTCGACTCGTTCGAGCGGGCGAAGAAGGGCTTCTTCCGCGAGGGCATCAGCACGTCGAGGATCTACATCGAGCCCGGCCGCGAGAGCGTCGGCGCGATCCTCGTGGAGATGATCACCGGCCTGCAGTCGGCGCTGACCTACGTCGGCGCCCAGGACCTCGAGAGCTTCCACCGCGACGCGGTCGTCGGAGTTCAAACTCCCAGCGGCTACGGCGAAGGCACCCCGCACGGCCGCGTCGTCGGCTGAGTTAGTCAAGGGGACGCGTCCCTTGACTAACTCGGAGTTAGTCAAGGGACGCGTCCCCTTGACTAACTGCCCTGACTAACTGCGTCAGGCGGCGAGCAGGTCGGCCTGGTAGCGGGGGCGGTAGACGGGGATCGCGGTGATGCCGAGCTCGCTGCGGGCCTCGTCGATCGGGAGGGTGAGGAGGCGCTCCCAGTCGGCGCTGGGGAACCACTCGGCCTTCAGGCCGCGGGCGAAGGCCTCGCGGGCGAGACGCCGAGCGCGCGGACCCAGGGTGGCTTCGTCGATGGAGAAGCTGCGCACGTAGCCCGCGAGGACGAGGGCGGCGGTGCCGAGGCTGCCGGTCTGGGCGGTGGTGAACGCGAGGACCGACAGCTCGCCGGCCAGGTCGGTGCGGTAGCCGGTGACCACGTGGAACAGGTCGTGGCTGTCGCGCATCCGGTCGGCGATGTAGAGGCGGTCGGCGTCGAGCTGCTCGCGATCCGGGTTCTCGCTCGCCTCCACCAGGCCGCCGGGGGTGATGCCCTCGCGGACGCAGAAGTCGAGGTACGCGCGTCCCAGGGTCCCGTCGGGGAGCGCCGCGAGCGCGTCGGCGTCGCTCAGCGAGTCGAGCAGGGACGGACGCTCGCGCAGCAGGCGCTGGCCCGACTCGCTCGCGCAGAAGCGGCGGTGCAGCCGCTCGATGCCCCCGTGATCGAGGTGACGCACGACGTTGAACGCCTCCTCGGTGGCTTCGGGATCGTCGAGGAGCCGTCGCAGCGCGCGCGCCGCCTCGAGGGGGCGAAAGGTCCGCTGGGTCATCATCATCTCCTTACTTACGGTGTTGTAAGTTACATCGAAGTAAGTAAGGTCCCCCGCGCGCCGGGTCAAGCGATAGAATCGCGGCCATGGCCCGAAAGCGACGCACCCGGCTCAGCGCGGAGGACGCCCGGGCGCGCATCCTCGAGGCGGCCTCCGAGCGGCTGCGCGCCGTCGGGCCCCAGGGGCTCAAGCTCACCCGGCTCGCCAAGGAGCTCGGGGTGTCGCATCAGGCGATCCTGCACCACTTCGGCAGCCGCGACGGGCTGGTCCACGCCGTCATGAAGGAGGCCCTCGACGCGCTGCAGAAGGAGCTCGCCGCCGGCCTCATGGTCCTCGACGACGACCACGACGACGGGGCCAAGCGCCTGATCGAGCACGCGTTCCGGGTGATGGCCGACGAGCGGTACGGCCGGCTGCTCGGCTACCTCGCGCTCGAGAACCCCGAGGGCTCCGAGCTCGACCGGCGGCGCCCGCTGCAGATGCTCGCGCAGATGGCCCACGTGGTCCGCGAGCGCACCGCGGGCGAGCCCCGCGAGCTCCGCGACACGCAGTTCGTCCTGATGCTCCTGTCGTACGCGGTGCTCGGCGCCGCGGTGTTCGAGCGGCCGGTGATGCTCGCCTCGGGGCTCGGCGACGACGCCGACGCCCCGGGCGAGTTCCGCGACTGGCTCGCCGAGCTGGTGGTCGACCACCTCCAGTCGGCGCAGTGACGACTCACCACTCGCCGTCGTCGACCGGCATCGTCCCCGCGGGGACGTAGCCGATCGTCTTCAGCTTGGCCGGGGTGATCGGGTCGTCGTCCTGCAGCGGCGCGCCGAACGTCTGCGCGTCCATCGCCTTCACGCTCTTCACCGCCTTCAGCGTGGCGGTCGGCGACACGGTCGGGACGTGCTCGTCGTACAGGTCGAACCAGGGCAGGCCCGCCTTGGCGTACGACTTGGCGGTCACCGGCGTCTTCGGCGGGTCCTCGCCGGTGATCTCGCGCCACAGCTCGCTGTTGACGATGTGCACGAAGCAGCGCGTGCGCTCACCGCGATCCCAGGTGTCGACGCCGTAGGGGTCGGGGTAGATCTTCTGCTTCATGCGTCCGCCCGCGGCGAGGCCCATCGAGCCGGCGCGGCGACGACGACCGCAGCGACGCGGAGCCGGCGCGGCGCAGGGGGGCGCGGCGCCCGGCATGGCGCCGGCGAATCCGCCGAGGGTGCGGAACGGCCCGAGGTCGGGCAGCGCGCCGGGGCGCGGCCCGAACACCTGCAGCTGCACGCCGCCGAAGCGCTCCTCGCCGGTGACCTGCCCCTCGACCGTGTAGCCCATGCCCAGCGGCATCGCGACGAACTGCCGGATCGAGCCCTTGCCCGTCGCGATCCCGTCCAGCCACGGCTGCGTGCCGGTGACCACGTAGTTCTGCGGCCGGCGGCGCAGGTCGTCGGTCCAGCGCTCACCGGTGATCGCGCAGACCTTGCCGACGCCGACCTTCAGCGCGCAGCGAGTCTGGCCGAAGCTCAGCCACATCGCCTCGCGCTGATACATCGGCAGGAACACTCCGCCCCGCTCGGCCCAGCCGTCGGGCACGCGATCGGCGTAGTCGCTCACGCGGCGCAGGGGGAAGGTGCCGAGGCCCGGAGGCAGCGGGTAAGCGCGGCCGTCGTCGGGGATGCGCAGCGTCCGCATGAAGCGGACGGTGACGGGGCCGAGGTGCAGGGAATCGTGTCGGATGGTGATGTCGGTCATGGTCGAGCTCCTTTCGTCCGAGATCGACCGACCCGGCCCCGCCCCGTCACGGCGCCGCACGAAGAAACCTCGATCCCACCGAGATCGTTGAGGAATCGGCTCGGCGGCGAGATTTCTCGTGACAGATCACGCCGTCGGTCGTCCATCATCGCGAGAGCTCCGCCGTGGACGCCCCCTCCAACCGAGACAGTCAGCTGCTGCAGCACGCGCTGCGCGGCGAGGTGCGCGCGGCGGGCACGCTGCTCGTCGAGGGATACGCCGACGAGGTCTACGCGCTGTGCCGCTCGATGGTGCGCGACGCGACGGCGGCCGAGGACCTGAGCCAGGACGTGTTCAGCCGCGCGTTCACGGCCCTGCCGGGGTTCCGCGGCGACGCGTCGGTGCGGACGTGGATCCTCAAGATCGCGCGCAACCGGTGCATCGATCACCTGAGGGCGCGGGGCCGGGCCCCGCTGAGCGAGGACGCCGAGCCGGACGCGCAGCCGGGGCCCGAGCCGTCGGTCGCCGATCTGCTGACCCGGCGACAGGACGTGCAGGCGGGGCTCGCGGCGCTGACCGAGTCCGAGCGGGCGCTCGTCGTGCTGCGCTTCGGCCACGAGCTCGACTACCCGGAGCTCGCCGACGCCTTCGGGCTCGGGAAGGGGGCGGTCCGGATGCGCGTCTCGCGCGCGGTGGCGAAGATGCGCGACGCGATCGTGGGCCAGGCGCCACCCGACCTCGGGGCGCCCGCCGCCGCCGGCGCTCCGGCGCCCGCGCCCGCCGCGCCGCGACGCCGGCGCGCCGCGATGCCCGGCCGCCTCGGAGCGCCGCCCCGGGGCGCGCCGCCGCCCGTGGCCGTCCCGGCCTCGCCCCCGCCGCCGCCCTCGGCGTTCGCCCGCCCGGCGCCGAGCAGCCTGCGCGCCCGGCTCGCGCAGATGGCCGAGTCGCTCTAAGAGCGAACGGTGAAGTTCGACGCGGTCCTGTTCGATCTCGACGGCACCCTGCTCGACTCGATCGAGCTGATCCTCGAGAGCTACTTCTTCACGCTCGGCGCGCACGCGCTCGAGCCCAAGACCGACGAGGACATCCTCAGCGGCCTGGGCACCACGCTCGAGGACCAGTTCATCCGCTGGGGCTACGCCGATCGGGTCGACGCGCTGGTCCAGACGTACATCGACTTCAACCTCCGCGAGCACGATCGGCTGGTGAAGCCGTACGCGGGCATCGACGCGATCGTGCACGAGCTGCGCGCGGCGGGCGTGCCGCTCGGCCTCGTGACGAGCAAGCGGCGCCGCGGCGGGGAGATGGGGCTGCGCGCGCTCGGCCTC
>Ga0070728_10002400_pt1 | contig 23528 bp, 25 predicted proteins | sample tdDd471_FD_66723 | JGI IMG/M metagenome (GOLD analysis project Ga0070728, IMG submission 66723) | Marine sediment microbial communities from the Atlantic coast under amendment with organic carbon and nitrate - tdDd47.1 | ecosystem: Environmental > Aquatic > Marine > Coastal > Sediment | place... | reverse complement strand
CTCATCCCCATCACCATGCGGGCCCCCGAGCCCGAGCGGCTGGACGTCAGCAGCATTCAGAACCTGCAGATCTGGAGCCCTGTCGCGGGCCGCTCGATTCCACTGACCCAGGTGGTCACGGGATTCGAGACGGTCTGGGAGGACCAGATCATGACCCGCACCAACCGCAAGCGTTCCATCACGGTCCTTTGCGACCCGGAGAACGGTCTGGCCACGAACATCCTGGCCTACGCCCGGCCCAAGGTCGAAGCCCTGAGCCTGCCGCCCGGCTACTCCATGGAATGGTGGGGCGAGAACAAGAGTACGAACGAGGCCCAGGCGTCCCTGGCCGGAGCCATGCCCGTGTTCATCCTGTTGATGATCGTGATGGTGGTCGCGCTGTTCAACTCAGTGCGGCAAACCCTGGTGATCTGGCTGATTGTTCCGCTGGGCATCGTGGGTGTGACCGTCGGTTTGCTGGCCACCGGCCTGCCCTTCGGGTTCATGGCCCTGCTGGGCTTCCTGAGTCTCATCGGCATGCTCATCAAGAACGCCATCGTGCTGGTCGACGAGATCAACATCCAGATCGGTGACGGTGCCGGCGTCTACGACGCGATCCTTTCTTCGGGCACCAGTCGTCTGCGCCCCGTGGCCATGGCCGCAGCCACCACGGTGCTGGGCATGGCGCCCCTCTTCCCCGATCCGTTCTTCAACTCCCTGGCCGTGACCGTGGCCGCGGGACTGACCTTCGCCACCGTGCTGACCATGGTGGTGCTGCCCGTATTCTACACACTCATTTTCGGCGTCAAAGCTCCTGGAGGTGGGAAATGAGCCAGAGAGGAATCCTCGTGAATAGAAGAATTCTGGTCCTGGTGGTGGTATTGCTGGCCTTCAACGCATGGGGCGTCGTGTCGGCCACGGCCCAGTCGCGCCCGGACGTGACCATCGCATTCGTACATGACCGTACCGCTGCCGACTGGGGAGTGGGCTTTCGCGACAGCATGCGCAACGAGATCCGCCGGATTCTCGACGTGGACTTCAAGGTCCAGATGCCGGACGACCTGACCCGTACCGCCGACGGCACCGCCGCCTCGGTCCGGTCGGACCTGGAAGAGTTGCTGGCCGACCGGCGCGTCGATCTGATCGTGGCCACCGGCCCACTCGGCTCGCTGGAAGCCAGTCGGATGTCCAACCTGGCCCGGCCGGTGATCGGGACCTGGATCCTGGACCCGGAGAGCCAGCAGGTCCCTCTGGTGGACGGCGCAAGCGGACACAAGAACTTCACTTACATCACCGTGGGGAACCTGCTCGAAGCGGACATCGCAGCCCTGGAGCTGGTCGTTCCCTATGAGCACCTGGTGGTTGTTGGCAGCGCGGGCTGGGTAGGTGCCTTACCGGGGGACGGCGCCGTACTGGACCGGATCGGCGACGGCAAGTCGTCTTTCCTGGTCAGCGATGGAACGGTTGCCTCGATCATCGAGAATCTGCCGGGCGATGCCGACGCGATCTACCTCATGCCCATGATCGACATGTCGTCGGACGAGGTTTCGAACCTGCTCGAGGCCTTCATCGAGCGCCGGCTGCCGGTCCTGTCGCTGACCGGCGAACCCGAGGTACGCAAGGGCGCACTCCTGGGCGTCGGCCCCTCGGACTGGCGCCGCCGCATGTACCGGCGTGTGGCCCTGGTCGCGGCCCAGATCCTGTCGGGCGATGAGCCGTCCACCATCCCAGTGATGATGATGCGGGACGCCAAGCTGTACCTCAACGTGCGGACGGCGAATCTGATCGGTGTCTCGCCCCCGTTCGAGGTGATCATCGAGGCCATCATGGTGGACGAGATCGTCAAACCCGGCACCGAACCGATCGATCTGCTGACCACCATGGCGCAGGCGCAGATCCGCAACCGGGACATCGCCAGCAGCGTGGCTGCCGTGGAAGCAGGCAGCGAGCGGATCGGCGTCGTCAAAGGTGACCTGCTGCCCCAGCTCGACGTGGGTTTGCGCGGTCAGATGATCGATGACGACACCGCCGCCTACTTCCCCACCACCTCCGAACGAACCTTCGGCGGTGACGCGTCCCTCACCCAGCTCATCTATTCGGACCGGGCCTGGGCCGCCTACACCATCGAGAAGCATCTGCAGGAGGGCCGCATCGGCGAGCTGAACCAGGTCCGCCTGGACGTGGGGCTGGAGGCCGCCGTCGCCTACCTCGACGTGCTGCGGGCCCAGACCAGATTGCTGATTCAGCGCCAGAACCTGGGATTCAGTCGCACCAACAAGGAGCGGGCCCAGGTGCGCGTCTCGGTGGGCGACGCCAACCGCTCCGAGCTCTACCGCTGGGAGAGCAAGATCGCAGACGAGAAGACCCGGGTGATGGAAGCGGCCGTCAGCCAGCGCGTGGCGTCCCTGGAGCTCAACCGGGTGCTGTCCCGGTCACTGGAGGATCCTCTCGAACTCGAGGACACGACTCTGGGCGATCAGTACCAGACCATGGTAGATCCCCGGATCGACCGGTACACCAGAGACCCTCGCAATCTGGAGATCTTCCGGGATTTCCTGGTGGGCAAGAGTCTGGTCAATTCTCCCGAGTTGCAGCAGTTCGATGCCGCCATCGAGGCGGTCCAGCGCGAGCATACGGCCTCCGGCCGGTCGTTCTGGGTCCCGGATATCGGCCTCGCCGGCTCGATCGGGCACGTGTTCTCCCGCGGCGGCGAGGGTGCGGACATGAGCGATCCCGTTCTGCCCGACGACACCTCCTGGAACGTGGGCGTCTTCCTGTCCCTGCCTCTACTGGAGGGCGGATCCCGATTCGCCGAGAACCGGCGTACCACCCAGGAAACTTACCGGCTGATGCGAGCTCGTGAATCCGCGGCCGAGCGTATCGAACAGTCGGTGCGCAACTCGGTCTTCCTGGCTGCTTCGAGCCGACTGGCCATCGACCTGGCCCGCCAGAGCGCCGAGGCCGCAGCCAAGAACCTGGAACTCGTGGCCGACAACTACACTCTTGGCAGGGTCAGCCTCGTCGATCTCCTCGATGCCCAGACCAACGCCTTGAATTCGGAGCTGGCGGCCGCAGACGCGGTGAACAACTACCTCATCGATCTCATGCGCGTCGAGCGTGCTGTGGGCCAGTTCACCTTCTTCGTGGCCGAGGATGAGCGGGAGCAATGGATCGCCGAGCTGGAGGCGTTCGCCGCCCAGCAATAGGCCTGAAAACGTCGTAACAAAAAGCCCGGTTGTCTGGTCCTGCAGGATCGACAACCGGGCTTCTCTCATCGGTGGTGTTCGACCTAGTCCAGATCGATCTGCAACCAGCGGTCGTACTCGAACCACTCGTTCGCCTCGAGATCCTCTTCGTGGTAGATCTCGCGGATCACACCGACGCCCGGCGCAAACCAGAACGTCGTCATGTCGGCGCCGACGGCCGAGCCGCCGGAACTCAGGTCGATATCCAGCACGACCCTCCAGACATCCGTCCAGACGACCTCGAACCCATCATGGTCGAAAGCCAGATCCTCCTGTCCGATGACCTCGCCCGCACCGGCGATGTCGATGGTGCCATCCGGGAGGGTCACCGAAGCCGCACCGCTCCAGGTATTGCCGGCGGCGAACGGGAACTCGAGAAAGAGGATGGGGCTGCTGGCAAAGTATTCCTGGAATCCGGCTCCCTCATTCTCGGCGAAGCCTACGATGTGTACGTCGGATGCATCGACCGCCAGGATCTCATAGTAGTCAAGAGTGCCCCACTGGTCATAGAACTCGGCCCTCTCCCACTGACCGGCGGTCCCCCGTGCGCGGAATTCGTACCAGACCATCTCGTCACCCTCGGCGGTAGGCGTCGCATTGCCGATCACCCCTTCCTTCCAGGTCCCTTCAGTGACCCAGCGGAACCCGTCCGACACCGGATACGGATCCGCCGATCCGGCCACGGTGCAATTCCAGACCGTCTCCAGGGTCTGCACGTTGCCGTTGACGTCCTCGTAGTCGGCAAAAGCCGCCATCAACGGCAACCCGGCCGGCAGATTCGCAGGCAGGGGCACCGTGAGCTCGGTGAAGTCCATATTGAACTGGGGTTCGCCGACCGACTGGGCCAGCAACCAGGCCAGCTGTCCATTCAGAGCGCTGGGCGCGAAATCGATGCTGTTGATGGGCTCGCTGAACACGATCGTTATTTCGGACTGGTTGGCCGGCATCGTCGAACCGCTGGGCGGGTCGAAAGACACGATGGTGGGCGGATCCTGGTCGAGCAGCTCCCCGGTCATGAAGCCGAAGACATAGGGTTCGTTCAGGCTTCCCTGCCCGGACTGCACGCCGGTCCCCACCGTGACGGTGATCTCGCTGTTGGCAGCGAAGGGATCATCGGGACGCAGACGGAACCGATAGCCGTCTTCTCCCTCTTCGACGGAAAACGGGATATCCGCCTTGGTGTCATCGCTGATCGTGACGCCGGTCTCCAGCGTGGAGGCTACCACCATGGCCGAGAACAGGAACTCGATGGAGGTGCCCCGGTTGACGTCGATGGCGTTGGTGGCGGGCGTGTGCTCCAGCACCTGAAATTCGTCGGTTATGGTCCAGTACGAGAGCTGCAAGGGTTGCGCGAGCGAATTACCCGCCAGGTCCGTGAATCCGGTTCCCACCGTCACAGAGACCTGCGTTCCCTGGGGCCATCCCTGGTACATGATTCCCAGGTCGCTCTCACTGAACCAAACAGCGTCAGTCACGGAACCGTGGCTCATGCTGATCTCGGCCGCAGAATCCGATTGGGTCATGGGCTCGCTGAAGGTGATATTCATCATCGACTCGGTTATCACTTCCATCGATTCGTCGGGGGGCCACACCTCTATCACCGTTGGTGCCGTGGTGTCGTTGTCACCTCCACCAGGACCCATGGGATCATCAGGATCGTCGTCACCGGTGCTGCTGCAAGCGGGAATGATGGCTGCGAATGCGAGGGCACCGCAGGCGAGAACTAGCCATTTCCAGATGCTATTCATGGATTTCCCTCTCATGGGCGATGAATTATTCGCTAAACAGGATTAATTATATCTTAAATGAAAATGATATTGATCGACAGTTATATTTTGCATATCGGGTGACATCCACGCACTGCTGACACTCGAAGGCAGGTCTATCCGGAGGTGGCCGCAGGACCGCGGGATTCTACTTGTTCTTCTTTTCCCTCTTTATCTGTCGCTTCTCTTTGGCCGAATGCTGGGCGGGTTTCTGCTTTTCCCGCTTGCCCTTATCCTTGCTTCCCTTGTCACCCATGTCTGTTCCTTTCGACTTGAACGTGACTTGCATCAGAATGTGTGACCGACGCGCCAGCATGTGATTAGAAGTTAACCAATTGGCTCGGTAGCCGCCGCAGCCTACGCGATTCCATACGACCGGTCCACCTTCCAGTTGATCGCGCTGGGCGGTTTCTACAGAGCCACAAGCAGGGACTCCGCAGAGAATCCCGGCCCCAGCGCCGAGATCAAGCCATACCCTCCCCGGCCGGTTTCCATCTCTGACAGGTACCGCTCCAGCACGAACAAGACCGTCGCTGAGGACATGTTGCCGTAGTCGCGCAGGATTCCGCGAGGCAGGTCAAGCTGCGCCGGTTCCAGGGCCAGAGCCGATTCGTAAGCCTCCAGAACCTTGGTACCGCCGGGATGCAGCAGAAAGGCGTCGATATCGGCTATCGTCAAATCATGTCCCGCCAGGAAAGCCGCCAGGTCTTCCGCGGCAGTTTGCTCGACGATCTCGGGGATCCGCTGGGCGAAGACCACCTGCAACCCCTCCTGCAGGACGGTCCACCCCATCACGTCCAGCGAGTCGGCATAGAAGCGACTATGGGTGCCGAGCACCTCGAGCCCCGGCTTCTCGCACCCGTCGCCGCCGATGACCGCCGCGGCAGCACCGTCGCCAAACAGAGCCGTCGCAACCAGGTTCGCCTTCGACAGGTCGTCGGGTAGAAACGTCAGGCCGCACAGCTCGGTGGCGATCACCAGGATTCGCGCCTCTGGATGAGCCAGGGCGTAGTGATGGGCGTGGGAAAGCCCTGCCGCCCCTCCCGCACAACCCAGCCCCCAGATGGGCGTGCGGCGCACATCCTGCCGCAGGCCCATTGTGTTGATCAACCGGGCATCGATGGACGGCGTGGCCAACCCGGTGGTATTCACGTAGATGATGTAATCGATGTCTTCGGGCCCGATCTCGGCCCGCGTCAGCGCCTTGCCGGCCGCTTCGGCCGAGAGCCGGGTCGCTTCTTGAACGTACATGGCGCTTTTCTCGGCCAGATCGTGTCCCGTGAAGAACCATTCCTGGGGCGCGGCAAAGTACCGGGTCTGGATGCCCGCATTCGTGAACAACGGCAGCAAACGCTCGAGATCAGGGATCCGTTCGGCGTACAGTTGGCGCGCGAAGGCCGCCGCCAGCTCTTGGTCGACACGGGTGGCAGGAACAGCCGTGGCTACGGCGTGGATCCGGGGCATTGCTCCTCCTCATACGGGTACAAGATCAGCAGCGCCTGTCGGCGTCGGGGCACCAGGTACGTGGATGGTCCGCCGACTAGGCCAGTCCAGAGCGATGCAAATGGTCGTTGGCAAACAGATTCATCAGATCCGCATTGCTATTGAACAGCTCGGCCCGGGCCGCCAACCATCTGTCGACGTCGACCGCTCCGTACTCCCGTCGTACCGCGTCCGGCGTGAGCCCGGAATTCTTGGACCAGTGGAAGGTGAACGGAATGTTGTTCTGCCCGAACACCTCGGTCAAACGCCGCTCGAACTCCGTGTACTTGGGACCGGAGGCGAGGCCGAACTCGAAAACGACCGTCAGGGGCTGGTGCCGGGTGAAGCCCAGCAGCGCCCGGGTGGGATGGACCACCCGGACCTGGGCGATCACCGGAATCTTCATGTCGCGCACGATCTCACCGCTGAGGTCCATGACCGACGGTGCATCGTTGATGGACACGGCAAAGGCCGACTCGGTCATGCCCTCGCTGTAGGTGATGGTGGCGGTATACAGCTGGCCGGGAGTGCCCTGCACGTCGTCCAGGATGCACATCTTGCGATACTGGTCGAACTGGAACTTGGCCTTCGCCTTGGGAAAAACCGGGATGTTCCAGACCAGGCGCAACGCATGGTTGCCCGGTGCAAACCCCTTCGGCCCCCTCACCAGCCAACGCGGTTCCGGTGTGGGAAACTCCTGCTCGAAAGGCACCCGCACGGCAATCGCTTCCATGGCCCGCCCATCGTAGGGATTGTAGACGAACTCGTAGTGATGCAGGTCGACGGGGTCGTTCAGATCGAAATTCCTCAGGCGCTGCTTGATGCTGTCTGTTTGCGTGATCTCGACCGGGGCGAACTTCAGCTGGTACAGCGGATCGGTCTCGATGGCGACGGCGGTGATAATCCCGAACGCCCCGAAGCTGACCAGGGCCGCGTCGAACAACGCATCGTCACGTACGAGCTCGCATCCGGTCTTCTCCATGAACTTCTGGTTCATGACCGGCTGACTCGCGCGCTCCAGCCAGCGCGGCTTGCCCGTACCATTGACGAGCTGCAGGCCGACGACGAAATCCGGCATGGCCCCGACCTTGACGGCCGACCCGTGGGTGTTGCCGGAAACCGCCCCCACGATGGTCTGTCCGGCGCCGATTCCGGCAGTCTTGAGTGCTCGCCGGTGACCTTGATGGGGTGTCATCTCGAGAAACCGATTCAGCTCCGCCACCGAAGCTCCGCACTGCACGCAGATGAGGAAAGGCAGTTTCTCCGGGGGATACTCGTCGGCGGCGTACTTGGCGGACACATTGAAGCGGCCGTTGAGGGACTTGGTATCGAGAAGCCAGCCGTCGGTCACCGCGATGTCGGTCAGGGCCCAGCCCGCACCCAGCCCACGCAGACGGTGCGACCCCTGGGCCGCCTCCTGGATCAGATGCTCGAAGGTCTCGCCGGCCGTGCGGAGGATTCCCGTACCGGATAGGCCCTGGCTCGCCGACGGGTTCAGTACATCGACCAGGTCCTGCAGATCAGCGTTCTCGGTGGCATGCACATTGACCCAGGTATTGGGGCCGCGGCGGCGAAAGTTAGGCATGGCGGTACCTCAGAGATCGGTTGGCGGCGGACAGGGCTTGGCGCAGCGGTAGCCCACCTTGACAGGCGACCACAAGCCCAGAGTGACAACCTTGCCCAGAAAATGAAGGAAGCTGGAACGGATACGGACCTCTTCGATACCCCACGTCTCGCCATCGTCATGCTGGCAGGTGGTCACCGGATAGTCCTGACGAATCAGACCCCAGCCGAAAGAATGGAGGGTTTTCTCGTGCCACTCGGTAGCCGGCTGGTTCTGACCGGGCCTGGGACTGCCCTGGCTCACGTCGTCGGCTTGGTACACGTGATAGCTATAGCTGCAGCCGGAAATCCGGGGAAGCGAAGCCAGGACCAGGAGTGCGAGCAGGATGTGGACTTGCCGCCGGAACTTACTTGAATTCATAGGCACCCTCCCTAAACAAGACTGTTCTGATCCTAGTTGAGTAAGGGTGAAGCGTCAAGGGCGCACAGCTGCACATCTCGTCGGCGCCCGACAACCGCTTGAGAATCGAAGGCCGAAGGTTTACAATCAAAACAGACAACAAACTGATTTACAGGAGCAGAGCATGTGCTTGGGCGTACCGGGAATCATCACCAAGGTCGAAGACGGCTTCATGCGCATGGGCACCGTCGATTTCGAGGGCTCCAGCCTGGAAGTCTGCCTTGCCTACGTACCGGAAGCCGTCCCGGGCGACTATGTCCTGGTTCACGCCGGATTTGCCCTGACCCAGCTGGATGAAGACCAAGCTCAGCAGACCCTGGCAACCTTGAAACAACTGGCCGCCGAACCCGATGGGGAAGTGTCTAGCCGTGAGTGACCGAAGGTGTACCGCCGGTGGTCGCCGCCGCTTCGTTCGAAACGGGCTGCAGGTCCTGGCGGGCTGTTCCTGCTGGCCGCTGATTCAGGTCCTGAGTGGTTGCCGGGGAGATGCGATGCCTACCGCCCGCGAGCCGCTCACGATTTCCATGTCCGACCTTCCCCTCGATCAGCGAATCCGCTTCGAGAACGACGGCAAGCCGGTAGAGCTGCTGCGGACTGCCGAGGGAGTCACGGCCCGCTCCTTGCTATGCACCCATCAAGGCTGCAAGGTGCGGTGGTACCCGGACAAGCAGCTGTACATTTGCCCTTGTCACGAAGGTAAGTTCGATGCCAACGGGGACGTCGTTTACGGCATGCCCCCCAGACCCCTGGCCCGACTCGAGGTCACCATCCAGAACGGTCAGGTGACCGTGGGTGGGTGATTCCTCCGGAGGCGTTTTGGAGCTGCCCAGCATCGTTGTCACCGGAGCTTCCGGATTCATCGGCCGTCACTTGCTTGACGCCCTCAAGGACGATTACAGGATCTACGCCCTGGCCCGGCGGTCCCAGATTCGCTGCGGGGCGCCCTTTCACGACAACATCATCTGGCACCAGGTCGACATCGGTTATGCCGAGACCTTGCACAACGTGTTCCGTGAGATCCAGGTCAGCGGCGGCGCAGATATCGTGCTGCATCTGGCGGCCCATTACGATTTCACGGGAGATGAAGTCGACGAGTACTACCGCACCAATGTCGAAGGTCTGCGCAATGTTCTGGAAAATTGCAAGTGGCTCAAACCCAAGCGCTTCATTTTCTCGAGCTCCGTGGCAGCCTGCGCGTTTCCGCCGCCGGGTGAGGCGCTGTCCGAGACCTCGCCACCGGACGGCGATCATATCTACGCCAAGACCAAGGCCCTCGGCGAAGCCATGCTGGCCGAGTACAGCGAGTCGTTTCCGTCGACGACCGTACGATTCGCCGCCCTGTTCTCCGACTGGTGCGAGTACCCGCCCCTGTACATGTTCCTGCGCACCTGGTTGTCCAAGGCCTGGAACCGGCGCATGCTCGGAGGCAAAGGCATATCGGCCATACCCTACTTGCACGTCAAGGATGCGGTGAGCTTTCTGGCCCTGCTGCTGGCCCGGCACGACACGCTGGATGACGGCGAGATCGTCATCGCCAGTCCCGACGGCTCGGTGTCCCACGAGGATCTGTTCACAGTGGCCACGACGTACGAGAACGAACATGCCAAACCGCCGCTGTGCACGCCCAAGTTCATGGTCCTGCCGGGGATCTATGCCATGGGACTCCTGGGGCGTCTGACCCGTGACGAGCCCTTCGAGAAACCCTGGATGGCCAAGTATGTCGACCTGCAGATGACCATCGACGCCTCGCGGACCCGGCAGCGGTTGGGCTGGCAACCCCGGAAGCGGCTGAGCATCCTGAAGCGCATGCCGTTTCTGATCGAGAATAGGAAGTATGATCGCATTGATTGGACCCGGCGCAACCGCGACGCCATGAAACAGGTCCGGGTGCGGCCCAACCTGAAGATCCACTCCCTGCTGGACAAGCATAAGGACGAGATAGCAGAGGCCTTCACCGTGGCCCTCAAGGAGAAGTACCCCAGCTACAAGTCCATCACAGACCAGGAACACGCTTGGAACCATCGCCAGATCCTGCGGGCGCTGCGCAACGCTATCCGCCTGCGGGTCAAAGCGGACTTCATGGCCTATTGCCGCGAGCTGGCCGAACGGCGACTGGAACAGGGATTCAGCGGCCACGAGTTGCTGGGCGCCCTGGAAACCCTCAACGAGGTCTGTCTGGATGTCGTGCATCGCGATCCCGATGCCGAGGATATGCGGCCCTACACGCCGACCTGTATCTCCATGACCATTCAGTTCGGTATGGATCGGGCGCAGGACAGGATGGATGAGCTGCAGGTCGATACCGCGGGCTTCAAACCGCAGGTCAAGCCTGCAGACACGGGTCCGGGCTGCCCGCTATAACCTGGTCGACGCCGGCACTGTCTGTCGCTTGGCCAGGTGACGCACCAGAAGCATGCCCCCGAGCATCAGCCCGTCGGCGATGCCGCTGAAGGGCACGGACCAGGCCTCTTTCCACGGACTCATCACCAGCAGGAAGACCACGGCCGTGGTCTTGGCCATCACCAGCAGATTGATCGACCCGCAGCGCCGATACTCGACGAAGTACCCGGCGGCGACCACGAAGTGAAACGCTCCCGATTGCCGGGGAAAGAACAAGGTGTCGGTGCCTCCCCACCCGGCGAACTTCAGAGTCCACTCGGGAATAAAGACGAGCAGGGCACCCACGAACAGACTGTGCAGGACGACCAACGAGACCCCCAGCTTCTCCAGTTTCGCCCAGGGAAGGGAGTGGGTCATAGCGCGTCCGTTTCCGTTTGAGGAGCAGTCTCCCACCAGATATCGGGCCGATCGGCGGGTTGTCGCTCGCTCGCCGCCTTGCCTCGCTTCTCTAGTTCGGTCAGCACCGCATCAATGGCGGCCGGGATGGCCTGCCGGACGGGCGCGGAAAGCCCCACTTCCAGCTGACTGGTGTCGTCCGGTATCACTCCTACCAGGAGCACTTCGGAAGGATCACTGCCGGCGAATTGAAGTCCCAGCAAGGCCTCTTTCAGTCCGGGATCATGGGGGCTTACCCGGGGTCCCGGGGGATGCTTGAGGATCTGCTCCTTGTCGTAAAGCCGCAGCTCGCCGGGTTCGCCGACGCTCTTGACCACATCCACCAGGATCAGTACCTCGTGGCCGGCCAGGTGAGGATGCAGGTCGAGGCCAGGGGTGCCCAGGTCCTCCAGGACCACCCCCTCGGGAAAAACATAGCTCGCCTGTAAATGGGCGATGACCTGGGGGCCCAAAGCGTCGTCGCCCATCAGAACATTGCCCAGTCCAAGTATGGCGATCTGCAAGTTTCTGCTCCTGTGCTCCAACGATCCGGGTAGACAGCGGGGGGCGTCTCGACCCGCCCCCCGTTCATTGTGTTAACGAAGCGGACCCACTGTCAATACCGCTCAGAGCGTCCGCACACTGCCGAGCTCGTTCCCTTCCACATCCACCGCGTGCACGGCGCAAGCGATGCAGGGGTCGAAGGAGTGAATGGTGCGCAGCACCTCCAGCGGGTTCTCCGGATCAGCGATGGGGTTGCCCACCAGCGAGGCCTCGTAAGGTCCCGGTCGGTTCTGCGCATCCCGGGGACCGGCGTTCCAGGTCGAGGGAACCACGGCCTGGTAGTTGCTGATCTTCCCGTCATCGATGACCACGAAGTGAGACAGGGTCCCCCGCGGTGCTTCGTGGAAGCCGAAGCCCATCTGGTGCCCGCTGAACACCGGCGGATTGAAGGTGGTCGTATCGCCCGAGGCGATGTTGTCCACCAGCATCTTCCAGTGTTTCTGGGACAGGTCACAGATCACGGCGGTCCGGACAGCCCGGGCCAGATGGCGGCCCAGGGTCGAGTGCAAGTGTTGGGGGCCCAGCTGAACTCCAGCCACCTTGCTGGCCAGATCCACCGCCCAGGTCAACCATTTGGTGGTCGGTTCGTGGCCGCTCTTGAAGCCGCACAGGATCTGAGCCAGCGGCCCCACCTGCATGACCTCGTCCTGGAAACGCGGCGACTTGATCCAGCTGTACTTCCCATCTTCCTGGAAGTCGGTGTAGTTGGGCACCGTCTCCTCTTCGTAGGGATGCTTCTGCCAGTCGCCCTCGTACCAGGAGTGAGCGATGGACTCGGTCACGTTGTCGGCGAAGTACTTGTCCTCGAAGGTGTTGATGGCCTTGAAGGTACTCAGGTCGCCGTTCATGATCGTGCCGCCGGGCAGATCGAACTGGGTGCCCTTGGCGTCCAGCGGCAGATCGGGGACCGCCAGGTAGTTGACGACGCCCGAGCCGTAGCCCAGCCATTCCGGATACATGGCCCCGATGGCGCACACGTCTGTCAGGTACACGTGCTGGATGAAATCCTTCATCTCGTCCAGCAGGTTCTTGATCTTGAACAGGGTGTTCATGTTGATGGTGGACTGGTTATCCAGGTTGATGGCGTTGGCCACGCCGCCGACCGCCAGGTTCTGGATGTTCGGCGTCTTGCCGCCCAGGATGGTCACGATCTCGTTGGCTGTGCGCTGGTAATCCAGAGCCTGCAGATAGTGGCTGACCGCCAGCAGGTTCACCTCCGGCGGCAACTTCATGGCCTTGTGGCCCCAGTAACCGTTGGCGAAGATGCCCAGTTGCCCGCGTTCTACATAGCCCTTTAGCTTGGCGTGCACCGCTTCGAATTCCTGCACGCTGTTGCGGTGCCAGGGCGAGATGCTCTGGGCCAATTTGGCCGTGGCCTTTGGATCGGCTTTCAATGCCTCGACCACGTCGACCCAGTCCAGGGCCGACAGATGGAAGAAGTGCACGATGTGATCGTGCATGGCGTGGGCCGAGAGAATCAGATTGCGGATCAGCTGGGCATTCAGCGGTATCTCGCACTGGGTTGCGTTCTCCACCGCTCGTACCGAGGCGATGGCGTGCACCGTGGTGCACACGCCGCAGAATCGTTGAGTGAACAACCAGGCTTCTCGCGGATCGCGCCCGATCAGGATATTCTCGATGCCGCGCCACATCTGACCCGAGGACCAGGCCTTGGTGACCTTCCCGCCGTCAACCTCCACGTCGATACGCAGGTGGCCTTCGATTCTCGTGATGGGATCAACAGTGATTCGCTTGCTCATTTCAACCCCTTAATTCCCTTCGACGGACACTTCGCGAGTGCCGCCGAGAATGGGAAACTTCCGGACCAGGAGGATGAAAACCAGTATCTCAAGGGCCACCAGACCCAGCGTGATGACGGTTTCGGGAATGCTCGGAAAATAGGACCAGCCCGGGCCCGGATTGAATCCGACCAGGTAGGCGTCGAAGCGGTACAAGGTACCGGCCAGGATGATCATGAACGCCGCCCGGAACATGCAGCCAGGACTTTTCCTACCCTGTCCCGTGGCCAGGCCGATGGCCGGCATCAGAAACAGAGCCGTTTCGAGCCAGAACATGATGCTCAGCAGACCGGCTCCGAACAGAAGGGCCGCCTTGCCCGCGACCAGGATGTCGCCCAGCCGGAAAGCCACGAAGAAAAACAACAGGCCGGACATGACCCCCGACAGCGAGGCCAGCATCCCGTCTTCGCGTTGGCGGCCGAAGGCCCGGCTCGAGAGCATCGACTCGATGACCACCACGGCGTAACCCATGGCAATGCAGGAGACCAGGAAGAGGAAGGGCAACCAACCGGTGTGCCACAAGCCGTGCAATCGCGGTCCGGACAACATGATCACCGTGCCCAGGGACGACTGATGCATCGTCGGCAGCACGATACCCAGGGCAATGATCCAGATCAGAGCCTTCTCCATGAACGCGCCCAGCCACCGGGCGAAGCTGGCCCAGCCCCGGTTGGAGCTTTCTGACCACTTCTCCAGGAATGCCGGAGACAGTTCAATCCACAGCACGATGAGATAAGCCATGACACACAAAGCCACCTCGAGCAGGGCCGAATCCAGATTCCATTTCCCGACCGAGATGGGGATGCGGTAGATCAGCCAGGGCCGGCCCACGTCGATGGTGATCCCCACCGCGGCGACCGTATAGCCCAGGGCGCTGGTCAGCAGAGCCGGTCGCACCAGCGGATGGTACTTGCCCTTGTTGAAGATGTAGGCCATCAGGGCGACGGCGTAGCCACCGCACGCCAGGGCCGTGCCGGACACCACATCGAAGGCGATCCAGAGGCCCCAGGGGTATCCGTCGTTCAAACCGGTGGAAGGTCCCAGCCCCACGGTGAACCGCCAGGCCGTCAGTCCCAATCCGATCACCGCGACGACTGCCAGGACCGCCGTGCGCGGACTCCAGAAATTGCCGCCGACGGCTGTTGCTTTGGCGTGACTCATGACTCACCTCCCTCGTCCTGCTTGCCGGCCATCCGGTTGCGTAGCATGACGCCGCCCAGGACGGCATACAGGGCGGCAGGGGCGACCATGCCCTTGTACACCCCGTGCTGTACCGTGCGGTTCAGGTTGGCGGTGCCCTCGTCTCCCAGGGTCGGCAGACCCAGGTTCTCGAACTCGACATGACTGAGGTACAGCACCTGGGTGCCGCCTCCGTCGTGTTCGCCGTAGATCTTGGGCACGTAGCGGTCGGGATTGTCGGCCAGGCGCTGCTTGGCCTCGGCCAGCAATTCCTTGTGAGTGCCGTAGATCACTGCACCCCGGGGACAGACTTCGCAGCAGGCAGGTTCCTTGCCTTCGGCGATGCGGTGGTTGCACAGCTCGCACTTGATGATGCGCGGCGCGGCCTCGTCCCACTCGAACTTGGGGATGTGGTAGGGGCAGGCCATCTGACAGTACCGGCAACCGATGCACCGGTTGGGATCCCAGGTGACGATGCCGTACTCCCGCTTCTGGAACGATCCGATCATGCACGCTGCGGCACAGGCCGGGTCGATGCAGTGCATGCACTGCTGCTTCACATATGACCGTTGCTCGTCGCCCTTGTACAGCTTGATGATGTTCTTGGTGCGGTCATTCAGATCCGTAGGCATGTCATGCAGGGGATTGTCGCGATTATCCGGCGGCAGATCGTTGGCCTCGTGACAGGCCACCACGCAGGCCTTGCAGCCGATGCATTTGGTGGTGTCGTAGAGCATGCCGACAGCGTCATCGGGAGCCTGGAGTTTCTCCTCCGAGGCCACCGCAGGCAGCGCACTGCCGGCGATGCTCGCCCCGGTAAAAGCCAGGCCTTTCAGGAAGGAGCGTCTGGGCTGATCCATATGCCTACTCCTTTTCCTTGGGCTCATCATCCAGCTGCTTGGATTTCATCACAGCCGCCCCGATTGCCGCGCCGATGACAGCCCCGCCCACGGCCGTGGCCGCGGGACTGATGCCGCCGTGCTCGGCGTGGATCGGCGGGTAGGTGTCCGGCGGCGTGGGCCGCTCGATATCCACCGTATCGTGGATGGGCACCTGGAAGGCCAAGGACTTCTCGGTGCATCCCACGCAGGGATGGCCGATGCCGATGGGCCAGGCCCCCGGCACCTCGCCGAAGTGCTGGATGGAGCAGTTGGCGTGGGTCGCCGGCCCCTTGCAGCCCAGTTCGTACAGACAGCAGCCCTCGCGGTGCCGCTCGTCACCGAACTGCTTGGCGAAACGCCCGGCATCGAAGTGGGGGCGCCGCGGGCAATCCTCGTGGATGGTGCGTCCGTAAGCGAACTTGGGCCGCCCCTTGTCGTCCAGCGCCGGCAACGTACCCAGCGTGGCGTACTGCAGGGCCACGCCCAGGAAGTTGTAGGGATTCGCGGGGCACCCGGGAATGGTCACCACTGTCTTGTCCTTCAGGATCATGGGAGCGCCCGTGGCGCCGGTGGGGTTGGGTCCCGAGGCGGGGATTCCACCGAAAGACGCGCAACTGCCCAGGGCGATGATGGCCCCGGCGTGCTCCGCGGTCTCGGTCAACATGTCCAGCGCGGTGCGCCCGGCGATCTTGCAGTAGATGCCGCCGTCCTTCTCGGGAATGGCTCCCTCGACGACCAGAATGAACTTGCCGGAGTTCGCCTCGATGGTGTCGTGGAGGGATTTCTCAGCCTGGTAGCCGGCTGCCGCCGAAAGGGTCTCGTGATAGTCGAGGGAGATGAGATCCAGAATGAGCTCGGCCAACTCGGGATGGCTGGTTCGCAGCAGGGACTCTGTGCATCCGGTGCATTCCTGAAAGTGGAGCCAGATGACCGACGGCTTCAGGCCCGCCTGGGCCGCTTCGACCACCTTGGCGGCCAGGGCTCCCGAGAGGCCGATTCCGGCCAATGCAGTGGACAGAAGCTTCAGAAAATCGCGACGGCCCATATCGGTACCCCGGGCCTGGGGAGTCCTGTCGGTGCCATGGGGGATTCTTGCCATAGATCTATCCCTTCTTTGCGGTCCAACTGGGAATGGCTACGGTTACATCCACTGATAGATTGACGTATTTTAGGATGCGCAAAATCAGCCTTTCGCAGTCAATTGATCGCCACTATATCATTATGGGGAGACGATTTACAAGCAGAATGACAGGGGATTATCACGACAGATTTTGTCCTGTATAGATGCTTGATTGATGATGGTTCGAGCGATACTACTTCATTCCGAGCTTTTGATTCTGCCGCAGGAGCAAGAGGGCCTCGGCAAGGCGTTTAATACGGGTTTCTTCACGTTTGGCCGAATCGACCCACAAGACGAATCCGCGCCGATAGGAAAGGGCCAGTTGATTGAAAAAAAGGCGCGCCTGGTCGTCCCGAGCCAGGGCCTCCTGGAAGTAGGCGGGGATCTCGAGCGGCGTTTTGCGCCGATCGGGCCCTGTTTTCGCCGTCGGTTCGATCTTCGCCAGACCGACCGGCATCATGAGTCCCTTGGCCTTCAGCTTCTCGACTCGTTCGAGGTTGGATTCCGACCAGTTGTGCGTGTTGGTACGGGGCGTGAACTTGCGCATGAAGCGATCCACATCCAACCGCTTGACCAGGCTGTCAATCCAGCCAAAACAGAGAGCTTCCTCCACGGCGGCATCATACGAAATGGTCCGCACACCGGTGTGCTTCTTGTAGAAGACCAGCCAGAGTATGCCGCTGGATTCGTGGTTTCGCGTCAGCCACCGGCGCCAGGAAGCGCGGTCCTTGAAATGGATCTGCTTGGCAGCCATCGGACACTCCATGGTCTTACGCGGACCTCATTCAAACCACCGCTGCAACAATCAACACGCGTTCGGTAAAGGCCCGATCGACTACTCGAGGTTCTCCTTGTAGATCGACACGAACCAGAGCACGCCGATACCCATGAAAAACAACCCCAATCCTCCCAGCAAATAAAACAGCAATTGTACCGGTACCAGTGCTTGCTCCATTTCGGACTCCCATATCATTCAGGGTGTGTGCTTGGCAACCCACAACGGGGTTGTGCGCCCTTCACCGGACACATTCGAAACTCTCGAACAATCGCATCAGATCGGCCGCGCCCTCGGTCGAGACCTTGATGCCCCAGCGATCGCAAAAAGTGCTGAAGAATCTCAGGTTGGTCGCGTGGTCGAAGGGCATGAGGGCATGCTCGACGTTTCCCTCGAGCGGTGCGTTCACATCCATCATCAGTGCCGGAGCGTCACAGGAAAAATCGAACGCGTCAAGCGAGAGGGTTTTGACCGGTGGACTGACCACGGTCCCATAGTGGATCTCGCGCCTGGCGATGTCGTAGACGACGCACCACTTCGTATGGGGAGCTGCCACCACGTCGACCAGGGTTCCGAAGGCGTAGCTCACGGCGCTGGTGTCACGACTCGCGTCGTAGTTCTCGATGCGGGCAGCCGCTCCGGCGAAACGCTCGGCCGATGCTCCCGGGTTCGACCACCACCACCGTGGACCACCCCGTTCGAGGGCGGCCAGGGCACGTTCGTAGCGCATGTTGGTCATGGCCTTGACCGGCAGATCCTCGCCGGTGTGGCACACGAACCGGCCATCCAAAAATTCGATCGCCGCGCCATTGCCTTCCGCGTCCGCAATCAGGAAGTGACTGGCACATTCGTTACGCGCCAGCCGAACGACGGAGATCTTCGCAATGGCCTCTTCGACATCGGCGCAGGTATCCAGTGCGTACTGGACCAGGAGACCCTCGCTGAGTGGCGGGCGTTCGTCGGGCCTCGGGCACTCCGAGCTATTGAGCTGCATCGTGCCCACGACCAGGCCGGCCTCGTTCATGCCGCCCCACGGGAGTTCGATTCCGGCCAGATTGAACGTCACGCTTCCGTACTCGGCGACCCATTTCATCGTCTCACCCGTCGTACTCTTCCCGTAGCTTTCCTTCGCGAGCCCTCGTCGGTTGACGAACACCAGTCCGTCTCCGGGTATGAGCAGATCAAGGTTTTCGGCAAAGATCGGGCCATCGGGAGTGTCGAAGCACAGGGATGTACAGGCGTTGGCAAGGCCACACTGCATGCAGGTCAACAGCAGGCAACACAGTGCGGCAGTTGCAAGCGGGCGCATCGAGATTCCTCCGTATCAGAACATGCATGCAGGTCATTACCTCAGGTCATCCGCCAGCGACCGTAACTTGACCACCGTACGCCAGTTCCGGGCTGTGGACGCTACTCCCATCGCTTTCTCCACATTCCCGGCAAGCCTGGATCGTGCGATGCCGTCGGGTGTGAGAAGGTACAGTACAGCATCGACGAGGCAAAATCTCTCGCTACCCGTTCGAATGGCCGCGAGTCCGTCCAGGTCCGGCTTCTGCGGCGTCGACTGCAGGAAGCAGAAATGCAGGATTCGGGGATCGCTCTCGCCCTCGGGGAACGGATTGTGGGCGATGGCATCGCACAGTTCCTGCTGTGTGAGGACCAGCACCTGCGGCGTGAACCCGTGGTTTTCTCCAACAGCTGAGCGGATATCCCTGGCCAGTTTCACGGCGTCGGCTCGTCTGCTTCTGAAGACCACGTTGCCGCTCTGGATATAGGTCCTGACGTTTGCCAGGCCCAGATCCTCCAGCATCGTGACGAGCTCCTTCATTGGCAGGGTGTTTTTCCCGCCTACATTGATACCTCTGAGCAGGGCGATGTATGTGTTCATTGCACCTTCTCTATGCAGAGGATCTTGACGGCATGACCTGACGGTCGACCCAGCACCAACCTACCGGGAGACGCGCCCTTGCACCGCATACGTGATCTGCACGAATCCAAAATCGTATATTCGGCCACGCAGCTGCTTCAACGCGACGTCCTTTGCCAGGACTCCGAAGGGCGAAATGCCGGCGCCTAGAATGACAGGAACCACGGACTAAATGTCAGCACCTGCTCATAGGTATTACGCCCCATGACCAAGGTGTCGACCGTATCCATGAAGGCGCGGTATCCGCAATCCTCCCCTTCCGGAATTGCGGCGTTGGCATCATTCAGCCAGTCGATGGAGCCGTCCTGCCTGGCGATGTATCCATCCAGACTGGCGGCGAAGAAAGCTGATGCCTTCAAACTCAATCGGTCTCCCTCGTGTTTCGGTAGCGCCTGGTCAGGAATCTGCAAGGTGCGGTGCGATCCGCGTTTCGATTTCATCATGAACTGGGCCGAAAGTAACGCCGAAGTAGTTCATCCCGTCGATCACCCGTCGGGTCAGCACTCCGGTGGCTTCCAAACGGTCGAGGTGCGCCAGGGTCTCGGTTTCGAGTCCCTGCGCCAGCGTGGCGAGATCACACTCACACAGTTGCGTGCGGAGAGCGGCGACGGCTAGAACGGCATCCAGCGAATCCTCGAAGCCGGATACCTGTGCAGCCAATTTCTCGGCGAGATTGTCCGCTACCAGCAGTAGCTCCTCGTTCTTGCCGGAAACCTTGCAGCGGTACGGAACGGTAGAAATCGGTGCTGTCGCGAGGCGCTGTCGAGCTTCGTCTACGACCTCTCGATCCAGGCACCGGATGCTGCAGTTCACTCGGCGTAGTTCTGACAAAGTGGTCTACCTCCCGGGTAGAGATGGGTCCTAGTTCCTGTATACCTCTACCAACAGGTTACTCGCAAATACCGCCGCGGGTGAGATCACTTTCTCGTCCAGAGGAGGATTCCCACCCCAGCGTTCCGCAAGTTTGTCTTTCACAGCTGGAGACGAGAGATCGAACTCGGCCATCGTCTGCACCTCCCCGACCTCGATATCCAGTGCGCGCTTGTACATCTTCCAGACCAGTTCCGAACAGTAGATCCGGTCGTCGCTCCACTCGAAATACAGATCGTAGTGTTTACCCCGGAATTCTTCTCCGACCTCTTGCAGACGTTTCATCGCCTCAGGTGTCAGAGCGGCAGACGCATTGGACAAGCGCTTCACTACGAAATGTCCGTTTTCGCCTCGCGACACCCACTGGTCCAGCGGTGTGACCTTCACCGGCTCCACGGCTTCGAAAACAAAGGGCTCGCCTTCCTCGAGGTAGACGATGCCCATGTGGCTGTACCTCGATCCGGTTGCCCTCTGTATCGCCAGGCTCTGAGAAGATCGAGATGTATGGAAAACGATGTCGCCGTTGCTGGGATTGTAGATCGACTCGGTGATACAACCCTGCACCGATACCATCAAGAATGAAACGACCACATAACGAAGGATTACCAAGGTCTCTAGCCCCCTACGATTGGATTCGTGGCTCGCTTCTGCGCAACGAACCAGGCGAACAATCCCTGGAACTCATCCATTGAAACAATATCCATGCCGATCGCTTCCAGTTCCCGGGCGAACTCCGAGGCCCCGAAACGATCCTCCTGCGGATGGAGAAACAGCCGACGCGAGAGCGGGTGAGTGATCAGTCCCCGGAGGACCTCTTCGGCGTAGAAGCGGCCCCCCGGCTTGAGCACCCGCTGGATCTCTTTCACGGCGGCGCGCCAATCGGGAACGTGATGGATGATGCCGAAATCGAACACAGCGTCGTAGATCGCGTCAGACACGCAAATCGAGCCGGCATCGCCCACCCACAACCGTGCTCTAGAGCCGAATTTCGCCAGCCGGGCTCTGGCCCGGATCGCCATGGCTGGATCCAGATCGAAGGCATCGACCGAGTCGGCACCGAAGAGGTCGAGGATCAAACCGGCGCCGACGCCCCGCCCGCACCCGAGCTCGAGGGCACGCCCGCCATTCATGGCGCCTCCCATGCGCAGCAGCTTCTTGGCCTCGACGTACCGCTGAACCGCACCACGGATCGGATTGTTCATCATCGCGAACTCAATGCGGTTCAGTCGCATCGACACCTCCAGGATACACAGTTGTAACACATTCAAGCCGCTGGGAGGAAGGAGGCAGGTCCACTCCTTCCGGGGCCGCGAGCCCGTATTGCCACCTGAACCGATTGTGAGTATGAATTGGTGAATCAATGGTAGTGGTGTTTTCAGTTCGCGGTATGCGCCGCCGCCGTAGCGTTCAGGAATAGAGTTCCGGAGGGAGATAGACAATGAAGTTCCTTGTCACATGGCAGGTCCACGAGGGGCAACTCCACGATACCCTGGCGATGTTCTCGCAGATGACCGCAGAGCAGGAGGAGTCGTTGATGGGCGGGAACGTGAAGCTCATCAGTCGTTGGCATGATCTCATCCGGGGTACCGGGGCCGCCGTATTCGAAGCCGACACCGCCGAAGCGATCTCCAGTTACTCGTTGAACTGGAACAGGTTCATGGATCTGGACATCTCAGTGGTCGTCGATGATGCAGGCGCTCGCGAGATCGGTAACCGCATGGGATCCGGCAACTGAGCAGGGATATTGTCGCGCCTCGTGCACTGGTGCGGGGTGCGATAGAATCGATTCCCGATTGCCGACGATCGTCAGGGGTTTTTACCCACGCCCATCAAGACGCTCATGACGGACTCGGAGTTCGCTATCGAGAATGGTGAGGCAACCGACGCGGATTCGAACCCGACACTGTTGAGCGCGCCCAGGATCGCGTCACTGGTCAATCCGGACCCGGAACCCTCCTCTTCTGCCCGCCAATCCCACTGCACAAATATTCCGCCCGGAACCAGGAGTGACTTGAGCAGGCCAAGGGCCCCTTCGTAGTCGGGCAAGAAACCACAAACCGAGGAAGCGACGATCAGATCGAACTTCGCACGCAGAAGCGCGTGCTCTTCGACCAGTTCCACGGTCAGTTCATCCTCAATCGTATCCACGTTGGAAAGGCGCTTGGCCTTGAGCACAGCAAGCATCTCTGTAGACGTATCAAGCCCCACGACTCGCTTGGCAGTTTGCGCCATCTTCTCGGTCAGCCGACCCGTCCCGCAACCGAAATCCAGGATGATCAATCCATCCGGCGATTGGATCTCATTGAGGCTCTGGGACGCCCGGTCCGAGTACTGCGCGACATCCTCATTGGAGTCCCAATCGCCGGCATACTCATCCCATTCGCTACTCAAGGTCCGTTTCCTTCCGATTCGATTCCGCCGGTTCAATCGAGTTTCGGCCGGCAGGCGAACAGATTCCCGTTGAGTGTCCCGACGTAGAGCACGTCATCGCAAGCGCCGAGGCCGCGAATCCGTCCCTCGAGAGTCAGTTCGAGGGCCGGTTCGCCCGTTCCGGTCCGAAAACCATTCACCAGGCCATCGGTCGTACCGACGATCACCAGATCCTTCCATACAAGAGGTTGCGGTGTGGTCCAACGCGGGTCTCCGTCTTGTCGCCAAAGCTCAGTGCTCAGATCGCGGGCCAGGGCGACGAGGTCGCCTCGACCTGTCATGACCATCACCACGTCACTTGCTACAGCGGGTCGCCCGAACGCCGACTTCTCGAGCTCGATCGCGCCCAGCAACTCGCCGTCGCTGGCAGACAGGCGTAGCAGATCGCGATTCGCCAGGCCCGCATAGACATCGTTGCCGACAACCGTCAATGACGATGTGACGGCATCACCGGTGTCGTAACTCCATATCACGGAGCCGGTTTGGCCATCCACCGCCTGGATGCGGCCGTCTACGCCACCGAAGAAGACCGTATCGTTCTGGGCCACCGGCGATCGATCGGACCTGTACCGGTACAGGTAGTCTTCCGGTTGAAGCGACCAGATCCGCTCGCCGGTACGGATGTCGACAGCCAGCAGATCGCCGTTCCAACGCCGACCCACGGCATAGCCCCCAGCCGGCACTATATCCGACTCCAGAGCCGACCCACCGTG
>Ga0070728_10002399_pt1 | contig 23532 bp, 18 predicted proteins | sample tdDd471_FD_66723 | JGI IMG/M metagenome (GOLD analysis project Ga0070728, IMG submission 66723) | Marine sediment microbial communities from the Atlantic coast under amendment with organic carbon and nitrate - tdDd47.1 | ecosystem: Environmental > Aquatic > Marine > Coastal > Sediment | place... | reverse complement strand
CTCTGGACAATTGACCCGATTACAGGGCAACGTGCGCCGAATGAAACTGTGCCACAATGTGGATCGGGCATTCAATGTCAATTATCAGCAGATCATCAATGGATTTTAGCCCGCGCAACCAACGTTGCTTATGTGGTACGTCCTGATGGAAGTGATAACCGTCGCTTATTTGGCAGTGATGATCCCGAAGAAAATGTATATATTCCTGACATTACATGGGCTGGCGCAAATACGCTTGAATATTGGGTACGTGTCGAGGTGATCGTGAATGGGCGTACACAATATTTTGATGCGATTCAACGCGATATTCTAGGGGTGTATCCCGACCCTGAACCGTGGATACCTTTCGCATCTGTCAATGAATTGCCAACAGAAATTGTTGCACGTCAACCCGGTGGTGCGTTGGCGGTGGTACGGACACAATTTAGCACAGGTATCAGCGCAGGATATAAGTATTATCTGTATAACATTGACACGGAAGAATCACAGTATTTTGCGCGGACAGATGATAGCGGTTTGACGATCCGATGGTTGCCATTGGGAGACCGTTTTGTCTATCGTTACAATGATGATAAACGTCGCTTGCCTTACTACCAATATAAAGCGACAGGCGAACACGATTATTTAGGACAGTCGATAGATGGCACAATGTCTAACGAAGGGCGATACTTTGCCTATTCGACAGATCGACGCGCACAACCGATAGCGGTTTGGGATAGTCAAACAGGATTAACACGCACCTACTGTCTGCCAGAAACAGGCGCACGTTTTTACGAAGGACAATATATGTGGTCACCTGATAGCCGCTATATTGCATTACGTGCCTTTTTGCCAAAAGATGAAGATACCGAAGGAGTGGGACAACATCTGATGATTTTGAATATCGAGACAGGTGAAGTTGTCGATTTATCAAGTGGATTTGGTGAATTGGTTGTCTGGGCAAAAGATGCTGGCACTTATGGCGAGGAGGGTTAACCACCATGCGTAAATTTTATGCGTTAATATGGGTCGCTGTGATGTTTTTGGGGAGTATCGCAGTATTCGCACAAGGACGACCCGACTTATCCGAGGTGTATGTCACCACTCAAGATTATGCCAAGTTGAGACTGGGCCCGGGGGATAATTGGGAAGTATTAACGACACTCGATTATGGGACAACTTTACGGGCAACAGGTCGCAGTGTGAATAGCCGTTGGATACAAGTTGCCTATGAGGGTGAGATCAATCCAGATGCACCACAAGATGCAACCGTTGATGATGTCACCTATGGATGGATTGCGTATTGGTTATTGGTGTGGTCAGGCGATGTTTTAGAGTTACCTGTTGATGGTGTTGCGACGATCCGTAGTGCGCGCCAATCAGGTCCGCTTATCGCCGTGAGTTCGACAACTCGTTATTATGTGGGTGGTGTTGACCCATCGACACGGGTAACTGATGTCATTCTTGAGCCGACAGAAGTCGAATTAACAGGACGTATGGGGGGCGGCGGGGGCGGTTACTCTTGGCTACAATTTGAGTATGACGGGAATTATTATTGGACGGCAACATGGGAAGTTGGCGCACCTGCTGGATTTTACAATTTAGCAGATGGTGTTTCGGTGTTTCCGTATGGTCGTTTATTAACACAACTCCAGCAAGCCATTTCTGCAAATTCCCCAAGTCTCAATTCAATTGCGCGACGATGGCGTGATTTAGATGGGGGCTATCAAACGACATGCAACGATATTCCGTCCCAAACGCGCATTCGTGATGATTTCTTTACCGAGTCTGATTTGCTAAAAGAGCCAAGCTTCGCACCACCAGTTACCGCCTTACGTGCCAGTATCGAGAATATTAATTTAGCCATCAGTTTGTTTGAGCAAGTATGTAACCGTGAGGGTGGCGGACGTTATGCGACATCAGAGGATGTTAGCGAGGCGCTAATTTATATAGCAGAAGCCGAGCGTCAGTTTAATCTGGTGCGATTATTCTTTTCGCCTTTTGCTAGTCGTAACCCGTTGTTGGGGGGTCTGACTAATAAGATCGGCAATAATTAAGCAATTGGGACAGGTATAGAAACGCCCCTACTAGGCTTCCATCACACTCAATAGAATATCACGGCTAGCGATGAGTGATTGTTTAGGTGATGGGAGCTTAGGACTTAATTCAAGGCTAACCGCCCCATCATACCCAATCTGATGCAAAGCATGAAAAGTTTTGTTCAGGTCGTCCCTTGTCATGACCCCATCTAAGAGTGACCAATGTACATCGTTGATGCCATCGTTATCATCAAAATGAACGTATCCTAATCTTGAGCCCGCTTTTAAGATGATGTCACTAGGGTCTTCGCCCGCCATCTGAATGTGTCCGCTATCATATAATAGATATAAATTGGGGTGATTCACTTCTGCAATAAATTCCAGTGTTGCGCTGGCTGTAGGGAGGGCGCGTCCGGGAAAGTGTTCGATACAGATTTTTATATGATGCTCGCTTGCTCGCTCTGCGATACTGCTCATCGAAGATGCAAATTGTGTCAGTGATGCTTGGCTCGAATCCATACCCGGTACAACATAAACTGTATCCGCACCAAGATCAACCGCATGAGCTATTGTCTTATAGGCATGGTCAATAGCTCGGTGACGATTGGATTCGTCTAAGTCATCAAGATTTACACCGTCTGGCATCCCAAATGATGCCCCAACACACGATACTTGAAATCCATATGACTTTGCAAGAGATCGGCTGTCTGCTGATTGGAGCATGTGCGGTTGTATATCAATCGAATCAAACCCGATGAATTTAATCTCATTTAGCATATCGATTTCGGGTAAAGTCAAAGCCCAGACACAACAACTCAATTTCATAGTAGATGCTTTCTCTCATACGGGTTGGATACCACCATGATATTACCTCACTTGAGGAAATTAGGACAACATTATGGATCAAACAAGAGTCTATCGTTGTCGTCAACTCACCATATAAATAAAAACAGGTGATCATGATCGACCACCTGTTGTACTGGATTTAGAGATTATAGAGAAATGTTATCCGCCAGCTGCCCATGCAATTGCAGCATCAAACAGATTCCAAGCATCGGTAGTGAATTTGTCCGCCGAGCTTTTTGTTGCGAAGAATCCGACGCGCCGAGCTGGAGCATTCATTCCAACCATTGTGGCACCTGTTTCATAAGCAAAGATTGTTGCCCTGTCTGTGTCATAATCCAAAGTTGCTATAACGATTGCACCACTAGATGGGACACCATATCCCTGAGTCTTATTACTTGTTGTGACTCGGTGATCTCCATTTGACAAACCGACTGCCAGCGCATGAGATGAGTTCGTGATTCTAATATCCTTTTCGGATCCATCTGAACCGTTACTGCTTACCATTTTCATATCATCATAAACGCCATATTCCATATTGATGACTGGGATGGTCGTATCTCTAAATTTGCTACCAATCTTTGAGGAACTTGACGATTCTGATATAACAATGAGTGTCGGATTACCATTTGTCACTGTAGCGGCACTATCGTTGTCATCATATGCTGTCACAGTATAACCACTGGCTTCCAGTCGAGCTATCATTTCAGGATCGCCATTTTTGATATCGTTTGGATTGCTAACAATATAGGCAACCGAGTTCGTTGATGCAACAGCAACCACTTCAATTGCGACCGTCACACTGTCTGTTCCGCCATTGCCATCTGTAGCCGTGATAATTACCGAATAGTTTCCGCTATCCCCTATCTCTGGTGCAATCGTGAGAGTCGGTGGGTCAGCATTTAGATCTAAGGTCATAAAACTTGGAATCGGATCTGATGATGATAACGTAGCTGTTATTGTCAGTGTATCGTTATCAGCATCACTAGCATTAATCGTTAATACTTGTGCTGGGTCACCTTCATCCATCGCTGATGCTGTAATTGACGAGATAAATGGATCACGGTTGGTATCTTCAACCACAATATCAAATGTTTCCGAATCAGATTCCCCTGACGGATCACTTACCGATACTGTTACTGGATATGTACCTGCATTGCTGTATCCCGGTGAAGCAGTGATAGTCGGTGGGTTTGCTGTACCATTGAACGTTACAAAACCCGGTACTGAACCTGATAATATATAGGTTAAAGAATCACCATCTGCATCTGTAGCTGATAATGAAATGACTTCGGTGGATCCTTCGGTTACAGTCTGATCACCGATTGATGCTAATACAGGAGGCTGATTAACAGCATTTACTACCACATCAAAGGTTACCGAATCACTTCCGCCGTTGCCATCACTTACATTAATGGTCACACTAACTGTACCCGCGTCACCAGAAGTTGGTGCGATTGTCAAAGTTGGTGAACTACCAGAATCATCAAATGTCATGAATGTTGGAAGCCCACTTGATGCTGTATAAGTTAACGTATCGTCATCTGCATCCGTTGCTGAGAAAGTTACTGTTTTGCTAGCATTCTCATCTACAGTTTGTGTTTCAACGCTACTCATCACGGGGGCGTTATTACCTGTGCCGCCAGTGTCACCTGAACCGCCACTTCCACCTATAGCTTCACCAGTATCACCTGAACCGCCAGTATCGCCTGTGCCACCAGTATCGCCTGTGCCACCAGTATCGCCTGTGCCACCAGTATCGCCTGTGCCGCCAGTATCACCTGTGCCACCAGTATCACCTGTGCCACCAGTATCACCTGTGCCACCACTTCCACCTGAACCGCCAGTATCGCCTGTGCCACCGCTTCCACCTGAACCGCCAGTATCACCTGTGCCACCGCTTCCACCTGAACCGCCAGTATCGCCTGTGCCACCGCTTCCACCTGAACCGCCACTATTTTCTGGTACGCCACCAATCCCTAATTGGAATGGACGGACAGTTTCGTCTTCTACATGACGTGAAACGAGATAAAGTTGTGGAGGAGTTAGACTAGTTAGTTCACTACAGATTGTTGTACTATCCGTCATCTCGAAAAGACTTGTAGACGAATTATAGGACATCGCATATTCTTGATTCGATGAACTTGACTCTGTTAATAATGAAAGTTGAGTATCGGTTTCGCAAGTGGTCAATGCTGTATACGCAAATAAATCCCCTGCTGTACAACTATATTCAGAGACAACAACTTTCTCTAGTACACGGCATTCACAATCTTCACCACCATCTAAGGAGCAGACAGTCTCTTCTAGTGTAAATGATACTTCTTGACCTAAAACTGATAAGATACCGATTGATACGACACCGACAAATACAACAATCAGGGCATATTCAACTAAGCCCTGTCCTTGCGTTTGCGCGGTCAAGAAACGTCGAGTGTTGAGCGATCGTCTCCAATTCTTAAATTGTTTTAACATGATAAATTCCTTGCATTTATTCTGGACAGAAATTATTGAAGTGTCTCAAATGTCTCTATGATGGTGTTGGCAGATATTTCGGATAGTTCCATGGGATATACGAGAAAAACATTGCCATGAGCCAATACATTAGAGGTCTGTTCATAGATCGCCAGAATATGTTGATCAGCGAGGATTGACGATACACTATCATAGACAAAAATTTCGATGATCCGTGACCGATTGCCGATATCGCGGATTTCTAAGTTGGTTACATCTTTACCGATCTCCTGATTGCGAGTCTGTTCGACAAACAGAATATCGAGATTACTGGCATAAAAATGATTAAGGACCTTGGTATCTGTAAGGTTTTCAATAACTTCTGTTGTTGGTCCTTGCGATAAAATCGCTGGGCCACGAAGTGAAAGTAAGCTAGATACGAAAATTCCCACCAAGATACCTAACAAGACAAAGATTGTAATTCCAAATACGCGTTGCATTCTCGGTGAAAGCTTGTTCAAAAGTGGGCTTTTGCTTAGTTGTTCGTTCACTAAGTTGCTAAAACCACCGATAACTATGTGTTGGAAACCACCAGTATCTTCGCCCAACTCGTATAAGTAATTTAGAGATTTGCGATGTTTTGAATTTAAGAATAAGGCTGTGCGTAAATACTGAATCTTTTTCTTACGATCATTGGTCAGTTTTGCTGCCAAGTACCAAGCATCTGCGCTTGGTTTTTTTTGGAGTAGTGTTTGCAACATTGAGGCGGCTTGTTTACGATTGTTTGTGGTGATCGCGCTGTTTATTTCTCCTAAGGTCGGGGTATACACGACTGTCTCCTAATGATAATAAAGTTTGATTTATGATAAGTTTAGATGTTATGTGTAATGAATTTAGAATGAAGAGGATGCATAACATCAATATATTTTTATTATAGGGCGAAACAACATTACAAATAATTAAGGTTAAGGAATTAATGTTTTTCTCATAATCCACTAATGAAACTAGAGTAATTTTTGAGGTTGATTTAAATATCCCTGTCAATAAAATCCCTCTCAAATGATAAAAGGATCGGTTGGAACGCCTGTTATACTTGTTGATTGCTTTATTTTAGGAGACCTTCTTGCCACATAGTTTAAATTTAAACAACCGCTTGACAATTTCCTTATAACAAGTTAATCTATGAGAAAGTTTGGGAGCGTTCCCAAAAACTTTAGATAAGTAGTGGTTTTTTTTTCAGTAACCTTGGGAGCGTTCCCAAGCAAATATCTATTAATTAGTAAAAAAATTTTGGAAAACCTTGGGAGCGTTCCCAAGCAAAAAGTGTTTAAATATGACTTTACAAAAAATTGCAAAATTAGCGGGTGTCTCTAAATCAACTGTCTCACGTGTCATCAATAATGATCCTAATGTGAGTGCCAAAACGCGTGAAAAAGTTAAAGCAGTTGTAGAAGCCCAACAATATCAGCTTAATCCAGCCGCTCGTGCTTTAGCCAGCCATCGCACACAAATTATTGGTGTTGTTATTTCTCATGATATGGGTGTGTTATTTGATACCTCATTTTATTTCCCGACTATCTTACGGGGAATAGCCCAAGCCACCCGCGACCGCGATTATGCCCTACTATTGATGATAAGTGATGAAGCTGAAGACGATATTCGTCTGGCACGTCGGATTGTCCATAACCAAATTATGGATGGTCTAGTATTGGTCTCTCCCACAATGGGACATCCACTGATTGATGAACTTGTAAACGCTAACATGAACTTCATCTCAGCAGATCGCATTCCGCAATATACGGAGCAAGTGAATTTTGTTACCGTAGAGAATATTGAATCGAGTCGCACAGCGGTCAACCATATGATTAAGCTAGGGCGACGTAAAATTGCAGTTATTGCGGGTGACCCACGTATTATAGATACCCATGATCGAGTTGAGGGATACAAACTTGCACTCCAAGATGCAAGTATTCCATATAATCCAGAGTTGGTCATCATCGACAACTACGGTTACGATTCTGGATACAATGCAATTCAACACTTACTTGAAAATAATATCGAATTTGACGGTGTCTATGCCAGCCAGTCGACCATTGCAGTCGGTGCAGTAAATGCGCTCCTAGATGCTGGCATCCGTTTACCCGACGATATATCCCTGATTGCGTTTGACGATCTTGCAGATGCAATGAATCCACGAGTTGGCATCAGTACAATGCGCCAACCTGTCTTGGATAAAGGCTACCAATTGGCAGATTCACTCATTGATTTGATTGAGCGAAAAGTGACTGCCCCAATCCATCGCTTTCTACCCACCGAACTTGTGATACGTGATACATGCGGTGGTATAAAGAAACCTGTATAACCATTTAATGAAAGGAGAACGTATCGAACTATTGAGAGATTATGTCCTTACAACTATCGTTAGCTAAAATCATTTTATGAAAGGTTTAACATGAAAAAGTTTTCACTTTTAGCAGTTTTTGTACTCATGCTTATGAGTATTACACCAGCATTTGCCCAAGATCGTACTGTTGTGACTTGGTTTGTTGGTCTCGGTACTGGTACAAATGAACAACAAATTGCCGCACAAAATGCAGTTGTTGAAGCATTCAATGAATCACAAGAAGAAATCGAGCTTGTTATTAATATTGGAGCAAACTTCGAGACCTCCCGTGATACATTTAGTACGTTAGTGGCCGCTGGTAATGCACCTGACATCGTAGGACCTGTAGGTGTTGGTGGTTCTAATGCATATATCGATGTATGGGCTGACTTAACCCCATTAGTAGAAGCAAGTGGTTATGACCTCAGTGCATTCGATCCTGCGTTAGTTGATCTCTATCGTTCTGATGATGCTTTATATGGTATTCCATTTGCGGTGTTCCCATCAGTCACATACTATAACCGCAATTTGTTTGATGAAGCTGGAGCAAATTATCCACCAGCATCATTTGACGAAATGTACATTATGCCTGATGGTAGCGAAGTTGAATGGAACTATGAAACAATCCGTGAATTAGCTATGTACATGACTGTTGATGCTGATGGCAACGATGCAACAATGGACGAATTCGATCCTAACAACGTTGTTCAATTTGGTATGAACTTCCAATGGGCACAACCTCGTCTGATTTGGACAGATATTCAACCAGAAGATTTCTATGACGAGGATGCAAACAGCATTACAATTCCTGAATCATGGCGTACAGCCAATGAATGGCTTCAAGCAGCTGTTTGGACAGATTCATTTATTCCAAACACAACTTATGATAGCAGTGAATTACTCAACAGTGGTAACGCATTCTCATCAGGTAACGTTGCTATGGCGATTGCTCCACTATGGTACACATGCTGTTTAGACTCTGCCGTTGGTAACTTCGAATTCGACTTCGGTGTTGTTCCAAAGTCACTCGATGGCGAATATCACGTTGCAACCGATGCTGATACCTTCCGTATGACTAAAGATTCAAAGAATCCAGAAGCGGCATTCGTCGTACTTAGCTACTTGCTTGACGAAGCTGTTCCTGAATTAACACCATTCTACGGTGCGTTCCCTGCTCGTCCAGAATATCAACAAGGATTCCTTGACGGACTACTAGAACGCTACCCATGGGATCTTCAATTAAATATTCCTACTGACAGCCTTGCATACAACAACCCCGGTAACCAACATCATGAATCTTACTTCCCGAACTGGCAAGAAGGTCAAGATGCTATTGGTGCATATAACACCCGGTTATTCGGTGAAACAGGCGCTGATCTTGACATACAAGCAGAATTGGATGCACTTGAAGCAGAACTAAACGAAATCATCCAAAACTAATTGCTGATTGCTTAGGCACCATCTGCAATGCAAAAAGTGAGGGGGCAGAGAAATCTGTCCTCTCCCTATAGAAATAGAACGATCTCTAAAGCAACATCCTCTAAGTGTAGGTAAAATATAGGTAGTGGTCCGTGTAAACACGAGAAACTCACATGAAAGATCAAGCATAAAGGATATATTATGACAAGTGCTCAAGCTATTAAAACGCAAGCGCTGAGGAAAAATAAGGCGCAAGGTCTCGAACGGCAACAAAAGAAATGGGGGCTTATCTTTTTGTCACCTTGGGTTATCGGTTTTTCGTTGTTCACTGCACTCCCTATTCTTATTTCACTCTATTGGACCTTCACCGATTTCTCACTTGGTTCAGGTGAAGCACCTGTATGGATCGGCTTAGGGAATTGGCAACGTTTATTCACAGACTCCGATACTTTACTCTCTTTATCTGTCACACTTCGATTTGCTGTACTCGCCGTTCCAATTGCAATTATATTACCACTTGGATTGGCAGGATTACTCAATTCTCAATATTTGGTCGGTAAACGAATATGGCGGACATTATTCTATATGCCCTATATGGTACCAGCCGTATCCAGTATTTTTATCTGGCAAGCTTTCCTTAACGGCCAGACAGGATGGCTAAATCGGATTCTTCGAATTTTAGGTTTTGAGAGTGGCTCGCTTCAGACAATGATCCAATCGTGGGGCTTTAATACGCTACCCAATTGGTTGGAGGATGAGCGCACTATTCTGTTAGGTCTATTGTTGATGGGCATTTGGGGATCTGGCAACGCGATGCTCACAATGCTCGCCTCTATGCAAGGTGTCCCTCAAGAATTATATGAAGCCGCTGATGTTGATGGAGCGGGAAGCTGGATAAAATTTATTCGTATTACGATACCCATGATATCTCCAGTCATCTTCTATAACCTGGTATTAGCTGTAATTGGACTCATGCAATACTTTGTAGTTCCATACATTGTTACACGCGGTCAACCGGATGATTCTGTCTTCTTCTATAATATTCACTTTTACAAGACTGCTTTCACTTTCTTTGATATGGGCTATGGCGCGACATTAGCATGGTTTATATTCATAATTTCATTAATACTGACTGTCCTATTGTTCAGTACGTCAGGACGCTGGGTTTTCTATGCAGGGGGCGACTAAAACATGTCTACCAATATGACAAATAATTCCGTGAATACCTCACCATCTTATAGTATCCAACTTCGTAGAATTTGGATCTTTGGTATGTTCCTGATGATTACCTTTAGTTGTGCTTTTATGTATTTGCTGCCATTTGGGAATATGACCTTATTGGCAGTCAAAGACAGTGAGCAGCAAGTTGCAAGTGCAACGGGTTCAATTTTGCCTCTGGAAACAGAGCAGTTCGAATATGAAGGGGAAGAGTATTCTATTTATAATGTACCTTTTGAAGACGGTACAATATTACAATTGGCGCTGATTAAGCCGGGGCGAAACAGCAGTCAGTTCATCGATATTAATAATCCAGATAGCGGAATCATCGAATGGGAAGGCAATTGGCGCGGTTTAGAACCAGTTACATTTGTTAACCCTAAATGGGACAATTTTTCTGAAGCATGGAACGGGATTAACTTCCCGAAAGTCTTCGGAAACACCCTATATATCGCTATTGTTGGTATGATCGGGACAATTATTTCGAGCCTACTTGTTGGGTACGCTTTTGCACGCTTTCCTATACCGGGCAAAAATATCTTATTTATTATCCTGATTGGAACGATTATCCTACCCCAACAGGTTACATTAATCCCAACATTCGCCTTCTTTTCATCTTTGACCACAACATTGAAAGACTGGCTATCCACAACAGGGTTATCGAGTACCTTTTACGATCCTCTCACAGCAGTAATTGCATGGCTACCGTTAACGTTACCCCATTTCTTTGCAAATGCTTATAATGTATTTTTGTTCCGGCAATATTTTATGACTCTACCCAAAGAGCTTGATGAAGCAGCAATGATTGATGGTGCAGGTCCTTTATATATATTGACGCGCATTATTATTCCATTGTCATGGCCGGTGATTATTGCCGTAGGTCTATTCCATTTCATCTTTGCGTGGAATGACTATTTCGCACCCCTAATTTATCTGCTTGATGCACGCGAATTGCTACCCATTTCAGTAGCGGTACAAGTATTTAACTTCCAGTATGGTTCACGACCTGAATTAATCCAGGCAACTTCCTTGATGGCGATGGTATTACCCTTAGTGATATTCTTCTTCGCACAAAGTATTTTTATGCGTGGTGTGATTCTGACTGGTGTCGACAAATAGAGATCAATTTAAGGTTAGGGGCATATTTTTGCCTCTAACACACTTTTATCTCGTCATATAGTCATCAACACAGACAATTGAGTACCAGTATATGACTGAGTCTGAGGTACTCAGTGTCAATTATTCAACCTTTATATGAGGAATCGATTGTCATTATGAAGACTAAATTTATAAAACTATCTTATATATTATTCTGGACATGTTTAACCGTCGTACTATCCTCCACAAGTATAATCGCCCAATCAGACCCTATTACGGTTTCAGTAGATGCGTCATCGGAACTAGGAGAAATCAGCCCATTTATTTTTGGCATTAATCACGGTCCATGGTCGGAAGTATCACTTCAAATGACAGATGCTGCGAAAGCATTAGATTTTACATTTTTACGTTGGCCCGGTGGCAATTGGGGTGATCGCTATAACATCACAAAGCCACAAATTGATCTGTACATGATACAAGCCCAAAATTGGGGCGCGATACCGAGTGTACATGTTCGACTTGAAGGTGGAACACCCGAACAAGCGGCTGAACTTGTTAACTATGCGAATATCGAAAAGGAATATGGTATCAAATATTGGTATATTGGAAACGAGCCTAACCTATTTGATGATTATACAGTTGAGCGCTTTAATACTGAGTGGCGCGCAACCGCCTTAGCCATGCGAGCCGTTGATCCTGATATTGTCTTAATCGGCCCCGAAGTGAGTCAATTCCCTGATACGACACAAAATGATCCTAATATGTACCTTCGTGATGAATGGGTCCGCGAATTCTTAACAATGAATTCCGATTTGGTAGACATTATCAGCGTACATCGGTATCCATTCCCTCTTTCTATGGCTGGTGATCCAACGACGATTGAACAAATGCGTAATAATGTGCCACGTTGGTCAACAGTTGTTTCAAACTTACGATCAATCATTGAAGAAACCGTCGATGAAGACTTTCCAATTGCATTCACAGAAGTAAATTCACATTGGAGTAATAGTGGAGGCAGTATTGCTTCACCAGATAGCTACTATAATGCGATTTGGTGGAGTGGCGTTCTGACGACGCTCATTCATGAAAAGGTCGACATTGTTACCTATTTCATATTATCAAGTGTTGGCGCAAATGGTCCATTTGGGATACTCGATCGTTATAAACCACGTCCAACTTACTATACTTATATTCTTTATAAGGAAATAGGAAATGTTCGCTTACAATCAGAGTCATCAGACCCTTTTGTAACAGCTCTAGCGACTAAGCGTGACGACGGCGCGACAACTTTGCTCGTCACAAACCTTTATGAAGAAGCTATAGACGTTACTTTAGATTTATCAGGCATCACAGATGTTCAGTTACAAGATATGCGTTTACTGTCGCCAGAGGTGATGGCAGAATCGGTAGTAGGGGATAATTATTTAAATAATAATATCCTACAAATACCTGCCCAATCGGTGATTTTAATGATCTTCGAGTAATCACACCGTTCACTCATGAGATCTACCAGTACCAGCTCGTTCAGCTATATTAATTGTGTTAAGCAAGTAGCTGATGACAATAGAGGAGCTATTGGGTTAGTTGATACCGTGCAATTGCTAGTGCGGCATAATCTCCAATAGCTTCCCCCAATTCTGGCGCGACAATCTCACAAACGGATGATGCTTGGGCAATCGCTTCTTGCTTCAAGACCCCGTGCATTTTTTCGTCCAGTAAATCGCGTTGACGCAGGTAAATACTCCCGATTATTATTCGTTGCGGATTCAAAATATCAATCAAGATGGATAACCCCAAACCCAATCGTTGCGCGACAGTATCAAATATATCGAGAGCAAGTGAATCACCTTGATGGGCGGCTTCTGCCACTGATTGAGCCGTAATTTGAGGTAAGTCTGCTACTGTAAGGCAAAATATGGGTGGATGATTGGCCTTGATCGCATTTTCGGCACGGGACATCGCTAAACGCCTAATTCCACCCCCACTACAAAATCCTTCAAAAGACCCTGCTTTGCCAAATCCAATCGGACCGTCGGATGCTAATCGGATATGCCCCACTTCGCCTGCTAAATCATTCGTTCCGCTATAGAGCCTGCCATCCAAAATCAGACCTGCCCCCATACCTGTACCAAATGTCAAAAAGATCACATTCTGATAACCACGTCCCGCGCCCCATTGCCATTCTGCCAACGCGCCTGCATTTGCATCATTTTGTAACGCAGTCGGTACGTGATAGATATTCTGAAAATAATCAACAACAGGGATATTATCCCAACCGGGTAAATTGGGCGGGGATAAAATAACACCTGCCCGACTATCCAATGGACCACCACAGCTAATGCCGATGCCAGCAAGTTGTCTATTTTCCAGCTTTAGCAATATATCAAGTTCTAAACGAAAGCGTTCTAATGTTGCATCAGGATTTTGTGGTGTCTCGAACCGTCGTTTATCAATAATGGTAATGGAATTGCCATCCACAACACCGAGCACAACCGCGCATTTAGTCCCGCCAATATCAATCCCTGCTAGCACCTCTGCCATCATAATCCCTCATACCGAATATGAACCATAATCCTGCCATCGTAGCTGATTGAATTCTGCAACACAATGCGCGGTATGGCAATTAATCACCGATCTGTCGCATCATTTTATCAACTCGATCAAAACAGATATGCATCGCTCCCCTAACTGCGCGAATATGGCTGACGGATGATTGTTTTCAGCTTCTCTGGTGCAACTTTACGCGGATCACTTAGATAGATTTCGTGATGCAACGCGCCTAATGTCCAGCCATTATCGTTAATATGTTGATGCAAGCGCTCAACTGTGGGACCTTCATCTGCATAGGATCCGATGTGCATGATTTGGACAGATTCCCCTTCATGATAGGCTTCAAAACGAACCTCGTTAAGCAATTGCGCGGGTTGTTTTTTCTGACTTGCGATAGTGCGCGCCTGCTCCACCATTGCGGATGTGATGTGTTCAGGTTGCATAATCATCAGCGTCCAGATGAAGTTATCTTTATCCTCTGGTGTGAGGTTAAAATCTTCTGGCGGTGCTTCTTGTCCTTTAATCGACCATAATCCTTCTAATGGCATCACCGTAAACACAATTCCAGTCTCCTTGCTGATGGCACGGATTCCATAAGCAAGGTTATACAGGGCTTCAACAGATTGTTGATATTGAGACGTACTCGGATTGCCCTCTCCATCAATCATCAAATAGTTCATCGGGGGAACATCTACAATACTGACCTGTTTCGCAGATGGATTATAAAGGTGTTTCAGTGTCTTTTTCAAATCAAGGTTAGTCATTTAATTCTCCTTTTGAGACCGTTTTTTATAGCATAAGGGTTATTCTTGACATCTATTGTCAGGAATAGATAATAGAATTTCATCGTAGGGCTATTGAACAGAGGAATCTATGCGGGCAGATCGACTCCTATCTATTATTTTATTGTTACAAAACCATCAACAGTTAACTGCTAAGACCTTATCAAATCAATTGGGTGTGACCGAGCGCACGATTTACCGAGACATTGAAGCACTCAGCATGGCGGGTATTCCAGTTTATACGCGGACAGGTCCTGACGGTGGTTGTTTTCTGGATGATCACTATCGTAATAGCTTAAGTTGGTTTACAGGCGCAGAACTCCAAACCCTATTATATGCAGGGTCAGCTTCTCCTTTATCCGAATTAGGGATGCAACAGTCGATGGATAACGCCGTGCTGAAATTGCTGACTTTATTACCCAATCGCTATCAACAAGATGCAGAGCGCATGAAGCAACGCTTATATCTCGATCCGTCGGGATGGTATGGCAAACATGATAAACATCCAACGTTACCCCTTCTAAAAGAAGCTGTCTGGGAAAATTTGATGATAGAGTGCCTCTATGAAACATGGGACAGTACACAGCAACCCCGTACTTTATCACCGTATAGTCTGGTGTATAAAGCAGATCGTTGGTATTTGGTTGCGACACAAGATGATACCCATATGATGCGTACCTATCGCGTCTCACGTTTTAGTGACGTGCGATTACTTTCAACATTTAACCGCGATCCCGATTTTGATATTATTACATATTGGGAGGAGGCATCAGCACAGTTTTTGCAACGCCTGCCCTCTTATCCCGTTCTGTTACGGGTGAAACCGAATACACTCATTTATTTTCAACATATGCTAACAGGGCGTTATGATGTACTTGAACAAGATGACGATTGGTGGACGATTAAAGTACATTTCACCGTATTAGAAGAAGCCCGAACCAGCGTACTAGGACTTGGTACGGATGTTGAAGTCATCCAGCCACAAGAGTTACATGATGCTGTCATCGAGCAAGCCCAAGCGATCGTCGCCAAGCATTTAAAATCAGAGACCTTATAGGAGGTCATTAATTCAATGACAAGACCCCATGTACAAATTAACAAACCCAACACCAGTGACGTTTTATTAGCACACCTTGATGATTTGCTTCCATCGTTTATTGCATTATCAGGCGTTGTTGGTATCACACTAAACGGAGGTTTAGCGCGTGGATATGGCGATCATCTCTCCGAAATTGACATCACCCTTTATCTGGAATCGAAAGCCTATGAAGATTGGAAACAGGGCAATAGTCCTATCGCTGTTGGCATTCAGCGGATCAATGGCGCACTTTATGACATCAAAATTATCAATCTAGGGCAAGAAGATGTTACGTCATGGTCATCAGATGCTCGTTGGGATGCATCCTATGCCAAAATATTACATGATCCAACCAACCGTATTACCCCGTTACTAGAAGAGAATCTGCAATATATTCCCATTCCATCCGATGCTAGTGGGGTGATGTTCGGCGCTTGGTGGCATTTTCGATTAGCTGGCGATATCTGGATTTACCGTGATGATCCCTTACAAGCCCATCTCATGCTTAACCAAGCAATGACAGAACTAATTAAAGCTATTTATATCGCCAATGGTGAATTTATACCGCACGAAAAATGGTTATTTCATATGACTCGTAGCCTCAATTGGACACCTGATAACTGGATAAATCGTGCTTCACAAATTATGTGCGACTTGTCACCAAATATACAAAATGTTGAATCACGCCAACAGCTTATTGCGACACTATGGGATGAAGTAGATCGCTATATTGTCGCAATGATGGAGGATGACTATCCACTTCGTATCATGCACCGAACTTTTTATAAATTGCTGATGATGTTGGTTGAAAATACCTCAGTATCCATCGAACAATGGCAAAACGTCGTAAACCTGAGTCTCTTAAATCATGCACCTTTCAATTTATGTGTCTCCGTTGTGGATAAGTCAATCATGCTTGATCGGGATAAGTTTACTTCATTAACTGCGGATGACCTTTATGAGTGGCATTACGATATTGTAGAGGCTATTCGTTTGCATCAGAAGGGCAACTAGAATAGCCATGATTTAACCACTAACACAATCTTGTTACAGTTGTGGATACTGCAAATGCCAGTCTGTTGCATCTTGATAGGCTTTTGCTACCGCAAGTGTTTCAGCTTCTTGATAGAGTCCGCCGATAAATGAAATGCTCGTCGGAGTATGTCTATCTGTGAAACCGTTGGGTACAACAACAGTCGGATGTCCTGTGTAATTGGTGATTTGCAAAGCATTTCCGCCAAAACTCGGCACAATAAACACATCAACATCTTGTATAACACGCGCCATATCGTGCATCAATTGTGTGCGGATTCGGTTGGCATTGATGTACTCGACAGCAGGGATAAAACGTGCCGCACGGAAGGTATTCGCCCATGCTTCATCATCTTGTCGCTTGAACAAATCATCCCGATTATCACGTGTGACTTCATCAAATGCTGCTGCCGCTTCTGCTATTAATATCACATTTAACGCATCCATATCAGTCTGTGGCAATTCAATTGGGATGAGATCAAACCCTTGTTGACGCATGACATCTAATACCGCATTACTATTGCTGAGGTTGATACGTTTGGATTCATCTTGAGATTGCGAGGCAGTATTTGCATCTATTTCGCTTGCTTCAAATGCGCTCGCAACATAGCCCACGCGCAACTGACGCGGATTGAGTGCAGGATTCCATGTAAAAGGATGCGGTGTGACGGTCATATCTTGTCCGTCAGGTCCATAAATCGCACTGAACACCAGCGCGCAATCTTCCACACTACGACACATCGGACCGATTTTATCCATACTCCAACTGAGTGCCATTGCCCCATGGCGACTCACCCGTCCAAATGTCGGACGCAAACCAGATACTCCACAGCGCGTTGATGGCGACACAATCGACCCCATCGTTTCTGTCCCAATCGAAAAACCGACTAGACCTGCCGCCGTTGCCGATCCCGGTCCTGCTGATGAGCCACTACTGCCTTCGCTCACATCCCACGGATTTTTAGTCACACCATCAAACCAAACATCACCATATGCCAGCGCACCTAAAGTCAATTTGGCGATGAGTACCGCCCCTGCATCTTCAAGGCGTTGTACTACCAGTGCATCCATATCAATCATCTGATCTTTAAAGGGCATTGCACCCCATGTCGTTTTATACCCTTTGACTGCCAATAAATCTTTTGCGCCCCAAGGGATACCTTGCAAGGGACTCCGATAGTAGCCCTGTTGGATTTCCTCATCAGCGCGTCGCGCTTGTTCCATTGCAAGGTCTTCGGTAAAGGTCACGACACATTCCAAAACTTGGTTATGTCGCTTAAGGCGTGATAAATACATCTCGGTCAATTCTACTGAGGTGACTTGTCGGGTTCTTACTAATTCAGCGAGTTGCGTGACAGTGTAAAATGCAACATCTTCCAGATTATCAGGGCGGGCAACTGAAGCCTGTGCGCTCATAGGATAACTGCGCGGTACATCAACAGGGTTTGGATCACTTGTATTCACATTAAATCGCAATGACATTGGCACGCTATTATCGAGATGTGTTTTATGGATGGCATCATAGCTTGTCAATCGTTCATTGAGGCTCTGCACCATTTGTTGACGTTCTTCTGGCGTGAAGGTCAACCCACTTAGGTGTTCAGCAGATTCAATATGCTCAAGGGTGATAGGATTTTCTTGGGTATCAGACATTGGGATTTCCTCGATAGCTTCATCTAAACAACCCAATATTATCGCTTTCGATTGGATATGACAAAAAGCAAGATAACCAATTGCCACTTATTTAGAGCGAGCGTCTCTATTCGAATTAGCGAAATATTACAAAACATCTTAGGGTCAGTAAGGTATAAGATTAACAAGACTCAGGATATAGCTCAGAGGTATCTATTTATATTGCTCAGGTCAATTGAAGCGAGTATACTGAATGAATATTTAACATCTTTTAAAAGGTAATTATATGAGAACAAAAATATTAGGACGAACAGGTATAGAGCTTCCGATTGTTGGTTTAGGTACAGCATTTACAGGCATTCCTACCCCAAGCCTCACGCTCGATCAACCAAAAGGTAGCCCTAATCCCGTCGATGAAGAATTAGGCGTACGAACCTTAGTCGCGGGGCTAGATGCAGGATGTCGGTTCTTTGATACCGCGCAATTATATAATCGTACCGTCAGTGAAAAAATGATTCGCCTAGCATTTGAACAACGTCCTGAATTAAAAGACCAGTGTATTATTACAACAAAGGTCGGAAGGCGCGCCGAAGGACATGACTATAGTTACGATGCCATTATCCGTCATACGCATGAAAGTTTAGAACGCCTTGGATTAGAAAAATTAGATGTGGTTTTCATCCATGATGCCATGGGCTATCCGATTGAAGATGTGATGGCAAAAGATGGTGCATTAGGTGCACTTCGTCATCTTCAAGATCAAGGATTAGTAACTTTTGTAGGGACTGCTGCAAATAATCCTAAAACCAACATCGAGTATATTAAGACAGGCGAATTTGATGCGGCTGTCATTGCAGATTCGTGGAGTTTGATTAATCAGGTCGCATTAGATGTGATATTCCCTGCCGCAGAAAAACACAATGTCGGACTAATAACAGCAACACCTATCGAGCGTGGTCTACTGGTGACAGGTCCAGTTGAGGGCATGCCATATCTCGCACGAAAATTTAGTCAAGCCTGCCTCGACCATGTCGTAAAAATCCAAAACCTATGCAATGATTACAACATCCCGATGATTGCCGTAGCCTTACAATGGTGTACCCGCCACCCTCTAGTTGCATCAACAATACCGGGAGCGCGCTTACCCGAAGAAGCTAAAGTCAGTATGGCATCAGCACAAGTTGACATACCCGACACCTTCTGGACAGATTTAGAACCTCTTATCCAACATTTTGATACCATCAGCTCAGACTAGAGTAATCATTAGCTATCCAAATGAAATTCACCCATAAAAAGGCAAGCAACGATTATGAATAAACAAACAACATTGCAAGCGATACGAGACACAGGTTTATTGGCTGTCTTACGCGGTCCATCTAAAGAAGTCACGCTAAAAATGGTTGATGCCCTCCGAGAAGGTGGTGTCATCGGCATTGAAATTACATATACCACACCCAACGCACCCGAAGTTGTGCAAGCATTAGCTGATCGGTTCGGTGACGATCTCATTCTCGGCATGGGAACACTCACAGAAACCCATCAAGCACAAGAAGCAGTCGATGCAGGAGCAACGTTTTTAGTGAGTCCACACTGCGAACTTGAACTTGCCCAATCTATGACCGCAACAGGTGTCCCTGTGATGATGGGTGCGCTCACCCCTGCTGAAGTGGCAATGTCTTATAAATTAGGAAGTGATGTCGTAAAGCTGTTCCCTGGCTCATTAGGTGGACCGAGTTATATGAAAACACTCAAAGGACCTTTCCCTGATATCCCGATGATGCCAACAGGTGGTGTAACAAAAGATAACGCCAAAGCTTGGTTTGATGCCGGAGCAATCGCAGTTGGCGCAGGAAGTACCCTATGTCCGACACACCTAGCTGTTGAAGGCAAGTTTAGTGAAATTACTGCGATAGCCAAAGACTTTATGGAAGCGATAGTGAACGCTCGATAAGTGGTTATGCAAAGCCTCTATTTGTTTTATCGTAAATCATAGATGGAAATCCTAAATGTTGGCAAAAATAAAACAATTGTGGCTTCAGTATTTTTTACAACCAACTAATTCACAAAAGCTAATTCTATCTATAGGGGTGACACTTCTATATATTGTTAGTTTTATGATATTTTACCCCCATCAAGGCGTGAGCATCACGGCCTTTACTATATTACCCGTCACACTGATGGCTTGGTATTATGGATGGCAAGTTGGAATCGTCATGGGGCTCGCAAGTTTTGTACTCAATACGCTCCTGTTAAATATGGTTGGACACAGTGGGCTAGATGTGATATTTGAAACAGGCGTTAGCGCAAATTTCATCTCGGGGATTTTCATCGCCATCGGAATTGGGAAAATAGGTGACACCTATACAGAAAATCAACAAACCCTTGCAACCCTAACCCAACAACATAACTTACTCACAACTATTGTTGATTATGTTCCAATTGAAGTCTTTGCTAAAGATAGAAAAAGCCGTTTTATCTTTGCCAATAGCTTAACTAGAAAATCCCTACGTGCCACACGTCATGAAGATTATATAGGGAAAACGGATTTTGATTTTATGGGTCACAAATCAGACGAGGCTCAACAATATTTTGATATTGAGCAAACTATCATGCAGACAGGTGAACCGAGCCTCGATTACGAATTTTCACGACCAGACACGGACGGAAACTTGGGATGGGGTTTAAGCAGTAAAATGCCTTATTATGATTCAAGTGGGGAAATTATTGGTATCGTCGGTATTAACAGTGACATCACTAAACGTAAACAGATAGAAGAGGGTTTACGCCAGAGCGAAGCTAGCCTACTGATTGCGTTGGAAGCCGCTAAAATGAGAACGTGGCATTGGGACTTAATGAATAATCGAGTTGCAGTCAAAGGTGTCAGTTTACCGGGTTTTGAAAGATCAAATTATGAGAGCAGTTACCCCGATTTCTTAAAGGGTGTTCATGAAGAGGATCGTGCGACACTAGAGAAGTCTTTCAATGATGTTATTCAAAAAGGAGTTCCATATAATGTTGAGTATCGAGTTATCTCTGCAGAGGGAAAAACACATTGGATTACATCAAAGGGTGATGTTGAACAAGACGAAACTGGCACACCAATAGCCATCAACGGCATTTCCTTTGATATTACAGACCATAAGCAAGCTGAACAACAACGGTTAGAACTAGCATTAGAGCGTGAACGAATGCAGTTGCTCGCTAGCTTCATCACACAAGCCTCACATGAATTTAGAACACCATTGTCGATTATCTCTACCAGTACTTATATCCTCCAACACAGTGACCATCGCGATAAACAGGAAAAACATTTTCATCAAATCAATCAACAAGTCAATATCATCACCCAGCTGATCGAAAACTTAAGTACTTTATCCAAGCTAGATAGTGGTCAAAACATTCTCTTAGAAACTATCGATTTTAATCAGATGCTTCATGATATGTTTCGCTCGAAAGAGGGGATGCTACAAAAAAGTGGGATTGAAGGTACACTGACGTTAGATGAAACCCCGATACTTATCTATAGCAATATTGACTATCTTGAGCAAGCCTTTAGCCATCTTTGGGACAATGCGGTACGTTATACACCTCGAGGAAAGCGCATTAGTATGCGTTCACAGCTTATCCATAACAAAGTGATTATCGAAATCACCGATACGGGAATTGGCATTAGTAGCGATGACTTACCTTATATATTTTCTAGATTCTATCGTGCTGATAAGGCAGGGTCGACACGTGGATTCGGGTTAGGATTACCTATCGCAAAAGCCATAATCGAACACTTTGGCGGGCAGATTGATGTCACTAGTGTACTCGATCAAGGCAGTGTATTTCGGGTTACCTTACCTGTCATTCAATCATTAGAAACACAATCTTAATTACCCATCCACATCAACGATTGATTAAACGTTTCATAATCTACCTGTGAAATTTAGTACATTCTTATGATCTATTTGTACATTCGTCGCACACAATATATTTTATTATGAATTATCTAGATAACTATCTATATATACACGAATCATCGCAAAATATCCACTAAATCTAAGAAGTCATTACAATTTATACAAAGGAATCAATGATTTATTACGAATAGGTGGATAATCAATGACGATGGTGGATAAAACCGAATATCTAAGTACACAGTTAGCCGATCTTAAAGAACAAGGTTTATTTAATAATATTCGAGTGATTGATAGTCCGATGGATGCACATGTCACCATTGACGGCAAAACACTTATCAACTTGTGTGCCAATAATTACCTCGGTCTAGCAAACCATCCCCGCCTAAAAGAAGCCGCCAAAAAAGCCATCGATCAATATGGCATAGGTCCCGGTGCTGTCCGTACCATTGCAGGTACGATGAGCCTCCACGAACAACTGGAACAACGCCTTGCCCAATTCAAAAAAGCAGAAGCAGTAGTTACCTTACAAAGTGGCTTCACGGCAAACCTTGCGACTGTGCCTGCATTGGTGGGTAAAGAAGATGTCATTTTCTCCGATGAACTGAATCACGCCAGTATTATCGATGCGTGTCGCCTCAGTCGTGCGACAGTCATGCGTTATAAACATAATGATGTTGATGATTTGCGCCGTGCGATTGCTGAAACAACAGATTATAACCGTCGTTTAATTATCACCGATGGCGTATTTAGCATGGACGGTGATATTGCTCCCCTGCCACAACTGGTTGAAGTTGCTCAAGAACACAACATTATGCTAATGGTTGATGATGCACATGGTGAAGGGGTCTTAGGGCGTGGCGGACGCGGTATTGTCGATCACTTTAATTTACATGGTCAAGTAGATATTGAAGTCGGTACAATGAGCAAGGCATTTGGTGCTGTTGGTGGTATTGTCGCAGGCAAACAAGAGATTATCGACTGGATTAAACAACGGGGTCGCCCCTTCTTGTTCAGTAGTGCGATGACGGTACCTGATGTCGCCGCTTGCCTCGAAGCCGTAGACATCCTCGAAAATAGCGATGAACTCGTACAACGCTTATGGACAAATGGTAAATTCTTC
>Ga0070728_10002398_pt1 | contig 23538 bp, 15 predicted proteins | sample tdDd471_FD_66723 | JGI IMG/M metagenome (GOLD analysis project Ga0070728, IMG submission 66723) | Marine sediment microbial communities from the Atlantic coast under amendment with organic carbon and nitrate - tdDd47.1 | ecosystem: Environmental > Aquatic > Marine > Coastal > Sediment | place... | reverse complement strand
TGACTGGTGAACGTGGACGTACCACAGGACAACTTCGTAAATTTGGGGCATTATTGCGCGAAGGCTCATATGTCAACGCCATCATAGATACTGCCCTACCCAGTGGCACAATTCGCCAGATGCAATTCCCAATCGGACCTGTTGCTGTATTTTCTGCTAGTAACTTTCCATTTGCATTTGCCGTAGCGGGTGGTGATACGGCATCCGCACTTGCCGCAGGTTGTCCCGTTGTTGTTAAGGCACACCCCGGACACCCCGCCACATCAGAAATGTTCGCTCAAGCATTAACTGCCGCCGTAAAAGCACAAAATTTTCCTGCTGGTATGTTCTCCATGATTCAAGGCACAACCATCGAAGTCGGTCAACAACTTGTTCAACATGATGGTATCGAAGCTGTTGGATTCACAGGTTCATTGCGTGGCGGACGCGCTATCTATAATACTGCCGCCCAACGTCCACGTCCGATTCCTGTATTTGCAGAGATGGGAAGCATTAACCCCGTCGTCATCACACAATCTGCACTCGCCAATCGTTCCGAAGATATTGCCGAAGGTCTTGCGAATTCCGTCACGATGGGCACAGGGCAATTCTGCACCAATCCCGGTCTCATTTTGATGGAAGCAAGTGATGCAACCCAAGCCTTCATCCAATCAGTTGCAGATAAGATGCAAGCAAAGCCTGAAGGTGTATTGCTAAACGGAGCAATTGAAAGTGGCTTGGCAAAAGTGGTTAGTCAGACGAAAGCCAATAGTAACATTACTGTTTTAACAGGTGGCGAAGCTGTCGCTGATAGTGACATGTTCTGCTATCGGAATACCGTTATGCAAACAACAGCGAAAGCCATCCGCACTGATGAAAGTCTACAAGTTGAGCATTTCGGACCTGTGACACTATTTGTTGTGTGCGATGATATGGATGACCTAAGCGCAACAGTGCAAGTCCTTGAAGGCAACCTCACGACAACCATCCACGCCGAAGATAGTGATGTAGAAAATATCGGTGACCTGCTCCATCAATTACGAGAAAAAGCAGGTCGCGTGATCTGGAATGGTTTCCCAACAGGTGTTGAAGTCGCTTATTCGATGCAACATGGTGGACCATACCCTGCCACAACTGCCCCTGCCACAACCTCCGTTGGTATGACAGCCATTCATCGCTTTATGCGTCCTATCGCATTCCAAAATGTACCTGAAGCACTGCTTCCAGATGCGCTCAAAAATGCGAATCCATTGGGTATTATACGAATTGTCGATAACAAACATACATCGGATGCCATCTAAGCAATCATCATTTATTGATACGGGGGAGGACTTTTGCCCTCTCCCTATCATATTAAAGTTCGTTTATTGTGTTCATCAAATCAGGCAATTGTACAAATCAAGAGGATAAAATGGAGTGGACACATCATTTCTACCAACGCCAGAATGACCTAACAGGCATCTATACAGGTGACATTCAAGACCGTCATAGTCAAAAGGCTGACCTGATAAAACAACATCATCCAACAGCAAAAACAGTACTTGAATTGGGTGCAGGCGGTGGACAGATGGCTTGTGCATCGGCATTAGCTGGATATGATGTAACTGCCATCGAATTAACATCCTCGCTAGCTGACCATGTTCAAAATTTAGCAAATCAGCATCACATCAAAAATCTAAAACTCCTCAATGATGATTTTTATACAGTTGCCCTCTCCAAAAAATTTGATGTAATCACATATTGGGATGGATTTGGTATTGGCACAGATAACGACCAAATACGCTTACTTAAACGCTGTGCATCATGGCTAAAACCACATGGTTTGATACTAATGGACATAATGACTCCGTGGTATTGGTCACAAGCAAATGGTCAAACCATGACTTTTGGAGAAGCGCAACGGCGTTATGATTTTGATGCTGAAATGTGTCGAATGCTGGATACATGGTGGCATACCGATTCACCAGAAGATAAAATCACGCAGTCTTTACGATGCTACTCCCCTGCTGACCTTCGACTATTGCTTCAAAATACAGAGTTACAGGTAATTAATATTGCTGAAACAGGTGGCGCAGTAGATTATGCAACAGGTAATTATTCACCGCATGTTGACTTAAATCAAGCGATGTCATATGTCGCAAAAATCGGTTTCAAGGCAGATACCACTCCCCCTCACAATAGCGTTTAACCAGCCCTGCATGAGATAAAGGTTTACTGAGGTCGTTTACATCCGTATTGGTCTCATAGTCCAGTAAAAGAACAGTATGCCCTGCGGATAATTGTCGCAATTGCGCGACTTCATCTTGTAAACAATTTTCCAATATCCAGAGATAACTCGGCAGATATATCTGATACCGTGCATCACGATAAACCAGCAACTCAGCACTATCTATTCCTCTTGCGTGTCCCAGAACTTCCCCAAATTTACGAACAGTGCGTTTTAACCCGCGCATGGTTGTAACGTCGAATTTTGCACTATCTGTACCCATTGACGCAAACACCTTGAGTCCTTGCCAGATACCCTCCACTGATTGCGCCGTAACATCACCAGAAAATGGGATTGGGATATAACCATGTGGATAAAATGGGCTAAATTTAACCCATGGGCTCTCCCCCTTTGATGTAAGATCAAGCTGGAGCGCATCAGGATATTGTTTACTGAGGGTTTCCGTTTTTTTACGGCGACTTTCAACAATCAGGGGCATACATATTCTCAATCAAATAAACTTAAAGAAGCTGGCTAAGTATCTTGTGTAGGCACTCGAACGATTCGCATCAAATGAGTTTCCCGTTTCATCAAATCACTGTTCGGGTTACTAATTTCGCCAATCACATCTTTTACTTTTTGATGTGCATCTTCATACCATCTCTCACCAGCCAAGCCGCTAATAATCTCATGGGGCACGGTTTTTTCATGTCGCCGAATAACCCATAAGGCAGGCTGTAAGAGGCGACCCGGTACAAGAATATGACGGCTAATATTTGCCACTCGTTGATCGTGATCCGCAATGAGGGCACCCCAATTTTCGCGCGGGGTAGCGGTTAGTTTCTCGGCAAAATTCCATGCACGAGCTCGCGCTAACCGAATTCCGAGATCAACCGCATAATTTTCAAAATGTAATGTTAGTTGATTAAAAACTTTCAGCAGAGGCGAAACAACGCCGATCTCAGCTTGAACAACATGTATGATACTGGCTAAAACATCATTCAATCGGTTGAAATCACGCTTCAACGACTCACTCAAAATACCATTTCCAATCACCGCTGTTGCTACGCCAAGGTCAAGGCTGATATGAGAATTCATACCAACGAGCAAATGTTGAATCAACACCGTATCCGGATCATCGGCAGCATCAAATGTAACTTTCCAACTTTTTGAAGGGGGTTCACCATTGCGATGTAACTCAGCAAATAAGGATTCAAAATAGTAATTTGCAAAAAGCACATCTAAGTCCCGCATTCGATCATCATCTTCAAAGAAACCACCTTCATCACAATATCGTTTCACCATATATGTTGTTGTGCGATACAGCACTGTAAAATATGCAATACGACTATCTCGCAATCGGCAATTTCGGACAATTTCATCCATAATCATGATGACATCTTCCATCGTATCCGCCCGAAGCTTCTTCAATAGAAATTCGTTTTTGTACTGGTTATCCGTCATCAATAATTGTCTTTCGTCCAAGTGATAGAGAAATTCAAGATTAAAACACCTTATTTTAATTTATTAAAGCCTCACAATAAGCATTGTTGTCAAAACCATATCTTAATACCTTTATTGTAATACAAAAATCAACTCATGATGTAATGCCGAAAACAATATATACGATTTTTACAAAACATCATGAAATAAAAACAGCCCCATCAAATGATGAGGCTATTTTAGTTTGTACTGAAACTTAGGCGAATTAGCCGCTAGCTTCTTCAGTTGCTTCTGGTTCCATCATTTCTTCTTCCATGAGGTCACCAGATACAGGATCAACACCTGTTGTGATTTCTTCGTCAATCAATAATTGCGTAACTTCAGCAACTTGTTCGTAAATTTCGTCATCAATATCAGCTTCGTGTTTTTCCGCTAGACCGACACCATTTAATGCCGCATCCATCAAGTAAACACCACCACCAGCAAATGAATCCATCATATCAGGATCAGCCAATGCAGCTACCATATCAAATACACCAACATCAACACGTTTTACAGCGCTAGAGATAATGAATTCAGAACCGGGGGTTTCACCTTCACCAAAGCTAGTTACCCATTCGTCTTGGTCAACACCGATAACATAGACTTCTTGTGCCGCTGCAGCGAGAATACCACCTGTACCTGTTGGGCCACCAGCACCAAAAATAACAGATGCACCTTCACCAATAAATTGTTCAGCTGCTGATGCACCGCGGTCTGGAGCAACAAAATCATCAATATACACACCAAGTAAGTTAATGTCTGGGTTGATGTACTTTGCACCTTGTTCAAAACCATTACGGAATTTCTTTACAGGTGGGATATCGATACCATAAACACCTGCAACGGTATCAGAGTCGACAGATTCTGCAACCAATGCAGCCAAAACACCAGCAAGGAAGCCTGACTGATCTTCGCGGAACTGAATACCGACGTAGTTTTCTGGACCGTCAGCTACAAATTGGTCAACACCGATAAAGTATACATCTGGATTTGCTTCTGCTGCTGCGTATGTAGAATCAGCAATCAAGAAACCAACTGTTACGATTACTTCATAACCTTCATCAACACAAGTTTGGATGTTAGCTTCATAATCGGTTTCTGCTTGTGTTTCAATATATTTATAATCAAGGTCGTATTCTTCTTCTGCGGCAACGGCACCTTCATGGGCAAATTGGTTGAATGTGCCATCATTGACGCGACCTAAATCGGTTACAAGGCATAGTGTCTCGATACCATCTTGTGCAAATGCTACTGGTGCAATACCAACAGCAAGAAGAACAAGACTAAGAACAATAATGAACTTTTTCATCTATTTATCTCCTAAAGTGTTGTTTAAAAACAGACTCAATGTCTGACTATACTTTACTCATTTAGCCTAAATTTACAAGGGATAAGGGAGCGAATTATATTAAACTTTTTTGTCATTAATCGACAAAACACATCAATCTATTCACACCCTTTAGCTCACCTCGGCAAATTATTCTTTTACATACGGTTGACCAACTGCCTTAGGAGGTGAGGCACGTCCAATAAATCCAGCTAGAACAACAATTGTTACAAGATACGGTACCATCTGCAAGAATTGAACAGGAAAGTCGACCCCAATGATTTGAAAGCGTGTCCCTAATGAATCCGAAAATCCAAATAGAAGTGCCGCGCCAAATGCACCCATCGGTGTCCATTTACCAAAAATCATCGCCGCCAGAGCAATAAACCCAACTCCATGCGTCATGCCATCGTTAAAGCTACCCGTCGCTTCCAAAGAAAACCACGCGCCAGCCAGCCCTGCGATCATCCCACTGATAAACACATTTGTCCATCGGGTACGATTGACGTTGATCCCTAATGTATCAGCGGCGTGAGGATGCTCACCAACTGCGCGTGTCCGCAACCCCCACCGCGTATAAAACAGCATAATGTGCGTCAGGGCAATCACAAGAAACATCATAAAAAATATCGGTTGATTGGTGAAAATTGCATCACCTACTACAGGCAAATCCCTCAATATTGGAATCGAAATATTACCCAAAGTCGCAGTACCTGCTTCATTCGATAACAGATATTCACGCCGAATAAAACTTGTCACGCCTACAGCTAAAATATTGATAACCGTCCCACTGACAATCTGGTCTGTTCGAAATGTAATCGACAACCAGCCATGTAATAGTGCGAATATTCCACCACTGAGTACCGCAATTATGACAGCCAAGAACTGAGCCGTTTCTAATACGAGACCCATACTTCTCAAGAAGAATAAGGTCGTGAAACCAAAACATGCCGCAAAGAGCATCATACCTTCAATTGCAATGTTGACGATACCCGCACGTTCACACCAGATACCTGCCATCGCCCCAATTGCTATTGGTGTCGCTAGACGCAAACTCTCAGCCACAATCGTCGTAATATTAGTCGAATTACCTACCGCCGCCGCAATCAGCACAGTTGGGATAACAAGTAAGCCACACAATACCAAAAGACCTAGACTTAAACGTCGCATCCCTGCTTGTTGAAATTCAGGTAAATTTAGCCCACCACCTATCACAAACAATACCCCGATGATGCTTAAGTAATTTGCCGTCGGGATTGGCATCGGGCAAATTCCAGACACCTCCTCACAGGATTCTAGCTGGAAGGTCAATGTCGTAGTCAAACTACCATCCATGCTCTGAGCTTGACTAAACATAAACAGACCAAGCAAGATCATGACAGTTGCAATAATGCGTACTCGAGTAATCTTAATGGTTGGGCGTGTACCCGTCTTTGTCATTGTCGTTGTTGTCATGGGTTAACCTCCCCATCCAGTCGAAAATACAAGATCGTTTTCTTCTTCGGCACTGCGTTTAGGGATACGCCATAAGAAACGAATAATCTGGTCAGCCGCCACAAACATAATAATCAAAGCTTGAACGATCTTCACAAGATCAATCGAAATATCAGCACGAATCTGCATTAGACCTGCCCCACTAAGCAAACCACCCCACAATAAGCCAGCCCACACCATGCTCTTCGGATTATTCCGCGCCAACAACGCAACCGCAATCGCATCAAAACCAACACCTGCAAAAAAACGTGGTAGCACTTCGTGTTCAACACCACTAATTTCAATAGTTCCTGCCAAACCCGCCAGTGCGCCACTGAGTGCCATCGCTAAAACGATATTACGTGATACGCTCATACCCGCATATTTCGCCGCGTTCTGATTAGCACCAACTGTCCGCAACTCGAAACCGATTGTTGTCCGCATTAAGAACCAATCCGTTAACCAGACAGCTCCGATCATTAACCAGAATCCAAAATGCAATTTAGATTGATCACCAACAGCAATCAATACCAGAATCAACTGCACAATACTCATCACTACTGCCCAAACAATCCCGCTCCGTAATGCGGCTCGTGGATTATCCCGTCGGGCTGGCAGATAATTCAGCAAAAATGCAATGATCGCCACAACAGCCATCGCCAAGATTAATAATATAGGCGTATTAATCGTATCGAGGGTGGGTAGCATCGCGGCAGGAATAATCTCTGGTGTTTTAGGGACACTCGATGTGGTATCCATCAAAAGCACGGGATCAACCGATTTCACAAGCCAGTCCACAATCAAGATAGCAATGAAATTAAGCATGATAGTCGTAATAACCTCATGCGCTCCAGTAAATGCCTTTAACGTCCCCGGCAATGCCCCCCATAAAAATCCACCTAAAATACCAGCACAGATTACTAGAGGCAGAAGCAACAAAGCAGGGAATGTGGGAGCAGCAAATGCACCTATCGCGGCAACAGCTATCGCACCTGCATAAAGTTGCCCTTCCGCACCAATATTGAACAACCCAGCTTTAAAGCCCAACCCGACTGCTAAACCAGCAATAATAAATGGAATTGCTCGGACGATAGTCTTTTCTAGATTCGCAGGAAAGAATAATAAAACACGATCCCCAAGTCGTAAGTAGAGTACCTCAAGGTTTTGTTCATTATTCAAAATACCAAAGGTTGTCGAACCGAGGTCTACCCCATTCAAAACACGATTACCCGGACGACGAATAATCAAATGTTGAGTAAGTGCTGCGTTCAAGTCTCCTTGCAACTGAGCATTTACTGATTCACCAGATAGATATTCAGCATCATACATTTCACCAATTATGCGAAATTGTGAACCAAGTGCCTCGGGGTCATCGATGCCTAATTCATCCAAAAATGCTAGCGTTTCAATCGCTTCTTCTACATCACCATAGTCCGCCGCAACAAGCCCAACAATGGTATTGGCATCAGCACTCACAGGAGGAATACCGAGTTCATCCAGTTTAACAAGCGCATCATAAGTACGAATTAACGACACCTGCCCAATTCTATCGATCAGCTTCAAATCTTTTAATAATTGTGTGCGCTCATCATCTGACATGCTTTCAATGGCAGGATACAACACGATTGCCTGATCTAATGTATTTCCCTGTAATTCGGTTTTATCTGCAACCAAGTCCACAAGGTCATCAACATCAGAACGTTCTAAAGCGTCTAGCTCATCCAATAGTGGTTTAAGATCACGCAGATGTTGCTCGGTAACATCAAGGATCGTAGGGATACGTTCTGCCAATTCCGTCGCAGTATCTTCATCAATATCATACGTTGCAAGAAATGATGTAAATGATCGTGTTTCGTCGATGCCAATTTCAACAACACGTTCAAAGGGTCGTGCTTGACGTGACAGACTCCGTTCAGTAGTCACCTCGTTGCTCTCTGCATAAAGACGGAGTTCACCAAAATCATCAACACTCGCAACATCATTAACCGTCAACCCTGTAATGGATTCAACCAGTGCCACATAGGCTGTTGATGACACCCGTAAACCCTCAGATAAATTGGGTTGTAAAATACTATCACTCACCGTCAGCGTAATCAGAGGAATCCCAGCTAGAAAAGCTGTAATTACTGCCAATATTGGTACAAGGCTCGGTGATATTCGCGTCCATAATCGCGTAATCTGTGGCAATCCTACAGTCGGTTGTTGTTCAGTTTGTTGCATCTCACTCATGAATCCACCTCGATTGCTTGAGAATCTTTTACACCTGCCATTCGCAAGCCAACAGTATCTTTATCAGCTTGTTCAATCGGGAAGATGTCAATAATTTCACCTTCAAACATAACAGCTACACGGTCAGATAAACTTAAGACTTCATCCAATTCCGAAGATACCAGCAAGATACCTGCCCCTTGATCACGCATTCGTATAATCTGTTTGTGGATAAACTCAATTGAGCCAACATCCAATCCGCGTGTGGGTTGTGATGCAATCAGCAAATCGACATCACGGGAAAACTCGCGGGCAACAATAACTTTCTGCTGATTCCCACCAGAAAGTCCACCCACAGGATTGTTGATAATCGGAGGGCGAACATCGTATTGTTCAACGAGTTTATTCGCATTTTCGGCAATAGCACGGTCATCTACGACGATGCTATGTGAGAAGTCATCTTTGTAATACGTCGATAACACCAAGTTGTGCATTACAGTAAAACTTGATACAAATCCATCGCGCTGACGATCTTCGGGAACATGCCCCACCCCTTTTTCAGTCACTCGCCGAGGAGATGAACCTGTCATATCTTCACCTTTGATAAAAAATTGACCGCGTTCGATCGAGCGCAAACCTGTCAGCGCTTCAACCAATTCCGTCTGTCCATTGCCTTGTACACCAGCAACGCCTAAAATCTCACCGCGCTTAACCTCAAACGTCACACCTTCGACAGCAGGTAATTTTCGATCATCATTTACATGTAAATCCCGAACGACCAATATATCCTCACCGGGATTGGCAGGTGCTTTATCAACTTCTAATATCACATCACGTCCGACCATCAGAGAAGCCAACGATTGTTCAGTAGATTGCTTGGGATCAGCATGTCCCGCGACTTTACCACGTCGTAACACTGCCACAGCATCACAGATTTCAAGCACTTCTTTGAGCTTATGGCTGATGAAGATAATGCTCACGCCCTTATCCAGTAAGGTGTGCATAATCTTAAAAAGACCGCGTGTTTCTTGTGGCGTTAATACGGCTGTGGGTTCATCGAGAATCAGAATATCAGCATCACGATAAAGAGCTTTGATAATCTCTACTCGTTGCTGAATACCTACTGGTAAATCAGCAATCAATGCATCGGGATTCACATCCAAACCATATTCTTTAGACAGTTCAATGATCCGCTTTCGTGCAACATCGCGACGCAAGAATGGACCCGATACACTTTCGTTACCGAGCATCACATTTTCGGTGACGGTCAAGACATCAACCAATTGAAAATGCTGATGTACCATACCCACACCCAAATCAATCGCATCTTTTGAACCTGTAATTTCTACCGAGCGACCATTGATAAGAATTTCACCCTCATCAGGTTTATATAATCCATAAATCAAATTCATTAACGTGCTTTTTCCAGCACCATTTTCACCTAACAACCCCAAAACTTCGCCCTTATATAATGTAAGGTGAATATTATCGTTTGCGAGTACACCGGGAAAACGTTTTGTAATGCCCCGAACTTCGAGTACGGGGGTACGTTCACTCATTGGGTTTACCTTTCGGCTATCATTCCCCTCATCAATTTGTGTATAAGATTATAGCGGATAAATCTGATTCCCCTAGAATAGGCTTCGATTATAGATACAATATAGATCAAAAATCATCATATTTGAGGATAATTGTCCAGTGGATATGGCACTTCAAGCATTACTTAAAGAGTTAGAAACATTTGGTTCGGAAAATGATGCAATCCAAGATGATCGTAGTAAGAAGATGCTGAACTTAGAAGCTGATGCCGCGCAATTTATCAGTATTTTAGCACGTTCTAGCCAGTGCCAGCGCATGTTAGAAATCGGCACATCCAATGGATATAGTACAATCTGGCTCGCATGGGTCGCTAGCATCACCAATGGGCATGTCATCAGCATCGAGATGAGTGCGGATAAACAAGCCATGGCAGACGAAAATCTCAAGCGCGCGAACTTACGTGACAAAGTTGACTTATGCTTAGGCAATGCAAGCGATGTAATTGCCTCATTAGATATGACATTTGATTTTGTCTTTTTTGATGCTGATCGCTTATCTGCTCCTGAACAACTAAAGTTATTGCTCCCTAAAATCGAATCTGGTGCATTAGTCTTAGCGGACAATGTTCTTTCTCATCCCGATCAAATCGCTGGTTATTTATCGGCTATCTCTGCCCTACCCGACTTTGACCATATGGTTATTCCAATTGGCAAAGGGGTCAGCATTGCGTATCGGCAATAGCAAAATCGAATTAGAAATATTCAATTTTGATTTTTTGTATCAGTCTAAAAATAGACCTCCCCTTAAAGGAAGGTCTCGTCAAACTGTGTCTTCAGTTAGGTTGTTGACTATGCGAAAAATATGGTTTAGATCATGACTCGCAAATTAACGTTACAAAATTTGAGGGTCATTATTCCACTAATAGCCAGCGATACCCATATCGCCCTAGTGTCACTGAATCACTGATAGCATTTTCCCCTGTGAGAATATCAGTAAATACAAGCCCTTCATCAAGTTCAATACTCAACTCCACTTCCGACAAATTGTTTAATATCAGATATTCAGCTTCACCTTCTCTACGCCAGAAACATAAGGCATGTTTTGGTAACTCATCAAGCCACTCGATGTCAGCTGTTGCCAGTGCCGGATGCGTTTTACGGGTGGTAATCATCTGACGGACAGTATATAGCAATGATGATTCATCGTTCTCTGCCGCTTCAACATTCACTCGCTCATAACCAAATATCTCATCACTAATTACAGGTGCATAGAGTGTATCTGCCCCAGAAAAACCCGCATTTTTGTCCGTATTCCATTGCATCGGTGTCCGTACCCCATTCCGGTCAAAAAGCGCGATATTATCCCCCATGCCAATTTCATCCCCATAATATAAAACGGGTGTTCCGGGCAAGGTAAATAACATAGAGTGCATCAATTCAATTTTAGCGCGATCATTATTCATCAATGGCGCAAGCCGACGACGAATGCCAAGATTCATTCGTTGCTTAATATCAGGTGAATACGTCTCCCACATGAATTGACGTTCTTCTTCTGTTACCATTTCTAAGGTCAGTTCATCGTGATTTCGCAAGAAAGTCGCCCATTGTGCGCCTGCTGGTGGTGTGGGTGTACGACGCATAATATCAATGATGCTACTCCGATCACCTTGTGCCAATGCCATATACAAGCGTGGCATAACTGGAAAATGGAAGTTCAAGTGAAATTCGGGGTTTTCTTCTGTGCCAAAATATTCAACAACATCTTCGGGCCATTGATTCGCCTCACCGAGTAAAACGGTATCAGGATAATTGTCATCTACGAATTTCCGCATCTTTGCCAGATACGCATGGGTTGCAGGGAGATTTTCACAGATCGTTCCCTCCTCCTCAAACAGATATGGAACAGCATCCACGCGAAAACCATCAATACCTAAGTCCAACCAAAACTTCATCACATTAAGCATTTCAGCCTGTACTTTAGGATTTTCATAATTCAAATCGGGTTGTGTGCTATAAAACCGATGCCAAAAATAGGAGTCGGTTGGTTCATCATATGTCCAATTTGATGTTTCGGTATCAAGGAAGATAATTCGCGCATCACTATAAGGTTCATCGGTATCATTCCATACATAATAATCACGCCACGGAGAGTCCTTTGACCGCCGTGCTTCTTTGAACCACGGATGCTGATCCGAAGTATGATTCACCACAAGATCTGCGACAATTCGCATCCCTTTTGCATGAATCGCCTCGACTGTCATCTTAAAATCTTCCAACAATCCGAAGTTTTCATGAATTCCGTAGAAGCTAGCAATGTCGTATCCATCATCACGTAAAGGTGACGGATATACAGGCAACAACCAGATACAATCTACCCCTAACCACTTCAAGTAATCCAGTTTTTCACGTAAACCAATAAAGTCTCCGTGACCGTCGTTATTCCCATCTGCAAAAGCGCGCAGGTAAAGTTCATAAAAAATTGCGGTTGTATGCCAAGCCATTGGTTCATCTCCATCGCATATCAAAAAGAAAATCAATTCATTCAACTGAATAAATCAAAGCGACACATTGCTGTGCCGACTTTGACGTTTCGTATAATATTTAACAATTCTAAGATGTATTAGCCACCCTTGACTGATCCAGCTAACAGACCACGTACAAAGTAGCGTTGTAACGAGATAAATACAACCAGTGGTACAAACATCGAGATGAATGCCGCACTAGTCAGAACTTCCCATTTGTCACCGCGTGTACCGAGCATGTCCTTGATGCTAACCGTCATAACGATATTATCTGGTGTCGTGCCGAGGAAGACTGTCGCAACAAGGAAATCATTCCATACCCATAAGAATTGGAAGATCGCAAACGATGCAAGCGCTGGCATAGACAATGGCAAGATCAACTGAACAAAGATCGAAAAATGGGATGCCCCATCAATCTTTGCCGATTCGATAATCTCACGTGGTAGACCACCGATATAGTTACGTAACAGATAAATCGCAAGCGGCAAGCCAAAACCAGTATGTGCTAGCCAAATACCGGGATAGGTATTCAATAACCCCGTTGAGCCGTAGAGCCGCAATAACGGAATCAATGCGAGTTGCAAGGGCACAACCAATAAACCAACAACAAATGCAAACAAGACTTGTCGTCCGCGGAATTCCATCCAAGAAAATGCATACGCTGCAAACGCCGCTATCACAATCGGGATAATCGTCGATGGAATTGTTACTGTGAGTGTATTGATAAATGCTTGATCGATATTATCATTCTCGAAAACATTCGTATAATTCTGGAAGGAGAATGAAGGGGGAACTTCTGCAACATAAAAGAAACGCTCTCCCCGCTCGGATTCAATCGCAACATCTGAAACCCACTCGTATGACCCATCTTTATTGAGTGTAAATGTCGAGCCATCCGCTAATTCGATAGTATCACCACTAGAGTAATCTTTAATTCCAGTCGTATCTCGATCCGCTAAGGAGTCATTAGCAGGTAAAAATCCGCCGCCAAATGACACTACAGATTCTGAAGAATCTTCAGGAAAAATATTGCCAGCAATCACGAATTGTCCATCACGTTCAATCATATCTGTTGCCGCACCAGTTCGGGCTTGGGAATTTGATTGAACCGTTCCTAAAGCTTCCCACCAGCCAGATACAGCCAATTGATCTTTGTCACGGAAAGAACTGATAAACAAGCCAAACGTAGGAACTGTCCACACAATAACAAGTACGATTAGGGCAAGACGAACTAAGAACGCACCAACAGACATTTTCAATATAGGTATTTGTGTGTTCATCATCGTCCTTGCTCCTGTTTCTGAAATTGGCGAATATTCCATACCAAAATCGGCACAACTGCGAGCATCAATATGATTGATACAACAGAGCTATGACCATCATCTTGTCCACGGAACATCTCATTAAACATCAAATTCGCCATTACTTGTGTACCACTCTGTCCATTAGTCATTGCTTGAACTATGTCGAAGACTTTTAAGACAGTAATCGTAATCGTTGTCAAGACAACAAGAATGGTACTCATAATTTGCGGAATGATAATGTTAAAGAAGAGTCGGACTTCATTTGCACCATCAATACGGGCAGCTTCTTTGGTTTCTTCTGGAACACCACGTAGGGCCGCAGACATTAGCACCATGGCAAAGCCAGTCTGAACCCAAATGAGAATAATCATCAGCAAAAAATTATTCCACGGTTGGAACGTAATCCACGGTTGTGGTTCCCCTCCGAGCGCCACAATAATGGCATTCAATAGACCAATTTGTGGAATATCAGCACCCTTGTAGTAGTAAACAAATCGCCAGATCACACTAGCCCCGATGAAGGAGATTGCCATTGGTAGAAAGATAAAAGATTTAACAATCGTGCCCCAGCGCACATTATCTGCCAATATAGCAATCAATAAGCCAAAAACTGTACTCATCACAGGTACTAATAACCAAAGCAAATTATTCCGTACAGATTCCCAGAATTGGTCATTATCAGGATTAAACGCCCACTCATAATTTCGCAAAAGAACAAAATCTTGTTCGAGTTCAACCCCACCTACTTTAAATAAGTAATCGATACCATCACCATTTGTTGCCAAGCCTGCAAAATCTTCTGCAACAATATCTGCCATAGCCGGATAATCTTCAACAATGGCATCACGTATCACTAATATTCGATCAACATTTAATGGGGTTGTGGTGTTAACATTAAAGTCGTTAACAACTTCAGGATAAACAGGAACAGTAATATTCACATTCCCCTGTTTATCACCAAAGCTCAGATAAAATGTCTGGATAGCAGGAAAAACAAGATATACAAACAAAATTAATAAAGCGGGTCCGACAAATAACCACGGACGTATGGATTCCCGTGTTTTCTCACGACTTTCAATAGGGTCACCATCAGGGCCTAAGCGATCAGTGATAGTCCGGTCAAGTATAAAGTTGCTCCCCCAAAAGTACGCGACCAGTGCCCCTACACCCACAATAATAAACAAAGCACCACGAATTACTTGGTCGAGTTCCATAAAATATCTCCCAGAATAATTTTCTTTAATATAACAAAGAGGGAGACCGAAATCTCCCCTATTGCTATAAACTACAACAGAAAAACAAGTTGTTAATTAACCTTAGTCAAGTCCATCCCATGATGCTTGGATTGCATCTGCAACAGTTTGTGCATCTGCACCATTGATGAAATCAACCATACCAGACCAGAATGAACCAGCACCAATTGCTGTTGGCATCAAGTCCGATCCGTCGAAACGGAAGGTTGTTGCACCAAGAAGAACTTCACCTTGAGCTTTAAGCAAGTCATTTGCATACGCATCAATATTCACGCCACTATGAGCAGACAACATACCAGCGCGGGACATCCAGATTTCATGTGAAATTGGTGTTGTCAAGAAATCAATAAATCCATGAGCAACATCACTTTCAACGAAGATACCGAAGAGTGTACCAGCACCCAATACAGGGTTACCCAAGTCCATCATTTCGTATGATGGGAAGTAGAATGAATTGTAATCCAAACCTGCTTCTAGACCTTCTGGGAAGAATGAAGGAATAAAGGATGCTTGGCGGTGCATGTAACATTGTGGTGGAATCGTGAATAATCCAGCAGGAGAATCACCAAAACTTGTCGTTGCAACAGAGCTAGAACCACCAGCAACCCAACCCTCTGTAAAGAGGAAGCTACCAAAGGTGTTCATAACATCAACAACTTCTTCGGAGTTAAATGGCAAGTCGTTAGTTACCCATGCGTCATATGTTTCTGCTGGGTATTTACGGAGCATAAGGTCTTCCATCCAATCCGTTGCAGACCAACCTGTTGCGCCACCACTCTCGACACCAATACACCAAGGTGTACCACCATCAGCAACGATTTGATCGCTAAGCGCCATCAAGTCTTCCATAGTCGTCGGGATTTCATAACCAGCGTCTGCGAAGTTATCAGGAACATACCAAACTAAGCTTTTGAGGTCTTGTTTGTATGGGAAGATAAAGAATTGTTCTTCACCATTTTCATCTGCCATTGTGCCGAAGGAAGCCCAGTCTTCACCAGCTGCATAGTTGTCAACAACCCATTGACCAAGTTCTTCACCTAATGGAATCAAAGTACCTTCACTAGCAAAGTCAGCTGCTGCACCCGGTTGTGGGAACACGTAAACATCAGGTGGATCACCACCAGCAACGCGAACTTGAATCAATTGTTCTGCGTCATTTGAACCACTATAAGTAACATCTGCACCTGTTGCTTCTTCAAACAATGCAATCACAGCTTCAATATGAGTTTGATCAGTATCGATCCAAGGACCAAAGACTTCAAGTTCTTGACCGCTGAAATCATTTGCTTCTGCATATGCTTCATAACTGTCCCAACTAAAACGCTCTGGTTGGTCACCTACGGCAACATCTTCGTATTGAGCGTTGACTGGCACAATCAATAAAACGGCAAGCATCGCCATGACAATAGAGAGGCTTAATACTCTTTTCATTCGTTACTCCTCTTTAAACGTTTAATTAAATATTCTTATATGGGATGTCTAAATCCCATATAACTAATATATACCATAATTGTAAGCTGTGTAGTGAACTCGTACAATCTGCACAGTATCATGTGTATTATATGACATTTGATAGAAAACTCGATTTAAACGTTTAGTTTTGGATCATGCAAGTTACACAAGCAATTGCATTATAATTTGCGATAATATTTGCTAGATGATATCTAGTACAGCAAAGATTGGCATAAAAGGTAAAATACAAACATAATAGGTTATATTAAAGAATTGTATCAACCTATTTATTTGAAAATTTTCGAGGGAATCCGGTCAGATGAAAGATAATAACCCTAACAACAATTTCCTATCGACTTTCAAAAACCATATGTTATGGGACATAATCGGTCACAGTATTCAATCAATCATTATTCTCAACCAGCACGGCATAATAGAATATGTAAACGACTACTTTACCCAACTAACTGGCTTTACTGCTGAAGAGATACTTGGCAAAGACGCTCATATTGCTGATTTAACCTCACATTCTCAAGACTTTTTTGATGAGGTTTGGGCATGTCTAGATGGTGGAAAAATTTGGTCACGTGAAATACAGAGTATTAAAAAGACAGGTGAAACCTACTGGACAGACGCAACCATCTACCCAATGAAAGATGATGACTTAGCTTACTTTCTACTAATTCAAAAAGACATCACTGAAAAAGTCGAAGCTCAATTAAAACAGCAAGAAGCCGAAAAAACTTTACGGAACATGATCGATGCTGTGACGGAATCTTTAGCAATGTTTGATGAGAACCATGAAATTCTTGTAGCAAATAAGACATTTGTTTCTCGCTTCAAGATGACACCATCAACCACTAATTTACAACATTTACGAGATATTCTCCCAAAAGAAGCCTTTGATCATCATACCGACTTAATGGATTCTGTATTCACATCGGGTAAAAATCGAATCGACATTGATACCCAATCGAAAAGAAAATTTAAAAACTTGTACTATCCCGTATTTAACGACGATAAAATCGTTGACAAATTGGTAATTTTTGGTCGTGATATTACAGAAGAGATTGGCGCACGTAATGCTTTACAGGAGAATGAAAATTTACATCAGACTATTTTAGAAAGTATCTCAGATGCCGTATTTATCACAGATGATGCTGGCGACTTAACGTTTATAAGTTCTATGGTCAAAAAAATATTTGATTACACCCCTCAACAAGGTGCGCCATTACTAAACATTTCACAATTACTACCAAATTTCGAGTTTAGCCTAGAGGAACTTGATAAACATAATGAAACTGTAGATATAGAACATTATATTGTTATGCCGTCCGGTGACATCAAAATCCTACTCATCAACATTAAAAAAGTAAATATCAGTAATGGAACTCGGCTATTTACTTGTCGTGATATTACAGACATTAAACATAAAGAAGGCACGTTAAGTTACAATTCAATGGTTTTATCAAGTGTATCGGATGCCATTGTACTGACAGACATGCAATTTAACGTTATATCACTCAATCCAGCCGCTGAATCTATTTATGGATGGAATAATAAAGAAGCGGTTGGTAAAAACTGGGGCGAGCTGGTTCCTGTAGCCTATGTTAGTCAAAGTCGAGAACAGGTTCTTCAAGATTTTGCAGATAATGGGCATTGGACTGGAGAAGTCATTCAGACAAATCGTGACGGACACCAAAAACATATTATGTCATCGGTTGCGATGGTAAAAGATTTTCATAATCGACCTATCGGCATAGTGGCAATTAATCGAGACATTACAGATCAGGTACTGGCGAATCATGCTCTTAAAGTAAGCGAACAACGTTTTCGTATTGCGATAGAGTCCGCTCCATTCCCAATTATACTTCATGCTGATGATGGTGAAGTCATTATGATCAACAATCAGTGGACAAAATTAACAGGTTATGAACATGAAGACATTCCTACTATTGAAGCATGGAGAGAGCTAGCTTATGGTAACAAGAAAGCAATTGGAAATGATATCATAAGTAAATCATTCAAGGCATCGGGTATCATTATTCAAGGCATTTTTGAAATTACGACTCGTTCATCACAAACAGTTCTATGGAATTTCCAATCCAGTATACTCGGAACCCTCGAAGATGGTCGTCAATTGGTAATGAGTGCCGCTATTGATATAACGGAGGCGCAAGCATTACAAGAACAAGTCACTCAATCCATGATTCTTGAGGCAGAATTGAAAAAAGAGCGAGAATTATCAGAACTAAGAGAACGTTTGGTATCGACTATTTCGCACGAGTTTCGTACCCCCCTCACCGTCATCCAAACCTCTGCCGATATCCTTTCACAATATTTTGAACAACTTGACACAGATAAACGTCATAAGCACTTAGATCGAATAGTGGGACAAGTAACCTATGCCGTAAATTTATTAAATCAAACAATGGAACTACGGCATGTACAGTCAGGTCATGTGGAATTCACACCAGCCAACATTTATATCGAAACGTTTTGCATGGCTATTTTCGACAAAATGAAGTTTGCAGATAATCACAAACATGCAATGCAATTTTTCAGTGACGAGAATGACATTAAAGTGAAACTAGATGCAAATTTGATCGAACACATTTTGCAGAATCTGTTATCAAATGCCCTCAAATATACACCAAGTGGCAAGGCAATTCGCCTCGAAGTGAGGCATGAAGAAAATACCCTTCTACTCGAAGTTGCTGATGAAGGTATGGGTATTCCTAAACAAGATTTAAAACGATTATTTGAGCCCTATCATCGTGCATCCAACGTTACCAATATTCAAGGAACAGGTCTTGGACTTGCGATTGTCAAAGAATATGTCGAGCTTCATAATGGAACAATTACCTGTGAATCTGAGCTAGATGTCGGAACTCGATTTAAGATACGCATCCCCTATTAATTGAAGCAATGGCAAATGCCTTATAGTTCCGCAAACTATAAAAACTAATAATGATTGATTAAATTTCGATACATTCACGAGATTGGTAAACCAATATATGTTAAAATGAAGATTAAGAAAATGAGGAGTCGGAGAAAATAATGGAAACAAAATTAAGTTCCAAGCCAAACTCTGATAAACAAGCCAGAGGCAAATCCAATTTACGTGCTCCCGAAATCGCCACAGACCCAACAGCGGTGAATGAGTCTATAGAATTTGGGTTAACCTCACATGAATCCATACTACAAATGCAAAGAACCCTTGGGAATCAAGCAACTCTCAAGTTCTTAAACCGTAAGATAGTTTCTCCTAAAAACAGCCAATCGGATACCCTTCTCCAACGCCTACCAACAGCCGAAGCAATTCAAGGCGCTGTAAATCAAGACATCAAAAAACAAGAAGCCAAAGACAAGAAAGCACAAAAATCAAAACCGAAAGAAGAAGATTCCGACAAAGCAGACGAGAATCAATCGTTCTTTGATTTTGTCTCAGATTCTGTAACAGAATTAGTCAATACTGTAGTTGAAACCGTCGGCAAAATTATCGATGAAGTCATCTTCGAGAATTTATTAACTAAGCTCAATGATTTTCATACTTATGATGCACATTTCAAATCACTCGATCCCGCCTATGCTGACCACATGGCACGTCTACAACATATTAAGGATGTAGAAATAGCTAGCACAGCTTTTCTCGGTAGACATAAAGAAGGTGATCCTGGTTATCAACGTGTTTCTAAATTGAAGACAGAAGCAATTAGTGCGTATATCAAAGCATCCCCCAATGCAGAGCGTGCCAAACAAACAAGAAAAGAGCTACTCAAAAAACAAAATGCAGATACAAATGCCCCCCCTCGGATTACAACTCAACTGATCGAAACAATGGTGATGTCTGTTGCTTCCCCGATGAATGAAAATGATGACAAAGGGAGTGGTGGTATATTAGGCATCCAAAGTGCAGTTGATGCTGCCGATGCAATTATGATGGTTAGCCAAACAGATTACGATAAAATCATGGGGATTTTAGCAAACTCTGGTGATAGTATCGGTGAGGTTGCCAAGCAAGCGACTTTAATCAAAGCTCTTGCCGCACGCAAAGTAGATTTGCTCAAAGCAGGACCACAAACAGAAAAGGCTTTGCAAGAACTAGAAGATTTCTCGGCAGAAATCAAAGACATGGACAAAGATGAGATGGTTGCTAAAACCCATGCTTCAGATCGAGGCGATGGCAAAGGGTTGCAACAACGATATACAATGAGCTGTGGACCGACTTCCATTATGATCGTCAAAGCTGAATTTGATCCAATCTATGCCCTTAAACTCAGTAAAGAAGGCAAACATGGTTTAGCATATGATGGTGATATTGCTAAAGAACAGCAAGGAATGTTAGAAGGTACTAATGGGGCAAATACGGCTCTACCTAGAGAGGTTGCTGATGATTGGAAGAAAACGGTCAAAGCAGTCAATACATTTATGGGAACAGCCACAGCTACTCAAAAGGCAAACATTGTACAATATTTCAATCGTGAATTAGCTGGACTTGCGTTTAATGCAACTAAATCTGCGGCAGGAAAAGCGTTAACAAAAACCATTGCTACAGGTGTAGGTGTCGACATTGATACCCGTGATCCAGAGTGGAAAACGTATTATGCCGTATTGGGTGGCGCACCGGGCTGGACAAATGCCACTTTTGCGACCAATGCTAAAACAGAAATGGGTGCAGATACAAAGCGTGATTTCAGCGAGACCGCTATCAAATACAAGAAGAAAATGATCTCTGGTAAAACCGAACTTAGAGGTCAAATCAGTAAGCATTTCAAACCATTGAACGAAGCCTTATTCCGTGGAAAGAGTGTCCCGCTAGGTGTGATGTGGGCAAGTGGTGGTGGTCACTTTATGGTCTTCACGGATATGAGAACCGAGCCAAAAGGTAAGGGAACAGCTCACTATTATCTCGTTTCTGATCCATGGCAAGGAACTTCTGGATGGATGAGTCGAAAAGACTTAATCGAAGGCAACTTTGATAAAATCGGTGCATCACAGGGCGCGATCGACTCAATTTATTTGTAGGAGTAAGAACTGTATGTCAACATTAAATGAATCCATAGAATTATCATTGCCTTATACCAATGCTCAGATGTGCTACACGCGCTTGGAGTTATTCCCATCAATCAAACAAGCCTTTGATACAAAAATCATTCCATTAGCAACTTCTGCGGGTGAATTAGGAGAGCGACTTTCTGAGATTGAAGCGCAACGCGCAAAAGCCCTCGATGCTTATCTCGAAGCAGGTAACTCACTGCGAGAAGTGGATACCGCCCTAAATTGTTGTATTGGAGACTTATACGTTGCACTGTTTGATGGCATCGGATTCAAAGTTAGCGAAGGTACACTGCCGCAACATGAAAAATTAGCTCTCATGGAACAATTGCGAGCTTACTTGCCGAGTATCCTTGAATGGAATCCTGCAAAACGCACAGAATTAGACATTTTATTGCAGGGAACAAGTGCCGAAATTGAACTAGAGGAATAGAAAAGCAGTAATGCAATCGCACTACTGCCTTTCTTGATAATCAATGTATGAACATTAACTTTCTAGGGTACTCAAGTCACCGAGTGGTTGCCCCATTGCTTGAGCTTTCAAAACACGGCGCATGATTTTACCACTGCGTGTCTTGGGGAGGCTATCAACAAATTCTATTTGTTGTGGAACGGCAATCGGTCCGACTTCGTGACGAACGTGCGCCTTTAATTCGTCAATGAGTTCATCCGACGCTTCAACTCCACTCACGAGGATACAGTAAGCGTAAATCGCATTGCCTCGTAGTTCATCAGGGATGCCAATCACAGCCGATTCGGCAACAGCTTTATGGCTGACCAGACCAGATTCTACCTCAGCAGTACCAAGGCGATACCCGCTCACTTTAAGAACATCATCATTTCGTCCGATGACCCATAAATAGCCATCTTCATCACGACGCGCCGTATCCCCTGCAAGATACCAACCTTGCTTCTTATATTTTTCCCAATATTGACTCAAGAAGCGGTCATCATCACCATAGACTGTTCGAATCATGCTGGGCCATGGCTGAGTAATCACGAGGTTACCATCTTCCCCTGCTTTAACAGAGTTACCGTCATCATCCACAATATCGACATGGATACCGGGGAATGGACGGGTTGCGCTACCGGGTTTAAGCCCAACTGATGGAAGTGGTGTAATCATGAAGCCACCTGTTTCGGTCTGCCACCATGTATCAATGATTGGGCATTTTTCTTTACCGATAACACGATTGTACCAACGCCATGCTTCGGGGTTAATCGGCTCGCCTACTGACCCCAACAACCGCAAGCTACTAAGATCATGGCGATTAGGCCACGCATCCCCAAAGCGCATCAATCCACGAATCGCTGTCGGCGCAGTATACAGAATCGTTACGCCATAATTTTCAACAATCCGCCACCAACGATCAGGATAGGGATAGGTTGGCGCACCTTCATAGATAATACTAGTCGCACCCAGAATCAAAGGAGCATAAACAATATAGCTATGACCTGTAATCCAACCGGGGTCAGCCGCACACCACCAACGATCATCGTCTTTAATGTCAAATGCCCATTCTAAAGTCGTTGATGTATAAACTTGATAACCGCCATGCGTATGTAAAACGCCTTTGGGTTTACCAGTTGTGCCACTTGTATATAAGATGAAGAGCGGGTCTTCAGCATCCATCACTTCGGTTTCGGCTTTAGGGCTGGCAATCGGCAATCCCATCAAATCGTGATACCAATAATCGCGCCCTTGCTCCATATTGATGTCTTGACCTGTCCGT